>OGNF01002683.1_pt1 | contig 13082 bp, 16 predicted proteins | sample 1573321 | NCBI WGS metagenome assembly OGNF01 (sample SAMEA2581911, study PRJEB24529) | metagenome | biome: Human gut stool | place: China | collected 2011
TTATAATAAAATCATAAAAAACGAGAACAATAAATATGGACAAATGAAACTAAAAATCAAAAAAACACAGAAGAAGTTGTTGGGACAGTACAGAAATTTATATTAGTAAAAGATGGAATAGAATATTCTGGAGAAAGTGAAATAAATCTTGCCGGCCGTGAATAATGAAAATAATATGATTCATATAAAGTATACCAAAATTTTAATTTGACTATAAAATTAATAACCCAAACTGATAATAAGAAAAAAACTTGTTATCAGTTTTTTTATCAAAGATCATTAAAAATACTACTTCGCTCATCAAAAATATTGCAAAAACACAAAAAACTTACTTACGAAACCAATTAAATAAAATGCATATAAAAAGTTAACTAAAATTAATCAAAAAAATATTAATAAACCTTGTAAAAATTAATATAAATTGATATACTATAATAGATATTAAATATCAACTAAAATAATGGAGGTAATTTATTATGGAAAAAGAAGAAAATAAAGTAAATGAGGAAGAAATTACAATAGAAAACCAAGAAGGCGAATCAAGCAACATAAAAATATCAAATGATGTAGTTGCAGTTATAGCTGGTAAAGCTGTATCAGAAGCTCCTGGAGTATATGCAATGGCAGGAGGATTTGCTGGTGGAATATCAGAGGTATTAAGCGGAAAGAAAAATTTATCAAAAGGAATTAAAGTAGAAGTAGGAGAAAAAGAAACAAGAATAGATGTAAACATCATAGTAGAATATGGAACAAGAATTCCAGATGTAGCTTTTGATATTCAAAACAGAGTTAAATCAGCAGTAGAAGGAATGACTGGATTAAAAGTAGTAGCAGTCAATGTACATGTACAAGGAGTAAACACAGAAACTCAAGAAGAAAACAATACAGAAAACTAAAAAAACTTTTTATAAAGGCACGCAGTTACTATTTACGTGCCTTTATAGAGATTACAGCAATAAAAACATTTCTGTTTACAAGAAAGGAACGAAATAAAAATGAAAGTTTTAGATAAAATAATATTATGTATATTCTCAGTATTAATATTGTTAATGTCAATATTAACATGTGCCTTTATATTTGGCTGGGTTGAAGTAACAACATGCTTTGTAATGTTCACAAACATGCTAAAAGACACAACTATTTGTAACGTTTTATTAGGAATTAATGTTGTATTCATAATACTAGCAATAAAAGGAATTTTCTTTGAAGCATCAGATAAAGAAGAAAAATACAAAGAAGGAATACTTCTAGAGAACGAAGATGGTAAGTTACTAATAACAAAAGACACACTTGTAAGTATAGTAAATTCGGTTGTTAGTGGGTTTGATAGTGTGAAAAGCCAACAAACAAAAATATTATTTGACAAGGACAATAACTTATCAATAATCTTAACAATAGAAGTATCTGAGAAAGCAATAATAAAAGAATTAAGCAATAATATACAAATTCGTGTGAAAGACACAATTAAAAAATCTCTAGACATAGAAGTAAAGAGCTTAGATATAAGAGTAAAAGACATGGTAAGACCAGAAGAAACAAAAGAAGTATAAAACTTATAGCAGAGCGAAAGGAATGAAATCAATGGATGAGATAAAAAATTTTTTTAAAAATTATGGTGGGGCAATAATAGGAGCGATCGTAGCAATCATACTACTATGCACACGTTTATATGATTTAATCATTTGGATATTACTAATTGGCGTAGGAATATACGTAGGAAACTATGTACAACACAATAAACAAACAGTAAAAGAAAAATTAAAAAAATTCATAGATAGATTATAATAAGGGGACTCAAATGGAAGAAATGACAAAAAGAGAACTTGCTTTTTGCTATATTTATAGCCAAGAAGTGCAAAAACAAAATAGCAAAAGTCAAGTCAAATTATTCTTAGACAGTACAGAAGTTGAAGATGGCAGAGCAAGAGAATATGTAAAAGATATAGCAAAAGGAATCAAAGAAAATGATGAAGAAATTACAAAAATAATTTCTGAAAATCTAAAATCAGGATGGACAATAGATAGAATATCTACTGTTGATTTATCTTTACTAAAACTTGCAATATACGAAATAAAATACATAAAAACACCATACAAAATTATAATAAATGAAGTAGTAAATATGGCTAAAAAATATGGAGAAGAAACTGCTGGATCATTTATAAATGGTGTATTAGCAAAGGTAGTGGAAAAGGATGCAATATAATCCAATAACAGTAACAGACTTAAATAAATACATAAAAGGCAGAATAGATAATGATGAGATGCTAAACAATGTGTTAGTAAAAGGAGAAATATCAAACTTCAAAAATCATTATACAGGTCATATGTATTTTACTTTAAAAGATGAAAATTCGTTGATTAAATGCGTAATGTTTAAAACATATACTACGCATTTATCATTTATGCCAAAAGACGGAATGAAGGTAATAATTCTAGGCGGCGTTTCGGTATTCGAAAGAGATGGAGTATATCAGATATATGCAAAAGCTATGAAGGAAGATGGCCTAGGAGACTTATATGTTGCATATGAGGAACTAAAAAATAAACTTAGCAATGAAGGTTTATTTGATGAAAAATACAAAAAGCCAATTCCATTTATGCCAAAAACAATAGGAGTTTTAACATCAAATACAGGAGCAGTAATAAGAGATATAATAAATGTAAGCACGAGAAGAAATCCTAATGTGAATATACGCTTATATCCTGTACCAGTACAGGGAAGCGGTGCTGGAGAAAAAATAGCAGAAGGCATCGAGTTTATGAATAAAAATAAATTAGCAGACGTACTAATAATAGGTAGAGGTGGAGGATCAATAGAAGATTTATGGCCATTCAATGAAGAAATAGTTGCAAGGGCTATGTTTAATTCTGAGATTCCGATAATATCAGCAGTTGGACATGAAACAGATTTTACAATAGCAGACTTTGTTGCAGATTTAAGAGCACCAACTCCATCAGCTGCGGCAGAACTAGCAGTTGCAAATATTGATGATGTAAGAGAAACCTTAAAAACATACAATAATAGATATAAAGTATCATTGAAAAAGAAAATCGAACTTATGAAAATGTCATATGAAAAATGTATGACAAGGCAAGCTTTTAAAAATCCTACTCAAAAAATCAATGAACAATATATGTTAATAGATATGAAAGTAAAATCTCTACAAAACAGCATATTACTAAAAATCAAAGAAGACAAAACCAAATTTGTAAAAGAGGTGGCAAAGCTAGATGCCTTAAGCCCGCTAAAAACTTTAACGAGAGGATATAGCATAATTTCTAAACAAGATGGAAGAATAGCAAAAGAAGTCAAAGACTTATCTCAAGGAGAAAAAGTTTCAATCAGGTTAAGTGACGGAAGTGTTGATGCACAAGTGTTATAGCCTTAGAAAGGATAATAAGAATGAAAGAAGATATAAATTTTGAAGATGCGATGAAAGAATTGGAAAAAATAGCAGAAGAACTAGAGAAGGGAAATCTAAGCTTAGATGAATCTGTTAGTAAGTTTGAAGATGGAATGAAATTATCAAAGAAATGTAGTGATTTATTAGACACAGCAGAAAAGAAAATTACTATGTTGATAAATGATAATGGAACCATTAAGGAAGAAAACTTTAATGTGGCAAACATTGAAGAATAAAGGGAGATAAAGAAAATGGATTTTTATACACAGTACAGATATTTAATAGTTCCTTTTGTAACTTGGTTTTGTGTACAAACTTTTAAAGTTTTGTGGGAACTTGCAACAACTAAAAAATTCAACTTCAAAAGAATAATTGGTGCAGGAGGAATGCCAAGCTCACATACTGCCATAGTTGTATCTATAACCACAATGGTTGGAAGAAGCCAAGGAATAAACTCAGTAATATTTGCTGTATCATTGATATTTTCGTTAGTTGTAATGTATGATGCTTGTGGGGTTCGAAGACAGGCAGGAAAACAAGCTAGAATACTAAATGACATAGTCAATACACCAGGATTATCAACAGTTCAGGTTAGAGAAAAACTAGTAGAAGCATTAGGACATACACCACTTCAAGTAATAATTGGAGCAATAGTGGGATTTACAGCAGGAATGCTATTTTAAAATTTAAATATTCGCCCTTTTGGCGAAGGAATAGGAGAAATTGTTATGGAAGATGTAGAAATTGCAAGAAGCACCAAATTAGACAATATAACAAAAATTGCTGAAGAAGTAGGAATAGAAGAACAAGAATTAGAACTATATGGCAAATATAAAGCAAAAATAGATAGCAAAAAATTGTTAAAAAGATTAGAAAATAAAAAAGATGGAAAATTAATATTAGTTACATCAATTAATCCAACACCATTGGGAGAAGGAAAGACTACAATGGCAATAGGTCTGGCTGATGGATTAAAAAGAATCGGAAAAAAGGCCATACTTGCATTGAGAGAACCTTCATTAGGCCCAGTATTTGGGATAAAAGGAGGAGCAACAGGTGGTGGATATGCACAAGTTGCGCCAATGGAAGATATAAATCTACATTTTACAGGAGATATACACGCAATAACATATGCAAATGACTTGCTATCAGCTTTGATAGATAATCATATTTATAATGGAAATGAATTAGGATTTGAGAAAGTTACTTGGAAAAGATGTATAGACTTAAATGATAGACAATTAAGAAAAGTAAATACAGGATTATCTGGAGAGAAAAACATTGTAGAAAGAGAAGACGGATTTGACATTTCGGTCGCTTCTGAAATAATGGCAATTTTATGCTTAGCAACGGATATAGCAGACTTAAAAAGAAGAATAGGAAATATTGTAGTAGGATACAATAAAAATGAAGAACCAATAAGGGCGAAAGATTTGCATGCAGAAGGAAGTATGACGGTACTTCTAAAAGATGCAATAAAGCCAAACTTGGTACAAACATTAGAACATACTCCTGCAATAATTCATGGAGGACCATTTGCTAATATTGCACATGGATGCAATAGTATAATTGCTACAAAAACAACAATGAAACTAGCTGACTTTTGTGTAACGGAAGCAGGATTTGGCTCTGACTTGGGAGCAGAAAAATTCTTAGACATTAAATGCAGAAAAGCATCAATAAAACCAGATGCAGTAGTATGCGTTGCAACAATAAGAGCACTAAAATATCACGGTGGCCAAAGTAAAGAAGAAGTAAAACAAGAAAATTTAGAAGCACTAAAAATCGGGATCGAAAATCTAAACAGACATATAGATAATTTAAAAAATAAATATGGCTTAAATGTAATTGTTGCAATAAATAAATTTTTGACAGACACAGATAAAGAAATAGAACTATTAAAAGAAGAATTAGAGAAACAAGGTGTTGAACTAAGTTTAGTAGAAAGTCATCAAAAAGGAAGTATTGGAGCAGTAGACTTAGCAGAAAAAATAATTAATCTAGTAGAAAAAGAAGAAAACTTTAAATACATATATGAAGATGAGGACTCAATAAAAGAAAAAATAGAAAAAGTAGCTCAAAAAATATATGGAGCAAAAGACGTAAAATTTTCTGAGATGGCAACAAAGCAAATAGAAAACATAGAGAAAATGGGATATTCTAAATTCCCAGTTTGTATAGCAAAAACACAATATTCATTCTCAGATGATCCAAAGAATTTACTATGCAAAGAACCATTTACACTGCATGTAAATGAAATAATACTAAAAGCAGGAGCTGAGTTTATAGTTGCAATAACAGGCAAAATAATGACAATGCCAGGACTTCCAAAAGTACCAGCAGCCGAAAAAATCGACTTAGATGAAAACGGAAATGTAATAGGAATTTTTTAAAACCATAAATGTATAAATCCACCAATTCAAGGAATAATAATCTTGAAAGGTGGATTTTTTATGTTGAAAGATAGAATAAAAACTATAAACAAAAAAGCAGTAGCGATAATCTCTGTTTTAATGATTATTTTTATAACATACAATGTATTCTTTAGGAATAGCCAGGCTCAAGCCTTATCAAAATATGGTTCTAGAGGAAATGAAGTTACACAAATTCAAACCAAATTAAAAAGATGGGGATACTATAACGGAAGTATAGATGGTATATATGGAAGTCAAACATTAGCAGCAGTAAAATATTTTCAAAGAAAAAACGGACTAACTGCAGATGGAATTGCAGGAACAAAAACACTTCAAGCAATGGGAATATACTCTTCTAGCAATAGTACAAGTCAAAGTACCAATAATAGCAATGTTAATTTATTGGCACATGTAGTATATTCAGAGGCAAGAGGAGAACCATATTCAGGACAAGTTGCGGTTGCAGCAGTTGTTTTAAACAGGGTAAAAAGTAGTTCTTTTCCAAACACAATAGCTGGAGTCGTTTATCAACCAGGAGCTTTTACAGCAGTATCAGATGGGCAAATAAATCTAGAACCTAATACAACTGCATACAATGCTGCAAGAGATGCTTTGAATGGTTGGGACCCTTCATATGGAGCAATATATTACTTTAATCCTAACACAGCAACAAATGCTTGGATTTGGTCAAGACCACAAACTGTAACAATAGGAAAACATAGATTTTGTAAATAAAAAAAGGCTATATATTATATTGAATTGGAAATATAATATATGGTCTTTTATTATGGAAATGTAATGTCAACAATAAAGCGAAAAATGTCGAAAACTTCCCATAAATCGATAAAACTAGTCAAGTTTCGCTATTGGAAAATACTGGTAAACATAGTATACTTATACAAGAATAAGAAATAAGGAGGAACAAAAGTGGAATGTATTTATGTACCCAGAGAAAAGCAATTAACATTAAAAATTTCTGAGGAAATTGACGAAAGCACAACAGAAAAATTAAGGAGGAAAATTGATAATGAAATTACGAGATTTTTGCCTAGAAAAGTTATATTTGATTTTAGTGACGTTTCTTTCATGGACAGTGCAGGAATAGGAATGTTACTTGGAAGATACAAAATTATTAGAATGTTAGGTGGACAATTAGAACTAATAAATGTGAATAGACAAATAGAAAAAGTCTTTGAAATAAGTGGAATTTTAAGAATAATTCCAATAAACAAAGAAGAAAAAGTTGGATAATGGAGGTTAAAATGTTAGGAATTTATGATAATGAAATGAAATTAGAATTTGTAAGCAAATCATCAAATGAAGCATTTGCAAGAATAGCAGTAGCAGCATTTGCTTCACAATTAGATCCTACAATAGAAGAACTTGCAGATATAAAAACGGCAGTGTCAGAAGCTGTAACAAACTGCATAATACATGGATATGAAAACTCTATGGGAATAGTTAAAGTTGAATGCAAATTAAAAGACAACTGGGTAGAAATACAAATATCGGATTCAGGAAAAGGAATTGAGGATATAGAACTTGCTAAAAAACCACTTTATACAACAAAGGCAAATTTAGAAAGATCTGGAATGGGATTCACAATAATGGAAAGCTTTATGGACGAAATGAAAGTTGAATCTATACCAGAAATGGGAACAAAAGTAACATTAAGAAAGTACATAGAACCACTAGAACAAGAAGAACAAAAGGAAGGTTAAAGTATGTATGAGAATACTTATGAGAAAATAGTAAAAGCGCAAAGTGGAGATGAAGAGGCAATGGCTAGTCTGGTAAAAAACAATTTAGGGCTAGTCTATAATATTGCTAAAAGATTTAGTGGAAGAGGATATGAGTTAGAAGACTTAAACCAAATAGGTGCGTTGGGATTAATAAAATCAATAAAAAAATTCGATACGAGTTTTGATGTACAACTTTCTACATATTCAGTTCCATTCATAATGGGAGAAATAAAAAGATATATAAGAGACGACGGAAAAATAAAAGTAAGTAGAAGCATTAAAGAATTAGGTGCAAAAATAAATCAAATACAGAGAGAGTATTATTTGAAAAATGGGCAAGATATAAAAATAGAGCAAATTGCCGAAATCTTAAAAGTGACAAAAGAAGATATTGCATTAGCTATAGATGCAAACTCTAGTGCAATAGTAACATCTATAAATGAACCTGTTTATAGTAAAGACTCAAGCAAAACATTAAATGTAGAAGACATCATTCCAGATACAAAAAATCAAGAAGCAATGATAAATGATAAATTAACAGTAAATAAATTAATAGAAGAATTGCAACCGCAAGAAAAACAAATTGTAATGATGAGATATTACAAGGGAAGCACACAAACAGAAGTTGCTAAAATTTTAGGAATAAGTCAAGTTCAAGTTTCAAGAATAGAAAAAAGAATATTATATTCGATGAAACAAAAATTACAAGCAGATACTGCTTAGAAAGAGATGAAAAATATGAAGAGAATTATTGAAATTATAATATTAATAATTTTAATAACATTTTTAGTGCCAATAGTTCTTACACAAAAATTCAAAGCTAAGGAAACTGTAGCTATAGAAAATGAAGTGGAAAATGTTGAACAAAATATGGATAATACAGAAACAAATCCATATACATATTCGAAATACGGAACAATAAAGTTATTACATCATGAAAGTGGAGAAGTAGAAGAACTAGGAATGGACGAATATTTGTGGGGAGTAGTATCAGCAGAAATGCCGGCAAGCTTTGAACAAGAGGCTTTAAAAGCACAAGCAGTTGTTGCAAGGACGTATACTGTATATACAATAGAACATAGCAACTCTAAGCACGAAGGAGCAGATATATGCGATGACTATAAATGCTGTCAGGCGTGGATATCAAAAGAAGATAGACTAAATAAATGGGAAGAAGCATCAAGAGAAAGTAACTGGGCAAAAATAGAAGAAGCTGTAAACTCTACAAAGGGAAAAATTGTAACATACAATGGAAAAGCAATAGATGCGTTCTTTCATTCTAATAGTGGAGGAAAAACAGAAGAAGTTGCAAATGTATGGGGCGGAGCAAATTTACCATATTTACAGAGTGTGGAAACATCAGGAGAAGATGCGTATACTCAATATTCGTCAGAAGCGGAATTTACAAAAAGTGAGTTTGAACAGAAGATAAAAGATAATCATCCAGATTTCTCAATAGACTATAATCAACAAGACTGTATAAAAACATTAGAAACAACAGCAGGAGGTAGAGTAAAAACAATAAAACTAGGAAACTTAGAATTATCAGGAGTTGAAGTAAGAAATCTTCTGGGATTAAGATCAGCCAACTTTACTGTTGAAATAAGTGAAAACAATATAAAATTTATTGTAAAAGGCTATGGGCACGGAGTTGGAATGAGTCAAACTGGTGCAGATGCACTAGCTAAACAAGGAGAAAGCTACGAAAATATTATAAAACACTATTATACAGGAGTAGAAATAAATAATTTATAAACTGTAATTGTATAAATTTAGAAAAAGAGGAAATACTTATATTAATATAAAAATATAAGGAGGAACAATATGAGTAGAAGACAAAGAAGAGGGGAAAAACCAGAAACAAATATAAGTATGATAATTCTAACAGGGATAGTGTTAGTCGTGGCGGTAGCATTCACATTGACTTATGTAGCATACAACAACAGAATGGCAAGAAACACAAAAATGCAAACAACAAACACACAAATACTATCGTCAGCAGATAATGAAATGTTAAATATGATAACGAATGAAACAGACTCAAAATCAGTTAGCTCATCAGTGGGAAAAAGTGTTAACGAAATGGAAAACACAGAAAAAATAGCAATAAATACAAGCGACTATGAGAACAAAACTAAAGAAGAGAAAAAAGAAGAAAGTAAGCCAACAGAGAAGAAACAAGTAGAAGAAAAGCAAGAAGAAGTAAAAAATATAAGCTTTATAAAACCTGCAGATGGAGAAATTGTAAAAGACTATTCAAAAGATAATTTAGTATATTCAAGTACATTGGAAGAATGGTCAACACATTTAGGAATAGACATTGCAATGCAAAAAACAGATGTAGTAAAAGCTGTAGCCGATGGGAAAGTAAAATCAATAAAAAATGATCCAAGATATGGATTAACAGTAGTAATAGAACATCAAAATGGATTTGAAAGTATATATTCAAGTTTACTAACAGCAGAATTTATAACTGTTGGAGAAGAAATAAAACAAGGAAGTACAATAGCAACAGTTGGAAACACTGCTACATTTGAAATAGCAGATACAACACATCTTCATTTTGAGATGAAAAAAGATGGACAAAATGTAGATCCAAATATTTATATAAAATAATAAATAAAAGAATATAAAATTGTGAGAAACAGCATAGTACAAGAATGGCAAAATAAAACAAAGGAGTTTGAAAGAGTAAAATACTTTCAAACTCCTTTAGAATTAATAAATACGACCTAAATAATTTTTTTAATTGAATAACATATTAACCCTAATCGCATTAGTAGTAACAATAGTTGTACTTTTAATACTAGCAGGAGTAACAATAAGTTTATTACTAGATGAAAACGGAATCATCACAAAATCAAAAGATGCAAGAAATGCAAACAGAGCAGGAGCAATAAAAGAAGAAATAACATTGTGGAAAGCAGATAAATTTGCAGCAGACAATGGAGCGGGCTCACACGAAAGTATGGACGACTTCTTAGCAAGACTAAAAACAAGAGGATTGATAAGTGATGAAGATATTGCAACAATAAAAGACACAAGAAAATTACAAGTAGGAAAAGAAACAATAGTATTCCCATCAGATGCCAAAACATTAGTACAGGCATTTAGAGACAACGAGATAAAAGTAGGAGATTACTTAAACTACAACGACTATGTAGACGAAAGTAAAACATATACAACAGCAACAAATGAAAATGGTTGGGCAGACCAAAAATATACAGCAACAAAAAACACATATTGGCAAGTATTAGGACTAGATGAAACAGGCGAAAGACTAATGTTAATTTCGCAAAGCCCAATAAAAAAGGAAATGAAAACAGATACTACAGCAAAAGATTGGGAGAAATCTCCATATTTGATATTAAAAGGTGCATATGGATATGTAAATTGTAAACAAATATTAAATAATGTAAGTGGAATATATAGTACAAGTTTAGGAACAGCAGAAAGTTTGACAGCAGAAGAAATCAATAGATTAATAGGAGTGACAGTAGATTATACTAACCAAAAGGTATATGCAAATACAGACTCAAACACTAATATAGACAAAATGGGAGTATTAGGAAATCAATACACATATAAATCAAGGGATTATACTCCAGAAAGTTATATAAATAATAAAACAAATGCAACAGAAGGTACTAAAACGGATCCAGCAACAGCATATTTTTATCAATGGGGCAACCTAACAATAGAGGATACCTTAAAAACAATATTATTTAATGGAACAACAAGTGATGTAAACTTCGCAAAGTCTTACTGGCTAGCTTCGCCCGCAGTTCGTGCTGACTCTGGCAATGCTGACTTTGGCCCTGGCGGTGTCTATGACGGCGATGTCGGCGCTGGCTACGACTTTTTCGGCTCGGACGGTGCTTGGGGGTGCTGGTAGCTTTGGTGTCCGCCCCGTAGCATATCTAAACTCTGAAATCACTGTAGAAGACTTGCACGTAATAAATGGACAAGAAGATGATTGGTCGACATACTCAAACGATTTTACCGTTGCACATGGAGGTACAGACAACGGAGAAGCAGGAAATTATGGAACCCCAGGAAGACCACATGAGGTCCTTTAATAAACAATCAATAGAAATAACTATAACAACAAGAAAAATAACAAATTCTTGTTGTTTCTTTATGTATTATTTTTCGATTCATAAAAATAAAAAGTTACAAAAACTAGCAAAAAGAGCATACTGTTGTCGAACTTTGACGTACGATTTTGCTGGACAAGTAGCTACTTTCAGGGTATAATTGTCTTGTTAACAAATTAGTTCTTATACTGTTTAATCTAAAGATAAAAAAGTGCAATACTATGAATGGGGATAAAAAGTTAAAAGAAAATTTTATATTTGAGATTTCGATTCATAACTATTGCACTTTCAAGAAACTAAATTAAATCTAAAAAATTCCAGAAAAAATTAAAAAATAAGAAAATAAAAAACAAAAAAGTTTTACCAATAGGTTGAAAAGTGATTCGATATTTGGTAAAATAAGAAGGGAGAGTTATGGAGAAAAATAATGAAGAAGGAGAATATCTTTCTCAAGCAGAAATTGATGCGATAATAGATGAAATTATAGAAAACGAACCAATCCCAGCAGTAAAAGAACATTTAATAAAATATGAGAAAGAGTACAGAAGAAAAAGAGACCAACAAAAATTGGAGAAACACCAATTAAATGAAGAGAATGAAACATATGATAAAATAAACCATCCACATGATAAAACAGTGAGGCTAATGCTTTCAAATTCACAAGAGGCAGCAAATCTAATAAATCTAGCACTAAAAACAGACTTTGTAAAAGTAAATCAAATAGAACAATATAAAAGTAGCTTTGTAACAAAACAGTACAAAAATAGAGAATCAGATATTGTTTATAAAGACCTGAAAAATAAGGGAATATATTATTTAATAGAACATCAAAGTAAGCAAGATAAAATGATGGCAGTAAGAATAACAGAATATAGTCTAGAAATAATAAGAAGTGCATTAGATTTAATGAAAAAAGAAAAGAGAGAAGAGTTTCCAACAGTAATACCAATAGTCTTGTATACAGGAAAAGGAAAATGGAAGATACCACAATCATTAGAAGATGTACAAGTAAAATTAGCAGACATTAATTTGCCATCAATAGGAAGCTATAAACTTATAGATATAAATACATATAGTGATGATGATTTAATAAAGGCAAAAGGAGCATTACCTAAAGTGCTATTGATGGAAAAGAATAGCAATCACTTAGAAAAAGGAATAAAACAAATTGAAAAATGTAATTTTACGAAGGAAGAGCGAGAAATAATTAGCGTATACATAACAAATATAATAGGTGAAATAAATCCAAAACTAGCAAAAGAAATGCTAGAGAATATAAATAAAAATGAGGAGGGAAAAGGTATGAGACTTGGACAAGCATTAGTTGATTATTACTACGAGGGTGTTGAAAAAGGCAGAGCAGCTGGAAGTATTGAAGGAGAAAAGAAACGGAGCAAAGAAAACTCAAATAAGAGTAATAAA
>OGNF01002684.1_pt1 | contig 13082 bp, 10 predicted proteins | sample 1573321 | NCBI WGS metagenome assembly OGNF01 (sample SAMEA2581911, study PRJEB24529) | metagenome | biome: Human gut stool | place: China | collected 2011
TCCTATCTATGTTGATGAGAATACCTACCGTGAGACTGCTTCGACTCAGACCGTAGAGTTTAAGCGTCTGTTAGTGGAGTTGACGAAAGTAGAAGAAGTTGATCCATACGCAGGTTTCTTGAACGTAGATGACCAGACTTTGGTAACAATGGCTTTCGCTCGCGACAACAACGTGACTTCCAATAAATGGTATACCGCTGTTACAAAAGACAATAATAGTAATGTCTACAAATTGAATGCTGATGGTAAGTTCGCCAACAGCGTATCCGATGCCGCTCAATGGCAATTGATCAAAGACGAGGCTCCGAAGACGATCATCGAGAGTAGCTTCGTTTACAATAGAGGTAACCACGTGACCGTACAGGCTAAGGGCGATAAAGGCTATGCTTATGCTTATCAATTGCGCTATATCAATGATGGTATAGAGACTAATGCCTATTTCCCGCAAGGTACAGATACTAGTACCCATGTTAACGGTGCAGACGTTATGGCTACGGCAGATGCGGCTAAGTTCGTTATTAAACAAGCTGCTGATGGCTCTGTTTATTTGATTCCTGTATCAAGTACGAATGCGAATGTTACAACTGTATTTGGCAAGACTACGAAATCAGTAGTAGCTGTTAAGTATAACAATGACGAGTATGTGTATACAACTCCATCCGTAGTTTATGCATTGCCGGGTAATAATCAAGACATGACATTAAAGACTTACTTGATCGAGGAAGCTCCGGAAATCAGCTATCCCGCTAAGAATGGCCATATCTCATTGGTAAGCGAGTTAGGCAACTATATCTCCTTGAACGAGAACCAAGAGGGTATCGTAGTGAATAATGAGCAATACTCATTCTATTTGCGCGTAACCGATACGAAAGCGATCGTTCCTTCTTTCTATATCTCTAAGGGTACGGAAGATCCTAATAGAAGCTTGTTCTTGTTCAATCCGAAGGATTCTGTGGACTATTATGTAGCGGACGGCATGTACGACAAGAAATATGAATGGGCTGAAAAAGCTACTAAGGCTATCTTCAAGTCTGCTTCTATCGAGGCAAACAACGATACGATCTCTACGGTAGTAAAGGGTAAGGAAGTGAAAGTTGCGAAAAATGCTGACGACGAAGGCGTATTAGGCGGCTTGGATAACTTCAAGGTTCAGATTATCCAATGCGCTGACGATGAGGGTATGTATGTGATCCGTTCCGTTAAGGAGAAAGATCGTTACTTATATGGCCTCAACGACAAATTGGCTTGGGGTACTGATAAGAATAGCGCCATGAAGTTCACGATCACTGCTGGTGATCCTACTTCCAATGAGTCTATCGCTGATGCTGCCGAAGGCATCAAGGTTATCGCAGGCAACGGTACGATCGAGATCCAAGGTGCGGCTGGCAAGATGGTTTCTGTAACGAACGTTCTTGGCAAGTCTATCGCTAACACGGTTCTTACTTCCGATAACGCTACGATCGCTGCTCCGGCAGGTATCGTTGTGGTGTCTGTAGAAGGCGAGGAAGCTGTTAAGGCAGTCGTTAAATAAGAATAATGACGATAAATAACATAAATCGAAAATCATTCCTGCGGGAGTTGTAGTGATTCAAGTACCCCGTGAGGGCGAACAGGCGGGAATGGATTAATATTAATACTAAAGTAATAAATTAAAGTTCATCTGCCGTTACCTCCGTGAGGAGCGAGGGCGGAAAAGGAATAAGCCCCGGCCGGTTCGTCCAGTCGGGGCTTTATTGGTTTGGAGATTCCGGTTTTACTCAGTAGGGGAATCAGCTTCAAAACAGCTCTGTTGAAGATGTATCGTGTTGTGGCAATAAGATGTATCATGTTGCAAGGATAAGATGTATCATGTTGTGCCATTCGTTAAAGCTTAAATGGCAAAGCTGCGCTTTTTATACCGCTTTCTTATAGGTTTCAGTAGGATAAATGTAGATGTTATTGAAAAATGTATATCTTTGCTTACTATTAGAAGGAAAAGCAAATGAGGAAGTTTATGAGAAAGATCGGATTGTTGTTGATTGCCGTGATGATGATTTTACCGGCGATGGCTCAGGTTTCTTTCGGCGTACGTGCCGGAGGCGCTTATTCTTCGTTGATCCAGAAAGTGGAGGATACGTATGAGGCGGGAGCCCGCTTCGGTTTCAGCATAGCGGGTTTGGCGGATATTCCTTTGAGTAAGAATAAAAAATGGTCGCTTCGTCCTGAGGTGGCGTTCGTGAACCAAGGTGGCGCTTATTATTCGAATCAGGATATACATGGGATGGCGCTTCATAATAAATGTTGGTATTACTCTTTGCAGATTCCCGTGAATGTGGCTTATACGTTTACCTTCACGGACGTTCATCTGTCCGTATTCGCCGGTCCTACCTTTGATTGGTCCTTGTTTGGCAAGATGAAGAGCCGAGAGACCAATCCGGATCTCCATTTTGGCATGAACGTCGGCCTATCGGTAGAATATAGTAACTTTTTCTTTTCCGTAAGTTCCCTATGCGGCATGATAGACCGCCGTGCCTTGAAGCGTGACGGCGAGACTTCCGTTTATCAAAATAACGTGACATTCTCTTTGGGGTATTACTTCCGTAAGTGATGAGTATCTTCATAATAACTTGAAAAATAATTAGATTTGTTTGGTATTTCGGATAAAACCCGTACCTTTGCAAGCCGATTATTATCAAATTGTACTAAGAGTTTAGTTCTTAGCACGTTGTTGCATCATGTGTCCGTTGTGACAATGTTGGTAAGGCTAGTTTTTTGAGTTATTAATTAATTTAATTTTTAAGCAGTGGATACTTTAAGTTTTAAGACCATTTCTGCAAACAAAGCAACTGTAAACAAAGAGTGGGTCATTGTTGATGCTGAAGGCCAGACGTTAGGTCGCCTTTGCGCTAAAGTAGCGAAGCTTTTGCGCGGTAAGTACAAACCCAATTTCACTCCGCACGTTGACTGTGGTGATAATGTAATCATCATCAATGCAGACAAAGTCGTTCTGACTGGTAACAAGTGGAACGATCGTATTTATTTGAGATATACCGGATATCCCGGTGGACAGATCGAGTATACTCCGGCTGATCTTTTGAAGAAAGGTGGTGACCGTCTGTTCCGTAAAGTAGTAAAAGGTATGTTGCCTAAGAACCGTCTGGGTGCAAAGTTGTTGAACAACATGTACGTTTATGAGGGAACTGAGCACAAGCACGAGGCTCAACAACCTAAGTTAATCGATATAAACTCATATAAATAATCACGATGGAAGTAGTAAATGCAATAGGAAGACGTAAAGCGGCAGTCGCTCGCGTATTCGTTAGCGAAGGTACGGGAAAGATCACGATCAACAAACGTGAGCTGGAAAAATACTTTCCTTCTTCAATCCTTCAGTTTATCGTAAAGCAGCCGTTAGCAAAGTTGAACGTCGCTGAGCAATATGATATTAAGATCAACCTTGACGGTGGTGGTTTCAAAGGTCAGTCTGAGGCTGCCCGTTTGGCTATCTCTCGTGCGTTGATAAAGATTAATCCGGAAGATAAGGCTGTCTTGAGAGCGGAAGGATTCGTAACTCGCGATCCTCGTGCTGTTGAGCGTAAGAAACCGGGTCGTCCGAAAGCTCGTAAGAGATTCCAGTTCAGTAAACGTTAATGTTATTTGTGAGTCCCTTACAAGTAAAGCGAAGCGTTTAGTATCTAAATTATCGGGATTCTTTTTACATGTGGACATGCGGAAAGACTACCTGATGGTTGAAATTAAACAAAGAAAGTAAACGATTTAAGAAAAAAACAATGTCAAGAGTAAATTTTGATCAATTATTAGAGGCTGGTGTACACTTCGGACACTTAAAAAGAAAGTGGAATCCCGCTATGGCTCCTTATATCTTCATGGAGCGCAATGGTATTCATATCATTGACCTTTATAAAACAGTTGCTAAAGTAGACGAAGCCGCTGAAGTTATGAAGAACTTGGCTAAACAAGGCAAGAAAGTTCTTTTCGTGGCTACCAAAAAACAAGCTAAACAAGTTGTCGCTGATAAGGCTGCTTCCGTAGGTATGCCTTACGTTATCGAGCGCTGGCCGGGTGGTATGTTGACCAACTTCCCGACGATCCGTAAAGCTATCAAGAAGATGGCTACTATCGATAAGATGACAAAAGATGGTACATTTGATAATCTTTCTAAGAGAGAAAAACTTCAAATCACTCGCCAACGCGCTAAGTTGGAGAAGACTTTAGGTTCTATCGTAGACCTTACTCGTCTTCCGTCAGCGTTGTTCGTTGTAGACGTGATGAAAGAGCATATCGCTGTTCGCGAGGCTAACCGTTTGGGTATCCCTGTATTCGGTATGGTTGATACGAACTCTAATCCGAACAATATCGACTACGTTATCCCGGCTAACGATGACGCTACAAAGTCTGTAGAGGTTATCTTGGGCGCTATCTGCGAGGCTATGAACGAAGGCTTGCAAGAGCGTAAGGCTGAGAAAATTGACGCAGAGGCTGCTGAGGAAGCTCCGAAAAGAGAGCGTAAGGCAAAAGCTGCTGTTAAGAAAGAACGTACGAAGAAAGAAGACGACGATGCGTTGAACGCTAACGTTGCCGGTAAGTTCGCAAAAGACGAAGAATAATTCGATTGACAATTGACGTTGACAATTGACAATTAGAATACAAATACAATGGGCAGTTGGCTTTTGACAGGATTTGTCAATTGGCAACTGTCCATTGTCAATTTTTGAAAGTATAAACATTTTAAAGATAAAGGAAATAAGATTATGGCTGTAACAATGGCTGATATTACCAAGCTGCGCAAAATGAGTGGAGCTGGTATGATGGACTGTAAGAAGGCTTTGACAGAGTCTGACGGTGACATCGAGAAAGCAATGGAAATTATCCGTAAAAAAGGACAGGCTATCGCCGCTAAACGTTCTGATCGTGAGGCTGCCGAGGGTTGTGTGTTGGCTAAGAAGGATGGCGAGTTCGCCGCTATCATCGCTTTGAAGTGCGAAACGGACTTCGTGGCTAAGAATGAGGACTTCGTGGCTTTGACTCAAGCTATCTTGGACGCTGCCGTGGCTAACAAATGCCGTACTTTGGACGAGGTGAAAGCTTTGCCTATGGGCAAGGGTACTATCCAAGAAGCTGTTACGGATCGTAGTGGTATCACTGGCGAGAAAATGGAGTTGGATGGCTACTGCGTAGTTGAAGGTGCTTACACTACTGTATACAACCATATGGGTAAGAACCAACTTTGTACGATCGCCGCTTTCAACAAGGAGTCTGAGGAAGCCGCTCACAATATTGTTATGCAGATCGCCGCTATGAACCCGATCGCTATCGATGAGGCTGGTGTTCCTGAGTCTGTAAAAGAGAAAGAGATCCAGGTTGCTATCGAGAAGACGAAGGCTGAGCAGGTACAGAAGGCTGTAGAGGCTGCATTGAAGAAGGCTGGTATTAATCCTTCGCATGTAGATAGCGAGGCTCACATGGAAAGTAACATGGATAAGGGTTGGATCACGGCAGAGGATGTAGCTAAGGCTAAAGAAATCATCGCTACTGTTTCCGCTGAGAAGGCGGCTAACTTACCTCAACAGATGATCGAGAATATCGCTAAGGGTCGTCTGGGCAAGTTCTTGAAAGAGGTTTGCTTGTTGAACCAAGAAGACATTATGGATGGCAAGAAGACTGTAAGAGAGACAATGAAGGAGATCGATCCTGAGTTACAAATCTTGGCGTTCAAACGTTTCACTTTGCGTGCTGAGTAATTGCGGTAACGTATTTGATATAAAGAAAAAGGCGATACAACCCAATGTATCGCCTTTTTTATGAAGTATAGCTTACTTGCCCATAGAAGATATACTTACTTGTCCAATGCAGTATATCTTACTTTGCCAAGTAAGTATATCTGTTTAATTTTTTCTTATTTCAATGCGGCCAACGCATCCTTAATACGTTTGATCGCCTCTGCGATATTCTCATCGCTGGTAGCGTAACTCATGCGGATACACTCGGGTGCCCCGAAAGAGGTACCACCTACGCAAGCTACGTGCGCTACTTCTAAGAGATACATAGCTAAGTCATCAGCGTTGTTGATTACACGGGTTCCATCTGTCTTGCCGTAATAATAACTACATTTGGGGAATAAGTAGAAGGCGCCTTCCGGCTTATTCACCTCGAAGCCCGGAACTTCTTTCGCTAAATTAACGATTAAGTCACGACGACGTTCGAAGGCCTTACGCATTTCCTCAACGGGTTCTTGTGAGCCTGTATAAGCCGCTTCCGCCGCTTTTTGAGATACGGAGCAAGGGCCAGAGGTATATTGTCCTTGTAATTTATTAACCGCTTTCACGATCCATTCCGGTCCGGCAATGAAACCGATACGCCAGCCAGTCATCGCATACGCTTTGGAAACGCCGTTTACGATAACCGTACGGTCTTTCATTCCTTCGATAGAAGCGATGCTGTTGTGTTTACCAATATAGTTAATATGTTCGTAGATCTCATCCGCTATAACGATGATATCCGGATGTTTTTTCAATACTTCCGCTAAACCTGCCAATTCCTCGGCGCTGTAAACAGAACCCGTCGGGTTGGAGGGGGAGCAAAGGATTAACGCTTTTGTCTTAGGCGTAATAGCGGCTTCCAGCTGAGCTGGAGTGATCTTGAAATCTTGCTCGATACCAGCCGGAACGATAACGGGAGTTCCTTCCGCTAACTTCACCATCTCCGGATAGCTTACCCAGAAAGGGGCAGGGATGATAACCTCGTCCCCCGGATTTACCAATACCATGACCGTGTTACAAACGGATTGTTTGGCACCGTTTGCACAAGAGATCTGGCCTGCTGTATATTCCAGTCCATTCTCGTTCTTCAATTTGGCAACGATAGCATTACGTAATGCCGGATAACCCGCTACGGGAGAATAACGTGAGAAATTATCGTCAATCGCCTTCTTCGCGGCTTCTTTAATGAAGTCGGGAGTATTGAAATCGGGTTCTCCCACACTTAAGTTGATAACATCGATACCTTGAGCTTTCAACTCACCGCTCTTTTGTGACATCGCCAATGTTGCTGAAGGCGATAAACTCGCTAAACGATCTGAGACTTGTGTCATGACATTGCTTTTTGTATAGGTTGTTTTATTATTATGCGACAAAAGTAATCAATAATCGGAATTCTTGCAACGTTCTGATAACTATTTAATGTTATGCAGCACATGCCCCATACGTTCTTTCTTCGTTTTCATGTAGAATTCGTTGTATGGATTTGGTTTCACCTCGATAGGAACGTTCTCTACTACCTCAAGTCCGTATGCTTCCAGACCTACGCGTTTTACCGGATTATTGCTCATCAGGCGCATTTTCGTTACGCCGATATGACGTAAGATCTGTGCTCCGACACCATAATCTCGCTCATCCGCTTGATGGCCTAAATGCAAGTTCGCGTCCACCGTATCCAAACCATCCTCTTGGAGCTTGTATGCTTTCATCTTCTCCATCAATCCGATGCCTCGTCCTTCTTGGTTCAGGTAAACGATAACCCCTTTACCTTCTTGGTCGATGCGGCGCATAGCCTCGTGCAGTTGCTCTCCGCACTCGCAACGCATGGAACCGAAGATATCACCTGTAGCGCAAGATGAGTGCACGCGTACTAAGATAGGCTCGTCTTTTTCGAATTTACCCTTTATCAAAGCGATATGTTCTAATCCATTGCTTTTCTGGCGGAAAGGAATGAGACGGAAATGTCCGTACTCGGTAGGGAGATCTACCTCTACGCCGTTCTCTACGATCGATTCGGTCCGGAGGCGATAAGCGATCAGGTCCTTGATGCAAATAATCTTGATATCGAATTTCTTGGCTACCTCAATTAATTGCGGCAGACGTGCCATGGTTCCATCCTCGTTGATGATCTCGATCAAGGCTCCGGCGGGATATAAACCGGCTAACCGGGCCAAATCCACGGCAGCCTCTGTATGACCCGCACGGCGAAGTACGCCACGGGAGCGGGCACGGAGCGGATTGATATGTCCGGGACGTCCCAGATCGGATGGCTTGGTCTTTGGATCAGCCAGCGCCAAGATCGTTTCCGCACGGTCGTACATGGAAACGCCGGTCGTACATTTCCCTCCTAATTTATCTACTGTTATCGTGAAAGGAGTACCTAGTAAAGAGGTGTTATTGGCAACTTGCATATCCAGCTCCAACTCTTGGCAACGTTCTTCCGTGATCGGGGCGCATAATACACCTCGTCCGTTTTTCAACATGAAGTTGATTTTTTCCGGGGTTACTTTCTCGGCCGCGATGATAAAGTCTCCTTCATTCTCCCGGTCCTCGTCGTCTACAACGATTAAGAACTTTCCTTCACGGAAATCCTCGATAGCTTCTTCGATGGTGTTTAATTGAATCTCGCTCATATTTATTGATTATTTATATCCGAGTTATTTTTTTAGCAAATGTAATGAATATATCATATTGATCAGCTCCTTACTGGTCTTTTGTACCATAACGATATCATGCCGTAGCAATTTACGTTGGTACGTAGCCAATAGGTAGATCGGCAATCCCAGTGGGAAGAAAATACCGATAGCCAAAGCAAGTTTCCCGTTTATATGCTTGCTTAGCTTATTATTGTAACCTCCGATGACCGGGTAGTCCATCAATTTATTCAAGAGCAAATTCTGGTCGGAATTACTTAATTCCTCCACGATATTTTCCGTGTCTTGAGCTAACAGTTCCGCTGTGTTATCTTTTCCTCCTTGTTTCCAAAATGTCAGATAATTGATCCAACGTTTATGGTTTGTCAGATAAGTCGTACTTTCTTCCACCAATTTCTCCAGTTGGGGGAGGGTGGCCTCATAATCGGGGGTGTATATGATCACCTCTTTCCGTTCCACTTTTCGCCCTTCACGCTTACCTATTAAGTTCTTCAAGGCATTCACGTAAGTGTCGGCATTCAAGATAACAGAATCTTTTACCGCTTTATAGGTTAGGAATATACCCATAGGTGTTAGGACCACGGAGCTAAGCCACATACCTTCCCATGCGTCCCAAACGCCGTCGCGTGCCATCTTGAAGCCCATATTATCTATAATATAATAGAAGATAAACAAGATTACCGAGATAACGACCGGCACGCCCAACCCTCCTTTACGGATGATGGCTCCTAAGGGCGCTCCGATAAAGAAGAACATGATGCAAGCGAACGATACCGTGAATTTCTTATGCCATTCCGTCAAGTGGCGGCGTACCTTATAGGCCTCGTCGCCAACCGTGGCCGCGCGGAAATAATAGTCGGTCTTGATATTCTCGATCGAGGATTTGGCCCGACCTAATAAGGCGGCTTGGCTACTCGCTGCTTGCGCTAGGTAAAGACTGTCGAAATCCAACTGGATGGTAGGAGTGATTACCGGCAATTTTTCCTGCTGCTCGTCTGGTTGCCCCTCGGCTTCACTCTCTTTTTTAGCCCGTAAGGACTTTAGTGTTTTTACGTATGAGGCATCGTAAATGCTTTTTGCGTTCACGTCCTTGATGCTATCCAAGCGTACGCCCATCGAATCGATAGAGGTTTGTAAATCCTTCAAGTTTTTTCCCATATATTGGTTCTGCATGAAAGATTCGTCGGTACGGTTGAAATTCGCGTCGAATTCAATCAAGATATCTTTACTGCTGAATGATTCTCGTCGATAGGGGACGGCGGTTCTCGCTTGCGTCGTGTTGGCTTGGCTTTTACCTACGTTCTCGAAAGATTCTCCGTTGAATAAAGATAGGACAAGGAATAATTTATCGGCGGATGTCTTTAGCCGTCCGGAGTCCGCTACGATTACACGGGCGTTATTGAATCCTTCCGAATAATCATAGATCATCACGTCTTTTAATAAACCGTCCTTCGGGTCCTTTTTCTTCACATATACATTGAATCCGGGAATATCTTTGTAGAATGAACCTTCCGGAATATCCAATTCCGGTGATTTCTGGCGCATGGAATATAATAATGTATATAGCTTGACTTGGACAACGGGCATTACGTTGTTTTGGAAGAAAAAGGCTCCCACGCTCACGAATAGGAGCGTTACGATCAAAGGACGCATGATATGTATCAATGATACCCCGGCAGACTTCATGGCCAGTAATTCCAGACGTTCCCCTAAATTTCCAAAAGTCATTAATGAGGCTAATAGAATAGCCAAGGGAAGTGCCATCGGGACAAGAAACAAGGCCGCATACATAAACATCTCCGCTAATACAGGGATACCAAGGCCTTTTCCCACCATATCGTCGATGTATCGCCAAAGAAATTGCATCAACACAATAAACAGACAAATACCGAATGTCATAAGAAACAACGGCAGGAATGTCTGCAGCATAAATGTATATAATCGTTTTATTCTCAACATTGCCTAATCTGGTTGAAGTGGCAAAAGTAGTGTAAAAAACGATAACACCCCACAGATTTCTGTAAAACTACTCTAAATACCAAGCGTTCGCTTCAAATCTTCCACTTGCGAGTCCCATAAATTAATGGAATCTTTTTTCTCCCCGGGTTCGGAGAAATCCGTAATCTCAAGTGCCGTAGAACCTGTTAATTCGATCGTGTGGATTATAAATTCGAAATAAGCGTTCTCATCTTCCTCGTCTACCCAGCGGTAACGGATAAAGTTCTCCGGCTTGGAGTCGATCACTGTTGCCTCTTGGGCCTCTTTACTCCATTTAAAGGTATAGAGATTATCATTTATAATGACCTCGTCGGCGAACCAAGCGGAAAGTCCCAAAGCGGTGGTTAGGTGATTCCACAGGCTTCGTCGTGAAACTTTATCGAAAATGTATTCGATATGAAATTTCTCTTTTTTCATCTTTCATCGTGTTTATTGCGCAGCAAGATAATAAAAGAATTGATATTTGCCAAATCTGTTCGCCAAAAAAACAACTCTGAATTAAGATCTTAACAGGAAGCCCCCAAAATAATTGAATTTTTTTTCATGAAAGTGTTGCACAATATAAAAATAAGCTCTACTTTTGCAGCGTCAATCAAGGAAATGGTGACATTTGATGGCGAGATAGCTCAGCTGGTTAGAGCGCATGATTCATAATCATGAGGTCCCCGGTTCAATCCCGGGTCTCGCTACCTAGAAAAGGAGGTCGATTTTTCGATCTCCTTTTTTTATGTCCTTTTTTCTTTTGCTATCAGATGGTCTTTTGGGAGGATAAAAAAACCTGAACAATCTTTCTCGTAAACGATCTTGATTGTTCAGGCAAAATAATTATGTAACCTCGCGGTTATGTTAATTAGGTTTGCCTACATCATAATTTAAGGGTAATTATATATGTAAGCAGGGTCATAGGGTAAAATTTCGCAAATTGCTTTGCTTGATTTATAAATACAAAGATATGTATGTCTAAATGTTTTGAGTGATGGTATTTGTCTCAATAGGAGAATGTATTTCTATCATATAGATAACGCACGCCTCGGAAATCATCTGAAGCGTGCGTTTAGCATATAAAATTTAAATCTAGTTACCCTTGTTTATGTAGTGACCCTGCTGTGATTTTTATATGCTTACCCTAATGTCTGTTGCGAATATATTCATAATATTCATAGGTTGTATCTTTATTTGATCGGTATTTATATCAGCTTAGTGTGTAAAACTATCAACAGGTGGAGTGAACCTTGTGATGAAGCGGGTTTTCGTTAGTGTTTAAATAAAGTTAAGACGGTGTTCGTGTCAATATCATGGGTATTCCTATCACGGAGAATGCGGTTTTTGAGAGAAAAACAGCGCACGCCCGAAATTCTCTAATCTCGTGACGTACGCCAAAGCATATAAAAATTGAGGGTATCTTAATTCATTGTTATATGTTGGATAACGGTTGCCCAGTCAGCAATTGTAATATTAGCCGAAACTTCTCCGGAGTACTTGAAAGTGATCTCGGTGCGTTTTCCGGGGGTTGCAGCGAATAATTCTCCATTTTTGTCTTTTTCGCTAGAAAAAATAAGATCACCGTCCTTGTAAAGCTCTATCGTTATATTTTGAGCCGGAAAAATGGCTTGGGCTTCTGTTGTCAAATTACCTTTTTCGTCAAAAGAAGCGGGGAAAGCGAATTCAACCTCTTCTCCTGTTGGGTTGCCATTGTAGTCCAATGAGCTTTTTGTATTTTTAATTCGATATTCAAAATTTCCGGCATTACTCCCTAGATACTTGATCAGTCCTTTTGTTGAAAGCTGGAAAATTGAAGTTTTGCGAATGATTTGTAATTCGTTTGATACGGTGGATTTTGTTGAAGAGTTCTTATGAAGCGTAACTTGTCCATAGAACAAATCGCTCGGAATATTAGCTATGCCGTTATTCTCTTTTAGGCTGACTTGCAAATCGGATATAATATTGGCTTTGCTCATGTTTGAAATCTCTTCGTTTCCAGAATTGATTCCACTCCATGCGATCACGGTTATGTCATTACTGTTCGGACAGTTAATGTCTATAGCCCGGCGAGATAAAATTGTAGATTTGTTTACATTAATCTGCTCGAAGAAATCGTTGTTTTGATCGAAGACAAATAATGTAGCTCCATTCACCTCTCCCTTGGTCGTAATGTCGTTACCATCTGAATTCATTGCTTTTAATACCACGGAGAATGGTACTTCGGCTTGTTCAATAACCTCACTTGTTGTTGCTACTACGTCATTTGAATCATCCGTGCAAGCGGAGAATGACAAAACTGTTAAAATAACAGAAACCGCAAATACGCAATTTGCGAAAAAATTACCCCTTTTCATGACCCTACTTTTTATATGCTTTACCCTTAATCTAAGTGACTTGGTTTTTTTTGACCGCCCCTCAACGGTCTTTCCTTATCACTACATCGCGAATGTATGTATAAAAATCATAGGTTGTATCTTTTGTGATGGGTATTTTTATCAAAAAAGTGGGTAAAACTATCATTATACCTCTATATTCCTCTGTTGATGCATGTTTCGGATGATGATTAAATAATGTTAATGGGTTTATTCCTGTCAATTTGAGTGGTAAATATATCATCGCTGGTCCTTATTGATAGCCTTGCCTCTGTTGTGTGATAGGAATGCAGTTGCTGTTAACGTCTATTAAAACGACA
>OGNF01002699.1_pt1 | contig 13022 bp, 9 predicted proteins | sample 1573321 | NCBI WGS metagenome assembly OGNF01 (sample SAMEA2581911, study PRJEB24529) | metagenome | biome: Human gut stool | place: China | collected 2011
GCATAATTATTGATCATGGTCTTGGTCAGAATCTTATCATCCGGATATCGCTTGGATGACTGCAAGTGCTCTTCCATAAAAGTCGTCACCTGATCCATGTAAAGATCGATGTTCGGAATCTCCGTCGGTTTAATATAATCAATCCTCTCAAGGCTTGAGAGGATACTGTTTAAGATATTTTCAGAATCAATGGTCATTTTTTCTCTCACCTCATGATTCATTATATAGTATTCAAAACTACATAACAAGTTTTTTTTGTAATTTGTGAGTTTTTTCCATCAGGATCATGTATATCTTTCCATCTGACGGGTATACTGTAAATGTACCAAAGAGAAGTTGAATACTTATCCTCCCCTTTGAAAAGATCCGCCTGCTGTGCTCTCACACAACAGGCGGATCTTACGTTGTCTATTCTTTTGTATCTTTTTGTTCTTCTGCTTCCATTCTCCGGAACACCATGTCATATCCATCATTGCCATAATTAAGCGAACGGTTGACCCTGCTTATTGTAGCTGTTGAAGCACCTGTCTTTTCCGCTATCTCAAGATATGTCTTCTGTTCTCTTAACATTTTGGCTACCTCAAATCTCTGAGCTAAAGATAAAAGTTCATTAATTGTGCATACATCCTCAAAAAAATCATAGCACTCTTTAACATCATTAAGACTTAATATAGCCTCAAATAATTGCTCAACTTCTTTTGATTTTAACTTATCGTTCATATTAACCCTCAACTTTTGCTAATCTGCATTTATAATATATTGTACAGTTTAACACAGTAAAGTCATACAGTAAATACATTTTATTAATTTTACTGTCTTTTTCCTATATATGACTCATATAATTCTGTATTACTGTTCACAATCAGCTCCTTCGGGAAACCTACTTCCTCAATCACCTTATAAGCCCTGTCAAAATCACATATTGACTCTTTAATATGGGCATCACTTCCAATAGATATACATACGCCGGCTTCTTTGCAAAGCTTAAGCATTGTAACATCATTATCATATGCTCCCTGTCTTGGTCCTGTAGGTGATAATGATGTATTGTTAAGTTCTAATAAGACGTGCTTTTCCCCCGCTGCCCTTACAAGCTGTTCATAATCAACCGGGTATCTTGAATCATCAGGGTGTCCTATTATATTAACATATGGATTATCCATAGCATTTATTAAAGCTTTAGTATTCTGTTCAATGCTTCCTGGCTTAATACACGGAATGTGAAGGCTTGCTATAACTACATCACAGCCCTTAAGTCCATACTCTGATAAGTCTATTCTGCCGTCATAATCCATAATATTAACTTCACAGCCCATATATATATTAACGCCATATTTCTTTCTTGGAATTATTCCCATATTAGAAAAATATAATACACCTGCACTTCCCGGCATCTTAGGTGCGTGGTCTGTTATTGCAAGATGTGTAACCCCCTGTCCTGCAGCATATACTGCCATCTCGTCTATTGTATTATATGCGTGTCCGCTTGCAATTGTGTGCGTATGTGTATCTAATGTAAATCTCATATTAATCCTCGTTTCTACTCCGAACGCAATGCAACTACCGGGTCTTTCTTTGCTGCAAGTCGTGCCGGTATAAGTCCTGCAATAAGCGTAAGAAGCATACTTATTATAACAAGAATAACTCCACCTGCAACAGGAAGCTGTGCAACATTGGCAATCGATGTAACATTTTTAATAATTGCATTAGCTGGCACACATAAAATAAGTGTGACAATTATACCAAGTGCACCTGCAACAAAACCCTCAATAAGTGTCTCTGCGTTAAATATTCTTGATATATCCTTCTTTGATGCTCCTATACTTCTAAGTATGCCAATCTCCTTAGTTCTTTCAAGAACTGAAATGTAAGTGATAATTCCTATCATTATTGAAGATACGATAAGTGATATTCCAACAAATGCTATTAATACATATGAAATAGCATTAATTATAACTGTTACTGATGACATTATTATTCCTACATAGTCTGTGTAGTTGATAACATTTTCATCTTTGCCATCTTTCTGCTGGCTTGTATTATAATCTGATATTATGTTCTGAATATGCTCCTTAGAGTCAAAATCTGATGGATATATATTAATTCCTGACGGATCGTCCAAATCAGTTATTCCAAGCTTGCTTTTATTAGTTTCTAGTGTCGCATCAGTTGTCTGTGCCTTAACTGACTGCGAGAACATATCAAGTATCTGCTCATCTGTCATAGTCGATAAGAACATTCTTGTCTGTGCCTGCTCATCTGATGGAATACTCTCAAGATATGCCTGCACATCATCCATTGTTATAGGTGTATCTTTATTATTATCAAATGGAACACCTGTGAATATATCTGTATCCTCATCTGCAAGCTGTGCCTTAGCTATAGCACTGTCATTAACACCATTGATAATATATTCTGTAAGTTCCTTTGTATAACCAATTCCACGGCTTAAAGATGTACTTACTGCTTCTTCTGAAGGTTTAATAATTCCTGCAATCTTTATATCTGTTCCGTTGTTGACAACATTTTTCATAAATATATCATTATCAGACTTATCTTCCCAGATTTCCTTACTTTCATTATACGAATATACATCAGTTGGAAGTATAAGCTTAAATGTTGTATTTAATATCTCGTCAAATGTGTAAGTTGTTTCATCATTATCAAGAGTATAGCTCTTTCCTGACATCATAGCCTTAATCATCTCTGTAATCTCGTCAGGGTCTTTAAGTCCTATTGAATACAAAGTATAATCATCAATTTCATTGTTCTCATTAACAACAAGTACAACCTCGTTATAGCTTTCCGGCCAGTGTCCGGCAAGTACAGTATACTGCGACTCAAGTATCTCTTTATTATCAAATAACTGTGACCATACGCTTGAATTAGAGTACATGCTCATTCCACTCATACTGCTCTGTGAAGAACCGCCATACATCGCATCAAACATTGTATTAGGGTTAAGCTGTGTTACCTTATCAGATGTATCTGACTTATATATATTAACTGGAATATCATAAGTATATTCTATGGCACTCGCATAATCCTTTATATCGCTTCCACCATTCTCTATATAATGCTTGAATTCATTAAGGTTATTGCTCTGAACCTCTGCAACCATAGTATTCATCATATCAGACATTATATTGTTGCTATATATTTTATCCATATCCTCATGTGTTTCACCACTGCCGCCATTATCTGTCATACTTGAAACCATACTACTTATATCTACAGTTTCTGACTGTAACTGGATTGGATAACTTGATAATGTATCCCTCTGCACCCTGTCAATATATAACTGGATACCATTTGATATTGATAAAATGAGTGCTATACCGATAATTCCTATACTTCCTGCAAAGGCTGTAAGAATTGTTCTTGTCTTTTTTGTCATCAGATTGTTAAAACTTAAAGATAATGCTGTAAAAAATGACATTGAGGTCTTTGGCTTTTTCTTTCTTTGAGTCTTTGAGACAGATATACTTGTTCCCTGACCTGACACGCCTGAATTATATGCTGAACCATTGGCTGTTGCTGTGCCTGACTTATCTGTTCCCTCTGCTATGTCTTTTTTAAGCTGTTCCTCTGTATATGGATCTGAGTCATCAACAATAGTTCCGTCAAGAAGCCTTACAATTCTTGTTGAATATTTCATAGCAAGTTCCGGGTTATGCGTAACCATAATTATAAGCCTGTCTTTGGAAATCTCCTTAAGAAGCTCCATAATCTGTACACTTGTCTCTGTATCAAGTGCACCTGTCGGTTCATCTGCAAGAAGAATATCAGGATTATTGACAAGTGCTCTCGCTATGGCTACTCTCTGCATTTGTCCACCTGACATCTGGTTAGGCTTCTTATGAATCTGTTCACCAAGTCCTACCTTCTCAAGTGCCTCAACTGCTCTTTTCCTTCTCTCTGCCTTTGATACACCTGATAATGTAAGTGCAAGCTCTACATTAGAAAGAACTGTCTGGTGTGGTATAAGATTATAGCTCTGGAATACAAAACCAATTGAATTATTCCTGTATGCATCCCAATCCCTGTCCTTATAATCTTTAGTAGACACACCATTAATTCTTAAATCACCACTTGTATACTTATCAAGTCCTCCGATAATATTAAGCATAGTTGTCTTACCACAGCCCGACTGACCGAGTATTGATACAAATTCGCAGTCCCTGAACCTTAAGTTAATGCCCTTTAAAGCTGCAACCTTTGTATCACCAGTTTCATAATCTTTCTTAATATTAATTAATTCAAGCATATAATTCCTCTTTCTTTCTATAATTTAGTATACCACTATAAAACTCTCATCATCTCATTACCATTAATTTGATATATTAAATAATAATAACACCCATTGTGGCTGCTTGCAATTTATGTGGACACATTTTATACTATATTAAGATTTTGGTGTTATAGCTAAAAAATATTAATAATACGATATCAGGTATAAAATGTCTGACAGTTGTTCTTGCCTGCACGATAAGACTTTTGACTTTCAGCCACTCCTGACATCAAATTTATAGAATCAGAAAGGATATAACTTGCAGTTGAAACATTTTAATGCAGTAACTAAATACATAGCGTTGGCACTCATTGTCTGCCTGACTTTCATATCCGTTACATCACCTGTATATTCACTTGCTGATACCAAGACAGAATATGATGATAATAACAAAGAACTTGAACGCTTAAGAAATGAGCAGTCGCAGCTCTCAAGTGAACTTAACGACCTTAATTCAGAGCTTGATAATGCTGGTGAAAAGCTGAACTCTATTAATGACAGAATTGCTGATACACAGGAACAGATTGACAGCCTTAATGAAGACATAAGCAATATTGAGATTGAGAAACAACACCAGTTCGATACTATGAAGCTTCGTATACAATATATGTACGAGAACAGCGACTATAGTTTTCTTGATGTATTGCTTTCTTCTTCAAGTATGGCTGATTTATTGCAAAGAAACGAATATGTTTCGCGCATTTCCCAATATGACCGCAAAATGCTTGAAGAATTAAGTTCTCTTATTGCTGTGCTTAACCAGAACCAGCTAAGTCTACAGACTAATATGACAGAACTTGTGTCTTTAAAAGAGCAGTCAATAGCTGAGTCTAATAATATTAAAAGGCTCATAGCTTCAAAGCAGTCAAAAATAGATACTAACTCTGAAAATATTGCCAAAGCTGAAGCCCTTGCATTAGAATACGAGGAACGTATCCGTCAGGAAGAAATCCAAAGACAGCTTGAAGAAATCAAAAAAATGACCCCATCAGTTGATGAAGTCATTAATAATACACCTATAGCATATGATACAAGCGATCTTGCAATGGTATCCGCTATGATAGAATGTGAAGCTGCCAACCAGCCTTATGAGGGCAAGCTTGCCGTTGGAAGTGTTATAGTAAACCGTGTAAACAGTCCTAAATTCGGTAACACAATCCAATCCGTACTCTACGCCCCTTCCCAGTTCAGCCCTGTCGCAAGTGGACGTTTCGCAATTGTCCTTGCCAGAGGTGCTAACGCTGAATGTACCAGAGCCGCTAATGAGGTTCTTAATGGTCATATAACAATCGCCGCTCTGTACTTTCACGTCTACGACAGCACTGTCGATAAAGGCGGCACAATAATAGGCGACCATGTCTTCTATTAGCTAACCATCTCCTGCCAAAAAGGCACCCCTGTAAGGTGTCAGGCTGCATTAAATCAACATAAGCTTGTCTTTGCTGCTTATGTTGATTTAATCTAATTGTCTGTCCTATCTAGCCTATCCACTCAGCAAACTTATTAAGCCCTTCCGAACTACCCGAAAGATACAATATATCCCCATTTCTAAACACATACTCTGGATTTACAACCTGCATAACTTCCCCATTATTCTCAATTGCAATTATATTAACATTAAATTTCTTACGCATATTAATATCCACAACTGTTTTCCCCTCAAGCCTGTCAGGAAGCATAACCTTAGATATATTAATTTTCTCACTAAGCTGAATGACATCTATAACCTGCGAAGCTATAAGACGGTTAGCAAGTCTTTCTGCCATATCCTTCTCAGGATATACAACTTCTGCCCCAAGCTTAGCCAATATTTCTCCGTGTTCAAGACCTCTTGCTTTCGCTATAACCTTTTTTATTCCCATACTGACAAGATTAAGCGTTGTAAGAATTGACGTATCAATATGTTCACCTATACACACAACTGCAACATCACAATTCTGTATTCCTGTTGCGCTAAGGCTTTTCTTGTCAAGTGTCTGCACGACATAGGCATTTTCCGTATAATCGCGCATTTCTCTTACCTTTTCCTCATCTTTGTCTATAACCATAAATTCAGCACCGCTGTTAGCAAGCGATAATGCGAGCGACTCGCCAAATCTTCCTAAACCTATAATTCCATAAGTAGTATTTTTATTTGATATTCTAGTTTTAAACATAATTACCTCCGAATTCACGTATTATTGTTGGGTGTGTATTGATGATTGGGTGTTGGCTAACGGACGTTGTGAGGGCGGACTATATTACCGCTGGGCACGCTTTCGCTACTTGAAACCGCAGCGGACACTAAGCGGCTAAAATACAGCCGCTAAGTGCCGGCGGCTTCAACAGTACCCAGCTTGCAATATAGTCCGCCCTCACAACTGTTTCGTTTCAATAACAACATTCACCAAAACAGTGCATCAATACTCTCTCCACATATATTTCACAATCATCACCCTATAGTTATATTACCCTCCGGATAATTAATCCTCTCTCCCTTAGAGAAATGCCACAATGTAGCAATCGTAAGCGGTCCAAGTCTTCCTATGTACATAATAACAATTGATAACAGCTTTCCTGCAATTCCTATCTGTTGTGTAATTCCTGTTGAAAGCCCTACCGTTCCAAATGCACTTGCAACCTCAAATAATATATCAATAAAATCAATATCCGGCTCAAATATTCCCATAAGATAAGCTCCCACGGTCACAACACACATAGCAAGTATCATAATAACCGAAGCCTTTCTGAACGCTTCCTTAGGTACTGCATAATGAAATGCTTTCTCCGACTTATTAGTTGCTGCCGACTTAACACCCTGTATGAGGACAAAAAATGTGCTTGTCTTTATTCCACCTCCTGTAGATCCCGGCGAAGCTCCTATAATCATAAGTATTATAATCACAAGTAGTCCCGATTTTGAAAATGTCCCAAGTGAATATGTTGCAAATCCAGCCGTTCTGGCTGATACACTCATAAAGAATGCTCCCATCCACGAGATATTTTCTGTAATCTTAAGAAGCAGAGCACCAGCGATAATAAGCACAATACTCACTGATATTACAATCCTTGTGTGCATTGAGAATTTCTTCCACTTAAATCTCTTTTCCCACAATTCACATATTACAAAAAAGCCAATACCTCCAAAAAATACAAGCGTACAGGTTATAATATTAAGTGCTATATTACCACTGTAATTAATAAGGTTCTGGTTATTTCCAAGAATATCAAAACCAGAATTATTAAACGCTGCTACCGAATGAAACATGCTTATTCCCAATGCCCTAAAAAATGGATAATCTCTTATAAACACCAGAAAACCTGCTATTGCACCAGCCCCCTCAAATATAAGCGTAACAATAAATATCTTATGTATAAGCCTTACAAGCCCCTTTGCCGTATCCATATTCAGTGCTTCCTTTAAAAGAGTACGTCCTTTTATATCTACCTTTTTACCCATAACAAGTATTATTCCAGCCCCCATAGTCGTCACACCAAGACCACCTATCTGAATAAGTGCCCCTAGTATAAATTGCCCCACAGGTGTAAATGTGTCATATGAGTCAACCACCACAAGCCCCGTTACACATACTGCACTCGTTGATGTATACAAAGCATCCGTGTATTTTAAATCAACACCATCCCTAACACTAAACGGCAAAGACAAAAGCACTGACCCTACTATAATCACAAATATAAACCCAAACGCTATTATTCTTGCAGGCGACTGCTTTCTTATTAAATTAACCATCATAGTACTTCCTTAAATCGCAATATTTATACTCAAATCTCATAAAATTTATCATTTAAGATACTATATACCACCCTGCTCTCCAATGCAAGCAAAATTCTCATAAATATTCTAATGTCAGCTTCCAAACCTTCCCACAAAAAAGTGTGCACTCTGCCACTACAGCAAAATACACACTCTTCATAACTATTTAATTAAACATCTCCAACAACTAAAATAACTCCTGCCATACATCCTATGTCCCCTCCAGGTGGGGAGCCACCGTCACTTAAGTGCTGTACTTTAGCACTTTAGTACCGCTGATAGCGACACTCAGCGAAAGCATTTCTTTGTTGCTTATGTTAATTTAATCCAATCGCCCGTTGTCTATACATCTATACCTGATATAATCAGCCGTCACAAATCCATCCCCTTCATTCTCATTCTTAATCTCATTATTATGATTAACAAACATTCCATTCTTAACGCCAACCCAGCGTCCTGCCTTTGCTGTAAAGCTCACCTGCTTCTCATAAGCCTTTCCGTCAAAGCTTATTTCCAAAGTCACCTCTTCTACAGGAACATTTTTAACAGCCAGTGCCATTTCCTTAGTATCCTTAGTTCCTGTTCTCTTAACTGTATATCTTAAATATACAGTCTTTTCCTTATCAGCAAATGTATCTTTAGCTATAGGATAGTCCTTAACATCTTCCTTAGAATATGCCGCCTCACAATCAAAGCTCTGAGTGCCTCTGACTGTCCTTATTGCATATTCCCCGAAATTCTTGACAATTCCAACTGCTCCATATTCCACGCCTAATGACACAATTCCTGCATAATCTCCATTTTCAAGACCATTCACGCACATTTTAGTAACACACTCAAATTCAGGTGCAGGCCATTTCTGCAAGAGAAGATTTCTGTAATCGCTCACTGGTCTAAGAGGTGTTGATGCAAGTGCATTAAGTCTTATATATGAGCCATCTGGTAATTTCTTTCCATAAGCATCAGTCTTAGTCACATACCAGCTGTCATCATAATTAGAATTCCACTGCCACTGTAACATCATCTTATCAGTATCAAATTCATCTGTTGTGTCTGGCTCACATACTGGATATTTATCTGTATCATTAATCTCCTCTGCTGTCTTTCCAATATTGGGCTTTACATACTGCATAACTGGTTCACCGTAATCATTGCCCTCTTTATTAACGCCAATTATTGGCCAGTCATTTTCCCAATGCATTGGCTGTAAATGTGTTATTCTGCCTGCAGCATACACATCCTGAAAATGTAAGAACCAGTCCTCACCAGTAACTGTATCTACCCACGCACCCTGATGAGGTCCGTTGACTAAAGAATCACCCTGTCTTAATACAACCTTATGTTCATATGGTCCAAATGGATTTTTGGAACGGAGTATCGTCTGCCAGCCTGTCTTAACACCTCCTGCTGGTGCAAATATATAATAATATCCGTTACGTTTATACATTTTAGGTCCTTCTATTGTTATCTGACCATTCTCATTACCATCAAATATCTTTACTTCATCTCCAAATATCCCCATACCGTCTGGTCTCATTCTTACTATATGAAGAACACTCTTATATCCAATTCTGCTCTTTGCAACACCTGCCACAAGATAAGCATTACCGTCATCATCCCAGAATGGACAAGGGTCAATCCAGCCTGCACCTGGTCTTATATTAATAGGCTCGCTCCATTCACCAAACGGATCTTTGGTTGTTGTCATATATATTCCCTCATCTGGCATTGGAAAACATACATAATATGTACCCTCGTAGTATCTTATAGATGGTGCCCACACACCACATCCGTGCAGCGGATTGTTATATCTGAATTCCGGAATGTGTTTCAAGCAATAATTAACAACCTTCCAATTTACTAAATCTTTTGAATGTAATATTGGAAGTGCTGGCGAATTAGAAAAGCTTGATGCCACCATAAAATAATCTTCTCCCACTCTTATAGCATCAGGGTCAGAATAATCTGCATAAAGTATCGGATTCCTATAATTTCCATTGCCCAAATCAGCTAACCACATAAACATTACCTCCATAATCATACATAATATTTCATAAGTTAATATTAGTTTACATCATTATAAGTAATTTGCCAATACTTTCATAAAGTAATTTTATAAAAGTGTTTTTACATAAGTATTTTTTATTATAGGTGCCTATATTTGCACTGCAGTACGAACCTGTATATAGGACTTTTTATGTATAATGAATTAAATTAATTAGATTTCCCTATTACATAAAAAGCCTGCCAGTATCACATTTTACAATATATCACATAATTTTGATACAATCATAAAACCCGATACAAGCAGGCTTACATATTATTCTATTTATTGAAATCTTTTTCTATTTTCTTAAGTGTTTCAAGTGGAATATAATAACTTATTCCAAGTGGATTAAATATTGCTCCAGAGGCTCCAAGTTCGTCTATAACCCCAACAAGCTCCTTATATGTATAGAGCATATTCTCATACTGTCCCTTATAGCATTTGTCCATCTCAAAACCATCTGTAAATGCTGGTATTGCTATAACCTGCTCATCTTCCTTATGCTCAACCCTGTCTGTGACATCAATAAAATGATGTGCTATAGATACTTCTTCCTCTGTCTCCTCCTTAACACATGGAACCATATATTCAGAATTAACCATAGCATTTAACATAGCATTTTCTCTCTTATCAAGAAGCTCTTTTATTGTATCTTTGTCTGTATTCTTTCTGAACTCCTGAAAATAAGAAATCATTGTATTCTGTAAACCTGGGTTAGTCACATAATCATCCCTAAAGAACTCATCATATGTTCCAAATGCTTCTCTTGGTATTACATATTCAAGCTTGTCGCCATCTGTAAGTCTTATATTCTTATATCCATTACGATACATATGGCATAACTCCATACCAAACGCATCATTATTCTCAACACCAACTGATACCTCGTAACCACTGAGCTTAAGCTTTTTCTCAATAAGTGAAGAATTCTTAGGATTAAAAAGAACAAATAAATCACTGTCTACCATATATGGGTACGCTGTTGTACTTGAGTATACAACCCATAAATGTTCCTCTTTTCTTAATTTATCAGCCATAACCTTTGCATATATCTCTTCAATTCTTCCAAAATATGCTAAATCGTTAGTATTGCCCATCTCCTTGGCTCTTTTCTTTAAAGATGGCAGTACAACAGCCATAACCTCTACTGCATCAGCTAAAGAAAGCTTCTCCATCATATCTACGCCGTAGTCTTCATCTTTGCTGATATGTCTTATTACATCCTGTATTTTTGTCTGATTCATAATATATATACCCTTTCCGAATTACATCATATGTATAATAGTAACATATTTGTGTACAATTATCAATTCAACTTTATTTAATGATTCAACTCTGCAAATTGCACTGCCACATTACAGCTTCACAACTGCCATTAATTAAAGAACTCCTGCCAGTCAGTTATATTCTTATCTGTAAGACATAACATTGCCATTATTCTTGCCTGCCAGCTTGTCATTGTCTGTGCTGTGATGACATTTAAACCATCAGCCGCATAGTCATATTCACTGCCAGAATTATTAACAACAATTACCTTAATATAACCTGATACATCTTTTACAAGCTGTGTCATTGCTGGCGACAGACTTCCGTCAGCAGTATCGCTGACTACTACTACAGACTCATATGAAGCCATTATTTTCTGTGCTGTATACACATCATTGCCTATATAATCATTAACCATACCGACATAGCCCATATCCTTAATCCCTGTCACGTCAAAATGATGTTTTGCACTATCATTAACCTTATTCGCTTTATTATCAACAATATCAGCTATTTCTGTCTTATAATTGTTATTATCTTCCTCAACAACATATATACTCTTATCTGTATCTATTGTATAAGTAAGAAAATATCTAATCTGGTCTGCAAATCTTTTCCTCGCCGATACGATAACTATATCCGCATCACCACTACATATTTCCTGGACTTTAGAAGCCAATGATATTAAATCCTTTGTTTCATCAAAATCTTTATTTTCCTGAATTAATTCAATATCTATTTTATTCTCATAATCTGCTGTATTAACAAGCTCACTCACACTTCCATATGTCCCAACAATACAAGCCTTTCTCTTACCACTGGTCTGGTTATTACCATTACTATTGTCGCTGCCATTTACAATACTGCCGGCATCAGAGCTGTTATCTTTCATACCGCCCGCATTATTTCCACTATTATTTGTTATCTTATCAGTGTTATCGCTGCCCGTACCATTCTCATTATCTGCCTGGCTCATATATTCAACCGGGTTAGACACAAAGCCACAGCCTGCAAGTGAAGTTACACCAAGCATAACAGCTGCCGCTATTGACACTGCATTTTTTAACTTCAATTTATTCTTTAGATTAATAAGCGTATCACTTATATTCAATAATCTCATATATTCTCCTTTTTGCCCTGATTATCAAATATATTATTCAGGACATATTAAGCATTTTAACATAATCCCCCTGATTATAAAAGTCCCCCAAAAGCTTTTAAGGCACATTCGCCTTACTTAGCTTCTGGAGGACTATAATATTAATTATAAAATGTATTATATAAACATTATATCACTCTGCATAATTATACTATTTGCATTAATTCAATTAACCTCTGTTATCAATTGTAGCAATATCTACTATTGAAAGTTCCTGATTATTAAATGCATGCTCAAGACTTGAGATAAGTGCGTGAGCTGTATCAAGACTTGTAAGGCAGTGAACGCCTGTCTCGATAGCATATCTTCTTATAAGGAAACCATCCTTTGCTCTCTCAATACCATTTTCTGGTGTATCAATAACAAGATCAATCTTATGCTCTAATATAAGGTCAAGGAGTGTTGGAGCTTCCTGTCCAATCTTATTAACCTGAATAGCGTGTACACCATTTTCTTTAAGAACCTTAGCTGTACCTCTTGAAGCATATATCTTGTATCCAAGTGC
>OGNF01002702.1_pt1 | contig 13010 bp, 10 predicted proteins | sample 1573321 | NCBI WGS metagenome assembly OGNF01 (sample SAMEA2581911, study PRJEB24529) | metagenome | biome: Human gut stool | place: China | collected 2011
AAGGGCATCCGGCGTCCCGGCCGTAGGCAGGCTGGCCATGTAGCGCTGCACGTCGCGCAGGCGGAACGTGCCGTCGGGCTGCTTGCGCAAGCGGCCCTCGCCGATGTCCTTGTACAGCTTCGATTTGCTGAGTTTACGGCCATTCTCGGCCACATGATCCAGCACTGCCTGCCAATTTTTGAGGGTCTTGGTTGCCTCCATCGCACTCTCCAGCATCTTGGAGGCGCGATCCAGTGCGGCGAGGTTCGCCTGTGAAGGATCATCGAGCGCGGCCCGCTTGGCGCTCTCCTTGGCGGTCAGCAGAACCTGGATGTCTGTGCTGGCGCTTCTGGCGAGCAATTCCTCCACATCGTTCGGCATACTGTCTCCACATGCCCGCGTCCGTACCGGATCGCGGGGCTTCATTCCCGTCCGTGATGAGCCACGGCTGCCTCCGTTTGATTTTTACAAACGGAGGGGATAGGCTTCCGGTGTTCTTGGTCGGGGCCCTATCCCCTCCAAGCCAGGGGATGACAGGTGGCAGCCTGTCATCCCCACCTTTTTTAGAGCAGGCTCCCCTGCTCCAGCGAGGTCTCCTTCCATTCGGGCACATCCAGGCCCAGCATCTCCTTGAGATAGCTGGCCAGGATTCGCCGATGGCACTGCGAGGCGTCGGCCTCGTAGCAGCACAGGATGGGCTCCGGGGTCAGCGCAAGGACGCTGCCCAGATAGCGTTCAAGGCTTTCCGGCGTGGGGAAGCGGCTCTCAAGGTTTTTGCGGTAGGCCGCCCGCCAGTTGACCGCCCTGGGGTCTTCCGGCGCGAACAGGCGGGCACGCGGCCCTGTCCAGTAGCGCGGCGGCCACTTGGCGATGCAGACCTTGCGCTCGCGCGGGGCCTTGCTCGAAAAATAAGAGGTACAAATCATCGTTCTCTCCTAGAACGGGACTTCGTCCACCTCGATCATCGGGGGGACAGGTTCTTCCTGCGGGGCAGCCGCAGCTGCCCCACCCTCCAGTGCTTCGGCCAGAAATTGTTCGTAGTAGCGTTCCTCCACCGGGCCTCTGGGCTTGTAGTCCAGCAGGTAATCCAGCAGGTCGCTGATGCTCTCGAAGCCGAACTTTTCGGCCACCAGATCCACCGTATCGACCAGAGGGCTGCGGGAGAGCAGGTTGGGCATCTTGAGGTTGATCTCCTGCACGATCTCCTTGCCCCCCTGCCGGATCAGCTCCGGCGTGATGCGGATGCGGTTCCACCAGATGTCGTCGTACTTCTGGTATTCCAGCAGCATCATCTCGTGCGCCATTTCCCGGCAGGCTTTCTTGATGGCGCGAATGCCCTTTTTGGCAGTCTTCATGGCAGGCTCCTTGACTTTTGCCAGCGGGCCTGCCAACCTGTCCCTTGTGCATGATGGTGGCTGAGAAGGCTCCGCTACTATCGGGGGCGGCAAGTGGCATTGCCGCCCTTTTTTATTTTGCGATACCGGGCAGCAGGAGCTGCCCTGCCTTTTCCAGCCCTTCCGGCACGGGCATACCGGGGAGCAGAAAGCGGTTGCCTATCCCCTTGTGCCAGACAGTACGGGGACGGCTGTCCCGCCAGACGAGGCGCAGGGCTATGGCAAAATACAGCACGGCACTCCCTCCGAAGCGGCTGGCCCCCAGTCTGGCCAGGGCCCACGCTTCGCGCATGAGGCGGGCAAGGAACGCACGACGGGATGTCTTCATGGCGGTCTCCAGTGTGTTTTGGTAAGCATTTCGCATATTTAAACAATACCATATTGACACCCCGGCGCAAGTAAAAAGCCTGCAAAAACGGCTACTTGTGGAATTTTTTCCACCAGAGGGCATAGGCCTCATCGAGGCTCCACAGGCCCAGCTCCCCGTAGTAATTGAGCCGGAAACCCTCGCCCTTCTCCCCCTCCAGACGCTTGTGGAGCTTGTAGACGCCCCGGTATTTCATGCTGACCGGATGCCTGGAGAAGGCCGTGGTCACGGCATAGCGCACGTCATCCTTGAACGTGGCGTCGATGAGCTGTTTGACCTCATGCGACTGGCACATCATCAGCACCAGCTTGGCCAGCCGCGTTTCCACGCTGGGCACGGCCAGATCCGAGCGCTGGTAGATCTGGTGGCCCGGCTCCGGCAGCGCCCATTCGTGTTTGGTCAGGTTGAAATCCAGCTTGCCGATGATCCTGCTGTCCAGACAGAGGCCGATGGACAGGGCCACGTCGGCGAGGAAGTAGTCCACCCGCGCGGACATGAACAGCTCGTTCATCCGCACGGTCTGCTTCTTGTCCAGCAGCACGAGGCCGGGCTTTTCCGTACCGGTCAGGACGCGGTCGCCGGGAAAGATCGGGCCTGGGGAGCGCGACGGCAGGTAGCCACGGGTCACGATGCGGCGCCGGCTGTGTCCCGCGTAGGCGTAGGTGATGCTTTTGCGCCCCTTGTGGACGACCGCCACAGGTTCACCCAGGATCTTCTCGATCTCCGGCAGGGGGCGCTCCATTATGATCATCCACTCGCGGAAGGACGTGATCTGCTCATAGATGGGCACGTCCCTGAAGCTGATCTCCCCATACTCCGGGGCAGGCCACGAGGCCGAGGCCGCCAGCATCCGCTCCTGGTTGATGTAATCGCGGCTGCCGAAGGTGGGCGGCGCGATGAAGACCGCATGGTCGGGATCATGCTCCTGCAGAAAGGCCACGGCATCCTGCGGGACGTAGCCGAAGCCCTCCCCCTGCGTGAGGTGGGCGCGGTAGGCCTCCAGCTTGGCCAGCGTCTTGTCCATGAGCGTGGGCCAGTTCCGGCGCCAGTTGGCCAGCACCCGCCGGTGCCAGACGTTCTGGGCTTTCCAGACCTGCCGCAGGTCGAGCATGATGGCTACCGATGGGCAAGCCCTGCGACCGCGGGCAGGCCGCGCAGATGCTCCGGGCAGTCCTCGCGCTCGACCACGGGCAGCTTTTCCCCGGCGAGGTAGGCACCAAGGGCCGACGTGTAGAGCGTGATGTCACAACCGGTTATCCGCCCCATGTAGCCGCCGGAACGCAGAGCCGCGCCCACGGTGAAATTGCCCGCACAGGGCAGCAGCACGGGGACAGTGATCTCATCCGCATAGGCGGCCAACACACGGCGCAGAGGCCCGGCGATGGAACCGAGGAAGCTCATCGCTGTTCCTCCTCCCCCTCTTGATCCGTAGCGAGAAGGGCCTCCTGCTCAAGATACTCCGCACCGATCTCCAGCAGGCGCAGCATGGCCAGCGAGCTGTCGCGGATCTTCTCGGCGTCCTTCACATCCGCGAGCAGCTTGGCGAAGGCCTCGTACTGCGTCCCGGGGAAAACATGCACGGCGGACGATTTTTTGGCCGCATCGGACAGCATATCCAGGATCTCCGACAGCTGCTCCTTCTCCCCATCCGTGAACATAAACGTGACCATGTGGGCCGGGACCTGCGGCGTTGAGAAATTCACCAGTTCTACCTCGCCCAGCTCCTTCGTCACCTCGCTGTCCAGACCGCTGTAGAGCTTGTCTTTCACGGTCTCGATCTTTGACCAGAGGTTGGCCAGGATGCTCTGGTCATCCTCCCCCACCAGCGCGTTGTGCGAGAGCTGGATGGCGATGCGGCGGCTCTGGTCCAGGGTCTCCGTGATGACCAGCACGAGGATCACGGGGATCTTGGCCTCGATGCTGGCCTTGACCCGGTGATTGCCGGACAGCACCTCCAGCCGGCCATCCTCATGCCGGTAGCACAGAGGCACACTGGACAGGCGCTTGTCCGATGCGATGTTGTCCCGCAACTGACGGAAGGTTTCCCGCTTGAAAAAGCGGGCATTGTCCTTGAGCAGGCACAGCCTGGCGGGTTCCACCGCCTGCAGCAGCATCCCCTCCCCGAACATCTCCCGGCTGATGGCAGCCAGCTCTTCATTTCGTTGCGTCAGATCCATTCGTGATCCCCCAGAGGTCAAAAAGGTTTTCGGGCGTGACTTCCTCAGCCCAGTGGTCATGCAGCCACTGCATGATCTCTGGCGAGGACGCCACCTTGCCCTCGAAATCATCACACACGCCCGGATTCGCCAGCCGGAACGCGCCATCCCACAACCATTTGCGCCTGTAGCGGGCATAGACTACCGGGAGCCGCCGCCACTGGAGCCAGCAGCGGCATACGGCGGCGGGCACCAATTCAAGATCCATCCCCGGAGGCAGGGCGGCCCGGAGCTGGCGCAGGACAGCCCCGGAAAACATGCTCGCATCGGACCAGGTGAAATCCGTGAAGCCCTCGACGCATCCACACCTGGTACGCTGCGATGGGCTTTTTCCTTCAGGTTCAGGGCAAGATCCCGGGGCCACCCCGCCCCCCACATTCATCTGACCAGCGACAGAAGTGTCCACCTGCCCATCATCCTCATCATGCTGTTCAAGGTCGCCATCCTGTGCTATGCTGCTCCTGTGGGGCTCCATGCTCTCAGGCAGGGCAATGCTGTCAGGCAGGCAGGAGCCGACCCACTCCCGGATGTCCACACCAAGGCGGAAGGCATCGCCGGGGTCTTTGCCTTCCGGCGTCGGCCAGCGCAGGCTGGCCGGGTAATGCCGCTCCCAGAACTCCACCCCGTCAGCTCCGGGGCCGTCGTAATCCAGAGCGATCCCGATCCTGACGGCCTGCCGCAGACGCTCATGGGCATGGGCATCGGGCTTGCCCCGGTTGGTGCGGACGGCCAGAGCCCCCACCACGCCGCCCGTGGCGTAGTGGATCAGGATGGCGTCCAGCTCCGCCTCGGTCACGAAGTAGGCCGCCAGCGGGGCCGGGCGTGAACTGGAGAGCAGCAGGGGAGCCTTGCAGGAGCCTTCCAGCTCAAGATACTTTGGCGAACGCTCGCGCAAGTCCTGCTTGTGCCGCCGGATCCGCAGGTTAAGCACCCGCCCGTCGGCCCCCAGCGTCGGGATCACGATGCCGCGCGGGATGAAGATGCGGGTATGCTCCCTGCCGTCATCCCCCTTGCGCGGGGGCAGACCCAGGGCCGCACGAGCCCGGAACCGCCCCGGAAAGCGCCCGCTTTCCGCCCGAAGGTAGCCGATCCTGTACGCCCGGACGGCCTCCTCGCTGATGCGCCGCTTGGCCAGCCATGCCAGCGCGGTCTGCTCCTCCCAGATCACCGCCTCGGCTTCGGCCAGCAGCTTCCCGGCATACTCGCACCACGGCTCGGTAGGTTCCGGCCACTGCTGGGGCTCCCAGCGGGAGCTTTCCCGGCGGGGCTCTGCCGGAGCCCGGCGCCGCCGGAAGGAAGGACGCCTGCCCTCGATCCCCAGCTCCGCCAGCGCCGCCTTGAAATCCATGCCCTCTACCTTGGTCAGGTAAGCGATGGTATCCCCACTGGCACCACACTGACGGCACGACCAGATCCCCTTGAGCCCGTTCTGGGCGCAGACTTCGCCCAGGTTCTCTGCCCTGTCCGGCCAGACCATGAAACGGTCGGACTTCCCCGGTTCACCACCGCACAGGGGGCAGGGGCCGTTCCATGCGCCGCCCTGCCGCTTAACAGCCTCGCCAAAGCGGCTCTTGTAGTAATCAAGCAAAGTCATCTGTCCGCACCTGTCCGTTGCTTCATTTCATTAACTACCTACTTTATTATGCTTTTTTCTTATCTGGACAGATGGACAGATACAGGGGACATGTTATGCGCAAGTGTGCGCCCATGCGGGATGTGTGTGGAAATGGGTATTTGTCCTGTCCATCTGTCCATTTTAGTCTTTTGCCAACAATCAAGAGTGGTTACATTCTCGCACCTGCGGACAGGTGCGGACAGGTCATATCTAGGCACGGTGGTTGTCCAGCTCGGTTTTGGCCTCGGCGGTCAGGTCGATGCCCAGACGCCATGAGCCGTTGGAGCGCTTGTAGGCGATGTCCTTCTTGTTCAGGGCCTCGGCGAACTTTTTGGCGGAGATGGAATAGCGCCTGTCCCGGTAACGGGCGTACCAGATGCAGAAGGCCTCATGCAGATCCGTGGCGCTGACCTTCAGGGTGTAGTTGTCGGGGTTGGCCTGATGGGATTCCGAGATGCACCACTCCGCAAGGAACAGGCCAACGTCGTCCCAGCTGGCCCGCTGCTCCCGCGTCCATTCCCGCACCTTGTCCGGGATCTTGAGGCCGTCCCGCAGGTACTCCATGCTGCCGCGTACCATGCGGGCCAGCACCCCCTTGGCCTCGGCCCCTACCTTCTCGGTCAGGTCTTTGTCTGCCGGGCGCTCGTAGGGCTGCTCCGGCCGCTCCACGAAGGAGAGCGGCCACTTGATGAGGATGGCTCGCGACCAGAAGGCCGCGTCGTCAGCCTTGGCCTTGGGCAGCTCGTTGGTGGTCATGATGGGCAGGTGGGTCTGGAGCCATGTAGTCTGGAGCTTGTCCTGGAGGCCGCGCGCCGTGATGTAGCCACCGCCGGTCAGCTTCTTGAGCTTGGCCAAGGCAAAGCGCTGCCCCTCCTCAGCTTCGTTGATCCACGCAACGCACATGCCGCGCAGGGCCAGCACGTCCGGGGACGGGGCCGAGGAGTTCCGCGTCTGCTGCATCTGCAAGAACATCTCCACGGGCACGTCGCCGGAGAGCGTCTGACCCAGCACATGCGTCACCAGCTTGATGAGCGTGTCCTTGCCGTTGCGCCCGTGTTCGCCCCACATGATCGTGAAAATGTGGTCGCGGCGTTCCGTGATGAGGCCGTAGCCAAGGAGGCGCCAGATGAAGTCCACCAGCTCCTGATCCCCGTCCATGGACGACAGCAGGAAGCGGTTGGTCTCCGGGCAGGGGTCATCCTTCCGCAGCAGCTCCGGGTCGTACTCGGTCACGATGGCGTTGAGGATATACTCGTCAGGCCTCCCCGGACGCAGCTCGCCGGTGCGGAGGTCGATCACCCCGTTGGGGCAGGCTTTGACGTAGTGCTGCTGGTCGATCTGCTTGGGCAGCACCACCAGCGGGTCGCGGATACGGCGCAGCATCTGGAGCAGCTTGTCCTGCCCCGGCGTGTCGCGGAGCTGGCTCACCCGACGGAAAACCGCCGAGGCCAGACCTTCGAGCTTCGACCGTATATCCTTGTCGGTCTCCTCATCCGCTTCGGCCTGCTTGCTTTCAGCCAGCCGCAGGTACAGCTCACAGACGTCCTCGATGCGCTGGGCGGCCATGTCGAAATCATCCTCGATCCAATGGTGCCCGCCCCATATCAGGAAGCGATCCCAATACTTGACGTAGATCACCGTGCCGCGATGGAGGCGGCTGTACAGCTTGGCATCTCCCACGCGGTTCTCGTTGAAATAGCCCAAAAGGTCGTCATTCGAGATCTCGATCTTGGAGACCTCCACGGGCTTCCTGCCCTTCTCGGCCCTCGCCGCAGCCTCTTGCTTACGGCGTGCTTCGACCTTGGCCTTCATCTCTGCGCTTTTTCTCGCCATTTATATAACCATCTGAATTTATGAGCGAAAAAAGAAAAAACGGAAAAGGTGAGGAAAAATGGCTATTCCTTTTTTCCACGCTTTCCGTTCCACAAATCGCGGCCGAGGGCCGAAGTACACAGTCCCTTGCCCGAAAGGGAGGCCCAGAAGGACCCGCAGGCAAGGTGAAGACGCAGAGCGACGAAGGGCGCAGAAGGACATTTCTGGCCCGGCCGTTCATGCCGATGGGGGAACAGGGGGAAGGCTCTCGCCCCTGCTGTCAGATGGAGGGATGGTTGGGCAGAGACGCCCAGGAGATGTTTACAAGATGCGTTTACAAATTGGTGTGCATAACGGTGCATTTTGCTGCTCCGGTACGCTCATGAAACGCAGGAAATTCAATGGCGGCAAACGCTGCCGGTTGGCCTTTCACGCCGTCGACAGGGGTTCAAATCCCCTTGGGGACGCCAACGAAATCATGCCCTTACGAGAAATCGTAAGGGCTTTTTTCGTTTTGAGGCATTTTCAAAAAATGTCCGTGCATCCCAGCGGCTATTCAGCTGCGCCCCCTTTACTACTCTCTCCCAGAGTGTCCATCATGGCGCTTCTGTCTCCGTACAATCCGGCGCTGCGGAGACGGGTAGAGCCATAGCCCCTGAGACTCTAGTCTACGGCCAACTCCAGCGGTGAATCATGGTTGTGGCCTTGTAGGCCATCGTTCTACCTTGGAGAAAAAACTTCCTCACCATGCCGATAGACAGCTCCCAGAGCCAAAAGGGTGCACCGCGCTGACAGCCTCCAGCGCTATTTTCTAGTTGTCGGGTTGCACATCAAATTTTCCTAACCATCTAAATCGCCAGGAGCTTCACCCACCTAGTTGATTAGGGCTGTCCTTAGATTATGACTGTATTTTTCCGTCACCTCATTTTTGATTTTCAGCAACGCAAATAAACATACTATGTCTCCTATTTTTATATAAAAAAATGTTCTTACCATTTCAAAACCATAGAAAAAACATCTTTTTTCTGTTCATATAAAAATATTTTTAGTTTAGAATTATTAATAATAACGTAATATTAGCCTTTACTTTATTGGCAGTCGGCAGTGCCTCCCTGCTTTCCTTGGCCTGCCGAATAGGGTATACAAAGGTTTCCTCAAGATTTTTCAGGAGTTCCGGCAATCCATGAAAATTATTGACAATATCAATATTCTTCTTGGCGATGACCTCAAAAAAGCACTTGGAAGAAAGGGCCGTCTGAAAATAGCGGCTTCCTGTTTCTCTATGTACGCCTATGAGGCATTATGCAAGGAACTCAAGCACCTGGAAGCCTTTGAGTTCATATTCACGGAGCCGACATTTGTACCGGACGAGGCCGCAGGCAAGATCAAAAAAGAGCGACGTGAATTTTTCATTCCCCGTCAGCATCGGGAAAGCAGCCTGTACGGCACGGAATTTGAGATACAATTACGCAACAAGCTGACGCAACGGGCCATTGCCCGGGAATGCGCTGACTGGCTCCGGCGCAAAGCCACGTTTCGATCCAACCGAACACAGGCTCCCATGCAGCAATTTGCCTGCGTGTCATCCCCGGAAGGAGAGACTGTCTACTGCGGCATTCAGGGATTCACGGCTGTAGAGCTTGGCTATCAGAAAGACAATGCCGTATCCCGCATGATCAACTGTCTGGAGGAACAGCCCTTCACATCAACCTATCTTGCCCTGTTTGACCAGATTTGGAACAATGCCGACCAGCTCCAGGACGTGACGGAAACAGTCTGCAACCATATCGCTTCCGTCTACACGGAGAATGCGCCGGAACGCATCTATTTTTTGATACTGTACCATATTTTCCGGGAATTTCTGGAAGATGTGGATGAGGACGTGCTGCCCAACGACAGGACAGGCTATCAGGATACTCTTGTCTGGCAAAAGCTGTTCAATTACCAACGCGATGCCGCCACAGGGATCATCAACAAGCTGGAGACTTACAACGGCTGCATCCTGGCGGACAGTGTGGGCCTTGGCAAAACCTTCACGGCCCTGGCTGTCATCAAGTATTATGAGTTGCGCAACAAGTCCGTGCTGGTGCTGTGCCCCAAAAAGCTGGCCGAAAACTGGGTGACGTATACGCAGAACCTCAAGACAAACATCCTGCTGAAAGACCGCTTCAATTACGACGTCCTGTTTCACACAGACCTTTCGCGCACCTCAGGCCAGACGCTCGGCATTGATCTGGCCAAGCTCAACTGGGGCAATTATGATCTTGTCGTCATTGATGAATCACACAATTTCCGTAACAACGACGTCTACAAGGACAAAGAAACACGCTATCAGTGCCTGATGCGCCGTGTTATCCGGGACGGGGTCAAGACTCGGGTCCTCATGCTTTCCGCCACCCCGGTGAACAACCGCTTTACGGATCTGCGCAACCAGCTGGCCCTTGCCTATGAAGGACACTCCGCGCAATTGAGCGACAAATTGCGCAGCACGCGCAGCATAGAAGAGATTTTCCGTCAGGCACAGACGGCCTTCAATGCCTGGTCGCGCCTTCCCCCGGAAGAGCGTACTTCACAGGCCATTCTGGATAGCCTGGACTATGACTTTTTCGAGCTACTGGACAGCGTGACCATCGCCCGTTCCCGCAAGCACATCCAGACCTTTTATGATACCCGTGATATCGGTTCTTTCCCGGAGCGCCTCAAGCCCCTGTCCTACCGTTGCCCCCTCACGGCCCGAGCGGACGTCCCGGACTTCAATACGATCTTCAAGGAACTTTCCCAGCTGAAGCTGGCGGTATACGCGCCGCTGAACTATCTGCTGCCAAGCCGTATCGCCAAATATGAGGCGATGTACGATACCCGTCTGGGGGGAAAGAAGGTGCTGCGTCAGGCGGACCGTGAGCGCAGCCTGCAAGCCCTGATGACCACGAACCTCCTCAAGCGGCTGGAAAGTTCTGTGGAGGCCTTCCGCCTGACCCTGGGGGCACTGCTGCAAAACTGCGAACAGGCGCTGGAACGGGTCAGCGCCTTCCGCCAGAACGGCAAAGCCAGTTTTTTCACTGAATGGCACGCTGATACCTGGGAAGAGGATGAAGAGCTGGCAGGTTTTTCGGATGCGGCTGTCACCGGAGGCAAGATCAGCATCAATCTGGCGGATATGGATACGCTTTCCTGGGAGCAGGACCTTGCCGCGAATCAGGGCCGCCTTGCGGGGCTTCTTGCGCTGATGCGGGAGGTATCGCCCGGCGACGACAGCAAGCTGCAACATTTGCGGCAACTGATAACGGCTAAAATGGCTCACCCCATCAATGGCCACGGGGAGACAGGCAACAAAAAAATCCTTGTCTTTACGGCGTTTGCGGATACAGCCCGCTATCTGTATACCCAGATTGCTCCCCTTGTCCGGGAACAGGGAGCGCACTGTGCGCTGATCACAGGTCAGGGGGCGCCCAAATCCACCGTAAAGAAGGCCTACGGTTTTTCAGAGCTGCTGACGCTTTTTGCACCGCAAGCCAAGAGCAAGGCGCTTTTGCTGCCGGAGGAGCCTGCCGAAATAGACGTGCTCATTGCCACGGACTGCCTTTCCGAAGGCCAGAACCTGCAGGATTGCGACTATCTGGTGAATTACGACATCCACTGGAATCCTGTGCGCATCATCCAGCGCTTTGGCCGCATAGACCGTATCGGCTCTCCCAACGCCCGCATCCAGCTGGTCAACTACTGGCCCGACATGACGCTGGATGAATACATCCGCCTGAAAGAGCGGGTGGAAAGCCGCATGGTCATCGCGGATTTCACGGCCACGGGCGACGACAACGTACTGACTGCCAAAAGCACGGACGTGGCCTACCGGCGGGAACAGCTGCGCCGTTTGCAGGAAGAAGTCATCGAGATGGAGGACGTCAGGACAGGCGTTTCCATCACGGATCTGGGGCTCAATGATTTCCGCATGGACCTGCTGCACTATATCAAGGCCCAGGGGGACCCGGGGCAGGCGCCACGGGGTCTGCACGCCGTGGTTCCGGCCCGGCCGGAAACAGGTCTTTTGCCCGGGGTGATCTTTGCCCTGCGCAATCTCAATGAAGGGGTGCGCATCCAGCGGCAAAACCGCCTGCATCCCTATTATCTGCTCTATGTGGGAGAGGACGGCAACGTGCTGGCCGCCCATACGGAAGTCAAAAAACTGCTGGATGTGCTGCGTGCCGCCTGCAAGGGACAGGGCGAGCCCCTGCGGGAAGTGTGCCGCGTGTTCAATGAGCGCACGGATGAAGGCCGGGACATGGCCCCCTATTCCCGTCTGCTCAATGCGGCCATCCAGTCCCTGGTGGAGAGCAAGGAAGAAAGCGATCTGGACAGCCTCTTTTCCGGGGGCCGGACCAGCGCGCTGGTGGATACCATTTCCGGGCTTAATGATTTTGAACTGCTGGCCTTCCTGGTGGTGATCTGATGCCGTTTTTTTGTTATCCTCCGGCGGCCCTTTTCGGGCGCACCCTGCCCAAGAACAAAATCTATGAGCGGGCCAGCGTCACACCACGCCTGCGCCAGCTTTTTGTGGAACAGGTGGATGCCATCATCTGGCAGTACAAACTGGCCCCGGAGACCATCAACCTGCGCCCCACGGCCTCGGTACCGGAGATCCAGATATTCCGCATCCGCCTCCGGGGCAGTGAGCTTGCCGCGGATATCCTGCACTGCCTGGATACAGCCATCCCTTCCCCCCTGCTGTTTGAACTGGAGTGGGAAGAGCGCGTGCAGGTGCGGGCCTGTTTCAAGCAGGCCACTGCACCGGAAAAGGCCGGGAGCTACCTCTGCTCTGTCTGGCATGAGGCCGGCACCCCACGCCAGCCCTTGCCGCTTGTGCTGGATATGGAAGCTCTTTATGCTGCATTGCTGGAGCCATTGGCGCCGTGGCCGCGCCGCGAGCATGAAGCCCTGCCGCAATGGATGCAGCGCCTGGAAGCCATTGCCGACTGTGAACGCCAGATGGCCCGTCTGGAAGCCCGCCTGCGCCGGGAAAAACAGTTCAACAAAAAAATTCCCCTGAACCGGGAATTGCAAGCGCATAAAAAACTACTGAGAGAATTGAGCTGTGTGTGATATTGACCTTTACGAAATGAATGAATTCTTAAAAAGATACAATCAACATTTCCAAGAATTTAGTTTGCGCTTTGAACGATTCAAGGAAATTCGAGAGCAATACCAACAAACTAGAGATAAAAAACTACTTACGGATTTTCGTTGCTATATGGACATGCTTATTGTCCAGATACGTTCTTTTTGTCTTGAAGGGGACAGTCTAAATAGAAAAAATTATACGGTGCAGCATTTCCTCTGTAAATTCGGTCGCAGCGATTTAGCAGATAAGCTCAATAATTTCCTTGATCAACCATTGTATGGGAATAAAGGTGAAGATGACAGTTATTGGAGCATAAGAAAATCCATAAAATTTGCATCAGATAAATATATTTGCCACCATGATAAATTATCGCATTCTGAATTTTTACGACTTGATTTTATTCTTGTTGAGCTGAGTAATCCATATTTTTCTAACAATTTAGATACTATCATAAATGAAATATCAGAATACTTGCTTGAAGCCTATAAACAGTTTCTGTGTCATGCCCTTC
>OGNF01002710.1_pt1 | contig 12986 bp, 7 predicted proteins | sample 1573321 | NCBI WGS metagenome assembly OGNF01 (sample SAMEA2581911, study PRJEB24529) | metagenome | biome: Human gut stool | place: China | collected 2011
GAACCTGCAACCCACTGATTACAAATCAGTTGCGCTGCCATTGCGCCACACCAGCGAGTATCGTTTGCACAGGGTACTTTAGTAGAATACCAGAAACCTCCCCGCTTGTCAATATCTTTGTCCGGCCCGCTGTCGGCCCATGCAGCGCTGTTTCAGGGCGTTTCGAGACATCCGCGAGGCGATTCACGCAGATCCGGCCACATTATGGCCGGAATGTGATAGAATAAAACAAGCTCAACATTTATGCTTCTTTCACAAGTTCCTGCCGCTTCATTTGGAGCTTCTGTGCAAAACTCACATTTTTCAGAGGAGGTTTCTATGATCTCTTATCGCAAGCTTGCAATACGCGTTCTGGGGCATCCGCTGCGGGTGCCGTCCCCTCGGCCCGCGTCCCACCGGGTGACGGCGCTGGCGCTGACAGCCGCAATGGTGGCCGGCATGGCCGCACCGGCGTATGCGGATACCTATTACATAGGCGATGGTGACATCACCATCACCAAAGACGAAACCGGCACCCAGGTCAAGCAAGGCAACAACACAAAAACAGACACGGACGGCAATATCATCATCAAGGGCGGCAAGAACCCAGAGGGTACCACCGCCTCCGGCGGCAGCTCTTCTACCGACATCACCTCCGCACCCTCTCCCGCCCAACCCAAGTTGGCCACGCCCCCATCAGAAGACAGCGACAGCGAAAACGAAGACATGGTCTACCTCGGCGCCCCCAAGGGCAACGTGTCTTCTGACGACGGCAACGAGGAAAACGAAAACCAGACCGGCGACACCACCGGCGGCGAGGAAAACAAGAACCAGCCTGACGACACTACCGGCGGCGAAGAAAGCAAGAACCAGCCTGACGACACTACCGGCGGCGAGGAAAACGAGACTGATCCCACGAAAAAGGACCAGACCGGCGGCAAGAACACCGGCGCGGGAAGCTCTGACCCTGAGAGCAAAGGCTCTGAGAGCGGCACCTCCGGCTCGGCGGGCGGCACTCCCACCACCGGCAGCGAGACCCCTGCCGAAGGCACGGAAGGCACGGAAAGCACGGAGAGCAGCCTCTCTACACCCAAAAGCCAGTTCACGTACACCGGTGCATCCCTCAAGGTCGCCGACGCCAATGACGACGAAGAGACCCGGAACGAATCGACTACGGTCTTGGAACGCGCGGCGGAAAACTTCAGGAGCACAGCCGAAAACGTCACCAACTATGTCATCCGCATCATCAACAAGGCCAAAGGCAATGACAACACCCTCAACGTGACGCTGGACAATGTCAACATTAAGGCCAAAAATGACGCCGCCCTCAGCGTCGAGGGCGCGGGCAACACGACGATCACGCTCAAGGGCGACAATACCCTCACCAGCGACGGCCAACATGCCGGCCTCGAGCACAACGAAAAGGACTATTATGGCAGAGAAGACACCGGCAAACTGACCATCACATCCGGAAATGAAAATGGCCGCAACACCGGCAGCCTGACCGCCACAGGCAGCGGTGCCTCTGCTGGCATCGGCAGCGTCTGGAACACCGGCAAAGTAAGCAACAGTGGTGCCGGCACCATTGAGATAACAGGCGGCGACATCACCGCCATCGGTGCCTCCGATGGTGCCGGCATTGGCAGCGGTACATGGGCTACCGGCGAAACCAATATCACCATCAGCGGCACTGCCAAAATCAATGCGCGGACCGATCAGGGTGGTGCCGGCATCGGCAGTGGGTCGGACGCTACAGGCAACACCAATATCACCATCTCCGGCGGCACCATCGAAAACGCGCAGGGCGGCTCCGGTGGTGCCGGCATCGGCAGCGGTGACGGAAGCACCGGCCAGACCACAGTCACCATCAAGAGCGGCACCATCGTGGAGGCCGTGGGCGGCGACCTCGGCGACGGCATCGGCGGCGGCTGCGGCAGAAGCAATACTACCGTCACGATTCAGGGTGGCTACATTCAAAAAGCCCAGGGTGGCAAAGACTTTGGCCCCTACTACGACGCCGGCGACGGCATCCACAGCGACGGCAATCTCACCATCTCCGGCGGCACCATCGGAACCGCGCAGGGCGGCGACGGCAAAGGCAAGAGCGGCGGCAGCGGCATCTACAGCAGCCGCACCCTCACCGTCTCGGACGGCACCATCGGAACTGCGCAGGGCGGCGTCGGCAATACCTCCGGCGGCAGCGGCATCTACAGCAAAGGCGACCTCAACATCTCCCAGAGCGCCAAAATCAACAACGCCACCGGCGGCGATTCTACCGATGGCACCGGCATCGGCGGCGACGGCATCCGCAGTGACGGTAAGTTCGCCATCTCCGAGAGCCTCAGCGGAAACGCGAATCCCTACACCATCGGAACCGCGAAGGGCGGCAACGGCAAGAGCGGCGGCAGCGGCATCTTTGGCAAGACCATGGAGATCCTTTTCGGTATCATCAATCAAGCCACCGGCGGCAGGATAGAGTATGCCACCGGCGGCAACGGCGGCAACGGCGGCGCGGGCATCGGCGCAGGCCTGAATGCCGGCACCACCACCATCAACATCACCGACGGCACCATTGAAAAGGCCGAGGGCAAGAACGGCGGCGCCGGCATCGGTTCGGGCTATTACGGTCGCTCTTCCACGGTCAACATCTCCGGTAACGCCGAACTCAAAGACGTCAGGGGCGGCAATCTCGCTGCCGGCATCGGCTCAGGCTATGACTCCGACAAGGTGGACGTCGTGATCGACGGCGGCACCATCAACGCAACGGGCGGCGATTCCGCTGCCGGCATCGGCTCGGGCCTTAATAGCCGCAGCAGCGTGACCATCAAGAGCGGCACGGTCAACGCCAAAGGCAACCAGCATAGCAACAACTTCGGTTCTTCGGGCATCGGCGGCAGCTACGCCGATGTCACCATCAGTGGCGGCACCATCACAGCCACCGGCTATGACACCGGCGCCGGCATCGGCGGCAGCGACAACAACTCCAGCAGTATCACGATAACCGGCGGCACCATCACCGCCACCGGCACCAGCGACGCCCCTGCCATCGGCGGCGGCAGCGTCTCCATCAGCAATACCGACGCCGCGCTGGACATCACCGCAAACGCCCCCGACGCCGACAATGCCATCCAAAGCAGCGACGGCAAGACGCTGGACAAAGTCATCCAGCTCGAGGAAAACGGTAAGTCGGGCCTCGTGAAACTCGTAAAGAGCGGCACCACCAGCATCTCGCGGCTCTTCCACAACGGTGTCTACGCGGACAGCCATTCCACTTCTCACTCCCCCGACCGCGTAACGCCCGAGATGAGTGAGGCAGAAAAGGCCAAGTACGGCGACATCGCTTCTGTCCACAACTGGAAAGTCAGCGACCGTCAGGAGCCGAACTGCGGCAAGGACGGCTACATCGATTACATCTGCATGGTGAACAAGTGCGGCGCCACGTTCCGCCACACTCTCCCCGCCACCGGCCAGCACACCTGGAACGAGGGTGTCGTCACGAAGGAGCCCACCTGCACTGAGCTGGGCGTGCGCACCTTCACCTGTACCGTCTGCCACAATACCCGGACTGAGGCCATTGAGGCCCCCGGCCACGAGTACGGCGAGTGGGTCATTGACCGGGACGCCACCTGTGTCAAGGAAGGCTCCAAACACCGTGATTGCATCCGCGGCGACGCTACCCAGACCGAGAGCATCCCCGCCACCGGCCAGCATCAGTGGAAAGTCCTCTCCACGACAGCGGCTACCTGCGGCCAGGACGGCACCGTCACCTACCAGTGCGAGGTCTGCGGCGATACGAAGACCGAAACGCTCAACGCCACCGGCCAGCACAGCTACGGCGCGGGCGTCGTGACCAAGGCCGCGACCTGCACCGAGACGGGCATCATGGCCTATACCTGCGTCGTCTGCGGCGACAGCTACACCGAGAGCATCCCGGTGGATAAGACCGCCCACAAGTGGGATGCAGGCGTCGTCACGAAGGAGCCCACCTGCACTGCCGACGGCGTGCGCACCTTCACCTGTTCTGCCTGCGGCGATACCCGGACTGAGGCCATCAAGGCCCTCGGCCACGAGTACGGCGAGTGGGTCATCGACAGGGACGCTACCTGTGTCGAGCAAGGCTCCAAGCACCGTGACTGCATCCGTGGCGACGATACCCAGACCGAGGCCATCCCCGTCAGCAAGACCCACACCTTCGGCGAGTGGGTCATCACCAAAGAGCCTACCTGCACCGAGAAGGGCGAGAAACAGCGCAGCTGCACGGTCAGCGGCTGTGTCGTCACTGAGACGGAGGAGCTGCCCGCCCTCGGCCATCAGTGGAGCGACTGGACGCCTGTCGAAGGCGACAGCAGCCGCGAGTACCGCATCTGCGCGGTCTGCAATGCGGTGGAGTACCGCGGTGTCTCCCACAGCGGCGGCGACAGCGACAGCAGCACCATCTCCACCGGCCTGCGTGTCCTCGACCCGGCTCAGGCCGACATCCTCCAGAACGCCCAGCTGGTCCAGCTGAACCAGATCAGCGATGTTCTCTACATCGCTGTCACCCATGAGACGGCGTCCCTGCAGGGCGTCCTTTCCGATTTGACCGGCCTCCGCTCTGAGCGCATCGAGACCGTTGTCTTCTCCACCGAACACTGCACTTCCACCCTCTCCCTCTCCGATGTTGCAGCCCTCGGTGCGGGCGATACGCCTTTCACCCTCCGCCACAGCGGCTCCACCGCCAGCTTCATCGTGGGCGGCGCAGACCACACCGCACTGCTGAGGTAAGCACATTGCCATTCTCTATTCCTTCCACATAACGACCAAGGCCCCCGCAGTTCTGTTCCAAACTGCGGGGGCCTTGGCGTTTTATTATGATAAAATTTTACTTCAGCTCCCGCTGTACGGCAGCGAAGTCCTCGAGGGTCAGGGCCTCGGGGCGGATGCGGGCGTCGAAGCCCGCCGCCTCGATGGCCGCGATGACCTTATCTTTCGGCAGGCCGAGGCCGCTGGCGATGGCGTTGGCGGCGGTCTTACGGCGCTGGCCGAAAGCGGCACGGATGAGGGCGAAGTAGCCGTCCTCGTCCTCCACCTGTACGGCTGGAGTGGGGCGGATGTCCATCCGCACAACGGCGCTGGTGACCTTCGGGGCCGGGTAGAAGCTGCCCGGCGCGGCGGTGAACATCAGCTTTGAGGTGGCGTAGTAGCTCACGGCGCAGCTGATGGCGCTGGACGCCCGGGTGCCGGGGGCAGCGGCCAGACGGTCGGCGGCCTCCTTCTGCACCATGACGGTGAGGTTCTGGATGGGCAGGCGGTCGCCCAGCAGCTTCATGACGATGGGGCTGGTGATGTAGTAGGGCAGGTTGGCGCAGACAGCCACCGGCATCCCGGGGAACTCCTCCTCGATGAGGGCGCGGAGGTCTACTTTCAGAACATCCTGCAATACCAGCTTGAAGTTATCCACGCCCGCCATGGTCTCGGCCAGCAGGGGCGGCAGGCGCTCGTCCACCTCGATGGACACCACCTTGGCGGCGTGCTGGGCCAGCTCTTTGGTCAGCACGCCGATGCCGGGGCCGATCTCCAGCACGCCCCAGCTCTTATCGACGCCGCTGGCGTCCACGATCTTGGGCGGCAGGCCGGGATTGATGATGAAGTTCTGTCCAAAGCCCTTGGAGAGCGCGAAATCGTATTTTTCGCACAGGGTGCGGATAACGGAGAGGTCGGTCAGCTCCGGCATAGTGGTTTTCCTTTCTGTTTCTTGCTAAAACAGCAAAACCTCTCCGTCACGCCTGCGGCGTGCCACCTCCCCTATCGAGGGGAGGCCTTGGCATTCCGCAAAGCTTACTCTCTTCGCCAGAGGCTCCCCTCGGTAGGGGAGCTGTCTGCGAAGCAGACTGAGAGGTTGAGCTATTTACACGACTAAAGTTATTTTCAAGAAGTGTTTACTGCGCACTTGCAGCCTCCTGCTCCCCTTCTGCACCGGCCTCGGAGGAAGCCTCTGCCTCCCCTGCGGCCTCGCTGGAAGCGGTGCTCTCGGCTGCGGCCTCCGAAGAGGCTGCAGCGGAGTCGGCGGCGATGTCAGCGTCGTTCACGCCGCCCACGGTGGTGACACCGGTGAGCTGCTGTGCGCAGCTGACGGCGCGCTGTATCTGCGGGTCCGTGTCGAGGGTGTAGTCATAGTAGCTGACCTGCTCGTCGGCAGTCAGCGGGCGCTCCACGTCCACGGTCAGGCCGGTGCCGTCGAAGCAGGAGCCGTCGCCGCAAATGAGCTTTGCCACCGTGACCACGACAGCGCTGCCGTCCGAAAGGCGCTGGGGGCTGCTCTGGATGGTGCCTTTGCCCATCGTGGTGCTGCCCACGAGGCGGGTGCCGCACAGGGTGCGCAGGCTGGACGCAAAGAGTTCTGCCGCACTGGCGGTGTTCTCGTTCACGAGGCAGACGGTGGGCTGGCTGATGACCGAGTCGCCGGTGCTGCTGCCCAGCAGGGTGCGGTTGCCTGCCTTGTCCTCAGCGTAGGCCAGCACGCCTTCCGGCGCGACGAGTTCGATGCAGCTGATGGCGTCATCAAGGATGCCGCCGCCGTTGTCGCGCAGGTCGAAGATGAAGCTCTGGGCGCCGCTGGCGGTCAAGCTGCGGAGCGCAAAGTCCAGCTCACTGGGGGTGGAGTTGTCGAACTGCCAGATCTTGATGTAGCCCACATTGCCCTGCACCAGCGCGGAATCGACGCTGTTGGCCGTAAAGCCGGAGTGGGTCAGATCGGCGGTGTGCTGGGCGTTCTCGCTGTCCAGCCAGCCTACATTGACGCTCGTGCCGCTCTCGCCCCGGAGTTTGTTCTGGACAGCCTCCACGCTGCCCAGACTTTTGATGTCTGCGCCGTCGATGGTGGTGATGTAATCGCCCCGCTGGAGGCCGGCCTCCTTGGCAGGAGACTCGTCATACACTTTGATGACCTTGGCGTAGCCGGACTGGTCGATGGCCAGCTCCACGCCGATGCCCATCAGCTTGCCGCTCTGGGCGTTGAGCAGGTCGGTGTAGGCCGAGGCGGTGTAGTAGCGGGCGTACTTGTCGCCGGTACCCAGCAGATAACCGGCAGTCAGACGGTCGTACAGCATGGTCTCGTCGATGTCGTAGTAGTCGTTGGCGCGCACATAGCGGTCTACCTCGGCCACCTTGTTGTACATGCTCTCCTTTTCCTTCACGCTGGTGACGGTGTGGTCAAACAGCCGCATCGCCATCAGCATCGTGATGGAAAAAGTGACTGTCATTGCCAGAATGACGATGGTCACGGTCATCCCTACGGAAATTTTGCGGTTCATTCAGTGTCCTCCCCAGTTCAGACCAAAAACATCAGGATGACGCTGCCCAGTACCGACAGCAGGAACACTCCTGCCAGAATCAGACAGCCCACCCGAAGGATACGCTTGCGTTTTTGCTCGTTCATTTCGCCTTGTGGCCTCCTTTGACCCCTCGACTTCAATTACAGTTGTGTTATCTTATCGGAATATAACCGCGGGGGTTGACCGCATTGGCCTTGGACCCGCCCTTCCACACCTCGAGATGGAGGTGGTTGCCGGTAGAGTTGCCGGTGGAGCCCACATAGCCGATGAGGTCGCCCTGGTTGACATACTTGCCCGCCGACGTTGCCACCGAGCGCATATGGCCGTAGAGGGTGGAGTAGGCGTTGCCGTCTGTCATTTTGCCGTGATAGATGATGACATAGTTGCCGTAGCCGCCACTGGACCAGCCGGCCACCTGCACATAGCCGCTGGCGGCTGCGTAGATGGGCGTGCCTGCGGGGGCGGCAAAGTCGATGCCGGCGTGGAGTTTGTTGACGCCGGAGACCGGGTTTTTGCGCCAGCCGTACTCGCTGGAGATGCGGGTATAGCTCCTGAGCGGGCAGATAAAGCCGCTGAAGCTCAGCTGGGGCTTGCTGGCCGCTGCCGCTGCGATGAGCTTCTGGATCTCCTTCTTGACGGCCTCGTAGTTCATCTCGTCCGACTCGATGGCCGCCTGGGCGTTCTTCTGGGCCTGCTGGGCCTCAGCGGCGCTCAGACGGGCCTCCTTGACGCTGTTGTTGAGCTCGTTCTGCTTGGACTGCATCTGCTTGTTCTGGGCGTCCAGCTCAGCCTTTTTGTTTTGCAGCTGGGTGCGCTCCTCCACGAGCTGGGTGCGGTCGGCCACGAGGGCTTCCTTCGCAGCCTTCATGTTGTCGAGTATCTCGGTGTCCTTCACCGAAATGTCCTGCATGACCTCATTGAAGGTCAGAAGCTCGTACAGATCGTTCACAGACCGGAGCATGGCGACGCTGCCGCCGTCCCGCAGCTCCTGCATCGCGGCCATATGGCTCTTGAAATCGTCCCACTGGTCGGCGATCTCCTGCTCTTTCCGGGCGATCTCATTCTGCTTGGCGGTGATCTCCTGCTCTTTAACGCCGATGCTGTTTTGCACCTCGGAGATCTGGCTCTTGAGGACGCTGATCTGGCTCTGGAGCACCGAGACTTTTTCCTTCAGCTCAGACTCGAGGGCCTTGGCAGCAGCTTCCTTCTTTTTGGCGTCGTTCAGCTCCGTCTTATGCTGCTTGATGGACGCAGAGATCTTGTCCAGCTTGTTTTGCAGCGAGCTCATGCTGGTGGCCGCACTGGCCGGGTAGACCGTCACGCTCAGCACGAGACAGGCGGCAGCCACAAAGACGCAGGCGGCACGCATCATGGCCGAATGGCCCGACGGCTTTGCGTGGCGGGGCGGATGGTGCAGGACAAAGCCTGCGGAATGCTTGTCGTGGTACACAGTAGGCCCTCCTTACACGTTCAGGTGCTTGCGGATGGAGAACATACTGCCCAGACCGCCCACCAGAGCGCCGCCCGCGAGGCTGTAGGTCAGGATGGTGGGCCAGACATTTTCCAGCGGCACCAGAGCCGTACCCATGAGCATCTGCCACAGGCCGCCCAGCGTGGGCGACAGCTGAACAATGTAGGCATAGCCGCCGATGGTGGCAGCTGCCGTCAGGATGCCGGAGAGCAGGCCCATAGTCAGGCCCTCGATGACGAAAGGCAGGGTGACGAGGGCGTTGGTAGCGCCGACATACTTCATGATCTCGATTTCACGGCGGCGGGCAAAGACGCTCAGCCGGATGGTGGTACCCACCGTGATGATGCTGACAGCCATCAGCACCAGCACCAGACCGCGCCCGACCTTGGTGACAGCCTGCTGGACCTCCACAAAGGTCTTGGTCATCTCGATGGGAGCCGTGACGCTGTAGACACCGCTGATGTTCTCGAACTGCTTGCTGATGGTCTCCATCTGGTTCAGATCAGACAGGGAGACGCGGTAATTGGCCTTGAAAGGGTTGTCGTTCTCGAACTCGTTCAGCAGGGCGGCATAGTCGGACATATACCCCTTGTACTGGTTGAGGACGTCTTCTTTGGACATATACTGCACCCGGCTCACACCTGCGGTGCCGCTGAGGGCATTGCCCACAGACTGGATGGTGGCGTCATCAGCCTCGGGGTCCACGTAGACCACCATCTCGTTCTGGCTGCCCAGATAACTCACCATGCTGTCCACATTGACTTCAATGAGGCTGGCGAAGATGTTCAGGGTCATGCAGACGCTGAGGGAAGCGATGCAGGCGATGGTCATGGCCCAGTGCTTGCCGAGGTTGCGCACGCCGCGCCGGGTGAGGAACCCAAACGTAGAGATTTTCATACGTGTACCTCCTCGCCGAAACTGGCCGGAACATCGGAGATGATGCGGCCATGCTTCAGGGTGATGGTGCGGCGGTTGAAGCGGCGCACCAGTTCATGCTCGTGGGTGACGACAAGCACCGTGATGCCCATCTCGCTGACGCGTTCCAGCAGTTCCATCATCTCAAGGCTCATCTCGGGGTCGATGTTGCCGGTGGGCTCGTCCGCAATGACGAGGCGGGGGCTGTGGGCCAGAGCGCGGGCCACGGCCACGCGCTGCTGCTCACCGCCGGAGAGGAACTCGGGGTAGACCTTTGCCTTATCTTCCAGATGCACCAGCTCCAGCATGTAGTTGACGCGCTCTTTGATGTCTTTTTTGCCGATGTTGGTGACATGCATGGCAAACGCCACATTCTCGTAGACCGTCATGGTGGGGATGAGGCGGAAATCCTGGAAGATGATGCCCATCTGGCGGCGAAGGAAAGGCACTTTGCCCCGGCGCAGCCGGGCGACGTCCTTGCCGTCCACCATGACGCGGCCCTCGGTGGGCAGCTCTTCGCGGAGGATGAGCTTGAGCAGAGTGGACTTGCCGGCGCCGGAGTGGCCCACCAGAAAGACGAACTCGCCGTCGTCTACGTGGAAGTCGATGTCCTCCAGAGCGGGAGTATCACTCCGTTTGTATATCTTGGTGACATGTTCAAAATCTATCATGAGTATCTTGCTCCTGAAAAGTTTATTTGGCACAGAAGTTCCAGACCAAACCTCTCCGTCACGGCTGACGCCGTGACGGAGAGGTTATTATTCCTACGAGCCATTACAAAAGAAACCGGCCAGCATCGGGGTCGAGCGGCCGGTTTCGGCGTCCGCAGCCGGAGCGGCTGAGACGAAATATCAATATTTGGCCGGGTTGTTGGACAGGTACTTCTTGACCATGAGCGCTACCTTGAACACGATAGCGTCGTCGAACTCACGCAGATCCAGACCGGTCAGCTTTTTGATCTTTTCCAGACGATACACCAGCGTGTTGCGGTGGACGAACAGGCCGCGGCTGGTCTCGGAGACGTTCAGGTTGTTCTCGAAGAAGCGCTGGATGGTGAACAGGGTCTCCTGGTCCAGGCTCTCGATGCTGCCCTGCTTGAACACTTCGCGCAGGAACATCTCGCAGACCGTGGTGGGCAGCTGGTAAATAAGACGTGCGATGCCCAGATTGTCGTAGCGGATGATCTGCTTTTCGGTGTCGAACACCTTGCTGACCTCCATGGCGATCTGTGCTTCCTTAAAGGAAGTAGCCAGGTCCTTCACGTTGGCGATGGGGGTGCCGATGCCCACGACAGCCTTGATGTAATGCTCGCCGGACAGGGTATCCACGATGCTGGCGGCCAGCTTCTCCATATCGGTGCGGTCGATGCCCTTGCGGATCTCCTTGACCAGGACGGTGTCCGTCTCGCTGATATTGAAGACGAAGTCCTTCTGCTTGTCGGGGAACAGGCTGCTCACCACGTCGTAAGCGGAAATGTCGCCGCCGCTGGTGACGCGGACGATGAACACCACGCGGGAGACGTCGGTGGCAAAGTGGAGCTCACGGGCCTTGGCGTAGATGTCGCCGGGCAGGATGTTGTCCAGCACCACGTTCTTGATAAAGTTGGCTTTGTCGAACTTCTCGTCGTGATACTGCTTGATGCTCTGCAGGCTGATGGACAGCACAGCGGCAAACTGGCCTGCAGTCTCGTCCGCACCTTCCACAAAAACGGCATAATCGTTATGCTTTGCGCTGGAGAACTGCTGGTAGGTGTAGCCATCCCGCACGAAGCGGTCACCAGCCGTCAGACGCTCTGCCATAAAGCCCTCGCGCACCTCGCCGATCAGATTCAGCTCCGAGCAGGAGATGACAGCGCCGGTCTCATCCACCACGCCGACCACGCGGTCGATCGCGTCCTTCATCTGGTAGATCACGCTCTGAAATACTCTATTGGCCATAAATGGATACCCCTTTTCCTCTCTTGTGCAAACCGCAGGTGGGCGGGATTGTGATTTTTAACAATTTCGCCGCATTACATTTTATATTTTACACAAAAGAATTTACTTTTGCAACATATTTCACCAAAAAAAATTCTTCTTTCTTGTTGAAATTATCTTTCGGGGTCATTTTCGGGCCAAAAAGGGCCTTTCTGCGTGGTTCTGAGGGCTATTTTACCGGTAAAATGTGATACTTTTTTGAAAACCGGGTGAAAAGCAGTCCTTTACCCCGTGGTAATTTTCGCCACCTCGTCAGCTGTCAGCTCCCGCCACTGGCCCGGGGCAAGGCTCTCGTCCAGCGCAAGCCCGCCGATGGCGTCCCGGTGCAGGGCGTTGACGCCCGCACCGTAGACGCCGAACATCCGCTTGATCTGATGATACACGCCCTGCCTGAGCAGGACGCGGACCGTCAGCCCGTCGGGAGTGAGGGCAGACACTTCCGCCGGCGAAAGGGCCGTGCCGTCGGCAAGGGTAACGCCTGCGGCAAAGCCGGCCTTCATCTCTTCTGTCAGCGGGGTGTCGATGACGACGGTGTAGGTCTTGGAGACATGGCGCCTGGGCGCGAGGATGTCGTGGGCAAAGCCGCCGTCGTCCGTCAGCAGGACGAAACCGGTGCTGGTCTTGTCCAGCCGCCCGGCCGGGAACAGCTCCCGCCGGGGATAGGCATCCCCCACCAGATCCACGACCGTCGTGTCCCGCTTGTCGGTGGAGGCGCTGACGACGCCCTCGGGCTTGTTGAGCATAAGGTAGACGAACTGCCGGTAGGCCAGCGCTTTGCCGTCCACAGCCACGGCGTCAGCCTCTTTCAGCTGGGTATCCCCTTTCTTGCAGACCGCGCCGTTGACCGTGACGCGGCCTTTCGCCAGCAGTGCCTTCGCCTCGCTCCGGGTGCATTGGGCCGTCTCGGCTAAATATTTATCGAGTCTCATGAAAACTCCTTCTGTGTGCAGAAAAGAGGCCGTTGCCTGCGGCAACAGCCTCTTTTCCTGTAAAATCACGTTTAGACGCTCAGATTTGCGTGTTGTTCCACAGCATCCGGGTTGGCGTCAAAGATGGGCTTGAGGATGTGAGCAATGAACTCCTCCACCTGTTGGGGAGCGCGGCCCACAAAGTTCTCCGGCACAAGGCCCGCCACGATCTCCTCCTTGGTCAGACCAAAGGCCGGGTCGGCGGCGATGCGGTCCACCATGTCGTTGGGCAGACCCTCTTCCTTGACCTGCTTGCCGGCGGCGATGGCGTGCTGGCGCAGACGCTCGTGGAGTTCCTGACGGTTGCCGCCCTTCTCCACGGCCTGCATCATGATGTTCTCGCTGGCCATGAAGGGCAGCTCAG
>OGNF01002717.1_pt1 | contig 12937 bp, 11 predicted proteins | sample 1573321 | NCBI WGS metagenome assembly OGNF01 (sample SAMEA2581911, study PRJEB24529) | metagenome | biome: Human gut stool | place: China | collected 2011
TTTCTTTACCTCCATTTTTTCTCTTTCTATTTTGCTTCTTTGAGGTTGGGGTGTCAAGTTTTATTATACAGGATCATTGCGATAAGGTAGAGGATTTTTCTTTCTCCTTCGGGAACGGTGCTGAGGTCTGTGCTACTTACTTCCTCTGTCGGAATAATGGCGTGATGGTCGCTTACTTTCTTATTGTTAATCACTCTCTTTGTTTCAGGAGCAATAACAATGCCGCTGAAATGAGGGAGCTTTCCTGCAACGGACTCTGCAATGTTTCTTGCAGTTCCGTCCATATCGTCAGTGATATACTGGCTGTCCGTTCTCGGATAGGTTACGAGCTTCATTTCATAGAGCGACTGCGTATAATCAAGTGTCTGCTGTGCCGTAAAGCCGTAAAGTCTGTTTGCTTCTCTCTGGAGAGTGGTAAGGTCGTAAAGATGAGGGGGATTTACGGTCTTTCTTTCCGTCTTTACCGACTTTACAATAGCTTCCTTGCCGTCGCAATCTCTGCGTATATTCTCAGCTTCGCCCTGTTCCTTAACCTTTTCGTGTACTGCGTCAAGACCGACAGATTTCAGATGGACATTGAAATATTTTTCCTTCTGAAAGCTACTGATACTGTTTTCACGCTCATAGAGCATTGCAAGAGTAGGTGTCTGAACTCTGCCGACATTCAGCGTTCTGTTGTAGAGCTTGGAAAATAATCTTGTGGCATTGATACCCACAATCCAATCCGCCTTTGCACGACAGAGAGCCGACTGATAAAGATTTTCGTAGTCCTTACCGTCCCTGAGATTATCAAAGCCTTCACGGATAGCCTTTTCTTCCATTGAGGAAATCCAGAGACGCTTAATAGGCTTATTTTCCGTCTTGTTATACACAAGACGGAAAATAAGTTCACCTTCACGACCTGCGTCGCAAGCGTTCACCACTTCGGTTACTCGGCTGTCATCCATAAGCTGACGGAGAATACCGAACTGCTTATTTTTGTCCTCGGCAATGATGAACTGCCACTCGTCGGGGATAATGGGGAGGTCTGCAATATCCCAATTCTTGAACTTCTCATCGTACATATCGGCATTGGCAAGAGAAACAAGATGTCCCACACACCAAGACACGATATATCCGTTGCCCTCAATATATCCGTCCTTCTTGTCGGTTACACCGAGAGCCTTCGCCAGTGCCACCCCGACACTTGGCTTTTCTGCAATCACTAACTGCATACTAAATCATTCCTTTCGATTTGAAATAAAAAAGAGCCAAAGCTCTATGTACCAAGCCTGATTACTCAGGCTTGTGAGGATTATTCCTCATCGTCGTCGGAAGTATTCTCATCAATGATATCTTCGTTAACGGTTTCTTCCTCGTATTCCTCCTCGTCCTCGTCGTAAAGGGACTGCTTCGGAGCCTTTGGCTTTGCCTTGTAAACCTTAAAGTAGTAGAAAGCACCGCCGCCTGCAAGGGCAAGAACGCCTACAAGGATAAGAAGCGTATTGTTTCCGCCACCCTCGTTTTCGGTTTTCTCGGTTTTATCTTCCTTTTCTCCCTCAGAAGTATCTTCGGAATTTTCAATAACATTGCCATCTGCGTCCGTAACAGGTTCAACCTGTTCGCCATCAGGAGTTTCAACGGTTACACCTTCGGGGAAATCCTCGGCAAATGCGAGCATATCGTACTCATCAACCAATGTAAGGAACACTTATGGACACTATAAATTGTTGGAATAAACCGCCCTCACTCACGCAAGGGCGTTATGCTTGTCAGCAAGCTCCTTATCAAGGAACTTGTAATAGATATGAATTTTACGAGGCTTTGTGCGGCCCATGTTCTCGTCAACGGTCACATAGCCGATCAGATCAAGGCACATTTCTCTTGTAAGCTCCGTAGCTCCTGCATACTTACGCAGACGGCTCATGAACTCGTCCACATCGGCTTCGTCCTGCTTGTCAGTCTTTTCACGCTCCAAGATCACTTCGTACTCCGCAGAGAGCAACTTCTTTTCAGTGCTGTACTTTTCAAGCAGATTGATACAAACATCTTCGGGAACACGACCGAGGACTTTATCCTCATAGATACCCTGAATCAGCTTGTCAAGCTCATCAAGTCTTTTCTTGACCTCAGCTTCACGCTTCTTTTCCTCAGCGGAACGATTTTCGTGCTGCCTGGACTTGTATGCCATAAATCTTGCTTTTGCATCTGCTTCACGCAGTACCATACGGCTTTTCGCTTGAATATCCGCAAGCACCGTGGCTTCAATAAGATACTGCTTGATGAAGTGCGTAGAACACACATCACCGCCACAGCGACTATGCAGACCACAGGTGTAGGCAGGCTTACAGCCCTTGCCGCCGTTGTGCTGCCGCATCTTTGAACCGCAGGAATCGCAGTAAAGGAAACCTGAAAGCGGAGCAGTAACACCCTTATGGTTACGCTTGCCCTGGCCCACCGATCTGTCGATCTCACGGCACTTGTCCCACAGTTCCTGCGTGATGATAGGTTCGTGGTTGTTTTCGACCACCGCCCAATCCTCCGGGCGTTTCTGAACGATCTTGTGGTTCTTGTAGCTCACCGAGGTGGTACGCAGTTGGGCGAGCTTGCCGAGGTAGATCGGATTTTTCAGAATACGCTGAACATTGATATTGCCCCACAAGTGCGAGGTGTTATGGGGATTCGGCTTGCCAAGTCGCTGATACTGATAATCAGACGGCGTGGAGATATGCTCTGCATTGAGAATATCAGCTATCCTTTTGGGGTTGAAGCCCTTTGCCCTCATCTCAAAGATACGGCGGACAATAGCAGCGGCATAGGGATCAATGATCGGAGTATTAAAGCCGTCATCGCTCTTGAAATAGCCGTATGCACAGTAGGTGCATTTATACTTGCCCGACCTTGCATTGCTCTCAAACACGGTACGGAGCTTCTTTGAAGTGTTGGCAGCGTACCACTCATTAAAAACATTCATGATCGGGAGCATATCCATTGAAGCACTGTCGCTGTTGAGCGTATCAATGTTGTCGGTCAGTGCAATGAAACGGATATTGTACATCGGGAACAGGTAATCCACATACTGTCCGACCTGGATATAGTTTCTTCCGAAACGGCTCATATCCTTGCAGATGATAAGATTGATCCTGCCTGCCTTTGCATCATCAAGCATACGCTGTACGCCTGGGCGGTCAAAGGACACGCCGGATATTCCGTCATCGACATACTCGTCATAGATAGACCAGCCCTGTTCGTTCACATAGTTTGTGAGGACTCGTCTCTGGTTTTCGATTGAGAGGGATTCTCCCTGTCGCTCATCGTCCTTAGACAAGCGGAGGTAGATACCCACCTTGTAATTATCCTGCTTTGGTAACATAAACACTCCTTTCCTCCAAAGCAGCTTTTATCGGTAATACACCCATTATAGCGCGCCTTACCGATAAAAGCAAGTGGTTTCTGAAATTTTCAGACACTTTCACAGCTTCGGATAGGTTTGTTCAGTACCTCATTAAGCGCCCTGTCGAACGCAAGTCGGTAAAGCTCATCGTCAAGGTCTTTATCCCCGATGAAGTGGCTCACCACGATCATCTTCTGTCCGCAGACAGTGTATTCATTTTCACGCTGAGGGCAGTCCTTATACTGCTCATTCAGCTCCTGCATAGTTTTCTGTTTCATAGCGAATTTATCTCCTTAGCTTCTCTATATCTACGCTTATAGGTCTGAGGGCATCGCTTTATATCTCTTACCCTCATGGTTGTTGTTTGTGATTATAGCCGTGAGGAACGGCATTGCTGCCGCCCCATTCACAGCTATCGTTTTGTTGTCGGAAATATGTTAATCCTTGTAGGAATTATCTCCGAAGAAAGAAGTCTGTCCGACAGTATCATAACCGTCCGAACTGTTGTCTGCACCGTCAGAGCTATCGACCAGCCCCTCAATGTCAGCGTAGGACATACCGCTGTCGGTCAGCTTGCCGATGAGCGTATGCTCCGCAGTGACTGCATCGAGAAGTGCCTGTCCCTCAGCACCGCCGTAAAGCTGTGAGAGCTTATCGTAGGTGTAGAGCTTGCTGTCCATGATAATCTTACGGCGGCGCTCATAGGCTGCCTGAATAGAACTGTTCAGCTTGTTGAGCTTTACCTGATTCTCAGACAGCACTCCGTCCATGACGGTATTAGCGGAGTTGTCAGCGGCCTCGCTCTTAGCTTTCTTACTCATTCACATCACCTCTTTTCGGTTTGGAGTATCGCAGGATATGATTTAACCCCACGATAATATTATAGCAAATTTCGGAGCTATCTGTCTATTCGCAGGGCGCATGAACTTTGTGCGCCATTAGAGTTTTCGAGTTCGTCAAGTTGTTATGGGGAAAATTTCAACGGCAAACTTTTCACCGGATTGCCGCCCTCATTGCGCTGAAACTGCGCCGTACCAATTTAGAATATTGACACCGATGATGATTGAGAGCATCACGCTGGAGCGTGAGCGAGACACCGCCGACCGAAGCGGCGGTGAGAGATGTCGCATTCGCTCCACGAATTCGCTGACGGAGCATCGAAAGCCTGAGCAGAGAGATAAGCTCAGGCGGAAAAAATATGCGCCATAGCGCAACAAAAATAACAAGCATTGTATTTTGCGCCGCACAGCGAACGAAAATGCCAAATGCTTGTTGGGGACACCCCAAGCCCCGAAATGACCGCACAGCGGTCATAAAAAAATCGGCTTACGCCGAAATAAAAACAAAGGAGACACCACCATGAATACTGAGAAAAAGAAGCGTGGCAGACCGCCCAAGCGCAAGGCTATGGAGTTCGAGGGTATGACTTATGAGGGAGCAATCAACAATGCTCTGGACAAAGAGGTTGCTGCCGAGCTTGACGATACCCTTGCACACAAGTCTGAGGACGAGCTTACCGACGATGAACGTAAGTACCTGAAACGCAAGAGGGAGAAGAAGTCCTACACGCTGAATGTTCGCTTTACGGAATCGGAAATGCAGGATATTCTTGCAAGGTGTGAGCAGTACGGTTATAAAAACAAAACCGAGTATATCCGTGATTGTGTTCGGGCGAGGGTTGACCTCACTCCCGACCGTAACGCTTATGCCGAGGTCAACAAGGCTATGAAACGCATCGGGAGCAATGTGAACCAAATACTACTTCTTATGCGTAGGACAGGGCATATTTATGACCAAGATATTCAGCAGATCAAAGAGGGGGTAAACGAGATTTGGCATACACTTCTATCCATACGATCAGGGCAACAGTCAGCGCAGCGATCGCTTACATCACAAACGGAGATAAGACCGTCAACGGTATATATGTCAACTCTTATGCTTGCCGAGCCGACAGTGCAGGAGCAAGCGAGGACTTCCGAGCCGTCCGACAGCAAGGCACAGGACGCACCCAAATCCTTGCCTACCACATGATTCAGAGCTTTGCCCCCGGTGAAGTCACACCTGAACAGGCTATGCAGATCGGAGAGGAGTTGTGCGACCGTTATCTGAAAGGCGATTATCAGTATGTTATTGCTGTCCACCATGATAAATCACACCTGCATTGCCATATCATTTTCAACAACACCAATCTGTATAACGGACTGAGTTTCACCACCGAGCATAATCAGGGCAGGAAGTCAGGAAGAGCGTGGGCAGAGCTGCGTGAAATATCGGACGAGATATGTGCCGAACACGGCATATCCGTTATTGAACCGATTGGTAAGGGTGTATCACATTACGAGAATGAAATGCAGAAAGAGGGCAAGTCGTGGAAAGAAAAGCTCCGTGTTCGTATTGCAGAGGTCATGCTTTACAGCCGTGACTTTGCTGATTTTCTCCGCAACTGCACCGCCAGCGGCATCGAGTATGTTTATACTCCGAAGAACAAATATAAGCTGAAATTCAAGCTGTCGGGTGACGGTCAGCAGAGGTTCACAAGAGCCGAAACGCTGGGCGCAGATTACACTGCTGAACGGATCGCCGAGCAGATAGCGGAGATACAGGAAAAGCTGTCAGCGGCGAATGTCACTCCCGATATGCTTATCGAAGCGCCGAAGCCTGTTGTTCCAAAGACCGAGCCGAAGCCGACACAGACAGTCACCGCACCGACAAAGCCGAAACAATCTGCCGAGCCTGAAACTATCACCGAAACAAGTGAAACCGCAAAGAGAAAAGCTGCTGCGGAACAGGTGGAGAAGTTCTTTGCAGCCCGACGAGCAAGACGGCAGGCACAGCTTGATATGCTTAACGCAACTGCTATCAATCCGAAGCCTGAACCGTCTGCCCGGACACCACAGCCCACACCTACGGAGAGTAAAGCACCTGAAAAGAAAGAAGATCCGTGGAAAGCTATCAGAGGTATGGGCAGAGCAAACGAAATCATCGCAGACCTTGAAGCTGGTGGCGTTATGTCATTCAGCGAGCTGTCTGGATTCTTCTTCAATACACCTCACTCCGATGACCACACAACTGAGCGTGCCGATCTGAAAAAGAAGTTTACAGCTATCGACACGCTCATTGCAAAGATGAAGCACCGTGACGAGCTGGAGCCTGTTTACAAGGAGTATCAGGGCAAATCGGGCTGGTCGCAGAGCCGTTTCAAGAAGAAAAATGCCGCCACTATCGAGGACTACGAGCAGACGGTCAAGTACATCAAGGAGCATATCAAGAAGTATGCTGTTGACGGCAAACCGCCGACGATGCTTGACCTTTTGGAGAAGTCCAACAAGCTGAAATCGAAGTGGAACAGGCTTAATGTCGAGCATACCGCATTCCTCACCAAGCGTGAAACGGCGAAGAAGTACACCCGACAGGTGCGCCAGTACATCAACGAACAGCAGATGAAGCGTGAGCGTGAGAAAAGCCGTCAGAGGACACAGGCTAAACATAGAAATAAAAATACACTTGAATAAAGAAAGGAAACAACAACTATGAGCAAAATAGGTTATATCCGTGTTTCTACGGAGCATCAGGAAACAGCGAGACAGCAGGAGATCATGTGCAGTTATCAGGTTGACCGCATCTTCTCCGAGAAGCTGTCAGGAGCGAACACCGACCGCCCTCAGCTCAGGGCAATGCTTGACTATGTGCGTGAGGGTGACACCCTCTACATCGAGAGTATCAGCCGTCTGGGACGCTCCACAAAGGACTTGCTGAACATCATCGACACCCTCACAGACAAGGGAGTAACGCTCATCAGCCACAAGGAGAAAATTGACACCGACACTCCTGCGGGCAAATTTATGCTCACCGTGTTCGCTGCACTCTCACAGTTGGAGCGTGAGCAGCTCAAACAGCGACAGCGTGAGGGCATCGAGATCGCTAAGGCTCAGGGCAAGTACACCGGGCGAAAGCCTATCCCCACCGACTGGACGAGGTTCGGTCAGCTCTATGGGGAATGGAGAGCCAAGCACATCACGGGCAGGGACTTTATGCGGAGAATGAATATGTCAGCAAATACTTTCTACCGCCGTGTGCGTGAGTATGAACTCCGTCACGGCATCACCGAGCCGACCTCAGCTTGACCGTCAGGCGAACGGAAATGCCACACATCACTATCCGAGCCTGCGGAGCGGAATTCTAACCGCTGAAAAGAAAAAGCCCTCAGAAACGCTTACAAGAGCATTTCCGAGGGCTTGCGGTTATTCAGTTCCAATAGAGTTTGTGCCTGTTGTGGTGTGCCCCACAATGCCTATTCAGACTTGTGTGGAACGAAAAATATAGTATTTGGCAATAAAACAAGATAACAATAAATTTATAGTTTAGTTAACTACATAGACATTTCCCTTTATGGCGATTTCGTTTATTATGGCACTACGGTTCAAATCTTTTTGGGACAATAAAACAATACCTATAATATTAATATCAGATTGCTTAATAGTATCTTTACCTGTATTAATACCGTTTCTTATGTTTTCAAATTCGTCTTCCAAATAAGCGTGTTTATCATTTATTATATTAACAAACTTATCTAATGGTGAAATGAGCTTTTCGCCAGCATAGAACAACGGGATACCATACACTCCTCTTTCGTCATTTTGAGGATTTTGAATCGTTGGTAGTGTTGAATCAGAATCATTGTAAGTATCGACCCAAAGCCATGTCACTGTTCCGTATTCACTATATTCATCTATTACAGATGATATATCTGATGAATTGATTGCATTCTTGAATGATACATATATTTTGCCTTCGCCAAGGATTGTTGAAACATCATTATCTTCTTCTGGCGTGGGGAGAAAAAAACGTTGATATTGAGAAGAATCATTTTCTTTAATAAGACAATTAGGAAAGTCTGTATTTGCGTTTACTCCGCTTGTGCCTGTCAATAAGCCGATTTTTTCAAATATGAATTTCTGATCAAGACTCACTTTTAATCTGAATGTAAATTTGTTAGTGTATTCTGTTGTGCTAAAAGGATAACTAAGAATAGAGTATTGATATTCATTACTGCTCTTTTGCTTGATGTCAAGCTCATTTCCATTTGGACAGCTTATATAATAATAATCTTGTATATCTTTATTCATTTGAGTCATCATTTTATCTCTGTTGTGATACTTAGATAAAACAAAAGTGCCTGCCGTAACTAATAATGATATAATTATAATTATAATTGTTTTTTTCATTGCTTCAACCTCTACTTCAAGGCTGGACACCGCTTATAAGCTGTTCATTATAAAAAACAATTATTTTATCATTTGGCAATAGCTGTTCTGTTCCCATTGAATAATCATTCGATGTATCCCAATTAGACCAATCTGCTGCATTTAGTCTAAAATGGATTACAAACTGTTTATTAGGTTGAAGTTCAACATCGGTATTAAATTTGATTTTTGCATATGTATTTCCGTAATCGTCATTAACAAATTCACAAACCGAAGTATTACCTAAGTATTGATTATCTACAGCAAGCCAGTCGCAATGGTATTCAAGGTTTTCTTTATTGTCTGCATTAAATACATAATTTATAGTTATATCACTCATTTTTAAAGGCTTGTCAGAGTTGTTAGTTATAACTATATTGGGATTTATAGTATTTGAGTTACTAATACCTGCATTGCAAGATTCTACTGTTATTTCAGGTGATTTCTCATCATCTTGAATTACCCCTGGATTGATAGTTGGCGTAACAGTTGTATCTATTTCACCATCATTATCAAGATCAATGTTAATAAAAAATGAACCATCTGATAAATTTAAGAATAATACAGATCCACTATTCACAGAGATATTGGTATACAAATAGATGTTTCCATCAATATTGCACATAATATCAGTGTTTTGATCAGCAAGTGAATTGATTTTACAATCATAATTATCATCAGCAAATTGAGCCAGTAAAATCGGATTGCCAACTGATGTTAAAGGGTCAAATTTAAAATTATTCCCTTCATGAACCTCTGAATTTGTGTAATAATATGAACAGGTTTCGTTTGAAAAGAATAAATCAAAATAACCTGAAATAGCAAGCTTATTTGAAAGTGTCTTGGTTTCTTCTATGGCATTAGATGTAAGATTGTTATTTGCCATTTTTGTTCTCATGGGCAGCTTCATAAATGATTTTGTATCTTTTATGTTTTTTAATATCTCATCTATGCATTCCTGACTCTGTATTAACCCCATATGATCTTGATCAAAGATTTTTATATCCAAAAGATCGTGATTAAAATTCATTGTTGCACTTTCAATTGGAACTACACTATCGCCAATACCATATTCTGGAACGAATTGCAATCCTCTATCGCCAGGACAATGTTGAATAGTTGAAATGGTATTTCTATTACTTCCTACTAATGCTATTCTTTTCAGATTATTAGTATTGTTTTGGGATATTTTTATGCGGCTATGGTTATATTTTCCATCTATCCAAAGATAATTATTATAATCATCAGAAATCAGCTCATCAAATTCGTCAAATGTAAAATACGTAAAATTGCCGTTATCTATAAAATAATCATACCAATGATCATAAGTTCGTTTATATGAATATATCCACTGCCAGTCATCTGTATAATCTTTATTTGGCAACAAATCATAACAACTGCCTAAATTCACCAAAACACTTGGAAGTTCAAATGAAGTAAATAATGATTCTGCTACCCCGAGTCCTCCTATGATATATGATAAATCACCAGTGCTTAAAACGCAAAGCATCGTTGGCGCACCCCAAAATGGTGTTCCGGCAGTTATTTGTTTAGAAATATTATCAGCACCATATTCCGAAATGTATTTTTCTGTAACAATACCACCCATACTATGTGCAACAAAAACTACCTCATTATAATCACTAATAAGATCATGAAGATTATTAGCCGTTATTTGCGCTCCCATTCTCCAATCATACGGGAAAAATAAGATATCATACTTATCAGAAATATCAGTATCATTATTTAGTGATTCAATTATTCCTTTATAAGTATCATCATATCCATAATTATTAACAGGATATAATTCAATATTACTATTACCGTAGTAATCGCATTTGAGCGACTGGAACGCATTGTGAATTTTTTTAACATCATCAAAGTTACTTGGCTGTTCAATCCAAGATCCCCATACACTTTCATCATTTGATGTTTTTGCAAGATCTATTCCCATTATTCCCGGTACTACTACAACGGCTCTTTTCAATTTAGGAATTGTTATGTTTTTGGTTATTCGCTTTACTTCTGTATCACCGGTCTTGGCAACTTTGTATGATAATTCAAAATCCAATTTTGCATTTATATCAGAATTATGTTTTGAATCTGTTGGAACTATAAATTTCAAAGGAATTGAATAGCTTTTACTTGGCTTTATTACCGAATAATTGTGTGTAAGTGAGGTTCCATACTTTGGTTCAAGGTTATCAGCAGTGATTTTTATCGATACATCTGTCGCATCGCCATCTCCAATATTATCCAAATATACATTTGCATTTATATCATCATAATTAAAATTGGAAATACTAACCTTATTATCAGCGTATACACTTAATGCTAACGGAGGAATTAAATTCTGTTCTAACTCACTCAATCCATAATAGGTAACAAATTCTCGTGTTTCACCACTGGTGAAAGTATCTTTGTTCCATGTGATGGATACTGCACTATCTCCATTAGATCGTCCTGGCTGAGTCACATAATCCCATAGCGTACTTGTTACATTTCCCCAATTAGTAAATTGTACTTTATCAGGTTTTCTGTCTCCCGATTTGTAGAATGTACCTTGTGCTACTACACCGGGATTAGTTGCGGAATCAAAGGCTTGCCATATTTGCGGAATATTAGAACCTGAATATACGGTTTCAGTTGTTACATCAGATCCGTTTACTCTGAATGGCGCAGCATCATTACCACCGAGCATAGTGTCCATCATAATTCTTATGCCCACTTGTTTGGCGTATTCTGTATCATTTTTGACGATATACTTAATCTTAACAACATCATCTCGTCCAGTCGCCGAATTCTCAATAATAGATAGTTCTTGTGTGACATCAACACCATCATAAGAAGCTTTGGAAACACTTTTAGAACCATCAGCATCATAAGTTACATTTGATGATGTAAACTCATTTATGCTTTCACCAACAACAATTGTTGTTTTTGATGTTCCTCCACCCGGATGACCGAAAAGCATCTTTTTATTATCATCAGTTGAACTGTTAGGGTTTCCTCCTATTGTACCAATAGTATAGTGACCATTACTTGCAGTGTTGAACTCAATGTAGTCATTTGCTATTAAAGTATTATTTTTGAGAATACTTTTAAGCATTCTATTTTGGGGAACACTTACAGCAGAACTTGCCAGATTTGATTTCCATTCTTGGTACTCTTCACCATTAGGATCTAACGTTGAGTAATATTGATATTCGTCAACATAATCATCGGCAAAAGCAGGTAAACTCGTAAGCATAGTTGTAGATAACGCAATACAGCTAAGACCTGCCACGATACGTTTCAAAATCTTATTCTTAACCATTTCATACCACCTTTCTGCAACACACAGTTGCCAATTATTTCTTGTTTACATAGTTTCTCAGCTCTTCTGGCTCTACAGGTTGTGCGAACCAATGGAAGCAAGCACTCGGAACTGATGTGGTAGCTACCACCAGCGCAAGAGCCGCCAGTGCCGTAGAAGCCTTCTTTGCTATGCTCATCAGCTTTTTCATTACAAATCCCTCCTTTCAAACAGTTCAGATAAGTCAGGCTCTTTCGGTTGACAAAACGTAATACCGCAAACGCTGCCATTTGAGATATACAGCACCAGCCTTACAAGAGCAAGAATTACAATCGCCAAAATACTCCGTTTTTCTCTTTCCTTATCATCGTTTACTGTTATCACCCCGATTCAAAAAGTGACCGAGCAGTGCCATGATTGCTGACAGCAGCATTCCGCTTGATACATAAAGGCTTAGTTTTTGATATTGGAATACAAGCAGTGCAATCGTGACAACGGATAGGGTAACAGCTAAGATGCAGCTTCTTTTCCTTAGCTTGACACTCTTTTCCTCTGACATCGGTTTATTCGGATGCGGAACGGGAGCAATACATAGAATGATTGGTAATGCTATCATTATGAAACTGATGCTGAATATTGGCGTAATATGTCCGCTTACATTGCAAATGCCGTAAGAGAAAACCATCATCACCATGACAAGCGTGAACATACAACTAAGATGACTGTTAGCGTGAAACCCACCTACAAACTGTCTCAACCCCATAAATACGGCTATGAATACAACAACCGCAGGCAGCGTATGGGAAAACAGAGCAATCAGCAGGACGATAATGGTATTCAGCACATCAGAGATCAGCAGCTCCATTCCATATGCGTAGATCACCTCTTTGGATTCTTCCGTTATGTTCTGAACCACAAAAAAGTGTGCTATGCTTTTTGCAAGTTTTGAAATCATTTCTGAATCACTTCCTGCAAAAATCATAACACAAGTTGCAAATTTTTTCAATAGGTTTTGAGAAAAAAGGT
>OGNF01002718.1_pt1 | contig 12936 bp, 10 predicted proteins | sample 1573321 | NCBI WGS metagenome assembly OGNF01 (sample SAMEA2581911, study PRJEB24529) | metagenome | biome: Human gut stool | place: China | collected 2011
TTCTTGCCCCTTTGGGACAGCTTCTTGTTGGGGCGTGCCTGCCCCAAACCCTGCTGTAGACGGATACAAAAACCCAGAAAACAGCTCCTACAGCTCCTTTAGATGAGGTGTTTTTCAAGGCAATAATGATAGATGCCTTCCTCATCCACAGAACGGCAGCAATCTGTTGCCCTTGCCTTGACTTCATCGAGGGCGTTTCCCATGGCAACGCCTGTGCCGACTGCTTCCAGCATTTCAATGTCGTTTCGGCCGTCCCCAAAGGCGATTGCTTCTGCTTTTGAAAAGCCGTAATGCGCCAAAACAGCTCTTACAGCATTTCCCTTTCCGCAGGACAGCGGAATGATATCCACTGCCTTGTCCCACCATGCGGTTATCTGTGTGGCGTGGGTTCCCAACAGGATGCGTTCGTATTCAGAAGGGCTGCAGGAACACATGATCTGATAGATATCCTCCTCACAGAGCTTGTCGAAATGCTCGGAGATTATCAGCTTCTCGTTGCCGAAGGAAAAATACTGCTCCAAGTCCGGGTCTGTCCCATTTGTCACGATAAAGTGTTCGTTGCTGATGGCAGCCGCCCGGTGCATTTGCTTCAGATTATGCAAAATTCTGCGCTTGTCGTCAGCGTCCAGTGGGTTCTTCGAGATCACTGCATCCTTGCTACGGACATAAGAGCCGTTGAAGGTCAGCCAGAGATCAAAATCAACGCCTTCAAAATGTGGGACGGAGAGGTAGCCTCTGCCTGTCGCCATGCACAGTAAGATCCCTTTTGCCTGCAACTGCTGTAAGGTCTGTACGGTTTGGAATGACGGCACCTTACTGCCCAACTTGAGCAAAGTTCCGTCTACATCAAAAAAAGCAATTTTTATCATACGACACCTCTGGTAAAAATATTTTTATTTCTCCACCTTGCTCAGCAGGATGCGGTCATTATCCAGATTTTTGCCGGCGTTCTCGCGGAACTTTTCCAGCAGGTCGTCCACGGTCATCTTGCTGCGCGCGGCGCCCTTTACGTCAAACACGATGCGCCCGGCGTCCATCATCAGGGTGCGGTTGCCCAGTTCCAGTGCCTGATGCATATTGTGGGTCACCATCAGGCAGGTGATCTTTTTCTCGGCCACGATGCTCTTGGTCAGCGCCAGCACCTTTTCGGCGGTGGCGGGGTCCAGCGCGGCGGTGTGCTCGTCCAGCAGCAGGAGCTTCGGGGTGACGAGGGTAGCCATGAGCAGGGTAAGCGCCTGCCGCTGCCCGCCGGAGAGCAGCCCCACCGGCTGCTTCATGCGGTCCTCCAGCCCCATGTCCAGCAACGCCAGCTTTTCGCGGAAGAGCGCCTTATCCTTGCGGGAGATGCGGGAGAAGATGGCGTTGGGCGCGGTGCCTGCCCGCAGGTAGGCCAGCGCCAGATTTTCCTCAATGGTCATGTTGGGCGCGGTGCCCTTGAGCGGGTCCTGGAACAGATGTCCGATGACCTTGCTGCGCTGGTGCTCCGGCGCAAAGGTGATGTCCTGCCCGCCCAGCAGAATGCTGCCCTCATCGGCAATAAAGCCGCCGGTGATGGCATTGAACAGGGTGGATTTGCCCGCGCCGTTGGAGCCCACGATGGTGGCAAAATCTCCGGCTTCCATCTGCAGGCTCACCCCATTCAGCGCCACTTTTTCGTTGACGGTGCCGGGGTTAAAGGTCTTGTGCAGGTCGTTCAGTTGCAGCATTTCCATGTTACTGTCCCTCCCTGTTGGTCACGGTGCGGCGGGCACGGGCAGCGTGCCGGCGCTTTTCAAAGGCGAAGTGCTCCCGGATGGCGGGCATGGAGATGGCCACTGCCACGATGATGGCGGAAACCAGCTTCATGGCGGCGGCGGGCACGTTGAACCGCAGCGCCACGGCCACGATAAAGCGGTACAGGCAGCTTCCGAACACCACGCCCAGAATGCGGCGCAGCATGGTGCGCTTGCCCACCAGCGTCTCGCCGATGATGAGGGAAGCCAGTGCAATGGTCACCATGCCGGTGCCCACGTTGATATCGCAGCTTTTCTGGTACTGTGCCAGCAGCCCGCCGGACAGCGCACACAACGCACCGGATACGCACAGACCCACCGTGATGGTAAAGGCGGGGTTGATGCTGGAAGCCCGCACCATGGCGGCGTTATCGCCGGTGGCGCGGATGGAAAGCCCCAGCCGCGTGCCCAGAAAGCCCAGCATCGCCGTGCAGGCGATGGCAATGATCACTGCCGCCAGCGCCAGCTTGTACCAGCTGCCCAGAAAGCCCAGCGAAGTTTTTGCCATGGAGAAGATGGTAGGGGTCTTGACCAGTGACATGGTGGAGGAGAAGCCCATCACCGCCAGATTGATGGTGTACAGGCCGGTGTTGACGATGATACCGGCCATGATGCTTTCCACCCCGAGCCTTGTCTGCAGAAAGGCGGTGACAAAGCCGGAGCACACCCCCGCAGCCATGGCTGCCGCCAGCGCAAGGATGGGGTGGCCGGTCAGTGCTACCTGACAGGCCACGGCGCAGCCCAGCGTAAAGCAGCCGTCGGTGGAAAGGTCGGCAATATTCAGGATGGAGTAGCTCAGAAACAGTGCCAACGCCACCAGTCCGTAGATGCAGCCCAGCTCCAGCGCTGTCTGCAAAACGTTGAGGGAAAAGATACTCGCCAGCATGGTGTATGCTCCTTTTATGTTATTTTGAATGCGCACCGCATTGCTCTGCGGAGTGCGACAAACGTATTTTCACGGGAGAGGGAAACCACTTTCCCCAGAACCGCCAAAAGCTCTCCCTTGCGGGAGAGCTGGCAAAACCGTCAGGTTTTGACGGAGCGGGGCGCTCAGGAGAAGTTCTCGGCGGTGGTCACCTCGGTAATCTCGGTGCAGTAGGGCTTGAAAGCTTCCTTCAGGGCGGCAAGATCCAAGCCCAGAGCCTCGGCGGTCTCGGTATTGATGGTGACGATGCCGTTATCAAAGGTCTGGTAGGGCAGGTCTGCGGGGGTCTTGCCATCGCACAGCAGCTGGCTGACCATATCGGCGGTAGCTTCGCCCAGCTGGACGTAGTCCACGCCGTAGCCCACCAGTGCACCGTTCAGCGCAAAGCTGTCGGCACCGGTGTAGTGCTGCACACCGGCCTCGATGAAGCTTTCGTAGATGGACAACTCGGCGGTCATGATGGTGTTGTCAGTGGGGGTGAACACGGCCTTGACCCCGGCGGCTACCAGTGCCTCGGCAGCCATCTGCACCTCGGCGGTGGTGGTGCCGTTCTTTTCCACCACCTTGATGCCGTTCTTCTCGCAGAAGGCCTTGGCGTCCGCAATGGCCTGGGTGGAGGCATCCTGACTCAGGTCATACAGCAGACCGATGGTATCAATGCCGGGGTTTGCCGCCACGATCAGGTTCATGATGGCGTCGGTGTTCAGGGCATCGGAGGTGCCGGTGATGTTCTCCTCGCCGTCAAAGCCTGCGGCGGCGGGATCGGTCACAGCGGAGTAGACCACCGGGATGTCGGTATCCTCCACGGCAGCCAGCATGGTAGCGGCGGTGGGGGTGGCCACGGCCACGATCACGTCCACGCCGTCGGCCACAAGGTCTGCGCCGATCTGGTTCAGGTTGGACTGGTCGGCCTGTGCGTTGGCGTAGTAATCGGCGTAGTCAAAGGTGACGCCCTTCTCCTTGCCGATGGCATCCAGACGGCTCTCCACAGATTCTACGATCTGGTTGAGGGAAGCGTGGTCCACATAGTTGACGATGCCCACCTTGAAGGTCTCGCCAGCGGCAGCGGCGCTGCCGGAAGCCGCTGCGGAGGAGGAGACCGCTGCACTGGAGGCAGAGCCGGAAGCAGCGCCGCCGCAGCCGGTCAGTGCCATGGCAGAAACAGCAGAAGCAGCCAGAGCGGCCTTCAGGAAGCTGCGGCGGGAGATCATGTTCAGGTTTTTCATAGTGGTAACTCCTTTCCCGGAGCGGGCGGCAAATCAAAAGACCCGCTCCCTTTGCGGGACGGGTCTTAAAACAAAACGACCCTGTCCCTGTGTGTTATCCACAAGGACAGGATCGGTAAATACGATTCTGCGGTGCCACCTTGCTTGCTCTGCATCCAATACAGCAGAGCCACTCACGGAGAGCCAACACTCCCCTGTCCTGTAACGGAGACTTCCGTCCAAAGCTACTGGGGTTTGTGCCCGTTTGCCCGGCCCTCGGCGGCCCACGAAACTCTGCCCCGCTTTCACCCGTTTGCACTGTCCGGGCTCACTGCAGATGCGCTGTGCAGGTTCTCTTCCGCCTCATCGGTTTGATTGCATTATACACTTTATCTTCGTAAAGTCAAGAGGGAATTTTAAATTTTTATTTTTTGGCCCGGTCAAAGTCATTCTTCTGCCGGGGCACCGGTGCTGCGGCGCTTGCGGCGCACAAAGTAGGCAACGTACACCACCCACACCGGAATGGCCACGGCGGTGACCACCCGGCTTGCGGAAAGCCCGGCGGCCTGATACACAAAGTCGATGCTGCTTGCGCCCGCCGGGCAGAGCACCGCCATCAGTCCCTCGTCCACACGCAGGATGTCGGCCTTTTCGCCGTTGACATAGGCGGTAAAGCCGTCATCGTAGGGCACGGAGAAAAAGACGAGGTTCGTCTTGTCCAACGTGATCTCGGCATGGAAGCCTGCATTGTTCATCTGGAACACCGAGCAGCTGTGGGCGCGGCGGTCGGCGCAGTCCTGCGTGTAGCTGTCATAGTGCAGATCGTCCAGCATCGCGTCCGGCAGCTCGGTCAGGTACTGACCGTATGCCTTTACGTCCTCGTCCTCCAGCACCAGCGCCCGCAGCAGCAGGTTGGAGCGCAGGGTCTTGACCGAGGCCTCATAGGTAGCCTTGGTCACATAGTAGTCGTAGGTAAAGCCCATGGGAACGTAGTTATCGTTGTGGTACAGCGTGTAGCCGTCCACGTCGGCAAGATAGGTCCAGCCCGCGTCTGCCTCGTCCTCAAAGCTTTCGCGCTTTTCCGGGGTGGTAATGAGGTACTCCACGCTCAAAAGGCCGCGCAGGGCGTAGTTTGTGATCTCCGGCTCGCTGCGCACGTCCCGCTTAACCCCCAGCCCCGGGTAAAAGCTGAGGATGCTGGGAGCCGCCGTGCTGCCGAAGTATTGCAGGCAGCTTTTATCCAGCCACATCCCGATGTTGTCGTGGATCTTGTAGGTGTCGATCCGGTAGTCGCCCTCCGGCAGGTCGTTTTTCAGCTGCAGGGCGTTGGTATCCTGTTCCACAAGGTCGCTGTCGGTGTGCCACTGGCCGAACTTGCCAATGCCGATGTGCACCATGCTGAACACGCAGGCAAACACCAGCACCGCCGCCGTCATGCGCTGGGCAAAGCGGCTGTTCTGCCGCCATATGCCGCAGAGGTAGCGGTACAGCATAAGCCCCAGCAGACCAAAGCCCAGCACGACAAAGAACTGCTCCGGGTTCTTCAGCACGCCGAAGGACCATGTCCCGGTGGTATCGTCCCGCACGGGCACCACCGCAAACACCAGCGTAGCCAGCATGATCCAGCCGATGCCCCGGGCGGGGGCGTCCAGATCAACATCCGGGTCCTCCAGCGCGTTCACGGTCATGGCGGCAAGGATAAGGGTGGGCATATAGTACCAGCGGGCGTAGTAGCTGGAATTGAGCGCGTAGAAGGCGCTGTTCAGCACCGGCACCAGCGCGCACACGGCGCATACTGCCACGATACGCTTTTTGCTGTCGGCCTTGCGGCTGCGCCAGTAGGCCATGGCACCGGCCAGACTGCACAGGGGCAGGTAGGCCGTCATGCTCGTCCACTTGATCACGCCCTCCGACCACACCGAGGTAAGATAAGGAGAGTCCGGCGGCAGGATCCAGCTGAGCAGGATAGCCAGATACTGCTGCACCTTGGCGTAGGTCAGAAAGCCCCAGCCGGAGGAAAGGTCGATGGTGCGCGGGTTCTGTAGCAGACTGAGCACTGCCGGGAACAGCAGCAGACAACCCATGGCAACGCCCAGCACGCTCTCCCACAAGAGATGCCCGAATTTGCGCCCGGTCAGCCGGAAGTCCTTGGCGGTCAGCTTGCACACAAAGTAGATACACAGGAAAATGACCTGTCCCACAAAGAAGAAGTAGTTGTTGAGCAGATTCACCGCCACCCAGAAGGCGAACAGGCCGTGACGGTTTTCATAAATGGCCTCGTCCAGCGCCCAGAGCAGATAGGGGAACAGCGCCACCACATCCACAAAGTGGTTGAAGAACACGTTGTACACCGCAAAGCCGGAAAGCGCGTACAGGCAGGCACCCAGCACCGCGTAGTTCTCGTTTTTGACGTAGCGGCGCAGATACAGGAACGCGCCGCCGCCCGCCACGCCGAACTTGAGCACCAGCAGCGGCACCATCATATAGGGCAGCCAGCTCTGCGGCAGCAGCACCGACAGCCAGAAGAACGGCGAGCCGTACAGGTAGAAGGAGTAGGCGTTCATCACCCCGCTGCCAAGGTCGGTCGCCCACGAAAAGGTATTGTGCGGCGCACCTGCAAAGGCGCTGTCCGGGTAACCTGCGCCCTTGACAAAGCCGTTCATATACCGGTAAAAGGTGATCTGCTGGCTGTTAAAATCGCCTGCATAGTGGAAAAAGCCGCCGTCAAGGATGTAGAACGGCAAAAAGAAGATGGCCGCCGTCAGGGCGCACAGCCCCACCGCCTGCCAGAATTTTTTATGGCTCTGCCCCCTTGGGGTGAGCAGCCGTGGTTTTTTGAATTTTTCCATAGCGTTCCTCTTTCTCCGCGCACCGGCGCGGAAGTGGATTTGATGTCACCTTGTAGTATAGCACGGCGGCGCGCAAGAAAAAAGGGCTTGACAAGCGCACGCGGGGCGGGTATGGTGAAGAAAAGGAGGCGTATTGTTATGCTGTATCCCTTCAGCGCCCTGCTGGCGCGCATGAAGTACATTACCCGGTGGAGCCTGATGCACTCCACCCGGGCAGAATCCCTCAGCGAGCACACCTGCGACACCGCGCTGCTGGCGCATTTGCTGTGCCTCATCGCCAAGCACTACACCGGCACGCCCTGCCGCCCGGAGGTGGTGGCAGTGGCGGCGCTGTACCATGATGCACCGGAGATCATCACTGGCGATATGCCCACGCCGGTCAAGTACCATTCCCCGGCGCTGCGGGACGCCTACAAGGCACTGGAGACTGAGAGCGTGCGCTCCATGGCGGCTCTGCTGCCCGCAGAGCTGGCCGCAGAGCTGACCCCCTGCATGGACGGCAGTGCCCTGACGGCAGAGGAGCATCGTCTGCTCAAGGCTGCCGACCGGCTGAGCGCGCTGATCAAATGCACCGAGGAGCAGCGCAGCGGCAACCACGAATTTGACGCCGCACTCACGCAGCAGCGCGCCGCGCTGCAAGCTATGCAATGCCCGGAGGCCGACTGGTTTTTGGAGCACTGTCTGCCCTGCTATACTCAGAATCTGGACGAGCTGACGAAGGCGTAAAGGCGAGGAGCGGGCAGCCGAGGGAGGTTCTCTTTTGGTGGCAAAAGAGAACCAGAAAACCACCAGCGATTTCGACGCGCTGGAGCCACGAAAAAGGGGCTACTCGCCCCTTTTAACCCCAAAGGGGAGGGCTACACCGGAAAAAACTGAAGATTCACGCCTGTTCGGCGTGAAGATCTTTTAACCGTTTTTTCCGGCTCCGCCGATTTGAAGCCCCTCAGTCGCTGCGCGACAGCTCCCCCGGGGAGCAAGGACGTCCGCCGCAAGCGCCGCGCTTCCGTAGGAAGCGGCGCTGCAAATGCCGTTTCTCTCTACGACCTCTCCTGTGAAAAATGCAATGCCGGAGCGTCCGCAGACGCTCCGGCATTGCTCTATTTAAAATATTCTTTCCGCTGAACATGGCTAGAGCGCAGCGGAAGCCATTCTAAATCGTTGTTCGAGCCGCGGGCTTACGGAAACGGTACTTCCCGCACGTCGTCGGGGTCCAGTCCGGCTTTGCGCTGCTCTTCAAACACGGCGGCGATCAGCTCGTCCAAGTCCTCTAAATGGGTCAGGGTGCAGCAGTAGCGGCGCAGGGCGGCAGCGCCTTTCAGCCCCTTCATGTAGTGCATGGTTTGGGCGCGCGCCTGCGGCATAGCCACAAACTCGCCCTTCTGCTCTACCATCTCCTCCACCTGACGGCGCAGCGCGTTCATCCGCGCCTGCAGGTTCGGCTCCTTGGGAGCGGGCAGACCCTCCAGCGCGGCGTTCACCCGCTCGAACAGCCACGGGTCGCCCAGTGCGCCCCGGGCGATCATCACGCCATCGCAGTTTGTCTCCCGCACCATGCGCAGCGCATCCTCGGCGCAGTGGATATCGCCGTTGCCCAGCACCGGCACCTTTACCGCATCCTTTACCCGGGCGATGATCTCCGGGTCGATGCCCGGGGTGTACATCTGCTCCCGGGTGCGGGCGTGCACCGCCACCAGCGCCGCGCCCGCCTGCTCGCAGGCCTTGGCGCATTCCACGGCGGTGATGTGGTCGGCGTCCCAGCCCTTGCGCATCTTTACGGTAACAGGGCGCTTGGTGTGCGCCACAACCTGCTCCACGATGCGCCCGCAGCGGTCGGGGTCCAGCATCAGCTTGCTGCCCGCCCCGCCGGAAACGATCTTAGGGGCAGGGCAGCCCATGTTGATGTCCACAAAGTCAAATTCGTACTGCTCGATGGCGGCAGTGGCCTCGCCCATGATCTCCGGCACTTCGCCAAAGATCTGCACCCCGTAGGGTGCGCCGTTGGGCGCTGCCTTCAGCAGGCTGACGGTCTTATGGTCACCGTACACCAGCGCCCGGCTGGATACCATCTCGCTGACGGTAAAGCCCGCACCGTGCTGCGCCATCAGGCGGCGGCAGGGGGCATCCGTAAAGCCCGCCATGGGGCCGAACACCGCACGGTGGGGCAGGGTGATATTGCCGATCTTCAAAGGTTCCATGGGTTCTCCTTGTATCTGTTTTGGGGGGTAGACGATTTTGAATGCGCTCCGCGTTGCTCTGCACATATTCAGCGGAAAAATTATTTTTAATTTCGCGTTTGTCGCGCTCTGCGGAGCGCTCCAAACGCATTTTCACGGGAGGGGTCGTGACGGAAGCGGCAGCTGCTTTCCTGCCATACACCGTAAAAAGGGGCTGTTGCGCCAAATGCTGTGCAACAGCCCCTGTGATTTTATGTTACATCTTCTCGGGCACGTTGATCTTGAACATGGTGAGCACGTTGAAGATGGCATTCTTCACGCCGATGCACAGGGCAAGGCGTGCCTGCTGCACGGCGGGGTCTGCGCCCTGAATGCGGCAGTTGCCGTAGAAGCGATGGAAGGCGCTTGCAAGGTCGATGACAAAGCGGTTGATGCGGCTGGGGTCGTATTTCTCGGCAGCCATCACGATCTCCTGCGGGAAAGCTGCCAGCATACGGATCAGATCCATCTCGGAAGGCTCGGTAAGCAGGGTGGCGTCGATGTGCTCCGCACCGGCAAACTGCACGCCCTCGCTCTCCATCTTCTTCAGGATGGAGCAGATGCGGGCATGGGCGTACTGCACATAGTACACGGGGTTGTCGTTGTCGGTCTTGACGGCCTGATCCAGATCAAAGTCGATGCCGCTGCCTGCGTCGTGCATATTGAACAGGAAGCGTGCGCTGTCGATGGGCACTTCCTCCAGCAGGTCGGTCAGGGTGATGGCGTTGCCGGTGCGCTTGGACATACGAACAGGCTGACCGTCCTGCATCAGGTTGACCATCTGCATCAGCACAACATCCAGATCTTCGCCATTCAGGCCGATGGCATCCATGGCACCCTTCATGCGGGCCACATGGCCGTGGTGGTCTGCGCCCCACACGTCAATGGCCTTGGCAAAGCCGCGGGTAGCCAGCTTGTTGTAGTGGTAGGCGATATCGGCGGCAAAGTAGGTGGGGATGCCGTTGGCGCGGACGAGCACCTCGTCCTTGGCCTCCTCCTCAGTGCCGTCCTCGGTCTTTTTCTTGTTCACGGTGCCGTACTTGGCAGCGTACTGGGCGCTGCGGTACATGATGGCACCGTCCTCGGCCTTGTAGCAGGCACCGCTCTCCAGCAGCTTGTCCACCACGGCCTTGACCGCGCCGGAGTTGTGCAGGTCGCTCTCATGGAACCAGACATCGTACTCGATGCGGTACTTGCCGAGGTCGCGCTGCAGACCGGCGATGTTCTTGGGCAGGGCATCGGCCACGATGGCCTTCTTCAGCTCGTCAAAGTCCTTTTCCACATAGGAATCGCCGTGAATCTCGGCAAACTCCTTCGCGCGGGCGATGATGTCCGCGCCCTGGTAGCACTCCTCGGGCAGGGGGCAGGCGTCCTCGCCCTTGTAGAGCTGCAGGTAGCGGATGGCAAGGCTCTTGCCGAACTTCTCGATCTGGTTGCCCGCGTCATTGATGTAGAACTCGCGGGTCACATCGTAGCCCGCCCAGTCCAGACAGGCGGCCAGACCGTCACCCAAAGCGCCGCCGCGGGCGTTGCCCATGTGCATCGGGCCGGTGGGGTTGGCGGAGACGAACTCGACATTGTAGCGCTTGCCTGCGCCGACATCGGTGCGGCCGTACTCGGGGTTGGCCACGGCGGCGCGCACAACGCTGGTGAACCAGTCCTGCGCAAGGAACAGGTTGATGAAGCCGGGACCGGCGATCTCAAACCGGTCGAACAGGCTGCCGTCCAGCGCAAGCTTGGCGGTGATAGCCTCGGCAATCTGGCGCGGCGCCTTGTGGAAGGCGCGGGCACCGGCCATGGCCGCATTGGAGGCGATGTCGCCGTTTTTGACATCGGCCGGGATCTCGACGATGAAGTCGGGCAGCGCAGCTTCGGGCAGGGTACCGTCAGCGATGGCAGCCTTGACGGCATCGGTCAGCAGGGTGCGGGCCTGCGCCAGCGCCGCCGCGCGGGGGTTGTAGTTTTTATATTCCATGATGAACCTCCTGTGGGGGATTTTTATTTTACGCTTCCGGCAGCTTATCGACCGTAATATCGACTAAGTTTCGGCTGATGAAATTTTCCGCGCCGGAATCCAGCGTGTAGCTGAATTTCAGCTTGCCGCCCTCCTCGCTCAGCGCATGCTCAATGACATCGGCGGCCACGCCAAGGCTTACCGCGCCGTAGCCGGTCTCATAATGGCAGAGATGCCGGGTGCCCTTCTCGATGATAAGCTGGCTCGACTGCTTGCCGTAGCGCAGCATCGAAACCTTGCGGGCGTCGTCGGCCACCTTGACGGTGGTGGTGCAGCCCTCATAACCGGTGGTCTCGGTCTCCTTGTATACGATATAGTAGGCACCGTCCTTGTGGACGAGCGAGCCGCGGGTCATAAGCTCCACCGTGTCGGTGTCGCCCCGCTGCTCCATCGTGCCCTTGATGGTGATCAGATATTTTTCTTCCATGGTGTACCTCTACTAAAAGCCTTCCCCCCTCAGGGGGAAGGTGGCCCGCAGGGCCGGATGAGGGCAGACCTTCCGTCGTTGCCCGGTAAATGGGCGGCCCCGGCAACCCGCCCCTCATCAGTCACCTTCGGTGACAGCGCTCAATATGTTTCGATCGCAATGCGCTCTACCGGCCCGCCGGCGTACTCGCCTAAGAACATCTGCTCCAGCTCGGCAAAGTTGTCGGGCGTGTCGCTGACATAGTAGTGGGCGGTGCCGCCGTCTGTTTTGCCGTTCAAAAGCCCCAGATCCGCCAGCGCGGCGGCGGTGGCCTGCGCGGTCACCTTGCCGGAATCCACCAGCCGCACCGCATCGCCCATAAAATCGCCGATCATCTTTTTCAGCAGCGGGTAGTGGGTGCAGCCAAGGATCAGCGTGTCAACACCGGCGTCCTTCAGCTCCTGCAGATACTCGGCAATGATGAGCTTTGTCACGGGATTGCCGTCATTGAAATAGCCGTTCTCGACCAGCGGCACAAACATCGGGCAGGCGCGCGCAAAGATCTGCACATCGGGCAGCATATCGCGGATGACCGCCGCGTAGGAGCCGCTGCGCACCGTGGCAGCCGTGCCGATGATGCCGATGCGGTGGTTGCGGGTCGCGTCCACGGCGGCGCGGGCGGTGGCACCCACCACGCCGGTGTAGGGCACCGGCAGGCGGGCGGCCTCCTCCGGCGGATAGGTCGAGGACACGGTCCCGCAGGCGGCGATGATGAACTTGACATCCCGGCTGAGCAGAAAGCGAATATCCTGCCGCGCATACTGCACAATGATGTCCCGCCCGCGGCTGCCGTAAGGCACGCGGCCGGTATCGCCGAAATAGACGATATCCTCACCGGGCAGCACGCGGCGCAGCTGGCGCACGGCGGTCAGCCCGCCAAGGCCGCTGTCAAATACGCCGATGGGCCGTGTGTCCATCAATAAGCCCCCTTCCGGCGGTTATATTTTCTGCTTGAAAGGGGGGTTTGAGATGAGGTTATAGAGTGATAAGATGATGCTTATCTATTGCGTTTCAAGGCTTTCTGCTTATGTATATGTCTGATTACGTGGATCAGGGCCACGATAAACATCAGGAAGCCGATTTTGCCATGGATGCCTCCGAGAGGAGAATGGTGCTGTCCTATTATCCACTCTATTGTGGTTGCGATACCCGTTATGGCTGTCAGCAGGAATACCCACCATAGAACGCGGGTCACCGTATTCTCGTTTTTCACAAAGCGGGCGAGCCAGTTGTCTCTCTTATAGTGGAGATGGATATGGTAGAGCGAGAGTGCCGTCAGTATGATTCCAAGTGCGATATGTACCCATACCGATCAGGCATACTGGCTGGATGTAGCCTCCAGCTGTATGCCGGAGATAAGCATCAGAATAAGAACAATTCCCAGCGATCGGTTACAACCCTTGAGTCTTTTTGCAGGTGTCATTTCTGTTTTTATTTGAATTACTTCGCAAAATTACAATGAATCTGCAGTTCCGGGAATGGCGACAATTAG
>OGNF01002719.1_pt1 | contig 12915 bp, 8 predicted proteins | sample 1573321 | NCBI WGS metagenome assembly OGNF01 (sample SAMEA2581911, study PRJEB24529) | metagenome | biome: Human gut stool | place: China | collected 2011
CTAATGTGACTTTCTCAAAGGAGAAAGCAGACGAACTTATGAAAGAGCTTTCCGGTTCGCTTAAGGCAATCGGCAAGAGCGAGGCGTATGTTATGTGTGCCGTTAATGACGGATTAAAAATGAGTTTTCAGGGCAGCAGTGACGAGCCTGCGGCAATAGTTGAAGTAAAACTTCTGGGTAAGGGCACAAAAGACGGCTATGCCAAAGTTACCGAGAATATCTGCAATATTATGCAGACAAACGGCATTGCGGGCAAGCGTTGCTATGTTAAGTACGATGAAGTAGAGCATTGGGGTATGGACAGCTTTATGTTCTGAAAACAGACTGTTATTTACCGAATAATTATCTATATATTTTACGGGAGAAAGAGTTATTATGAGAATTGTTGTTCTTGCAGGCGGATTAAGTACAGAGCGTGATGTATCAATATCTTCGGGTATTAAGGTAGCGTCTGCTTTGCGTGAAAAAGGTAACGAAGTAGTTTTACTTGATGTATTTATGGGTTACGAAGAGAATTTCTGCGACATTGACGCACTCTTCAAGCACAATTACAGCTTTACGGACAGCCTCGGTGTCGGCACGGAAATTCCCGACATTAAGACAGTCAAGGAGAACCGCCTTGATAAATCATCAAAATTTATCGGTATGAATGTTATTGAAATCTGCGCCGAGGCAGATATTACATATCTTGCTCTTCACGGCGGTGAGGGCGAGAACGGTCAGATTCAGGCTACACTTGACCTTTTCGGCATCAAATACACGGGTTCGGGTTATCTCGGCTCTGCGCTTGCTATGAATAAGGCGCTTACAAAGAGCGTACTTATTCAGAACAGAGTTACAACCCCTGCGGGCAGAGTTTACAAGTCAGCCCAAGACGCAGAGGATTGGAGTTACTATCCTTGCGTTGTAAAGCCGTGTTCGGGCGGTTCAAGCGTAGGCATTACAAAGGCAGAAAACAGAGCGGAGTATTTAGAGTCTGTAAAAGAGGCTTTCAAATATGAAAAAGAAATCGTAGTTGAGCAGTTCATAGAGGGCAGAGAGTTCTCCGTAGGCGTTATCGGCGGCAGAGCATTGCCTCCGATTGAGATTATTCCTAAGACAGGCTTCTACGATTATGTGGCAAAGTATCAGGCAGGCGCAACAGACGAAATTTGCCCTGCTGACATTACTGCAAGCGAGGACGATGTTCTTCGTAAAGCTGCCGAGGCTGCGTTTAAGGCTCTCAACTTGCAGAGCTATGCAAGAATTGACTTTATTCTTGATAAGGTATCGGGCGAGGCTTATTGTCTTGAGGCAAACTCACTTCCCGGTATGACTCCGACAAGCTTGCTCCCACAGGAGGCAGCGGCAGAGGGTATTGACTATCCGTCACTTTGCGAAAAAATCATTGAAGTTTCTCTTGAGAAATACAATTAATAAAACAGAGGTGTTTTGCCGTGAACGAGGCTGTACTTCTTTATAATTATAAAGGCGACAGACTGAAAGCCGTAAGAAATACGCTTTTGTCTATGAAAATACCTGTAAAAACAGCGGCGAAAAAGGAATTTTCAAAGCCTATAGGAACATTGTTCGGATTAAAGGATATTGAACCGTTGCCCGACGATTCTCCGAACTTTGACGATGAGCTTATGGTTATCAAGGATTTTCCGCACCTTACATTTAATGTTATGCTTAAAAAACTTGAAAGCCACGGCATAAATAAAATGCCTCTGATTTGCGCCCTCACTCCCGACAACAGCCGTTGGAGCGGAAACAGACTTTATCAAAAAGTCAGCGAGGACCATTTAAAAGACAATAACCTTAAGGTTAAATTATAATTTACGGTTTTGCAGAGCGGTATCGGTGTAAATATCGCCCTGCTTTTGTTTTTGCTTTTTTAAGTGACGGGTGAATGATTTGGCAAAGTAACAATTGGGTGACAAGGCTGTCTTCTTTTATTGTAAAAATTTGTCTTAAACAGTGCATTAAAAACCTAAATTTTAATATCTTTTCCCGTAATGTAAAAATTATGGAATTTTTGCGGATATTTTGTAGGAATTAGCAAATTTATCTTACCTTTTTTACTTGATTTATTTTGGTTTTTGTATTACTATAATAGATGTATGATTTTTTTAAAAAGAAAAGGGGATCTCTATGAAAAAAGTTATTTCATTGGCGCTTGCGGCCGTAATTTGTTCGGCTTCAATGCTCCTTGCCGCTTGTGGTGGCAGCACAACAAAGAAAATTGCTACGGTTGATGACCTTGAGGGCGCAAAAATCGGCGTTCAGCTCGGTACAACAGGCGACATTTATGCAAGTGATTACGAGGAAAAGGGTTCAACGGTAGAACGCTTTAACAAGGGTGCAGACGCTGTTCTCGCTCTTACACAGGGCAAGATTGACTGCGTTATCATTGACAGCGAGCCTGCTAAGGCTTTTGTTGCCGCTAATGACGGTCTTAAGATTCTTGACGAACCGTTTGCGGAAGAAGAATATGCAATCTGCGTAGCTAAAGATAATACTGAACTTCTCGGCAAAATCAACACTGCACTTGCAGATCTTAAGAAAGACGGTACAACAGAGTCAATCGAAAAGAACTTCATCGGCGACGATACAAAGGGAAAAACACCTTATGTAACTCCTGCAGGAACAGATTATCCGAACGGCGAGCTTCATATGGCAACAAACGCTTTCTTTGAGCCTTACGAGTATTATGACGGCGACACAGTAGTAGGTATTGACGCATCTATGGCACAGGCTATCTGCGACAAACTCGGATACAAGCTTGTTATTGACGATATGGACTTTGATTCTATCATAACATCTGTTCAGACAGGCAAGGCTGATTTCGGTATGGCAGGTATGACAGTAACAGATGAAAGATTACAGTCAATCAACTTCTCTGACAGCTATACAACAGCTACTCAGGTAATTATAGTTAAAGAATAATTAAAGATTTTTCCGGAAAGGCAGCATAAAAGCTGCTTTTCTGATATATAAAGGAATTTAGCATATGGATCAGTTTTTTCAAGAAATAGCTGCGAGCTTTCAGAGAACTTTTATTAATGACGACCGTTGGATGCAGTTTTTAAGAGGTCTTGGAGTAACGATTGAAATCACAGTCGTTGCTGCCGTTATAGGTATTATCCTCGGTTTTTTAATCGCGATGGTTCGTTCGACTTACGACAAGAACCTTACCGGTAAAAAATGCAGAAAGCCGAGTGATTATTTACTCAAGTTTTTAAATGTTCTCTGCAATATCTATATTACGGTAATCAGAGGTACTCCTGTTGTAATTCAGCTTATGATTATGTATTACATCATATTTTCATCGTCAAGAAACGGAATTATCGCAGCGGTACTCGCATTCGGTATCAATTCAGGCGCATATGTAGCCGAAATTGTGCGTTCGGGTATTATGTCAATCGACAAAGGTCAGTTTGAGGCAAGCCGTTCGCTCGGATTTAATTACAGCAGCACAATGCTCCATGTAATTCTTCCGCAGGCTTTCAAAAATGTTTTGCCTGCACTCGGCAACGAGTTTATTGTGCTTGTAAAGGAAACTTCGGTTGCCGGTTATGTTGCACTTCAGGATCTTACTTATGTGGGCAATCTTATTCGTTCAAGGACTTACGAGGCATTTTTCCCGCTTATTTCGGTTGCGGCAATCTACCTTGTTATAGTATTGATTCTGACATACTTCCTCAAAAAACTTGAAAGGAGGTTGCGCAGCAGTGACCACTAACAATGATATTTTAATTAAGGTCGAGGGACTGAAAAAGTATTTTGGCAATAACGAAGTGCTCAAGGGCATTAATGCCGAAATTCACAAGGGCGATGTAATGGTGGTTATCGGTGCGTCGGGTTCGGGTAAATCAACTTTTTTGCGTTGCCTTAACCTGCTTGAAGAGCCGACAGACGGAAAAATCATTTTTGACGGCATTGATATTAACGACAGAAATGTAGATATAAACCTCCACCGCAGAAAAATGGGTATGGTGTTTCAGCAGTTTAACCTTTTCCCTCATATGACAGTGCTTAAGAATATGATTCTCGGCCCTGTAAAACTTCTTAAAAAGAGTAAGGAAGAGGCTACCAAAGAGGCAATGGAGCTGCTTGAAAGAGTAGGGCTTGCAGACAGAGCAAATGACTATCCGTCACAGCTTTCGGGCGGTCAAAAACAGCGTGTGGCAATTGTCCGTGCGCTTTGTATGAATCCGGAGGTAATGCTTTTTGACGAGCCTACTTCCGCACTTGACCCCGAAATGGTAGGCGAAGTTCTTGAAGTAATGAAAAGGCTTGCAAAAGACGGAATGACAATGGTGGTTGTAACTCACGAAATGGGTTTTGCCCGTGAAGTAGGTACAAATGTTGTATTCGTTGATAAGGGCGTAATCGTAGAGCAAGCGCCGCCGCAGGAATTCTTTACAAATCCGAAGAATGACAGATTAAAGGAATTTTTGTCAAAGGTTTTTTAATTAAATAAACAATATGACAGTCTGATAAACAATGAGTTTGTCAGACTGTTTTTTGTGCGATTTTTAACGGTTGCTAAACAATTATAAAAGTTTAAGGCTTGACCTGAATTTTTAAATTATTTTACTTAACCCGCCTGCTATACCATAATTTCCTCCAATTCTTAATAAAGAACCGCTTATAAAATATTTTCGAGATTTACTTACATTTACAATTTTTAAAAATCAAAATAATTTGCAAGCAATTGCTTGCATTTGCCGTCATAAGTGAATATAATATAGTTAAAGGAGCGTGATTTATATGGCAAATACTTCAGCAGTTTATGCCCGTATTGATACAGGCTTGAAAGAAAATGCGGAAAATATACTTGCACAGCTTGGTATTACTCCGTCAAGTGCAATTCAGATGCTTTACAGTCAGATTGTACTTACAAGAAGTCTACCCTTAAATCTTCAACTTCCTGTGGTTAAACCGACTGCTATCGGCTCAATAACTCAATCTGAATTAAATGCCGAATTAATAAAGGGTGAAGAATCTATAAAAGCAGGAAAAACCTATACGGCAGATGAGGTGGACGCTGAACTTGCAAAGGAATTCGGTATATGAATAAGTTATATTCGGTTGTGTACTCTCCGAAAGCAAAGGACGATTTAAAAGAAATTTATACTTATATTGCTTTTGCTTTGTCAGTTCCGACAACTGCCGTAAAGCAGATAACTCGAATCAGAAAAGCAATTCGTTCACTTGATTTTATGCCGTTAAGAAATCCTGCCGTTGATTGGGAGCCTTGGAAGAGTAAAGAAATGCGCAAAGTTACAGTTGACAAATTCATTGCTTTTTATACGGTAGACACCCGCAGTTTGACCGTTACGGTTATCCGTATTTTTTACGGAGGGCAGGACATTGCAAATATTGCAGCGGATTTTGAAAACTTATAAATTGCGATTATCAACTGTTGATAAAATCTCAACACCTTTTTACCTCAAAATCGGTATTGATATTTCTTTACACGCTGTCGGGTGTTGCATTTTAGGGCAAAAATAATCTCCACAGGATTTATTTTCCTGTGGAGAATTTTATTTGCCTAAAAATCAAAATTTCTGAAAAATTTTTGCTTTTTTAGAAAAAAGCCCTTGACAACCTCCCTTTGGTAGCGTAAAATAGTACAATGTACCATAATGGGGTTATGTACCGACACAGTCGGACAAATCGTCAAAAAAATTTATCTTACAGGGGGATATTATCACAAAATCTCCAAAGTGTCAAGAGGTTTTTTTGACAGGGGCATTGCCCTCAAATTTATTAAGGAGTGATACGCCTATGGTTAATGTCAAACCCGTTAAGCTCGGCAATCGTGAACGAATGAGCTTTGGCAAAATCAATGAAGTTATTGATATGCCTAACCTTATTGATGTCCAGAAGCAGTCTTATCAGTGGTTCCTTGACGAAGGTCTTAAAGAAGTATTTAAGGATGTGTCGGGAATTACCGATTATCAAAATAATCTTGTGCTTGATTTTATTGATTACTCTATTGATGTTGATCACCCAAATTACAGCATTGTAGAATGTAAGTCAAGAGATGCTACATTCTCTGCCGCTTTGCGTGTTACAGCAAGACTTTTAAACAGAGCTACAGGTGAGATTAAAGAGAGCAATGTGTTTATGGGCGATTTCCCGCTTATGACACCGAGCGGCACATTCATCATCAACGGTGCAGAGCGTGTTATTGTATCTCAGCTTGTAAGAAGCCCGGGCGTTTATTATAAGATGGACCACGATAAAACAGGTAAAGAGCTTTACAGCGCTACCGTTATTCCTAACCGTGGTGCATGGCTTGAGTACGAAACAGACATCAACGATGTTTTCTATGTTCGTATCGATAAAAACCGTAAGCTTCCTGTTACAGCGTTTATCAGATCTTTAGGTCTTGGCACAGACGCTGAAATTCTCGACTTCTTCGGCGACGACGAGAGAATGAGAGCTACTATTGAAAAAGACCAGACAAGCAGTGTTGAAGAAGGTCTTATCGAAGTTTACAGAAAGCTCCGTCCGTCAGAGCCTCCTACAGTAGACAGCTCTCAACAGCATATCAATAATCTTTTCTTTGACCCCGGCAGATATGATATGTCAAGAGTAGGCAGATACAAGTACAACAAAAAACTCGGCATTGCCGACAGACTTGAAGGCCAGGTTATTGCAGAGCCTATCTCTAACCCACGCACAGGCGAGGTTATGGCTTTCAGAGATGAGAAAATTACTAAAGAAAAGGCTTTAGAAATCGAAAATGCCGGCGTTCAGATTGCTTATGTAAAAGCACAGGACGAAAAAATCGTTAAAGTTATTTCTAACGGTATGGTTGACATCAAGGCTTATGTTGACTTTGATGCAGAGGCTGAATGCGGAATCCGTGAGAATGTTCGTTTTGATGTTCTTTGCGAAATTCTTGACGCAGCACAGAACGAGGAAGAGCTTAAGGAAATGCTCACAGACAGAGCAGACGAGCTTACTCCTAACCATATCACAAAAGATGATATTTTTGCTACAATCAACTACCTTAACTGCGTGGCTCACGGTGTCGGCAGAACAGACGATATCGACCACCTCGGCAACAGAAGAATCCGTTGCGTAGGCGAGCTTTTACAGAACCAGGTAAGAATCGGTTTTTCAAGACTTGACAGAGTTGTAAGAGAAAGAATGGCTACACAGTCACAGGATATGGACTCGCTTTCTCCTAACTCGCTTATCAATATTCGTCCGGTAACTGCCGCAATCAGAGAGTTCTTCGGTTCTTCTCCGCTTTCACAGTTCATGGACCAGACAAACCCACTCGCAGAGCTTACTCACAAGCGTCGTTTGTCAGCACTCGGCCCGGGCGGTCTTTCAAGAGATCGTGCAGGCTTTGAAGTTCGAGATGTACACTACACCCACTACGGCAGAATGTGTCCTATCGAAACTCCTGAAGGACCTAACATCGGTCTTATTTCATACCTTACATCATTTGCAAGAATCAACAAGTACGGCTTTATCGAATCACCGTACCGTAAGATTAATAAAGAAACAGGCGTTGTTACAAACGAAGTTGTTTATATGACAGCCGATGTTGAAGACAACTACACCGTAGCACAGGCGAATGAGCCGCTTGACGAGAACGGCAGATTTGTTCATACCAGAGTTGTCGGCAGAAGAAGAGATGAATTCGTAGATCTTCCTGCAGACGAGTTTGACTTTATGGACGTATCGCCTAAGCAGGTACTTTCGGTTGCTACAGCTATGATTCCGTTCCTCGAAAACGATGACGCAAACCGTGCTCTTATGGGTGCGAACATGCAGCGTCAGGCAGTGCCGCTCCTCAGAACAGAAGCACCTATCGTAGGTACAGGTATGGAGTACAAGGCAGGTACAGACTCAGGCGTATGTATTCTTGCGGAAGAGGACGGCGTTGTATTAAGCGTTGACGCCCGCAACATTCGTGTACAGTACGATTCGGGCAGAATTCAGGACTTTGAGGTTATCAAGTTCCTTCGTTCTAACCAGGGTACATGTATCAACCAGCGTCCTATTGTTGAAAGAGGACAGAGAGTTAAGAAAGGCGAAGTTCTCGCTGACGGTCCTGCAACAGACCACGGTGAAGTTGCTATCGGTAAGAACGCACTTATCGGCTTTATGACCTGGGAAGGTTATAACTACGAGGATGCGGTTCTCCTTAACGAAAAAATCGTAAGAGATGATGTTTATACATCTATTCATATTGAGGAATACGATACAGAGGCAAGAGATACAAAGCTTGGCCCCGAAGAAATTACAAGAGATATTCCAAATGTCGGCGAAGATATGCTCAAGTACCTTAATGAAGACGGTATTATTCAGGTAGGTGCAGAGGTTCACGCAGGCGATATTCTTGTAGGTAAGGTTACACCAAAGGGTGAAACCGAGCTTACTGCCGAAGAAAGACTTTTGAGAGCTATCTTTGGCGAAAAGGCAAGAGAAGTAAGAGATACTTCACTCAGAGTACCTCACGGTGAGAGCGGTACAGTTGTAGATGTTAAGGTATTTACAAGAGCCGACAGCCGTAACGAACTCCAGCCGGGTGTAAATAAGGTTGTCAGAGTTTATCTTGCATTAAAGCGTAAAATCAGCGTTGGCGACAAGATGGCGGGTCGTCACGGTAATAAGGGTGTCGTTTCAAGAATTCTTCCTGTAGAGGATATGCCATTCCTTCCTGACGGCACACCGCTTGACATCGTACTTAACCCGTTGGGCGTACCTTCTCGTATGAACATCGGTCAGGTGCTCGAGGTTCACCTCGGCTATGCGGCTAAGGCACTTGGCTGGAAGATTATGACACCTGTATTTGACGGCGCTCACGAAGGCGATATTTTCCAGGCACTTAAAGATGCAGGTTACAGCGAGGACGGTAAGACATGGCTTATCGACGGCAGAACAGGCGAGCGTTTTGACAACCCTGTAACCGTCGGTTATATGTATTACCTTAAGCTCCATCACCTTGTTGACGAGAAGATTCACGCAAGAAGTACAGGTCCTTACTCACTCGTTACACAGCAGCCTCTCGGCGGTAAAGCACAGTTCGGCGGTCAGCGTTTCGGTGAGATGGAAGTTTGGGCACTTGAGGCTTACGGTGCGGCTTATACACTTCAGGAAATTCTTACCGTTAAGTCTGACGATGTTATCGGCAGAGTTAAGACTTATGAGGCAATCGTTAAGGGTCAGAACATTCCTGCACCGGGTATCCCTGAATCATTCAGAGTTCTTATTAAAGAATTGCAGTCACTTGCCCTTGATGTTCGTGTTCTTGACGCACAGGGCGAGGAAATTGACATTAAGCAGAAGTTTGATGAGGACGAAGACATTACAGATGCAGCTACAACCGAGTTCAACGAGGAGAGCGTAATGACCGAGTCAATGGACGGTTACAACCTCGATGAAGAAGGCGAAGAGGGCAATATGTTTGACGATTCGGGTCTTGCAGCAGATGACGATGACAGCGACTACTTCGACTTTGACGACTTAAACAAGAATGATATGTAAGGAGGAAGTATAAAAATGATAGATAATAACGCATTTGATTCAATTAAAATCGGACTTGCTTCCCCTGAGCAAATTAGAGCCTGGTCTTACGGCGAGGTTAAAAAGCCCGAAACAATCAACTACCGTACATTAAAACCTGAGCGTGACGGCTTGTTCTGCGAGCGTATTTTCGGACCTACAAAGGACTGGGAGTGCCACTGCGGTAAATACAAGAGAATCCGTTTTAAGGGTAAAATTTGTGACCGTTGCGGTGTTGAGGTTACAAGAGCAAAAGTAAGAAGAGAGAGAATGGGTCACATTGAGCTTGCCGCTCCTGTTTCTCATATCTGGTACTTCAAGGGTATTCCTTCAAGAATTTCTCTTATGCTCGATATTTCTCCGAGAACACTTGAAAATGTTCTTTATTTTTCAAGATATATTGTTACAGATCCCGGCAACTGCCGTGATCTTGAAAAAAATCAGTGCCTGAGCGAAAAAGAGTACGCTGAAATGCGTGAAAAGTATGACAACGACTTTGAGGCAGGTATGGGTGCAGAGTCTATTCAGAAGTTACTCAAGGAAATTGACCTTGAGCAGCTCTCTGCACAGCTTAAAGAAGAGCTTGAAACAGCATCGGGTCAGAAGAGAGTTCGTATTCTCAAGCGCCTTGATGTTGTTGAGAGTTTCCGCCTTTCGGGCAACCGCCCCGAATGGATGATTATGGATGTTATTCCTGTAATTCCGCCTGATATCCGCCCTATGGTTCAGCTTGACGGCGGCAGATTTGCTACATCTGACCTTAACGACCTTTACAGAAGAGTTATTAACAGAAACAACCGTCTTAAAAAGCTCCTTGAGCTTAACGCTCCTGAAATCATCATCAGAAACGAGAAGAGAATGCTGCAGGAATCTGTTGACGCTCTCATTGACAACGGCAGAAGAGGCAGACCTGTTACAGGCCCTAACAACCGACCGCTCAAGTCACTTTCCGATATGCTTAAAGGTAAGCAGGGTCGTTTCCGTCAGAACCTTCTCGGTAAGCGTGTTGACTATTCGGGTCGTTCGGTTATCGTTGTAGGTCCTGAACTTAAGATGTACCAGTGCGGTCTTCCTAAGGAAATGGCTATCGAGCTTTTCAAACCGTTTGTTATGAAACGCCTTGTAGAAACTAAGGCTGTTATCAATATTAAGGCTGCAAGAAAAGCAGTTGAGCGTGCAAAGGACGAGGTTTGGGATGCACTTGAAGTTGTAATCAAGGGTCACCCGGTTCTCCTTAACCGTGCGCCTACACTTCACAGACTCGGTATTCAGGCATTTGAGCCTGTACTTGTTGAGGGCAGAGCACTTAAGCTTCACCCGCTTGCTTGTACAGCGTACAACGCCGACTTTGACGGCGACCAGATGGCTGTCCATGTACCGCTTTCCGCAGAGGCACAGGCAGAGGCAAGATTCCTTATGCTTGCAGCAGGCAACCTCCTTAAACCGTCAGACGGTCAGCCTGTAACAGTTCCTACACAGGATATGATCCTCGGTTCGTACTACCTTACACTTGATAAGGACGGCGAGCGTGGCGAGGGCAAGGTGTTCCGTGATGTTGATGAAGCTATGATGGCTTATCAGACCGGTGTTATCCAGCTTCACTCAAAGATTAAGGTAAGATACGAAAAGGTAATTGACGGCGTTAAGTATTCCGACCTTGTTGATACAACAATCGGTAAGATTATCTTTAACAACCCGATTCCGCAGAACCTTGGTTTTGTTGACAGAAGCAAGCCTGAAAACCGCTTTAAACTTGAGGTTGACTTCCTTGTAGGTAAGTCTAAACTTAAGAAGATTATTGATAAATGTATTAAGATAAACGGCACAGAGATTACAAGCCATGTTCTTGACCACATCAAGGCACAGGGCTATAAATACTCAACAAGAGGCGCTATTACTGTTGCCGTATGTGACGCCGTTATTCCTCCTGCCAAGAAAGAAATCATCAAAAAGGCAGAGGCTGATGTCGATGCAGTTCGTGAGGACTATATGATGGGTCTTCGTTCTGATGAGGAGCGTTACGAGGAAGTTCTTAAGATTTGGGAGAAGGCTACAAACGATGTAACCGATGCCCTCCAGAAGAACCTTGATCGCTACAACCCAATCTTCATGATGGCCGATTCAGGTGCCCGTGGTAGTATGAGCCAGATTCGTCAGCTTGCAGGTATGCGTGGTCTTATTGCCAATACATCAGGTAAAACAATCGAAATTCCTATCAAGGCTAACTACCGTGAAGGCCTTAACATTATGGAATACTTTATTTCATCTCGAGGCGCTCGTAAAGGTCTTACAGATACAGCGCTCAGAACAGCCGACTCAGGTTACCTTACCCGTCGTCTTGTTGATGTATCACAGGAAGTTATCATTCGTGAGGACGACTGCGGTACAACAGACGGTCTTGAGATTTTCGACATCAAGGCAGGCGAAAACAATGTTATCGAGGGACTTCACGAAAGACTTATCGGCAGATACCTCGTTGACGATTTCTGCGATTCAAACGGCAACACCCTTGTTTCTAAGGATGTAATGATGGGCGACAAAGAGGCTGACATTATCGTAAACAGCGGCGTTGAAAGAATTAAGATTCGTTCCGTACTTTCTTGTCGTGCTAAGCACGGTGCTTGTAAGAAGTGCTACGGTTCTAACCTTGCAAACCGCCAGCCTGTAACAGTCGGTGAGGCAGTAGGTATTATCGCCGCACAGTCAATCGGTGAGCCGGGTACACAGCTTACAATGAGAACATTCCATACCGGCGGTGTTGCATCGGCAGAAGATATCACACAGGGTCTTCCAAGAGTTGAAGAGTTGTTCGAGGCCCGTAAACCAAAGAGCCTTGCAATCATCAGTGAAATTGACGGTGAAGTTAGATTTGAAGAAATCAAAAATGCTCGTCACGCTATTGTATTCAACCACGAAACAGGCGAAGAAAAGCAGTACCTTATTCCTTTCGGCTTTAGAGTTAAGGTTCAGGAAGGTCAGATTATCAAGAAGGGTGACAAAATCACCGACGGTGCTGTTAATCCACACGATATTCTTGCAATTCTCGGTTCAGACGCAGTAATGAACTACCTTATTTCAGAGGTACAGAGTACCTACCGTTTACAGGGTGTTGAAATCAACGATAAGCACATTGAGGTTATCGTTCGTCAGATGATGAGAAAGGTAAGAGTTGAGGACGCAGGCGATACTAAGTTTATGTCCGGTCAGACCTACGATAAGAACGATGTTCTCTTTGAGAACGAGCAGATTAAAAAGCGTATTGCTAACGGTGAAGAAAACCTCAGAGAGGCAACATTCACACAGTTGCTCCTCGGTATTACAAAGGCAGCACTTGCAACAGACAGCTTCCTTTCTGCCGCATCATTCCAGGAAACAACAAGAGTTCTTACAGATGCT
>OGNF01002720.1_pt1 | contig 12908 bp, 14 predicted proteins | sample 1573321 | NCBI WGS metagenome assembly OGNF01 (sample SAMEA2581911, study PRJEB24529) | metagenome | biome: Human gut stool | place: China | collected 2011
CTGGTCGGCCATCACGCCGCCTGCCGCGCCCGCGATCGCTTTGATCAGTCCCATAGTTCTTTTCTCCTTTTTTCAAATATTTCTATATTTTCAGGTCAATATCGGTACGCCTTATTTTAGGCGGCTTCCACATTCCGGACAGTGCACAGAAGGTCTTCCGTCCGTGGGCTGCCAGCCGCACTTCCCGCAGGCCGCAGGGCGCACTCCGCCGCATTCGGTGCAGAAATTCCCCTCGTTTTCCGTTTTGCAGTCGGGGCAGACCCACACCCTCGCGGATTGCTCCGGCTGCTCGGACCTCTCCGTGTAGATCACATCCTTCTCGCTGCATTCCGCGCCGTCCTTCGTCAGCCAGATCATCCCCGTGTTGCCGGTAAGATAGCCGTAAAAGGCGTTTTCGCTCGTGCTGAAGCGCAAATTGCAAAACGTCCCGGAGATCGTAACCTTCTCCTTTCCGCGCAAGAGCTCCACATGGCCGGTGGAATACACCCACATCTTAGCCTCAAACTCCGGTTCGCCGTTGACCGACAGGCTCATATCGGACTCGCTCTCAGCCCCTCCGCCGCGCTCGACCTTCATGACGATGGTGCCGTCGCGGCTCTGCCATGTCCCTGCATAGGGAGTCTGATCCTCCGGCGTGTACATCATGTCCGGGCCGTCCAGCATGTGCTCCGGCGGCGGCTCCTTCGGGCCTCCGCAGCCCGTCATTCCCGTAAAAATCATGAGCAGCAGCACACCTCCTATCCAAAATCGCCGCTTCATACGCACCTCCCTCGCTTTAGGTGTTTTCTACCGGGTGGTCATAGAAGGATCGACCGCAGCTTTACGCCCACGGGTCCTGCGAGGTCGGTATCCGGATACCGCTGAGCGGGCTGGAATACTCCCAGAGGAACCTCTCGCCCGTCGACGGCTTCTGCCGCAGCTTCACCGGGCGCGGCGCGTCCGCGCCCGCCGTCTGCAAAAACACGCGCAGATAGCCCTCCTCCACATCCTGCGGCCGTTGGTCGGGCAGGACGGTGAGCGTGTAGGGGGCCGTGGGCCTGTAGCCGTTCTGCGGCGTCGCACCGTCGAAGTACGCAAGCGGCAGATATTCCTTGCCGCGCAGACGGTCGCGCAGGAACTGGCTGTCGTAGGGCGTCATGGGACGGGGACCACGCAGCAGATCCATCGCGGCCACGCCGTCGTTTTGGCTTTTGGTGTACAGGTTCAAGGCGCACAGGAACCCGGCGCAGACCTCCTCCGGCGTGCTGCGGGGGAGCGCCTGAAATTCCGCGAGCGTCGCGGGCAGAGTGTTGAGCTTGACTTGCATTGTGCTTTCCTCCTTATAATTTTTATGCTTCGACCACCAAGCGTCCCTCGACCTCGCGGCTGAGGTGCTGGTTCACCGTCAGGTATTCCTCCACCACGTCCCGGGCGGAGGTGGACAGCACCCGGATCTTGCCGTTTTTCTCCACCTCTTCCAGCGTGATGTCCAAAAACGGCTTGAGGTTGTTGTAGTGGTACTTCTGCACCGCCACGGTGTAGAGCCGCTCAGCGTACAGAGCCTCGCCGTCCAGTGTCAGGGTGCGGAAGGTCTGCTCGTTGCGGGACCAGACGATGTGCGTCCCGTGGGAAAACTGGTAGAACTCCGTGTGCTCCCCCTGAAACGCCTCGTCCCGCAGGATATGGCGGATCATCCGCTCCAGCTGGGTGCCGGTGACCTTGAGCATGTACACCGCGTCATCATAGGGCAGGCACTCCACAAGGTCTGCGTAGTGGACCACCGGGCCGAGGGCGTAGCTGCGGATGGCCCCGGACCCCATGAGCATCAGGTCGATGCCGAAGCTGTCCCGCAGAATGTCGGCGATGAGGTCCCCCAGCGCCGTTTCCTGATTGCGCTTGGGATGGGTCAACAGGAAAAGCGGGTAATGATGCGGTCATACTTCTGGGAGGTGGCGCTCCTGTAGCGCTGAATGAAGTTCTCCACCTCCTCGTCCCGGGGACAGTGGGCATCGTCGATGGGGACCATCTGCCAGGTAAAGGTGTCGATGGCGTTGAGGTCGGTGTCCACCATGATGTCGAACCGGCCGATCTCGTCGGTGCCGGTGCCCGCTTGCACGATGTAAATGTCGTTGACCTTGAAGGGCTCCTCTAACTTTGTGTGGCTGTGGCCGCCAATGATGACGTCCACGCCCCAGTCCGGGTCCAGCATCGCCGCCAGCTTCTTGTCCTCCTCAAAGCCGATGTGGGTCAGCAGCACGGTGAAATCAATGTCGATGGCGTTGTAGGCGTTGCAGATGTTGCCCACCTCCCGGGCCGCCTCCCCGATGTCCACAAAGGACCCGATCAGCTCGTCCGTCTTGGTGGCAGCCAGCACCTCCTCCGTGATGATGCCGATGAACAGGATCTTCATATCGTCGATATGGGCGATCCAGAAGGGCCGGAACATCCGCCGTCCGTTGGATTTGATGTGCAGATTGGCGTTGATGATGGGGAAATCCGCGCACTTTTCCAGAAACAGCAGATGGGCGAGGCCGTAGTCGATCTCGTGGTTGCCGATGGTGGCCACGTCCGGCCCCACCAGATTCATGATGCCGATGGTAGAGGTGCCCTTGTACTCCGAATCAATGACGCTGCCGCGGAACATATCTCCCGCCACGGCGTAGATCACGTTCTTTTCCTCTCGCCGCACTTTATTGACATAGCCCGACAACAGCGACACGCCGCCTACCAGCCGTTCGTCGATATGTTCGGCCAGAAAATCGCCATGCATATCGTTCGAGTGCAGGATCGTCAGCTTTTTCAGATTCTTCATGCGCCTCTCCTTTCTTCCGCAGCCGATCGCTTCTCCGCTCGTTCGTTCCTCCCGATTCCGACACAGCCCTCAGGGGGCTGACCGCAGTTTGAACAGGGGGTGCGCCGGTTTCCGCACCGCACCCCCAGCGCCTATTCACTTTTAAGAGGTGGGCGGCAGGCCCGCTTGGCATTACTTTTGCGGTGCAAACGCCCCAATGGTATTACTTATTATAATAACATGATATCGGGTATCGCCGCAAATTGCAAAAACAATTTGCATTTTTGCCAGAGACATTTGTCCTTGTATTAAAGATTCCAAATTAAAACACGCACAGTGCGGTGAAGCAGGCGGCGTCCGGGCCGAGGGCCTCCATGAGATAGCTGCCGTCCCCGTTCCGGAAGCCCACCAGACGCAGCGTTTCGCCAAGGGTGGCCTCGTGGTTGTAATTGATGTAGAATTCCCGGGGCGTCCGCTCCTGTAAGTCACGGGGCAGGTAGTCCCAGATAATGTCGCCGTAGTTGGCGCTGTAAAGGTGGCCGTTGCCGTCCAGATCGGACCAGACCACTTGCCGGGTCCCCAGCTCCTCCACCCCCTCGTGGGGCAGCAGGAGCTTTTTCGGGTCCGGGCAGTCGATGACCCGGCCGCAGGTCTGTATGGGCTTGGCGGTAAAGGCGGAGGGCCGCATGATCTTCCGGGTGGCGGGGTTCACCAGGATCCAGTCGCTTTTCACCGACACCCGCACCTCACCGGCCTGATCCTTCATCTCGTAGCCCCGCCATAGGGATCTGGTGGATACGCATGGCCAGCCGGGAGAGCAGGAACACCTCCCCCATTTCAAACAGCACGTCATGGGTCAGGCCCCGGGCGTTGTAGTCATACCCCGCGTAGGCCGCCGCCTTGTTCAAAAGGCCGGAGACCCTTGCCCGCTGATACCGGTCGCAGTCGGCAAAGCACAGCTCCTCCTGCCGGAAGTAACCGTTTTTATATAATTCCTGCCGGAAATCCTTCATGTGTATCCCTCTTTCCGTTGTTTTATGGACTTAATTTACCACAAACCGCGGTTTTTCACAATGCCCGAGTTGGACAACGCCCCGCCCTGCGGTGCAATGACTGTATTGTGAATTTGCCGGAAACGATGCAAAAGAGAACACAGCAAGCAGGGCCGGACAGAAAATTTCTGTCCGGCCCTGCCCTTTTACTGTTATTGTATTTGTCGACCGAGGGGCCAGCCTTGAATCGGTTTCCCCGTCAGCGCATGGACCGGTATTCAGCCAACACGCTGTCCAGCAGGTCCGCGGCGCTCTGATAGATGGCGGCGTTCATCTGGTTGAAGGGGCAAACGGCCCGGTCGCTGATCTCCAGTCCCCGGTGCACCAGCAGCTTTTTGAGGATCAGGGAACAGTTGGTGTCCATATCGTAAATGGGCATCAGCTTCTGGATCAGGTGGTACAGGGCGAAGGTGCGATCAAAGTCCCTTTCGTTGGCAGCCTTCACCAAACTGCTCCAGATCTCCGGCACGATGATAGACAGCGCACCGATGCACCCGCCGCCCCCGTTGTTGGCGATGTTGCTGAGGAACTGGTCGTCAAAGCCGGAGTAGACGGTGAAGGGCTTCCCCTCTACCGCCCGGCACACCATATTGGTGTGGCCGGGGATGGACACGGAATCCTTCAGCCCGATGATGTTGGGGTTCGCATCGATCAGACGGCGGATCGTCTCCGGGGCGATGGAATGTCCGGTGCGGGGCGGGAAGTTGTAAAGATACAGGTCTCCCTTCACGTCCTTGGCCAGACGGTCATAGTAGACGAACAGCTTTTCCTGATCCATCTCAAAATAGTAGGGGCTGATGACCATGGGCGTGTAGCCCAGCTCATACACCGCGTTGGACAGGGCCAGCGTATCGGCGTAGCGGATGCAGCCGGTACCGGCCAGCAGCTCCACCCGTCCGTTGACATACTCCGCATAGAAGCGGAAGAAGTCCAGACGCTCCTGCTCGTTCAGATCCGGGAACTCTCCGGCGGAGCCCAGCACAAGAATGCCGTCCAGCCCGCCCTCAATCAGGAAATCGATAACCTTTTTGTTGCCTGCGTAGTCGGGCTTTTCCTCTTCGTTGAAGATCGTGACAACAGGCGCGATAATCTTTGCCATAGAAATCCTCCCGGTCAGCCGGCCAGCTTCAGCACGCCGAACACCAGTGTGCTGACGGCCATCATGGCAAGGCCGTTGATGGCCTCGTAGCCCAGCAGCTTCAGCCGCTCGCTGATCTCCATGTTGACGCCGCCGGCGCTGACATGGAAGAAGGAGCCGTGGGGCAGACCATCAAAGACGAAGCAGCTCGCGTGGGTCATGGCGGCAGCCGCCAGAGGTGTTACGCCGCTGGCCACCACGGTGGGCCCAAAGATCTGGCTGGCAAGCGTGGTACCGGCCGTGGCAGAGGCGGTGGCCGCGCCCATCAGCATACCGGAGATGGGGGCCAGCATGAATCCGGGCAGGCCCAGAGTCTCAATGAAGGAAATGATCACGTCCTTCAATCCGGAATTGGAGATGATGCCGGACAGAGCGCCGGTGCCAACCAGCAGCATGGCAACGCCGCTCATCTTGGCGAGGCCGGCATTGAAGTAGTGGCCCATGTCCCGGGCCTTGCCCATGGCGATAGCGCCCACGATGCCGCCTACCGGCAGGGCGATCAGGGGATCGATGGTGATCCCGGCAATGGGACGCAGCAGCAAGATGGCGATGGTGACAACGGGACCGCTGAGTGCCGCCCACAGGGGAGGCAGATCCTTATGCTGCGCGGCTTCGCCGCCGATGTCAGCCTCGGTGATCTCCGTGCCCCGCATAGACAGGCGCTTTGCCAGCAGAGAGGTCACGATCAGCGCGGTGACGGCGGGGATGACGCCCACGGCGATGATGGAGGTCAGGGGCAGATTAAAGGCCTCGGCGGCCGCGATAGCGTTGGGGTTGGGGCTCATGACGTTGCCCGCGCGGACGGCGCCCAGCTGCGCCATCAGCACGCCCATCTTGTGATAACCCGCCCTGCGGGCCATTTGCAGAGCAATGGGAGCCACGGTGATGCAGGCCACGTCGCCGAACACGCCCACGGTAGTCAGCAGCCATGTGGCCAGCGTGATGGCGATCAGGCTCCGCTTGGCACCCATCTTATTGATGATGGATTCGGCGATGCGTTCAGCCGCGCCGCTCTCAATGAGCGCACCAGCCAGAATGCCCGCCGTAACGATGCGGATGATCGCGGAGACGATGCCCTGCGTGCCGGAGATGATAAAGCTAACTGTGCCGGTGAGCCCGGCGCCGCCTACCAGACCGCCGATCACGGCGCCGAAGATCATGGCATAAGTGGGCTGTACTTTTTTCAGGATCAGCACAATGGCGACGGCAAGGGCCACCAATGCGCCCAGAACGGAAACGGTAACTCCATCCATAGTCGGTTTCTCCTCCTAATTCAAATTACAGGTGGTCAAACTTCATGACGCCGCCCTCGGAACCGGAGGCAGCCAGCTTGCAGTACAGGCCCAGCCAGCCCTTCTTGAATTTGGGCTCGGGACGCTTCCACTGCTTCAGACGGGCCTCGATCTCCTCCTGAGGCACCAGCAGCTCCAGCTTCTTGCTGTCCACGTCGATCTCCACCAGATCGCCGTCATGGACGATGGCGATGGGGCCGCCCTCAGCGGCTTCGGGAGAGATATGGCCCACGAAGCAGCCGTTGTTGGTGCCGGAGAACCGGCCGTCGGTGATCAGTGCGGTGGTCTTGGCCAGACCGCGGCCGTAGAGATACTTCATAGCCTTGTACATTTCGCGCATACCGGGGCCGCCCTTGGGACCCTCGTAGCGGATGACCACCACATGACCGTCATGGACCTTACCGGCCAGAATGGCCTCCTCGGCGGCCTCCTCAGAGTCGAAGCAGATGGCCTCGCCCTTGAAATGATGCAGGCTCTTGTCGAACGCGCCGGGCTTGGTGATGCCGGTGTCGGGAGCCAGATTGCCCCGCAGCACCGCCACGCCGCCGGTATAGCCGAAGGGATCGTCCAGCGTGTGGTTGACAAGGCCCGTAGCGGGATAGAGGTACTTGTGGTCACGGATATTCTCCGCCAGCGTGTGGGCGGTGACGGTCATAACGTCCGTCTCCAGCATGGACTGGAGGTTTTCCATCAGGCGGGGCACGCCGCCGTCCTTATAGAAGTCCACAATGCTGTACTTGCAGGAGGGGTTCATCTTGGCGAGCTGGGGCGTGGTATCGGAGAGGGTGTCGAACTCGTCCAGCACCTTGATGCCCAGCTCCGCCTCATAAGCGATGGCAGTGAGGTGCATGACGGCGTTGGTGGAGCCGCTCATGGCATGATCTTCACGCCGGTCTCCTCCGCCTTCATCATCCGAATGGAAGAGGTGGCGGGAGCGGTGCCGCCGTCCGGCAGAGTCATGCCCATGGCCTCGGCCAGTGCGCACATGGTGTTGGCGGTACCCAGATAGGAGCAGGAGCCGCAGCCGGGACAGGCGGTGTTCTCCAGAGAGACATACTCCTCCTCGGTGATCTTACCGGCGGAGAGCATACCGTAAGCCTCAGTGCTGGAGGTCTGGTCGGCCTGACGGCCATCGAACTCCACGCCGCCCTCCATGGGGCCGCCGGGCAGGAAGATGCAGGGAATGTCCAGACGGGCGGCAGCCATCAGCATACCGGGAACGATCTTGTCGCAGCTTCCCAGCAGCACCAGACCGTCAAACAGGTTGATCTGGGCCATGGATTCGATGGAGTTGGCGATCAGCTCACGGGAGGGCATAATGAAGTGCATGCCGTCATGTCCCTGGCCCATGCCGTCGCAGCCGCCGATCACGCCGAACTCGATGGGAGTGCCGCCGGCCCGGTAGATGCCGTCCTTCACCCGCTGGGCGACCTGACGCAGGTTGTAGTGACCGGGAACGCATTCGCTCCATGCGTTGGCAATGCCGATGATGGGGCGCTTCAGGTCCTCGGTGGTAAAGCCCATGGACTTGTAGGTGGCGCGGTAGTACTGGTTGCTCAGGCCCTTCAAAATATGTTCACTGCGGTACATAAGGCAGTTCCTCCTGTATTCCGTATATCAGAATTTTGTAGTTGCGCAATGCGGGAGCGCCGGCAGCTCCCTTTTTTGCTATCTGCCTGCATTATAAAATCTCAAAAGAGGTATTACAAGTCGTCAAAAACGCTTTCTACTTTTTTACAAAATTTTTTAAAAATTTGCATATTTCAGCGAAAATCCGTAAAGGCGCAATGGATTTCCGTTAAAAAGTCGGATTTTTTCGTGAACGGTCAAAGAAAAGTCATCCGATGACTTTGGTCCAAAAAGAAAGCTGTCTCAGAATCGCACACCCCAAAACAGCTTTCCCAAATATTATTTTGTTTTCTCTGACCGCTCCTTCGCATGCTTGATCACGATCCGGTTCATCTCCAGATGCAGGGCCATGGCTGCCCGGGCTGCCTGCGGGTCCTGATCCAGAACGCCGCTGAGGATCTCCTGGTGGGTATCGACCGTCGCGGTCAGCAGCTCCTTGCGGGTGATATTGGCGATGGAGACCACCGCTGCGTCGATGATCGGCATCAGCGGCTCTACCACCATGTTGTGCGAGCATTTCGCAAGATACCAGTGAAACCGCATATCCTCGATCAGGTAATCCTCCCCCGCCTGAATCCTTCTCCGCACAGCATCGCAGTACTCCGTCAGCCGTTGGGCCTCCTCCTCTGTGCGGTTCCGGGCAGCCAGCTCCGCGATCGCCGGCTCCAGCATCAGCCGCACGTCCGTCAGGTCCAGCGCCAGCTGGATCCGGTCCTCAATGGCATCCAAGCCCAGCGGATCGGCTTTCAGCGGCATCAGCGATGCCACATAGGTACCGGAGCCGTGCTTGACCCGCAGGACTCCCCGGGACACCAGCAGCTTCACCGCTTCCCGGATCGTTCCCCGGCTGACGCCGAACCGGTCCGCCAGCTCATATTCATTGGGCAGCTTTGCGCCCACCGCCAGACGTTCATCCAGAATATACTGGAAAAGATGGTCCTCAATACGCTCTGTCAGCGCTTGGTTTTTAATATTGGTCAGTCCTGCCATCATTCGCTCCTTTTAGAGAAAGGGTCCACTCGTGCGTTCTGTTTCCCTTGTATTTTACCATACTCATATAGGGAAAACAAAGAAAAATTCAACGGTCAGTTCACCGTTTTGCATCTAGAATATGGTGATCTATCCGCAGGTGCAAGCAGCGGTGCGCAAGGCATCCACCGCCGCCGGTGCGGTGTTTCCCACGGCTCACGCCTGTGCGCAACAGCGTCCGCATGAAAAAACGGCCGGCAGTTCGTGACTGCCGGCCGGGAAACTCTATATGTTTACCGCCCTCTTAACGGGCAGCGATTCACTTACGCCTCTGCCGGGCAGTCCGCCAGAGCAGCCTCATCGGCGATGACGATGACATCCCGGTGGAGCTGCAGGATCGACGCCGGGACCTGAGGCGTCACGGGGCCGAAGAAGCTGTTCCGGATGGCCTCCGCCTTGTCCGCGCCGCTGGCGATCAGCAGGACCCGCTTGGCCTGCATAATGGCCTGCATACCCATGGAGTACGCCTGCCGGGGCACCTGCGCCTCGTTCTCAAAGAAGCGGGTGTTTGCGGCGATGGTGCTCTCCGTCAGGATCACCTGATGGGTGCCGCAGGCAAAGCAGCTGTCCGGCTCGTTGAAGCCGATGTGGGCGTTGCGGCCGATGCCCAGCAGCTGAAGATCGATGCCGTTATGTTCCTCAATGATCCGGTCATACCGGGCGCACTCCAAAGTGCTGTCGGTCTGGGTGCCGTCCGGCAGGAAGCTTCTGTCCGCCGGGATATTGATATGGTCGAACAGATTCTCCCGCATGAAGCGGCGGTAGCTCTGGGGATGCTCCCCGGACAGGCCGCAGTATTCGTCCAGATTGATGGAAACCGCCTTCCCGAAATCCAGCTCGCCCTTCTGATACCACTCAACCAAATGGCGGTAGGTGCCGATGGGGGTGGAGCCGGTGGCAAGGCCCAGCACGCTCTTGGGGTTCAGGGACACCTGCGCGGCGATGATGTTCGCCGCCTTCAGGCTCATGTCCTCATAATTTTTCGCACGAATCAGTCTCATAGGACCTCCTTCACAAACTTCCGATTTTCCGGTTGTATTTCTCTCACGGACAATTATAAGGGCCGCGCCCGTTCCTGTCAATACGGCGTTCATCTGCCGATACGGCCATTTCTGCGGCGCTTCCCCCTCTTTCCCCGGCTATTGACAAGCTCCGACCTTTCTGCAATACTCATCTTTAGCTGGCGGAGCTTCGGCATCTGCCGGACCGGACGGGAGGAAACATGTTGAAACAAACTGGGTGTTCCCGGGAAGCACCCCTGCTCCCCGCGATTCTTCGCTTTTCCATTCCGCTGATGCTGACGGGGATCTTGCAGCTGGCGTACAACACGGCGGATTCCATCATCGTGGGCCGCTATGCGGGCCACGCTTCTCTGGCGGCCGTCGGTTCCACCACCTCTATTATTTTCCTCATCATCACGCTGTTCAACGGCGTCTCCATCGGTGCGAACTACATGGCCGCCCGTGACTTCGGCGCAAAGGATGCACAGGGCCTGTCCCGGACGGTGCACTGCGCCGCCTTGCTGAGCGTTATTCTCGGACTGCTGGCTTGTGTGTGCGGGCTTCTGCTCTCCACTCCCCTGCTGCGCTGGGCGGACGCCCCGGAGGACGTTCTGCCTTTGTCGGTGCTGTATCTGCGGATCTACTTCTTAGGCGTCCCCGCTCTGGTGGTCTACAACTTCGGCAGTGCCCTGCTGCGGGCGGTGGGCGACACCTTTTATCCCCTGCTGTTCATGATCGTCTCCGGTGCGCTGAACGTCGCGCTGAATCTGCTGTTAGTGGTGGTCATCCCTCTGGACGTGGCCGGCGTGGCCATTGCCACCTCTGTCTCTCAGCTGCTCTCCGCAGTGCTGGTGACGATCCGCCTGTGTACCTTCCGGGGGCCATGCCGTCTGGAGCTGCGGAAGATCCGGCTGTATCCGGACCGGACGGGCCAGATGCTGCGGCTGGGCTTCTCCGCCGGGCTGCAGGGCGTTATTTTCTCCGCGGCCAACGTGATGATCCAGTCCGCCATCAACTCCTTCGGCTCCGTGGTCATGGCGGGCAGCTCCGCCGCCTCCGGCATTGAGAACTTCATCCACACCGCGCTGAACACCTTCTATCAGTCCGCCATCACCTTCACCGGTCAGAGCATGGGCGCTTCCGATCCCCGCCGGGCCGTGCGGGTCTTTCGGATCAATCTGGCCCTGACAACAGGGCTGGGCATTGTGCTGTGCACACTGGCCCAGATCTTTCAGGCGCCCCTGCTGGGACTGTACGTCCAGTCCACCGATCCGGCCTATGACGCGGTCATCGCCGCCGGTGTGGTCCGGGTTCTGGCCCTCAGCCGGTTCCAGTGGGTCGGCGGCCTGATGGAAACGGCCTGCGGCACCCTCCGGGGTCTGGGCCACTCCATGAATCCCACCGTCACCACCCTCATCGGCGCGTGTCTGCTGCGGGTGGTCTGGCGGTACACCGTGTTCGAGGCGGTGGGCACCGTGGAGAGCATGTACTGGTCCTATCCGGTCAGCTGGCTCCTGACCTTCCTGATCCATTTGATCTATCTGGAGCGTGACCGCCGCAGGCTGATGGCGGAGAACACGGCCGCCCGATAAGCAGCGGCTCCCATTCCGGATTTTTATATTTCTCATAAGAGGAATTGCGTTTTGGCAAAACTACTTTTTGTGTGTCACGGCATTATTTGCAGAAATCTCTAAAATCCCCTGTAATATCAAGGTTTTTCAGGCTTGAAGGTAGTGCTACTACACCACTACTACACCAGTGAGTCTCGATGTGACAAAAATTTTGAGATCGAGGTCAAGTTTATAGATAATATCTTACCGGACTTCATTTTCGATGGAGTCCGGATTTCTATATCCAGAAGCAGCATTTCCTGTGTCGGCAAAAAGTACAACAATTTCGTTTTGAATGCTATTGATATTTTTGCCGATGGCATGGTATACTATGTAATAGATTAACGTGGTTTTTTGATGGATTTTATGGTGGAGGATCATGGATGCGATATCTTTCAGTTGCTGAAATAGCGAAAAAATGGGATGTGTCCGAGCGCAGTGTTAGAAATTACTGCGCCCAGGGGCGTGTGAACGGTGCGTTTCTTACCGGCAAGACATGGAACATTCCGGAAAACGCAGAAAAGCCGGAGCGTACCAACAAAAGAAAAGATAAACCGACTACTCTGTTGGATATTCTGAAAGAACAGAAGGCAAGTAAATGTTCCGGTGGGATCTACCATAAAACACAGATCGAATTGACATACAATTCCAACCATATGGAAGGAAGCCGCCTGACACACGATCAAACCCGATATATCTTTGAAACCAACACCATCGGCGTAGAAAAAGAAGTGCTGAATGTGGATGACGTGATCGAAACAGCAAATCACTTCCGCTGCATTGACATGATTATTGATCATGCAAAAGCAGCTCTGACGGAGAAGTTCATCAAAGAACTTCACTTGGTTTTGAAAAACGGCACCAGCGATTCCAGAAAAGATTGGTTTGCTGTTGGCGAGTATAAGAAACTCCCGAATGAAGTCGGCGGCAGAGATACAGCCCTTCCGGAAGAAGTTGCCGATAAAATGAAGGCCTTGCTGACGGAATACAACGCCAAGGAAAAAAAGACCTTTGAGGATATTCTGGACTTCCATGTGAAGTTTGAGCGGATTCATCCGTTCCAGGACGGCAACGGTTGTGTGGGCAGATTGATTATGTTTAAGGAGTGCCTGAAATACAATATCGTTCCGTTCATCATTGAGGACAATCTGAAGATGTTCTATTACCGTGGATTGAAGGAATGGAACAATGAAAAAGGCTATCTGACAGATACCTGCCTGACCGTACAGGATAAGTATAAAGCATATTTGGATTATTTTAGAATTGCATATTAAGCAAGAAGTGAGGGGCAGCTATGTCAGCAGAAAAGAACTGGCAATTTGAACTTGAAGAATCATAAAAATTTCATGCAATAAATCGTCTTTTCCGTGCATTACACGGATGACAG
>OGNF01002730.1_pt1 | contig 12854 bp, 20 predicted proteins | sample 1573321 | NCBI WGS metagenome assembly OGNF01 (sample SAMEA2581911, study PRJEB24529) | metagenome | biome: Human gut stool | place: China | collected 2011
GAATTTTTTGTGAATTTTGCTTCTTTTACTTGTCCACTTTATTGACTATGGTCCACGCACAGAGCATTTTCTGCAATGCTCCATATTATTCACGCTTCGAGCTTGCAATAATTCAATTTTTTTATTATCTATATCAAACGATTTTATATCTGAATTCCATTTTCCATAGACAAAACATTCCATGTGCTCTGCCTTTTCACCTATCGTCACTAAATCACAAGCGGATATATACCCATCAGTAGTAAAGTGCGGAACTGGTGTGCATGCACGACAGTGTTGACTACATGTGCCATCAAAATTACATGTTAAAAAACTGCCGTAAAACATGTCATTCTCTTTTGCATAATGATAAGCGTCTATATAGGTATCGACATACTTATCCATATCAAAATGATAATCCTTGATTTTTTCAACATCCATACACACAGGGACTTTATCTACAGCTGGAAATAGAGGATCAGACCAAATATAATGTATTCCAAGGCTTTTAAAATATTCTATCATAGAAATTTGTCTATCAACATTTAAATCAGTTATTGTTACCCTAGCACCAACCATAATATTTTTATCATTTGAATGGGATATTAACCATTTCACATTATCCTCAATAATAGGTGAAGATGGCTTACCATTAGCACATGGACGATTAGCATTCTGAACTTCAGGCTCACCGTCAAACGATACCCACACAATGTTAATGTTATTTAGAATCCAATTACGAACTGTATTATTAAAACATCCATTTGTTTGTAATTCCGTTGAAAGCGTATTTTCTGCTTTTTCATAAGCGTAACCAACTATAGACTTCATTAGTGCAAATTCTTGTGTTGGCTCGCCAGGTCCATAAAATCTTATATGTCTACTAGGGTTATTAGCAAAAAAATAGTCTACTCCAGCTTTTGCAATCTCTAAAGGAAGCGATTGTTGCTTATAGCTCATTCTTTCTTTACTATTGCTCCCCAAATTAAACCTTGCCACAAAAAATGGTCTATATTAAGCAAATAATCGTAAAATGGGGATTTGTTATCTATAAACTCATCCAAAATGGCAAGGTTTAGTTGGATTATCAATATTATAACAATATACACATCGAAGATTGCACTTTGTAGTCAAAAAGAAAGAAGCCATTTGCTTATTTATATGTGGCATTAAAATCTCCCTCCTAGCAGAATGTTTGTATGTTTATATTACAAATAAACGACAGGATATTTCAAGGCTAATGCCCTGAATGCCGAAATAGTGCCTTGAATGCCGAAAATATAAAAAACCCATAGCTTTTTTTAAGCTATGGGCAATAATATCAATCACGATTAAGTATAATTCCAAATACGGGTTTTCTGGGATAAAAAATAAACAAAGGCGAACATTTTAAATGGTTCGCCTTTGTCCAGTTTGGCTCCCCAGTATGGTTTTAACTTGAACAACCAACAATTTTATAAACTCAAACAGCGTTGAGTTCGCCTACAAATTTATAGTATATATTTATATTCTGTATTACTCCGCTTGATTCTGAATGCTCCTTTTCGCAGACCTCTATTCTGTCAACCAGAGTATTCAATAATTCCTGACTCAGTTTGTCCGTGTTGGAAAACTTCTTCACAAGTTCAACAAACTTTCCCGCATTGCAGATGTGCGATTCGCTTGACTCCAACTCTCTTCTGAGCTTCTCCAATTTAGCCGAATATGCTTCAATGCAGTCATTGCATTCAGAGGTCATTTCTTCAAACAATTCCGCATTTCTGATAAGCCCCTTGTAATAATCATCGTAGAGCTTCCTGAATTTGGTCTTTTCCATATTCAGTTTTGCCGTAATAGTATCTATCTGTGCCTTTACACTGCCGATATCTGATTGATTGGATCTAACAATGCTTATTACGGCATCACAGAAACTTTTACTGTCCGTATGACAGCTTGAAATGACGGAATTCACATCTTCCAAAACAGCACCACACAGATCATCATACTTGATATTATGTGTTGTACACCTGTTCGAGTCACCCTTGCGGTTCTGACTTCTCCCACATACAAAATATGTGCTGCGGTTGCCCGATTTAGGTGAGATTATATACATTGGTGAGCCGCAGTCAGCACATTTTATAACACTCTTAAAGATATTTTCTATGTACTGCGGTTTTCTGTCCCGTCTGCGAACCTCAAGCTTGCTCTGAACATCATCGAACAGATCCTGAGAAATGATTGGCTCATGAGCATTCTCACATACTATCCAGTTCTCTTTATCAACATTAACGATTTTCTGACTTTTGAAATTGACCTTTCTTGTCTTACCGAAAACAATTTTTCCGGTATAAACCTCGTTATGAAGCAAAGTGACAACCGTGGACTTATTCCAGTTATATGGATTTGGGTGAGTGTATATCCCCTTCTTGCGTTCACGCATGGCTGTCGGATTCGGTATCTGATTCTTAAAAAGGTATTTACATATCTCAACCGCACCAAAGCCTTTGTATGCAACCATTTCAAACAGTGTCTTTACAACAGGCGCATTTTCTTTATCAATTACAAGCTTGTTTTTTCCACCGTTGATTTTTCATATTCATACGGAACAAAAGGGTGAAGAAATTCTCCCGTTTTCGCCTTAGCTGTAAAAGACTGCCGAACCTTTTCCGACACCTCTGCGGGATATATCTCATTTATTGTGCTTCTCAGAGCAAGCATTATATCATATCTGCTGTCAGCGGTAACAACCGTATTATCGGCAATGATTATAAATGCTATGTTGTTTTCGGGAAAATACACCTGAGTATAATAGTTGACATATATCGTTTCTCTGCCAAACCTTGAGAGATCCTTGACGATAACCGCATTGACTTTATGATTCTTTACATCATTCATCATTCGCTTAAACGCAGGTCTTTCAAAATTTGTACCGGTATAGCCATCATCGCAGTAAAAATCCACTATCTGAATACAATGCTGTTCGCAATACTGTTTATGTATGGTCATCTGAGTTTCGATAGATACGCTTGTACCGTCTGTGGCATCATCATCGGAAAGCCTGCAATAACAAGCAGCTCTGTACATTTTCTGTTCCATAACAAAAATCCTTTCATTATGGCGCAGAGAGTAATGTTTGCAGTTTTATTTTACCACTTTAAATCGGCAATGTCAAGCTTATTGGAAATCCTTTCATCACTTGATTCTTCATTCTGAGGTATTATACCACTTTCAGCCATTATTCTCTTTGCCACAAAGTTTGAAAATAAATCGAACAGCTTTATTCGTTTATCTGCAAAAACACGGGTCACTGTTATCTTGGCACCTTTCTCTTTCATCTGCATTTCTCCTTATTGATTTAATTGCAAAGGGTTAAGATGTATCTACTTGATTTGTAATGCTGTTTTTTCTCTCATTGTATTTGGCGAGATATACATATTCAAGGATATCAACATTTGCAAATTTCCTATAAAATTATGCTACATTATAATAAGTCTTTTTCATCAACTCCGTTTTTCCTTAGAAATCCGTTATAATCACTGATAGTTCTGCTGCTCAGAAAAACATCTGCCAGAATCGCTTTATATAAAAGATGCGTTCTGTTATGTCCAATAATAATTCCTCTCAATTCAAAGAGATAATCAGAACACTCCTTATACAGTCTTAATGCGATACATATTTTCATAAGACATTTCAATGATGATTTGATCTCGTTTCTTCTGTATCGAAATATTGTGCTTTTGTCCACAGAAATAAATTCGGCAAGTTCATCAGAATTTATATTTCTGTCACCCATATATCGCAAAAGAACAATACCAAAATCATCATCAGCAAATTTTTCTGTTATCATAACGTCAGTTTGTAAAAAAATATTCTTTATCATTTCCTTATCCACATAAGCATTTCTCCTCTTTTTATTTATAAAGAACTTTATTTCATATACATTGTAACACAACTGCCCAGTAATTCCAAAGCGTATATACGCAACTCCTAACATACGCATTTAAGCCATTTCGCTGCTTTATATATTTTTTTGTCACGCAAAATCGCATTTGATAATTGCGTAATCACGCCACTGTGAATTTTGTAGATTTTCTAAACCCATTTTATAACAAACTGCACAAACTGACATAAAAATACTATAAAACACAATATTTTATATAAAGTAAAAGCACCCAAACGTAAAATTCGGGTGCTTTCAATCATAGTAATGCGATACATATCGTATTACTATATAAAACATATAAATATTATACCATTTTACTCGGTCGATGTTTGTCGAAGCTTGTCGTAAACACGAATATGTTGTCAATTTATGCAAAACGGCGGCAGTAAAAACATTCACTGCCGCCGTTTAAGACCCGTAAGTGTGCAATTTCTTGCCTGCGGGTACTGCATTTATACTATATGCTTATCATAATTTATTATACCAATCATCACAGAATCCATAATAGCTCATATCAACAAATGAATATTTGCCGTGCAGAGCAATAAGTTCATTCTTAAACTCATTCCAATCATTCGATTGAGCCAATCGCATAATATTTATAATGTATCCGAATAAATGTGAATTATCGGGATCTCCATTCTTATCTTTAGGCAAAAGCTGCTTTTCCTTTTTGCTGAGATTCGGTTTCGTATTAGAGCTTGTTCACATTAAAGTATTGCAATTTTTGTGAAAACATATTATAATAAACGCATGAGATTAACAAAAGAGCAATTTGCGAAAATAGAGCATTTGATGCCTATACCTCGCAGAAAACCAGAAGTATCGAATTATGATTTTTTGTGTGCTTTACTGTATATAATCGAAAACGGCTGCAAATGGAGGGCTTTGCCGAACGAATACGGAAATTGGCACACGATTTATGTCAGATTTAATCGCTGGTGTAAAAACGGAGTAATTGACCGTATTTTTGAGGCATTGCAAGAAGAAAATATCATAGAAATACGCACCGAAATAATTTGCATCGACAGTACAAGCATCAAAGTTCATCCTGATGCGGCAGGAGCAAGGAAATCAAGCGGCGAGCAGAGCATAGGGCGTTCAAAAGGGGGCTCACAACAAAGATTCATTTGGCTTCCGCGTCTGCGAAATTTGCAATGATTTTTCGGTTATCTGCCGGAAACAAACATGACGCTCCGGAAGGAAGAAAACTTATTGAAAGCTTTTATTCCGAAGATAAACATTACTTGCTTATGGATAGGGCTTATGAAGATAACGAAACACGCGAACTTGCTGTAAAACAAGGCTTTGTACCTGTTGTTCCGCCAAAAAGAAACCGTAAAAATCCTTGGGAATATGATAAGGAACTTTACAAGCGCCGCAATGAAGTTGAACGATATTTTCTTCGTATAAAGCGTTTTAGACGCGTTTTTACCCGTTATGATAAACTTGATGTTTTGTATTTGGGGAACCTTACCTTAGCTATGATTTTTGATGCTATTTTAATGTGAACAGGCTCTAATTCTTCTCTGTCGTACTTGCCTTTAAAAAGAGTAAGACCGCATTCAACTGCATATCTTGTCGCCGCGTCTGCATTGCGATAAAGCTGTATAAATTCTTGTTCTTCTTTTGACATTTTCTCGTTTAACATAATGATTTTCCTTTCTTGTATTGACATTTTGGAGCAAATCGGATATAATAGCAGTTGCTATCATACGTATTTAGCTTTTAAGCAGCCTTTACATTACAACGTTTCGCAGCGTCAATGAGAAGGCTGCTTTTCTTATACCTCAATCGCAAGTGCAGCACCATAGCTGACCCACGGGTTAAAACCGCCAGTAATATTGAATGCCTTTGTCTTGGGTTCTTCGCCTTTGTCGAATAGCGGTGCTACAACGCTTGCTACGGCTTTCGGCAAATATCCGATGAAGAATACCTTGCGAGTGCTTGAAGCGGCATAAACGGCTATTGCGTTGCCGTCAAAGCTGTTGTGCGGCTCTCTTTTGAGCTGCACGCTTATTTCGGACGGCTTGAACGCTGAAAGCTTCTCCAGTTCAGATTGACGGCGGCTTGTGCCTTTGACCTTTACACGAAGTGCAGAAGCCTTTGCTATAACCCAAGCTTTAAGCATTGCGGTTCGGCGGCTCATTCCCTGCTTGACAAGGCGGTTTGCTATTGTCATAACTTTGGACTTGATAACATTCATTCTGACCTGCTCCCTTCGTTGGTATTTGGTTTAGTCCCTCTTTGTTCCGATCACGATAACCGCAACAAGCAGAACAATTTCGATAATGTTAAAAATAATGCTTATCATAACTTGACAAATGGCTTTGTGTGTGGTATCTTATATGCAGGGAGTTTTGCGCTCCCTGCACTCTCACTCGATTAGTTCATTGATTAATTCAATGATTGTTTTAATGAGTTCGAGTAAAGCTTGGATAATCAGTAGCTTTGCAATTGTGGCTGATTTATCCGAGCTTTTTTTCTTGTCCTTTTGTTTCGCCATTGTCTTTTCCTCCTTTCGACATTATCATTATAGCATATGGTTAACCATATATCAATTGACATAATACACAAAGTTAACCATATATTTTATGCAAATTATATATAGTCAACCATATATGTATGTGATATAATATATCATAAAGGAAGGTGATATAATGGCAGTAAGTGCAGCACAGAAAAAAGCGTCAAACAAATACAATAAAGAACATATGTCAACTTTAGGCTGTAAGGTCACAAAAGAGCAGGCGCAGGCATTTAAAGAACATTGTCAAAGTAAAGGCAGTACAGCAAATAAAGTGCTTCGTGATTTTGTACTTGACAGCATAGGTTCAAGCAAACCTGCTCCAAGCGGAACGGAAAGCGAGGATAAAAGCGAATGAATATCATATACTACCCCGATAAAGACAACGTGACCGATGCAATATCACGTGATGAACCGCTACTTGTTCTTGTATCGTTTGACGGTGAACGGCTTATAGTCAGTCAGATAGATGAAGCTGTCGAACATCATATACTTTTGCGCAAGGCTGGGTTCTCCGATACGGATATAGACAAGTATTTCCGCCTTGTGGTCGATAAGTCGGGTGCAGATTGGACGTTCGTTTGTCCGCCCGATTACAGCAGCGTAACACGCAAGGGCAAACGTATTGAAGAATTCTTCAAAGACGGTATGAGGATCATTCCGAAAGCACTTCAACAGCTCGGTTATGATGTTCCCGTTGAGATACCCAAGCGTTACAGACGGCATTTTGATATGATGGGAGATTAAAAACAGCCGAGCAGGTCGGACATATAGCACACCTGCTCGGTTGTTTTGTTATGTGATGTGTAAAACGTGCAGAAACAGGGCAGGAATGCACCACAATTCATTCTACAGCTTTATTTGATAAATTTATCGCAAAACGCCTTAAAATGGCATTTAAATCGCAAATAGAGTATATGCAATAAATGTTATTTTTTCGGAGTTCGCTCGGAGTGCATTCTTGCTTCACTCTTTGTTCGTTCTCTGTTCGCTCTCTGTTCAGCTTTGCCGTGATCTGTAAGTCAGCCTTTGTGACGTTTCGGCTTGTATTCTATCCCCTTTTCCTGCATAATCTCAATAATTTCAGCTTTTGTAATGTTTCTGTTTTTTGCCCTCTGCAATGCCTTATTGCCTTTAATGCGGCAGCCGTCCTGCACCGCCTTTATTGCTTCGTCAATAATACATTCTTCGTGATAATGTCGGGAGGACATACGTCCCGATAATGAGTATGTGGGTTCAACAACCTTTCCGCAAACCCTGCATAATGTCGGGTGCGCCGCTTTTCGCCGTTCGTACCGCCTTTTTTGCCGTCTTCTTTCGCTTTCCGTCATTTTTCCACCGCCCTTTATAGCTTGACAAAACATTGTAAAAATCCAAAATTCTCTTAAATATTAAAATCGAAATCAATATCAAGTCCCCCGAAATCAAGTTTCGCCAGTTCTTCCCCGATAATATCCAAGTCCGATTCCGATATATCAATAAGATCAGCAAGGCTGTTTTTATCGTGCCGTGATCTTGCAGGTGCTTTCCGTTCTTCGACTGCTTCTCGACTGTCGGCTTTCGGGATAGTCTTTTTACTGTTCGCCATTTTTACCTCACAATCGACAATCTTTGTTTCTGCCTTTACTGATATGAATTGCATATTCTTTAGCTTTCTGCTTTATTCTGCCGCCAAGTGCTTCGCTTATATCGATTATGTTATCAATTGACAACTCCGAAGAAATTACTGTCACAAGGTTTTTTCTGTACCGATAATCAATAATTTCAAGCGCAAGGTTTATATCTGCATTTGTTACACCCGAACTGCTGCAAGTTTTGAAAAGATCGTCAATATACAACAATGGAACTTGTTTTAAGGCTGTGATCTCACTTTCAATCTTTTCATCATCTGCTAAAAACCGCTTGAACCTCTTGGCGTCGTCAATCCAAGCGAACAAGCTCGCTTCCTTCTGTTGACGACGTACACGATCAAGAACCGCCGCTGAACATAAATGCGTTTTACCTGCTCCGCTTTGACCACCTATAAACAGCCACTTATCACCGCCGTTTACTGCAAATGATATTACCGTGTCTAAAATTTGCTTTTGCCATTCATCAGTTGTCACAAAGCTTTCAAAATTGAAATTCGCCAATCCACTTTGTTTGAATAGCTGTATAGTTTTTCGTATAGCACTACATTTATCACAGTTTTTTGTGATTATTTCGCCGCCGTCGTTTACAACGTAAATGTAACCCCTATTAAGGCATATTGGGCAGTTGTGTCCGTCCGCTGCGTTAAGGTTGCCTGCAAAGCTGTTAAGGCTTTCACAGCGTTTTTGTGCTTGTTCTTCTTTAGAAAGTAACTGCGTATTTCGACTTTTCGTCAGCTGCAACGCTTGATTGTATATTTCCGTCCCGTTCATTTGTTTCATTGTCCTTTCTTATCCAGTTTTTTATTGTAAGATAATGATTATTATATTTCTTGCCTTTTTGCTCTACATATTCATCGACTTTTTGAATATACAGAGCAATTGTACTTTCGCCGTATTCGTTTATAAGCTTTTCATACTGTTCTTCGGTAAGTTTAACGTGATTATATTCACCGAAAGACTTTTTATAGGGTGTGGGCGGTGTCCTCTCTCTTATTTGCTTTGCTTTTGCTTTGCTCTGCTTTGCTTTGCTGGGCGCAGTAGTCACTATATCAGATACTATGGTAGTATCTACCCCAGTATCTATATTTTCAGCTGAATTTGCCTTATATCCTCCCTTTGAACCGTTTAATCTTCTCTCAATTGTTGGTTCAATCATATTCGCAAAAACCTGCACCATTTGGCTTTCAAAGTTCGGAAAAGGTGTACCGTTTCGCTGCCGTTCTATCAAAGCCAATAAAAGAGTTTTTACTTCTTCTCCCGATAAAATTTCTAAAGCAGGAAGCCAGTCATACATAAACAAAAAGCCGTTTCCTAAATTTGCTTTTTTGTTATTGCTCATTGTACTACACCGCCTTAAAGCTTAACGGGAACGGGTTTTATACCGCCGTGCGAAACGGTTTCTTCGGTGGGCGTCAATGTATTGCTATTAAGGTATTCTATAAGCTTATCGACGTTCACAAGGTAACGTTTGCCCGACTTAACCGCCACAATCTCACCGTTAAGAACCTTTTGCCGAACCCAATGTTTTGGAAGTCCGAGAAGAACAGCTGTATCGTCTATTGTTTTCATTGTTGGTATGCTTGTGTGTATTGTGCAGTTGTGCACAAACTCTCTGTTTAATTCGTCCATTTTACCTCCTTGCTGACCTGCTCAAAGCTTTATTCAGCCTTGCTTTCATTTTCCTTAATTCTCTCAATAGCTTCAAAAATAGGCTTTTTCTCCTGCTCCGAAAGTTCAAATCGGAGTTTTCTTGTCATAGTGGGTTCTGATATACCCATAGCCGCCGCTATCTGATACAGAAATACACCTGCATTCTTTGCCGCTGTTCTCACATCTGAATTATACATTTTTCTACCTCCTGCTAAATTACTATTGACAAATCATCATTAAAGTGATAACATAATGATGATGAATGTTGATATATAAATTATACAACAACATTTGTTAAAAGTCAAGTGTTTGTTGAATGATTATAGAAATATCAACAAACTTGTATAACAAAATAGGAGAATTGAAATGAACACAACAGAAGTATTCGCAGAACGTTTCAAACAGTTAAGGGCAGATAAAAAATTAAGCCTGCAAAAAGTTGCAACTGATTTAAACGTAACTGCCCAAAGCCTTAGCCTATACGAAAAAGGACAACGCACAATAAACATTGACTTGCTTAAACGAGTAGCTGAATATTTCGGCGTTTCTTCTGATTATCTGATAGGGCTTTCGGATGTATCCTCCTCCAATATGGAGTTAACAGCAGTTTGTCATTATACTGGTTTAAATAACGAAGCAATAGAAAATATTATAAACCATACCAGCAGTCCAAAATCAATATATGATGAATTAAATGTTTCTGTTTCACGAACTGTATTCACTCCGAAGTATTATGAAATCAATAAAAAAGTATTAAATCAAATTTTTTCCTGCTCTTGGTTTTGGGATATAATTTTTAATTATGTAATAATGTCAAATCTGCAAGAACAATCATTTGAATACAAAAAGAACTATGACGCAGCTTGTCAAGCTCTATTAAATGAAAAAAACATCGATGAAATATATGATATTATCCAAAAACCAACGCAATATTGTAATGATATTGATGTTGCACGATATACAGTAACACGATTAATAGAAAAAATAAGTGATATATTCGATGGTCGTATTAAAACGGAGGCATTAAACAATGGCAAACATAACACCAAGGAAAAATAAAGACGGCATTATAACATCATACACAATAAGAGTGTATCACGGTTACGACAGTTCGGGCAAACGCCTTAAGCCTTATACTATGAGTTGGAAACCCGACCCGAAAATGACCGCAAAGCAGATTGAAAAGGAACTGAACCGCCAAGCTGTACAGTTTGAAGAACAATTCCGAGCAGGTTATGCCCTCGACAACCGCCAAACGTTCGCAGAATATGCCGAATATGTATTGAAATGCAAAGCAGACAGCGGAACCAAGCGGAGAACGATAGAACGATACACCACATTACTGGGGCGTATAAATGCAGGTATAGGACATATAAAGCTCGCTGACCTGCGCCCACAGCACCTTAACAACTTTTATTCGCAGCTGCGGCAGGCAGGAATAAGGCAGAACGCTTCAACAGCAACGCCGATAGTTGACTTGAAAGCTTTTCTGAAAGAAAAAGGCATTACTAAAATACAGCTTTCGGAAGCGTCGGGCGTATCTTTGACAACGCTTTCAACCGTGTTCAAAATGAAAAGCATAAGCGGAGCAAACGCCGACAAGATCAGCAAGGCATTAAAAACGCCCACAAAGAAGCTTTTCAAAGTTGAACAGGATAACCGTCCTTTATCCGAAAAGACCGTCAGAGAGCATCACCGTTTGATCTCGCTCATTCTCTCGCAGGCTGAAAAGGAAATGATCGTGCAGTACCGCAATCATCCTTCCATTATTCTCTGGGGTGTGCGGATTAATGAGTCGCAGGATGACGATGTTTTTTACAGGGAAACAAACCGGGTGGCACATGAACTGGACGATACACATGCAACCGGCGGAGTGCGGATGCTAAAGAAAAGCCATCTTCTGGAGGATGTTTATACGTACAACGATTTTCTTCACGATGGCAGACATCCGGGGTGTAATCCGAAACGAAAAGTTACACCGGATATGAAAAAACCGTATCTGATCAGTGAGTATAACGGGCATATGTTTCCGACCAAGCCGTTTGACGATGAGGAACACCGGACGGAGCATGCAATCCGTCATGCAAATGTATTAAATGCGGTGGCACAGGAGCCGGATATTGCAGGAAGTTTTGGCTGGTGTATGTTTGACTATAATACGCACAAGGATTTTGGCAGCGGTGACCGGATCTGTTACCATGGCGTGATGGATATGTTCCGCAACCCGAAACTTGCGGCGGCGGTGTATAGCAGTCAGCAGGAAGATACACCGGTTTTAGAACTGAGTTCTTCGATGGATATCGGAGAGCATCCGGGCGGAAACCGCAGCGGAAACTGGATGATTACAAATGCGGATGCCGTGCGGATGTACAAAAACTCTAAATTAATCAAAGAGTATCATCGGGAGGACTCCCCATATCGTGCACTGGCGCATGGACCGATTCCTGTGAATGACTTTATCGGAAATGCGATTGTCGAAAATGAGCCAATGAAACCGAAACAGGCCAGACTGATGGGGCAGCTGCTTAACATGACGGCATATTACGGGCTGAACAATCTTCCGGCAAAGTTCTACCTTCTGGCTTTGCGGCTGATGGTCTGCTATCACATGAAACCAAAGGATGCGGTTGCGCTTTACACACGTTATGTCGGGGACTGGGGGACGACTTCCACGGTCTATAAGTTTGAGGCTGTCAGGGACGGAAAAGTGGTAAAGACCGTGATCAAGGAGCCGATGCAGCAGGCACATCTGGAGGTGAAGGTAAGTGCACATAACCTGACCGAAGGCAGAACCTATGATATGGCGGCGGTTCGTATCCGGGCACTGGATGAAAATGGAAATGTGCTGGGATTTTTCAATGAACCGGTGCAGTTTGAAGTGAAAGGTGTTCTGGAACTGATCGGTCCAAAGACCATATGTTTACAGGGAGGTATGGGTGGTACTTATGTAAAGACGACCGGACAGGCCGGAGAAGGAATTTTGACAATTGAAAATGCGCAGACGGGGAAAATCTGTGAACATTTTCAGGTGGCACGGGAAGAGTAAGGGGGAAATACAATGAAATTATCAGCAAAAGAAAAAACGGCATTCGGCCTGGGGGCGGTTGGAAAAGATATGGTATATATGCTTTCGGCGAGCTATATT
>OGNF01002736.1_pt1 | contig 12845 bp, 9 predicted proteins | sample 1573321 | NCBI WGS metagenome assembly OGNF01 (sample SAMEA2581911, study PRJEB24529) | metagenome | biome: Human gut stool | place: China | collected 2011
GAAAGGCGGGAGCCGTTTTGCGCCCTTTTTAGGGGTACGTTTTCATAACAAAAAAAGACCTCTCACTTAAAAAGTGGGAGCATCAAAGTTCGTGTCGGAAATCAGACCGATCTGATCTTCCATGCCCTCGGCAACGCCTGCGCCGAACTCCATATCGAAGCGGGTCAGGTGCTGACGGGTTACGATGTCGTCGCCGGTCATGGTGGTCAGTCCGCCACGCAGGAAGACCTGCAGAGGAGACACAGAACCGCGAGGCAGGAAGAACAGCAAACCCTGGGGCATATACAGGTCATAATCGGTACCATCCTTGTTCAACTGAGTCCAGTTGATCGCGTTGGGCAGCTCGGTTACAAAAGCACCGTTGTACATACTTACCAGACCAGTCTGGCGGATCTCCTCGGCAACAATGTTGTTGGCGTAGCGGATCTCGTCGGCGGAGAACTGCTTGAAGCCAGCAAAGTCGTTGAACTGGGACACTACGCTGTAATCGCCGGCAATGTTGACCTTACCATAGCGACGCATGGACTTGAGCATATTGTCAACGGCGGTCTTGGTGATGCCGTTGTCCTCAGCGAAGTGCTTCACACCCTTGGCGTTTTTCAGGGCGTTGTACAGAACGGTCATGACGTAGTAGGTCATCTTGTTCTGCATATCAATCTGCACCTGGTTCATACCCTCACGGATATTGCCGTCGAAGTTACCGTTCTGAAGCTCACGGTAGTCAACAGCAAAACCGGCAGAGATGGTCTGGGTGCCGATCGGATACTCACGCCAATTCACAGCGGCGAAGGGTACGTCGCTGCTGGATGCCTGGAATCGAGAATCGATGCTCTCGTATCCGTAGGTCTTCATCATGGGAGCCTCGTTGTAACCGATTCGGCGATAGGTGCCCATGAAGTCGAACAAGCGAACAACCTCCAACAGCCTCGGCTCAATAGAGAACCGGACGATGGAGTTAATCTCGCTACGGGCGGCGTTATCGCCGTCGATAGCCTTGCTGGACAGCTCTTTGATGGTTGCAACGCTCTTGTCCAGAGTCTTGTCGTCAACCTCGGGTCGCTTACCGGCGCTCAGAGCAGAAAATACCTCCACGATCTTGGAGTTCTGCTTGACACGACCAGTATTCACATCAGCCTGAGCGTTGCTCATGTTGATTTCATAAATCGTGCTCATCGTTTATCCCTCTCTTTCTCTTCTCACTGCACGCGGACAACGACGAGGACGCCCTTGCCCATGTATGCGGTCTTCTTCGTAACCTCGAAGTACACCTTGTAACCGGTTACGTCGGTGCTCTTAGCGAGCAGGCCATCCGTACCAAAGACCAGCTTATCGCCAACGGAGATGCCGGCATAGTCGGTGCTGATCTCATAGCTGGCAAACTCCATCTCCAGATTTGCCACAGTGGTCAGGTCGTCGGCACGTACCTTCTCGCCGGCCTTGACCGTCAACGTCTCCTCGAAATTACGCATTTCAGGCTTGTCGTTGATATTGCTCACGATGCGGAAGCAAGCCTTAGCCTCCTCCTCAGAGGCGGGCAGGTTGGCAGTACGAGCGGCGCGATTCAGCACCACACCCATGCCGACCTTCAGATCGACGGCGGCATTAACGTCGCCAACGTTCTGCACGTTCTTGTAGTAACCAATCGTCTTAGCCTTCATTGTTTTTCATCCCTTTCTTAAAATACGTCCACGTCGGCGGGGTCGGTGTTCTCCTTCTTGCCGGCGTCATCCGTCATGCCAAATACGTCAATCTGGCTGGCGGCATTGGTTTCTGCGATCTTACTCTCACGAGCCGCCTGCACCATAGCGGTGCAGATCTTGCCAACGATGCTGTTGATCTCTACGCTGCCGGGATTGGAATTGAAAGCGTCGATATCTTCCTTGGCAACTGCACGTTGCTCCTCGGTGTAGGGGGCCAGTGCAGCATTCAGCTCTGCCACGGCAGCGGCGTTCTGCATTTCGGTGATTTTGGCATTAGCCTCAACGAGGCTGGCCTCTGCCGCTTCCTTCGCGGCGTTAGCCTCAGTCAGTCCGGCCTCTGCCGCTTCCTTCACGGCAGCTTCCTTGTCGTAATCCGCCTGAAGCTGCTTGATATCAGCTTCCTTCTGTGCGATGTCAGCTTTCAGCTGGCTAATCTCAGCCAGAAGTGTGTCAACTTTGGCCCAATACTCCTCCCACTTGGAGTTGACCTCAGAGACAGCACCAGTCACAGCCGCCATCAACTCGTTCTTGGTCTTCTCGTCCATTGTTCCATCCTCCTTGTCCAGTTTTTTATTATTTAGCTCCATTACGATAGCGGCTTCATCAGCCGGTTTAACACTGAGAATCGCATATCCGCTGTAATCGTAATACTGCGGAACACGACCTTCCTCTTTCCAACCGCCGGAGTAAATAATGTATCCATCGTGCTCGGGCTTACCCACAATTTCCACGGAACCCTTAACAACAGAGTCCGCCATATTTTCGCGGAGCCAAGCAACAAACTTGGGATAACGCATTTCATCCAGCGTTCCTTCTGCTACCAAGCAGCGTTTAGTAACGCCTCCGATTTCTACGTCATCCACATACGCCTTGTCGAAGTGTCCAACCATAGTGGCGTCTTCAAACAAAGGCAGCTTATCCTCCTCCCGTACATCCGTCATACCGTGATTGTATGGAACATCCCGATCTTCGGTCAAAAATTCCGCTACAATCGACATTCCGACAACGGAGTGGAGGTTAGCTTGAACATATTCCTCTTTCCATGAGATTCCGTTTTCCTGCCAACGAGTGTTATCAGGGAAGATCTCATGCAATACGACCTTGATAGGTCGTCTGCCAGCAATCTTATTTTCACTGGAGATCTCATAGATAGGGGCAAAAGCTCTCTCAGACATACTCTCACCTCCTTATCCTGACGGAGAGGGGCTTGCGTTAGCATTATTAGCCTTTGTAGACTCTGTGCTTGGATTGACCGGAGGATCGCCACCGGTGCTCTTGTCCACATCACCGTCAGGCGCATCCTTACCGGTAACAGTGAACGAGGTCTTATGCACAGGGTACTTGTTCTCAAAGTCTTCATCCAACTCAAGATCCATAAGGGAGAGGTAGTCATCCACGTCAAACCCTGTAGAGGCAATCCATGCCATCAAGCTACCCTTTCCACGGGCATACAGATCAGAGAAAAACTTCACCTGTTTTTCTCGATTGACAAAAGTAATGGGAAGCACCCGGAACTCTACCCGGTAGCTGCCGTCCCTGATCACGTTGTAATTCAAGCACTTATTCAGCTCTTCCACCAAAGCCTCAATCCACGTGAATACGTTATTCGCAACGATTTCCATATTCAGTGTGGCCGTGGCGTAGTTACCCGTAGAACTGCCGCTCAGAGCAGCAGCGGCCACACCAATGTCCTCATTCACGTCCTCTTTGATGGCATTTTCGTTTTCCTCATTCAAAAGGGAGAGATCGACCGGAAGCCGATCCATCTTCGTGCCAGAGGCCAAAGAGAAGAATGATACACCGTTTGTGTTGCTGCGTTGCGTCAGCGCTTGCTTGACTGTGTTATGCTGGTTTTCTTGCTGTGACTGAGACAGAGCAGATGTACCCTTCTCCTTTCCCTCGGGGAAAGTCTCATAGTAAATCTGGTTATTGACCGTATCCAACACACGCCGCTTCGTATTGATGAAGTATTTGGCATAGTCGATATCGTCCAACGCGGCTACTGCAAAAGGCACGCCGTACGGATCGTTCTGTCCGCTCTTGATCTTGGTTACAATCGTCTTGCGCCAGTCCAGTCTCTGCCAGCACGCACCATCCGGGAACTCTCCATTGGAATATCTACGCCATCCTTCTTGGATCTGACGAGGGAAGCCTTGCAGCTTACGCTTACGATCTCCCTCTGTCATGGCGCTAAAATACCGCAGGTCAAACGCTACTTCGTAGCAGTTGTTCCTGCGGCCAATGATTCTTGTATATTCTACCGGCAAAGAAATAACAACACAGTTGACGCCGGCTGAGTTAATCTCGGTGATGCCTTGGATATCAAGATCAGTCAGCGCAAGCCGATCGTCTACTGGTACTGTTCTCGTCTCCATGTACCCCACGTACATACCCTCATTGGCATCGTGGAATAGACCGTCACGAATAACCTCCTTGTAGCGCATCGACCGGAGCACGCTTGTCATCTTGTCCATGCTGGCACGATACCCTTTACGGGAACCTCCTGCTTTCTTTGGCTTGACAACCACCACATAATCAAGGGAGTGAAGACTAACCAGGCTATCAATAGCTGTCGTCACCGTGCCGTTTGAGTAATACGCCCACTTCGCCCATTGACGCAACTCAGAGATATACTGCATGGGATCTCTCGCCATTCGCGCGATTTCTTCCGTGGAATACGGAGCAGTACATTTCGTACCGTAGTTGACCACGTTCAAATAGGACGAACCCAAACGTGTGTTAAACTCATAGGTCTTGTTGTCCTGCGGCGCACTGTTTACTTGCGACACAGGTACTGCGGCCTGCATTTCAGATTGATCTCGGCCCATAATCCGACCAAAGAATGATCTTCCTGCCACTTGTCTTCACCTCCTTTAATTACAAAGTGTTACGTATTCATACCCGGAGCTATCCGAGAAAAGATCCGCTTCCAAAAGTGAAACGAAATAGTTGCCATAGGATACCGATGTGTACCGGTCTTTCCGCGCACCCGGACGTTCCTCAATCTTAATGAGGTTGGTCTGGTTCTGCACAGTATACTCCAACCCAATCATCTCATTGATCAACGCCACCGTCTCAAGGAAAGGACGCTCATAGAAAAGTTGGGTATCTACATCAGCAGAGGCATACTCAGGATACAAGCGCTGCAATTCTTCAACGCCCTCCTGGTTGCTTACCATAAGTTCGATCATTCGGTTGTTCAAACTATCCCGCATAGAAACAGCAATTTTGCTGTTCAGTTCCAAAGACGCCTTAACCGAGAAAACTACCTCTTTCTGGCCTGCAATTACGATACGAGCTTTCAGCTTATCATCGTTCATACACGTCCAAGGTTCGTATTCCACATTCCGATCTACGTCATAAAGCACTTTAGCCAAAGCGTCGTAAATAGCGACACCCGCGTTTCGTGTATCCAAAACGCAATAATCCGCCTCAAAGTCAGCGAACAGCTGCTTAATGCGAATGGCTTGTTTTGTCGTTTCAAATTCTGCCTGCGGCTCCATATAAACTACCTGCCGGCGATATCCCTGCTTGACCTCAATATGATCGCCGCTGGTATCTGAAACCTTATACTCCTTGCTCTCAGGGAGAGCACGAATGCAGGTAAATACCGAGTTATCGTTGCCGGTACCGCCCTCCGGGGCAATATCGCACGCGACAATACGGATTTCTCCTGCCTGTTTGGGAATTGTGTGCTTTGCTTTGATCTTTGACAGCACGTCTTCGTTCTTTCTGGGATAAAACGGACGTTTCAACACGCGGTTCTTGTTCAGCATATCGTAGGTGAAGTAAGCATGGGCGTTCTCGGCCACCATCTGATTTTCATACTCAATCGTCCAGGCAACCCTATCCAGCTTCTTTCGCTCCTTCACCAAGAAGTCACGTGTTTTAATCTCGTGCTTCAAAGCGATGCTGTAATCCATACCGATCAGAACAGATTTGCCCTTGCCCAACATATCGCGGGTCACGAGCTTCATGTAGTCCCACATCCAGTGAGATTTGTACCATGCAGAGCTGATATAGATTTCTTTCGGTTCCTCTTTCAGTTCTTTGTACTCGTCGGGGTACTTGATTCTGAACGGAATCTGCCGCTGGAACAGCGTAGGAGAAAGAACCGTGTCGATAATGCTTTTCACAATCATACGGAACTCTTCATAAATGAAGACCGTAGCACGGTATCCACGCACATTCTCATTGGCAACCAGTACGACAATAGAGCTTCCGTTATTAAACTTCACTTCGATATCGTTCTGGTTGTCCTTGATGGTCTTAATTTCCTGTTGAAGCAACGGAGATCTTGGCAAAATCTCTTTGGCGATTTTTTCTGATACGATCAATCTCGCCTGCTTTTTTGTTGCCGAAGCTACGACGATCAATGATCCAGGCCGCAAAATTGCTTCTTTACAGGCATAGACCGCAATGATAAATGACTTTGCCGCACTACGAGCGGCCACAATGCAGATACTCGGAAAAATATCCATCAGGTACAAAATGATGTGCTGATAGAGATACAGAGTAATTCCGAAATACCGCTGCACAAAGCGGCTGGGGTTCCTTCGCCAAAACGTTATCCAATCCAATAGCTTTTTGACAAACTCAGGGTCGTTCAATTTGCTATTGGGTGAGAAATGTTCATGGACGTGTTTTTGCCGCTCATCCATCAACGCTTCGTAATCCATAACTCACTCCTCCGAATCAGACAGGCTAAATTCCTTGTCCAGTTCCTTAGAGCCGGTCAATAGATTGCGAAGAGGTCTGGTCATGAACCGCTCAATATACTCCTTCAAATGATCGAAGTCCGCATACAGCTTCTTGTCCTTGTAATATTCAGCCGGACAAAACTCCTCGATGTCTCGAATCATTTCTCCCAAAGGACTCAGCTGCTTTTCAGCCTCAGCCTTTTTCTTCCGGTCTTCGATCTCAGTAGTAGCTGCGTCAATCTGCGACTTGTAGCTATTCGCAGCCGTACCAATGTTGGAATCTCCCTTCTGAAGCAGCTTCCGCAGATTGAGCTTCATAAAGCAGATCGAAACGTACAGTTCCTCCTGCCGCTTATCCATCGGCTCGCCGTATCGCTTTACCCAATCCTGATACTCGTACTGCATAGAATCGTAGTCGCCAGCATCAAAACCGACACCAAACCGGCGCACAACCTCCTCGGGCGTCTGGATGTCGTCATTTTTTGCTACATCCTCCACCGTAGGTGCGTTTTCCACATTGGCTTCCCAGCGCCGCACCAATGTATCAGAGTAGGTCGTTGCTCCGTCTACCTGGCTCAAATTCAGTCTGGAAATATAGGTACTGATCCGATTGCGGCTCTTTCCATTGCGGCTCTCACTGATCTTTCGTGACGACGCCCAGATGTCCAAATCAAAGTACATATCCGTGATTTGGCAAATCCGCTCTGCCGCTGCATCTTCGTCTCCGTCATAGAACTTTACGTACTGTTCGTAAAGCTCTGCAACGCAGTTCTTACAGATAGAGACAAAGCCGTTGTTACCCTTATAAATAGGGGACTTTGAACGGCCAAAATTAGTCTCCTGTTTTTTGTACTTGTGGCCGCAGCAGGTACAGCGATATTCTTCATCGCTGATTACACGCGGCTCAACTTCGGTAGGCTTCGCATCTTTCACTACCTTTTGCGTAGCCGGTTTCATCAGCTGTTTCTTTGCCGCCATGTCCGCGACCTCCTTTCTATATGACAAAACCTCGGAAGTCCAAAGACCCCGAGGTTTTCTCAATCGTTATAATTTTTTCTGGTGCGCCTGAAGGGATTTGAACCCCCGACCCACGCATTAAAAGTGCGCTGCTCTCCCAACTGAGCTACAGGCGCATATGTTATATTCAATCAGGCAATAATTCCGATTCGCACGGTTACTACACTTATTTATCCTCCGTTGCTGACTACCTTTAGAGGGGCATACTTTCTCAGGTTCACGAAGTCCCGTTGGGGTATGCCAGCCCGCCGCGCTCCTGATCGGCTTGCCGCTTTGCTTACAGCGTTTAGGTTGGTCTATCGCGTTTTGCCTGCGCCGGACTTTCACCGGAGGGAGCGACCCCAATCTACCTGCACACGGCCAATTTTTATTTTACCGACGTGTCAGAGCCGTCACACGTCATCATAGGTAGTATCCTTACGGACTGGTGGGATGAGAAGGAATCGAACCTCCGACGCGCAGGGCTTCAACCTGCCGCTCTTCCAACTGAGCTATCATCCCATAGCGCTACGCATTTTTGTTTATCGGCATTGCACAGGACAGCGTAGCAAAGTCCACCGTCCCCTATCGCTGGAACCGCGCCGCTTTCGTACCGTTTGTCTTGGGGTCGTTAGAAAGCAGTAAATATCAACACATCCCGTTGGCGGCGGAAGTAGGACTCGAACCCACAAGCCGCTCATCACGACCAACAGTTTTCAAGACTGCTCCCCGCACCTACTGGGGTCAATTCCGCCACTTGTGAAATTTAGGCACACATTATTTTTTCAAGCTGATCGTACCCAACCCGAGCTGCCCATTCTGCGTGCTCAAAGAACACAACAGCCTTTCCATGATCATCTCGAATGTATAGGCAAAGTGTTTTTGCTCCATTCACCGGGGACACATAATACATTAAAGATCCAAACGGAAACTTCATTGAATCACCCACTCATCAATTTGAACCCGACCTTATTTCAGCTGCATATCGGGTAGCAACAAATATTTGTATGGTAGGGGAGGTGGGAGTCGAACCCACTCAGCTCGAAAGCAACGGTTTTACAGACCGCCCCAGCTCTCCAACTCTGGCGCTCCCCTATATTTACTATTCTTATATTGGTACGGGTAGAGGGGGGTGAACCCACGACCTTCTGATTAAGAGTCAGCTGCTCTACCAACTGAGCTATACCCGCATATGGAGCTGGTGGACGGACTTGAACCCCCGACCTACTGATTACAAATCAGCCACTCTACCGACTGAGCTACACCAGCATATGGAGCTGACACAGAGACTCGAACTCTGAACCTATTGCTTACGAAGCAACCGCTCTACCATTAGAGCTATGTCAGCATGGCAGGGGTTGAAGGACTTGAACCCTCACCTACATCGGTTTTGGAGACCGGAGTGCTACCAATTACACCAAACCCCTATAAAAATGGCGACGTGTACGGGACTTGAACCCGTGACCTCCGACGTGACAGGCCGGCGCTCTACTCTTCTGAGCTAACACGCCATATACAGCAACCATTTATGGTTGCATTTTTATTTTGCAACCAATTTAGGTTGCTTTGGTGATGCGTCCGGGGATCGAACCCGGAAATTCCACCTTGAAAGGGTGGTGACTCTACCAATTCGTCCAACGCACCATGTTGGTACTGCTAATGGGACTCGAACCCATACGGGATTTCTCCCACCAGCACCTCAAGCTGGCGCGTCTGCCTATTCCACCATAGCAGCATATTTGGATTTATTTGTCCCAATCAATTAAAGGGTATAGATCATATGGCGAATTTCCAGTCGCAAGTTTCTCATATCCACCATCCACAATATGCCATAGCGTATGCTTCTTCTTTTCTGGATTTTGGCTGATCTGGTACTGCTTGCCCGACCTCGTTGTACACAGCACACCGGTACCACACTCAGAGGCGGGAATCTTTTTAACGATTTTTGATGTCTTTTCTTTCGTTACGCCCGAATCTTTCTTCGGCATAATTGCACCTGCTTTATAAATTATGGCAAGGCGCTTCCAGTTGGAAGCCTTGTTATGGCAAGCAGTTCATGAGACTACTCTTTCTGTTATAACAACTTGTGCGCACAAGCCCCTTCACAGATCCACCTCTGGTACTCCCAACGAGACTCGAACTCGTATTGCCGACTTGAGAGGCCGGCCTCCTATTCCAGTTAGAGGATGGGAGCATATATAAAAATGCGGGCAAGGATTTACACCTTGCATGATAGCACCCCTTGCAGAGCAAGATACTTCCACGTCTACCTTCCCAATCGCCCACAGCGTCTACCTATTCCGCCACCGCATTTATTTTATTGGCTGGGGGAGCAGGACTCGAACCTGCGGTCGAGGGTAAACCTCTTGTCGGAGTCAAAGTCCGATGCCTTACCAGCTTGGCGATACCCCAATATGGAGATACCGATAGGATTTGAACCTATGATCCTGGGGTTGCAGCCCAGAGCCTTGCCACTTGGCTACGGTATCATAAGCTGACTTCAGCGGTAATGGATGTCAGCCCCATTGATTAACGCCCCACTCATAAGGCCACCGCTATTTATAATATCGTTTCGCCCAAAATGGGAGAGCTGTGGTGGCAGTAGCAGGACTCGAACCTGCGTCTTACGACGTATGAGGTCGTGCTGGAGCCATCTCCAGTCATACTGCCATATACGGTTTGCGTGGCTCACATCACTTGTACTTCGTGATTGCAACCCTCTCATCCCAGTGCTGGCACTGGGTCGAGTGACCATCAAAACCGAAAAAATGGTGCAGGGCTGTGATTTAATGCAGATACGCCTTGGTGCCGAAGGTGGGACTTGAACCCACACGGTATCGCTACCAGAGGATTTTGAGTCCTCCGCGTCTGCCGATTCCACCACTCCGGCATATGGAGCGAGTGACGGGGATCGAACCCGCATCCCCGGCTTGGAAGGCCGGTGCCCTGGCCGTTGTGCTACACCCGCATATGGTGTCCAGTGACGGGATCGAACCGCCGACCCTTTGCTTGTAGGGCAAATGCTCTCCCAGCTGAGCTAACCGGACAGATCGGCTTACTCACACCGTAAGCCATGGTGCCGGCTCGTACTTCGCCTGCCGGATTGCGCCGGTTTTACTCCCAAAACCTTGTAAAAGTCATCACTGCCAGATGTGAAGGTTTCTATTTCCCATTCGGTTTACAGTCTCCGCTCTGTTCGTGGGACGGGCATGGTTGCGGGGGCAGGACTCGAACCTGCGACCACCAGCTTATGAGGTTGGTAAGCTACCACTGCTACACCCCGCAATATGGCTGACCCGGCAGGACTCGAACCTGCGACCATCTGATTAACAGTCAGACGCTCTACCATCTGAGCTACGGGCCAATATAGATCTACGAGACGCATTCTTAACGACACCACATTTGTTCGGCATATGCTTAGTTAAAGGCGATGATTTTTCTATTTCAAGTAGAATTGTTTTCAAAATTGCTGTTAGCGTCTCAAAATACGGAACACGATTGTTCTTTTTCCCATAAAAAGTTTTTGAAAGTTGCTGTACGTGCCCCAAAAATGGTAGAAGATGCCGGACTCGAACCGTTCTTCCTGCTCCCTGGGCAGGCGTGCTACCGTTATCACTACATCCTCTATATATGGTGGAGCATAACACCCAATATCCGAACTCGTGAGAGTAGCGGTATTATTGCCCGAAAGATTGAATGTTAGCACAATCCGCTTTCCACCATCTTCATCGTCATACACATATACAGAGTTTACCAATGTATCAATCACGCGCCGTTGGTAATCCTCATCAGCAACATTCCCGCTCTTGAACGAAGTAAGCCAATACCTAATGCGGTTCTCGTTCAAGAGCGGTTTTTTCATTTCCTCACGGGCGATACGCCCCTCAATATCGGACTTCTCCTGTTCCAGTTCGTCAAGGCGGTCTTTGGTAGCAGAAGTAATGATACCTTGCTCTATTGCGGAGACAAGGTTCTTTATTTTTTTCTGAACATCTTTCAGTTCAGCATTGAGACCGTCCAAGTAGGTGGTATCTGCTGATTCTTTTTCGATGATTTCCATAGCCCGTTTTGCAATAAGGGCGATATTCTCATCAGTCAACACATTCCGAACTGTATAGCGGACTACCAGTTTCTCTATCCAGTCTTTTCGTTCGGATTTCTTTTTACAAGCGTGTTCCCGCTTTGCCTTTGTGCATTTGTAGTAATGATGCACCTGCCCTGTTTTTGATGTGCCACTCTCACCGACCATCGGACTACCACAATGACCGCAGAACAGTTTGGTAGTCAGCAGATAGTTTTCGTGGGCTTTCGCCTTTGCCCTCGCTTTCCCATTATGCTTGAGCATAGCTTGTACTTTCTCAAACAGTACCTTGTCTATGATAGCGGGCATACCATCGGGAATAACAATGTCCATGAGCTTGTATGTGCCGATGTATTTCTCGTTTCGGAGAATGGTCTTGAGACTGTTCTTGTTAAAAGCGTTACCTCGTGCTGTCTTATACCCTTGTTCGTTGCAGTAGTTGATGATTTGGGTAGCCGACATACCATCAGCGTAGAGCTGAAATATCTCCTGCACGATTTTTGCCCCAACAGGGTCAACAGCGTACTTTCTGTCCTCACCTACGGTATAGCCAAGCAGGAGGTTTGCACCACCAGTGGCAAGACCTTGGAGGGCGTTCTCTCTGATACCTCGTTTGATGTTACGGGCAAGGTTCTCTGAGTAATATTCGGCATATCCCTCAAGGACAGACTCAAGGATAATGCCCTCCGGCGTGTCCGGCATGGGTTGTTTTGCGTAATAGACCCGTACCCCATTCTTTTTCAGTTTGGCTTTATAGATAGCAGAGTCGTATCTGTTACGGGCAAAACGGTCAAGGGTGTACATGATTACCGCTTCAAACTGTCCCTTTTCGCTGTCCTTGATGAGACGCTGAAAGCTCGGACGATTATCTGTTTTGCCGGAAAGGGCGCGGTCAATGTATTCGTTTATGATGGTAAATCCATTTTTGATTGCGAACTCGTGGCACTCTCGGAGCTGACCCTCTATAGACTCCTCTCTTTGATTGTGGCTCGAATATCGAGCATAGATTACTGCTTTCGTAGTCTCACCTCCAATTCACGCTTTCGGTAAAGTAACTCAATGGGAATGACGCGCTCAACCGATAGCGTTTGCTTTATCCCCCTCGTATTCTTTTCGGTCTCCGAAATCATAAACCATTGCCATGAACTCATGCTTGGCTCGGCGAGGTAACGCACGATAGACCTTTAGAATGTCCTCCTCGTCCTCATTTTCGGGTACAGCTTTCTCACAGCAGAGGTCTTCTTCATCGGCAAAAAAGTCCATTACAGAGCATTGCAGAATTTTGGCGAGAGCAAGCAACTTCTCTTGGTTTGGTATAGAACCTCGTTTATTGATGGCAGTCGTGTATGAAGACTGTCCATTTTTTAT
>OGNF01002741.1_pt1 | contig 12831 bp, 7 predicted proteins | sample 1573321 | NCBI WGS metagenome assembly OGNF01 (sample SAMEA2581911, study PRJEB24529) | metagenome | biome: Human gut stool | place: China | collected 2011
AGCATTCACGGATCATCAGCTCATTGAAAATGATGTTCTCCATGATGTGCGTCATCTCCTGCTGACGGAAGCCGATACGGGCATTTCTCAGTCCAATGTCCTCACAGTAGTATTTGTTGGGATAGTCAAAATAGCTCTTGCCCTTGACATCCCAGCGTTTGCATTCGGTGAAGAGGAAGGAATCCGATAAGTGATCCATATAGGCTTTCACGGTGTTCAGGGCAACGACATTCTCACCGCTGCGCTTCTGCACGGTGTTGATGGTGGCTGCAACCTTCGTCGGATTGGTCAGAGAGCCGATAGACGAACACAGCAGATCAAGAATAGCAGACAGCACATCCTCACGCTTGATCTTCTTCCGCTCTACAATGTCCTTCAGATAGACCTCGGAAAACAACGATTTCAGATAGGCCATTTTAGCGGCGTCGTTGGGGCGGGAGAGGATCAGCGGCATACCGCCGTAGAATGCGTAGTTGTCAAAGGCGTCCTGCTTATCGCCGCCGACAGCCGAGTAGTATTCGGCAAAGGAAAGCGGATGCACACGGATCTCATCGCTGCGCCCCCGGAACTCCGTCAGGATGTCCGAGGACAGCATTTTGGAGTTGCTGCCGGTCACATAAATGTCTAAGTTGGACAAGGATTTCAAATCGTTGAGGGCGTCGTAAAAGGTGATCTTCTTCCCGTCCGGATTATAAGGATTCGGTACCTCGTCGGACATCTGGATCTCGTCTACAAAGAGATAATATTGGTCTGCGCTGTGTTCTACGATCTCGCGGACGTGAGCCGCAAGCTCCAACGGATTACGATAGCGAATATCACGGGTCAAGTCCAGCTCAAAGGACAGAATATGGTCCTCGGCCACCCCTTCGCCGAGAAGGTAATTCTTGAACAATGTGTGCAGCAGATAGGACTTACCGCAGCGGCGAATACCTGTGATGACCTTCACTTGACCATCCCACATAAAGGAGATGAGCTTGCTCAAATAGCGTTCCCGTTTTATTTTCATAGCCCAACCTCCGTTGAAAACTTACCTGTATTATCTTACAACTTTTCAATGGACATTATACATCATTTTGGAAGAAAATCAAGAAGCCCATTGAAATGTTCCTGGATTTATCAGATAACATTTCAATGAATAAGTGCCTATCTCAAAAGATGCTTTGTGCTGCAAGACTCGCATCGATTTTCGCGGTAGTAGTTAGTTCCCAAAACTTTTGGGGCTATAGAGGATAACGGATTTGCGGGGGCATCATGCTGGTACACATGATGTACTGCTTTCCTTTTTCCGCATGCTTCTGAAGCCCTAATTTACAAATGGTGCATAGATGTGCTATTGGCCGTTACCTGTCGTTTTCAAGATACTTCAATGAAAGGCAAGTGATTTTTAGGAGTATTGTTTAGGGAACCTTTTTGTCAAATTCTGATTCAAAAGTTCCCTAATATATTTTAAAACGTCTTCCAACACTTCTCCCGCATGAAGGTCAAGATGCTTCCGTCATCCCGCCCCTCATAATAACGCACCAGCAGGCGCTTGAACTCCGGCACATGGCTCTCTGGGATCACCAACAGACCACCGCCCTTGGAGATCAGATAGTGATTGGCGAAGATCACGGCGGCGCGCTTGTTACCGTCGTTGAAAATCTGCGTTTTCATGCAGTAGAGGCAAAGGCGGATGGCTGCCTCCACAGTCTCTGCGGTGGATTGCAGAATGTCCTCCAAATGTTCCTTGACCAACTGCTCAATGGGCAGGGGTGGGACATAGCTGGTGCCGCCAATGGTCACAGGAACGCCCCGGATACGACCGCCATTGGTGTAAAATCCCTCGTTGACCAGCTGAGCGATGAGGCAGAGAATGGAGTAGTCTGTGGGATAGGACACCACATCCTTGTCCATAACGAACTCCCACGCGTGCTTGAGATTCAAGATCTTCTGCACATCTGTTGCCGTCATGCCATTGACTTGACCGTTTTCGATAATGTCCTCCGTCTGCGGGAAGGTAGTCGCCACGCCTTCCAGAACAGCCTGATCGTAGATATTTGCCTTCATATTGGCGCGGGCGAAGTCAATATTCAGTATGACCCGGTCGGACAGCTCTGATTCCGTGTAGCCCTGCTGAGCCAACTGCTTCTCGATCCGCCGGATCTGCTTTTTCAGTTCTCTGGCTTCTCTGGCATTTCGCAGCAGCGTCTGGTAGAGGGTATCGGAATAGACATCCACATACTCGGACGTCAGCCGGCTGGCGATTCGTTTGCGGATATAGAGATATTGCTTGCCGCCTTGCTCCTTGATCTCTGGGGAACCATCATAGGGCAGCAGGTTCAGCCGTGCCTGATAGTCCGCCTTTTGCTGCAATAACTCTCGGATCTCGGGATAGTTATTTCCCACGGGTGTGTCCTCCTTATAGGGAACTTTTATGGAGTTGATTTTATCAATTTGTTCCCTAAAAATCAAGTACATTCTGTCGAGAGGCCAAAACCGTCATACTCCGTGCGAAAGCTGACGGTCAAACATTACGTTTGCAATAAATAAAGTGTGGTCGTCAGATAACGTGTCATATATACCACTCTTGCAATCAAATCTGTGTGTAGAAAAACGTGCCGCATGCCAATATGTGTTGCACATGGTATAAGCTTAACATTTACAGTGGATTATAAGGATGATTGATGAGATATCCGGCCGGTGCGGGCCGCGCTGGAGCGACTGCTGTGGATCTGCCGGACACTCCACAGGGAGGAGCGCGCCGGATGAGATGGCTGCAGTTGCGCTCCATCATCCTGGGGATATGATGTATCGGGATCATGGGATCGGTTAAGTATCTGGGTTTCCCGCCGTAATGGTGGGAGGCCCGGACTTTTTTGCTTTCGAGCCGATTCTTCAGAACTGAGTGATAGAGGGAATTTTACGGTCAGTTCTGAATCATCGCTCAGAACTGACCGCAGGGCTCACCCGCAAAAGCAGACGAAGACACACAGAGGGAACAAACCCCCAGCAGCCAGCAGAAGCGCCTACAACGGGCCGTTTTATAGGGAAGGGCATAGGGCGTTTGAGCGGCGATAGCGGCGGCTGGCGTTTATGGAAAGATCGGCGGCATGGCTTCACGCTCAGAACTGAGCATACATCATATAATAGCTCTGCTGCTGCGTTCAGTTCTGAAAAGGCTGCCAGACTGCGCAGGTGTGCAGAAACTCAAAACATTTTGCACGGTGCGGGGCTGCCTAACAATTGTTAGTGCTTCCGCCAAAAAGATTGAACAATTGTTAGCGTTTTTGCCTGCCAGAAAATCGGGCAGCTTTGAACTGCCCAGAGCGTCATTTTTCGGCTGGATTTTTAACATTGGGGGCGGTGGAGGGGTACAAGAAGGAAAAATTGCGGAGCGCCAACCGTGTATATTAAGGAAATGGCCGTCATTTTGCCATCATGCCATTGCCGCTTGACGGAATTAACAATTGTTAGTATAATAAACTTAAAAAATATTCAGAGGTAACATTATGCGGCTAAAGGCGCTCATGCACGATTTATTTAAGACCTGCGGAACGAATTTGAAAACGGTTTCCGTTAATATGGGGCGAGACCAGAGTTTTCTTTCGGCTGCACTGATGCGGCCTGCTATCAGGACTGACACACTCTGCGAAATTGCTGATATAGTTGGTTATGAGATTGTACTCCGGCCGAAGCGGTCTCCCAGCAAGAGAGCACGGAATCCGGAAGAGTTCGTGTTGGATTATGTGGACCCCAGCAATCCGGTTCCGGATGACGAAAAGGATGAGGACGAATGAAGAGAGTGGGTTATGGGCGCGTGAGTACGGCCGGACAGGCCCGCAACGGCACGAGCCTCGCGGAACAGAAGAAGCAGCTCATGGCTGCCGGTGTTGCCGAGGAGGATATCTACCTCGACGCGTACACCGGAACGAAGATGCACCGGCCGCAGTTCGACGCGTGCATGGCTGCGCTGGAGCCAGATGATGAGTTCGTTGTGTGCAAGCTGGATCGATTTGCCCGTACCGCCACGGAGGGCACCGGAATTGTCAGAGACCTCGTGGAGCGCGGCATCCGCGTGAACGTGCTGAACATGGGCATCGCGGATAACACGCCCATGGGGAAGATGATGGTTACGGTCATGCTGGCGTTTGCGGAGTACGAGCGCGACATGATCGTGGAGCGTACCCAGTCCGGCAAGGCTGCGCGGCGCGAGACGGACCCGGAATACACCGAGGGCCGCCCCCGCATCGAGGCTGACGAGGAACTGCTCCGTGACGTGGTGCGGCGCCAGATGGCGGGCGAGATCTCCGCCGCTGCTGCTGCCAGCGAACTGGGGATGAGCCGGAGAACCTATTACAACAGGAGGGCCGCCTGGTGTATGGCCAGCGCCGTATATCCGCAGAGGAGATAACGCAGGTGTTCCGGTGGGATATCCTTACCTGAGGAAGGAAACGGTTATGTACTATAGTAAAGAAATGACAGAAAAAGCCCGTGCCGTAATTGCCGGGGAAATCGATATTCCGTGCCCGATTGGTTGGCACACGCTGTATGAGTCGAATGTATTGTGTGCGTATGCGTGTACGCTGCTAAGGCTGCCTGATGCCGGCATTGACGCCGACGCTATCGGGGCGGAAGATATCCGTATTTTCCAGTACGGGGTGGAACACAATATCGAGACTGTGACCGGTATAATGTATTCTCATGAAGCAGCCGGCATCACGGATGGCCGTTACGATGGCGTTGGCGGCTCCGACCTATACCGCTGGATTATTGGGCGCTGCGACGATGCGGAGAAATGGCGCCGGGCCAAACGCGCCGGCATACTGTACCTGATGAAAGTGAAGTATAAGGAATGCAGCAGCCATTCCGACTTCGAAAAATTCTGCTGCGGTTTCCTCACGGATTGTCAGGATCTCGTGACTGCAAAAGATGTGAGCACATGTACCGGCATGCCGCTCGAAGATGTTTTGCGGACGGCCGCAGCGATTGAGAAAAATCCGTTCTACTGATACAATATTTTAGAAAACCTGTCCTATTTGTCCGGTTTTGGTGTGCGATCACAGTTCATGAAGGGGTGTCTTTGCAGCCTCGTCAAATGCCGTGAGAGTTGAGCCGCAGCGGAGATTTTGGGGGTCTTTGCTGCGGCTCCCCAATAAACAATTGCTATCAAACGTTGCTTTTCCAACAGTTCCAATTTTCGGATGTATTTTCGCAATAAAACAGTATAAAGTTTTGAACGGAATGAGGAGTTGTACGTCCTCGTTTACAACATTGACAAAAATGGGAGAAGCTTGTACAATGCAGTCAGAATTTGCCGAAAGAAGATGGAGTCAGTACATGGGAAAGGTAAAAAACGAGCTGGAGTCTGATTCTGGGATTCAAAAGGAAGAAAAACACGCAGAATCCAAACAATTTAAGCAGGGAATCGTCATAGGCATCATTAGCTCTGTTGTGTTTGCCATACTTTCTGCACTTTTTTCAAATGCTGCCAAACTCCCGGTCCGCATGGACAATATTGAAAAAAACGTTGAGGATCTAAATAGTCGGATAGATACCGTTGAGTCGAAATTTAATCAAAAGATTGATGAAACGAAGTCAGATATAAGTGGCGATATCGAAGACGTGGGGGATGATATTACAAGATTGGAAAACCTCATCCTTCCATTCCTGCATTTAAAACCGTCTGCGGAAGTTCAGCAGCAAATCACTTATGCGCATGGTGAGGTCAACAGAGTAGAGCAAAGCGGAGGACTTGTATTAACTTCGGCCAGCGTTGTCGCATACAACGACCACGGAGCCGAATACACGGCTAATCAGTTGAGCGACATCAAGCTTTTACTTCCATATCACGAAGGGAAGCAGAATGTTTTCTTTTACGGCCAATTCGATGAAGAGAACCGCTGGGACGGAGATTGTCTCGTTAATATCTATGAAAACGGAACACTGAAACTCATTACAGACGCTGTCTATGAGAACGGAAAACTGCTTAATTTCAAGCAGGCGTTTCCAGATACAACGACAGGCGGCCAAGCGGTTTGGACTTTCTCGGAAAGAACCGCACAGGATGACTTCAGTACCGGGCGGACCTGGCATTACTTCCGAAACGGAAATTACGATCAAAATTTCCAATTTGACAGCGTGACTGCAAAAGACATGATCTCTACTGATGATCTTCGCAGTGTCGTTGGCACTGACATAGAGGGATATTACTGCGGTGTAAATTCGGATGGACACTTTAACGACAACACCGGAAATGCCTACATGGTCAAATACTTTCCAGACGGACTTGTCAGGACTCTTTATGTGGGAGCTTTTGCAAACGGACAATTTGAGGATCAGAGCGGAAATGCCTGGATGATTGGAAAAAATAAACCGGAAGAGTCATATTCCTATTATAAAGGTCCTTTCAAGAATGGAAATCCGGTCAAAGACATCAAATACTGGCAATACAATCTGACAGTAGAAGAAATCCATGCAATTCTTGAAAAAAATGGATTCAAGAGTGACTGCAAGCTTGTCTGGAAATACCCTTCTGTTTGAAGGAGCTCCGTGGAGTATGATCGCCCAGATTGTGCGGACAGTACAAAAGGCATCATGCGGAGATATAAAAAATCTTAAGCGAAGTGGCGCAGTGTGTGAATCGCTGCCCGTCAAGAGGACAGCGAAAAAATATAAAGTTTTCCCGGCCAGCAGCATTAGCTGCTGGCCGCTTTTTAGTGTGCCCGGCATGGGCAGTATCAGCGCCCGGTGCACCGGGCGCGGTTTGATTTGCGGAGCAGGGGAGGGCTTTGTGTTCGGTTGCGTTCCTCCAGAGGAAGATGACGGGGCGGCATGGGCGATTTTACTAAGAAAAAACGGCTTTTCGCCGGGTTTCGTAAAATTTCTTCCGAAGTTCAAAAAAGTTCTTGCATCGTACACCGGTGTACGGTGTATGATTTTATCGCGAAAAAAGAGGCGAAATGGCATGTTGGCCGGAGCCGCTCCGGTGACATTTCGTGTCGAAAAAAGGACGTTTCATGCAGACGGCCCCGCAAGGCGCGGAAAATATGCTACACTGAACGTCTAAAGCTGAAAAACTGTCCGGGGGCGCCCCCGGACCCGTAGGGAGGACTCCCTACGGGAAGATCTCTGTCCGCGGGAGACTGATTCGGACGGAGACGGAAACGAACAGGAGGAGATCTATGAAGAAGCGTATCTTGAGCTGTCTCATGGCGCTGGCCCTGTGCCTGACGCTGCTGCCCACGGCGGCGCTGGCAGAGGAGACGGAGGGGACGGCGCAGACGCCCCCGGCCGTGGAGGGAGCGGCAGACCCGGCAAACGGGGAAGCGAAGCAGGAGAAGCAGTCTGTGGCCCCGGAGCAGGAAAATCAGTCTGCGGAACAGGAAGAACAGCAGGAGGATTCTGCCGCAAAGCAGGCCGTGGCCGCCGTGCAGGCGATGATCGACGCTCTGCCTGACGCGGAAGCGCTGGACGGCATGGACGATGCGGATGCCATGGCGGTCTACGAGGCGTTTCAAACCGCCTGCGACGCGTATTATGAAACCCTGACCGAGGGACAGCAGGCACAGCTGAAAAACACGGAGAAGCTGGAGGCACTGTCCGCCTGGTTCAGCCAGCTTGCGGCGCTGGCGGCGGGCGGACACCAGCACCCCATCTGCGGTAGCACCTGCGAGGACGGGAATCACAATAATGTGACTTGGAAAGGTGTCATGGGTGTAACCGGTCTGCAAGCGGGCGGCCACTACTACCTCATGAGAGATGTCACAGTGAGTGAAACCTGGCATCCGGCAGACGGCGTGGTGCTCTGCCTCAACGGTCACAGCATCACGGCGACTACAACAAGTATTAATGTTATTGAGGTGGACAAGGGCAAAACCTTCACCCTCACCGACTGCGGCACGGCCGGTACGGTCACGCACGAAGCCGAGAAGAGAGGCCGCGGCGTGATGGTGTTCGGCACCTTCAATCTGTACGGCGGCAACATCACCGGCAACCAAACCGATGGTAATTATAACGACAGAGGTACGTTCGGCGCGGGTGTCTATGTCGCGACGTACTCCGTTTTCAATATGCACGGTGGCAAGATCACTGGTAACATGGGCTATTCCGGCGGAGGCAGTGTGTACGTTGCCCCTACCTATGCCGCCTCATCCCGCGCCGTATTTAATATGTCCGGCGGTGAGATCTCGGGCAACAGCAGCCTTCTCGGCGACAGCAGCGGTGTGTATGTGAATGGCGGCGAGTTCATAATGTCCGGCGGCTCCATTACCGGCAACGCTGGTTACGGTGTGGATCTGTGCACTTACAAAGACCATGTCGGCGGCACATACCCCGGCACATTCACCGTCAGCGGTAAGGTAAGCGTCACCGGCAACTATAAAAACGTCTATAACAACGGCAAACTTGTTGGCACCCTCGATTACAATGTGTTCCTAGCCACAGGCGAGACCATCACCATCGGCGGGACCCTGAACCCGGAGTCCAGAATCGGCATCACCACCCAGGGCGAAGCCAGCGCGGACATCGCCACCGGCGGGGTGTGGGAGGACTATGATAAGATCTTCTCCTCCGACGTGAAGGACAAGGGGTACTCGTTCACAAAAAAGGACGACGGAACGCTCCATTTCAACGGCCACGACCACAACTGGCAGTTCGCCGCAACGACCGATATGATCTGGGCCAAATGCGCCACTCCCGGCTGCCCGGTGACCACCATAGATTCCATAGGTACTGAACACTGTAACGGCGGTTTTGTGTGGCTTAAAGTCCAAGACACAACGTACGGCTCTAATAGTAAGAACGCATGGGTAGATCCCAGCCAACAGACCACCTGGCGCGGCCCGGCGGTCTCGACAATCGAAATCTATTATCGGAACAGCGAGACCGGCGAAGACCTCGGCACGACTGCGCCCACCCTGCCTGGCTCCTACACGGCCAGCATCACAGTAGGGGGCCTGACCGTCACCCGTGACTTCACCATCACCAAGGCGACGCCGACGATCAACTGGAACGGCTACCCCTACAGTACGGGCTTCACCGGTACCTTTACCGGCAACGCGATTGCCGATCCGACCGGGGTCACCGTTCTTGTCAACGGCTCCAGCAGCGCGGACCTGCTCGCCCAGACCACCTTTACATGGTATGCGGCGACCAAAACCGGCAGCAGCTACAGCAAAGCGAGCGACACGCCGCTGGAGGAGGGCAAGCCCATCGACGCGGGCGATTACCTCATGGAGGCCGTCATCCCCGCGACCGACACCACCAGCAAAGCCACCTATACCAAGGGCGTGACCATCCAGAAGGCGCAAAACCTCGGCGGCTCTGATGTAACGGTTCCCGTCGCAGTGAAAATGTATCCCTCCGCCGATGCAAAGACCTATCCGGTCGACCTGCTCGAGGTCCTGACGGACTACCGCCACGGCGGCTCGCTGGCGCTTAACTCCACCGGGATCATTTTCTATGACACGGATTTGCTGACCAGCGCCATTCTGAATGGCAATACGGTCGAGATCACCATGAAGCCGACGGCCAACGTCCCCGCGAACAAAACCGTCACGGTAAGTGTCTTTCTGACCAGCCGGAACTACGAAACGATCCCGGTCATCATCACGCTGACCATGCAGCCAAAACCCACGGTCAACGATATTGCCGTTACCATGGACAGTTGGACCTACGGCGGAACCGCGAGTAAATTGCAGGTAAACGGTCTGCCGACCGGCGTGGAGCTTACCGATCCCGCCGTGACCGTCACCTACACGAACACGAAGGACGGCACCACGTCAAGCGAGCGGCCTACCGACGCGGGCAGCTATACCGTGACGGTGTCCTACGAGACGGACACCGTGATCCACACAGGCACGAAGGATTTCACCATCAGCCCGAAATCCATTGAGGGCGCTGCAGTCACGAGGGACCAAAGCGAACAAGTCTATGATGGCGGCGAGAAGAAGCCGGCGGTAACATCTGTTGTGCTGGATGGCAATACGCTGACGGCGGGGACGGAGTACGCCGTTGCTTATGCGAATAACATCAACGCCACCAAGTTGGGGCCGGATTCTCAGGCGAAAATCATCATTACCGGAACCGGAAACTATACGGGCGAGGTTACAGTTCTCTTCCCCATCAATCCGGTAAAGCTGAGCATTATCGGAGAAGATCGGATGACGGCCACGGCGTCTTACGGCCTCCAGGTAAAAGAGATCCCTGTCTCTTCCGCTACGGTCTACTATGACAGTGGCAAGGTAACAAAAGTACCTGGCACATGGAAATTTGACGGCGACGGCATGGACGATATTCCGGAGGTCGGTAATACAAAGAAGTATAAAGCGGTCTTTACGCCGACGTCCGGCAGCGAAAATTACCGTGAGTGCTTCACCTACATCACGCCTTCGATCTCTCGGGCCGACGGGTCTGTGACCGCTCCGGCTGCCAAGACCGGTCTGGTCTACAACGGCGAGGAGCAGGCGCTGCTTGAGACTCTGCCTACCAGCAGCACCGGCACGGTGTGGTACAGTCAGGACGGTACGAACTACACCAAGACCCCGCCTATGGGCCAGGAAGCTGGGACTTATACCGTTTTCTACAAGGTCTTGGGTGACAAGAATCATCTGGATGTAGCGGCTCAGAGCATCCATGTCGAGATCGAAAAGCTGGCCATCACCGTAACGGCGGAGAACAAGACCTCCCGTGTGGGCCTGGCCCTGGCGGAACTGACCTACACCTATACTCCGGAACTGGCCGCCGAGGACGCGTTCACCGGCACGCTGGAGAGCAACGCGCGTCCGGATGCCGCGGGCAGCTATTCCATCACGCAGGGCGATCTGGCGTTGAACGAAAACTACACCATCGACTTCCACGCCGGTACCTATACGGTGGCGGATAAGTTGGTTCAGAGCGAATTCCGCTTTGAAAGCATTCCGTCTGCCGTAAGCAAGACCTATGGCGACCCGGATTTCTCCGCTGGCGCGGTCGGCGCTGCTGAGGGCAGCACCGTGACCTACGAGAGCAGTGCGCCTGCGGTTGCCACCGTGGACGGCACCGGCAAGGTCACCATCAAGGGCGCGGGCACGGCGGTCATCACCGCCAGGGCGTCCGCCACGGATGAGTATGCCGAGGCAGCGGCGACCTGCAACCTGACAGTGGGGAAGAAGCCGATCGCCATTCCCACGGCGGATGCCACGGTCTTCACCTACAACGGCACGGAGCAGACCTACGCTCTGGCGGAGGATGGCGCTTACACCATCACCGGCAACAAGCAGACCAACGCCAACGAGACGGGATATTCCGTCACGGCGGCCTTGAAGGACACCGCCAATACCCAGTGGGCGGACGGAACGACCGCGGATAAGACCTATACGTTTGTCATCGGCAAGGCGGTCATCACCGTCAAGGCCAAGGATCAGAGCGCCTATGTGGGCGACAAGGTCCCTGCGCTGAGCAAGGATAGCTATACCGTTTCCGGTTTGGTGGGCGAGGAGAAGCTGACGACCCAGCCGACGGTGAAGTACGTCGGCGCGGACGGCAGCGAGATCACCCCCGACATGACCAAGACCGGCGAGGTTAAGATCCTTGCCGGCGGCGCGGCGGCCTCCGACAACTACACCATCCGCTATGAGGACGGCAAGCTGACCGTCAGCACCCGCCCCTCCGGTGGCGGCGGCAGCTCCAGACCCTCCACCCACCCCGTTCAGGCGGAGGTGAGCAAGGACCCTGACGGCTCCGTTTCCCTCTCCAAGGCCAACGCGGCCAAGGGCGACAAGGTGACCATCACCGTGAAGCCGGAGCGCCATTACGAGGTGGACGAGGTGATCGTCCGGGATTCCAAGGGCAAGCAGCTGGCCGTCAAGGACAACGGCGACGGCACGTTTACCTTTGAGATGCCCGCCGACAAGGTGACGGTGGAGCCTACCTTCTCCTGGGTGAATCCCTTTGCGGATGTGGCAAACAGCGCCTACTACGTGGACGCGGTGGAGTGGATGCTCAAGCGTGAGGTCACCCAGGGCACTACGGAGACTACCTTCAGTCCCAACCTGAACTGCACCCGGGCCCAGATCGTCACCTTCCTGTGGCGGGCGGCCGGTTCTCCCGAGCCGAAGGGCACGGTCAGCTTTACGGATGTTTCCGCAGGCAGCTACTACGCCAAGGCGGTGGCGTGGGCCGTTGAAAACGGCATCACCGGCGGTACGGGCGATGGCCTGTTCAGCCCTGACGCCGCCTGCACCCGCGCCCAGTCCGCGGCGTTCCTGTACCGCGCGGCGGGCAGCCCCGCTGTGGGCGGCAGCGCCGGGTTCAGCGACGTAGCGGCGGACGCTTACTATGCGCAGGCTGTGGCGTGGGCCAAGGAGCACGGCATCACCGACGGCATCGGCGGTGGGCTGTTCGGCTCCGCCAACGACTGCACGAGAGCGCAGATCGCTGCGTTCCTGTGGCGGCTGTACGCGGAAAAGTGAGATCAAGACCTCTTATAAGAATCCTCCCCGGCCGAAAGGCCGGGGAGGATAAGCGTAACGGAACGTTGTGTGAACCGCACCCTGTCAAGGGGACGGTGAAAAAATTGGCTCTTTGCCAATACGCCCGGTGGCGCGCAGGCCAGCGCCGTGATCTACAGCCTGATTGAAACGGCGAAGGAGAATGGCCTTGATCCGTACCGTTATCTGCTGTGGGTTCTGCAAAACGCGCCGCAACTGAGCGAAACTGATGAAACATGGGCTGAAAAGCTGCTTCCCGCGAGAGCCCCGAAAGAATGCTATATGCCTCATAAATAAAAGACCGCCATCTCGGTGAGCAGCAGCTCACTTTGAGATGGCGGTCACTATTTTTGATGTGTGCAAATTAGGGCCGATCACTGTGCAG
>OGNF01002751.1_pt1 | contig 12796 bp, 12 predicted proteins | sample 1573321 | NCBI WGS metagenome assembly OGNF01 (sample SAMEA2581911, study PRJEB24529) | metagenome | biome: Human gut stool | place: China | collected 2011
GGCGGTGCGATATTCTTTTCCACTCACGTTCTTGAGGTCGCCGAGAAGCTCTGCGACAAGGTGGCAATCATCAAGGGAGGCAGGCTGATCCGCTCCGGAACGATGGAGGAGGTCAAGGGCGATGATTCTCTCGAAGACGTGTTCCTCGAATTGGAGGCGGAGTGATGCTGAAGCTACTGATACATAAACAGCTTTCCGAAATATTCCGCGCTTACCTCTACGACGCGAAGAAGAACAAGACGCGCTCAAAGGGCGCGACCGCCGCGTATATCGTTCTGTTCGTGCTTATTATGGCAGGCATGCTCGGCGGCATGTTCACATACCTGTCGCTGTCGATATGCGAGCCTCTTTCGGCGGCGGGCATGGATTGGCTTTACTTTGCTTTGATGGGACTGATTGCAATTTTGCTCGGATCCTTCGGAAGCGTGTTCAATACCTATTCGGGGCTTTACCTCGCAAAGGATAACGACCTGCTTTTATCTATGCCCATACCCGTGGGCACTATTATGGTTTCCCGCTTGCTCGGTGTCTACCTTATGGGGCTTATGTATTCGGGCGTGGTGCTTATTCCCGCGGCGGCGGTATATATTATAATCGGGTCGCACAGCCTGCCCGCCGTTATCGGCTGCATTTTGCTTGTGCTTTTAATTTCGGTTTTTGTGCTTACCCTTTCAAGCGCGCTCGGCTGGGTAGTGGCAAAAATAAGCTTAAAGCTGAAAAACAAAAGCTTTATTACCGTAATAGTGTCGCTGCTGTTTTTCGGGGCTTATTATTTTGTCTGCTTTAAGGCGCAGGATATTATAAGCGATTTAATAGTGAACGCCGCAAAATACGGCGATAAAATAAAAGGCTCGGCGTACCCCATTTACCTTTTCGGCAGAGTGGGAACGGGTGATTTTATTGCAATGCTTATTGTGGCGGCAGTTGTTTTGCTGCTGTTTGCGCTTATGTGGGCGCTTATTTCCCGCAGCTTTTTGAAAATTGCAACCGCCACGGGCAAAACGGCAAAGAAAAAATACCGCGAGACTGCAGCTCGGAAAAAGAGCGTACAATCGGCGCTTTTGCACAAGGAGTTTTCGCGGTTTGTATCAAGCCCCAATTATATGCTAAACTGCGGGCTGGGAATTTTGCTGCTGCCGGTTTTGGGCGTAGCCCTGCTCATAAAAGGTAATACGCTTATGCTTGTAATGAACGAGCTTTTCGGCAAAAATTCGGGCAGCGCGGTTATACTGCTGTTTACCGCGGTGTGCGCAGCCGCCTCAATGAATGATATGGCGGCGCCCTCAATTTCGCTTGAGGGTAAATCGCTTTGGACCCTGCAGTCGCTGCCGGTAAAGCCGCTTGACGTATTAAGGGCAAAGCTTAATATGCAGCTTATTTTAACGGGCGCGCCGGTTATATTCTGTATGCTTTGCGCGGCGTTTATGTTCACTCCCCTGCAATTTGCCGCGGCGTTTGTTTCGGCGCTTACATTCGTGCTGCTTTTGGCGCTTTTCGATTTGTTTGTAGGGCTTAAAATGCCCAACCTTAACTGGACGAGCGAAATAACCCCCATAAAGCAGAGCGGCGGCGTTATGATAGCTATGTTCGGCGGATTTATTTATGTAGGAATTTACTGCGCGCTGTTCTTTACGGTAGGTCACAAAATCGGCGCGGTGCCGTTTTTGCTTGCCGTGGGCGCGGTTAATTTAATTTTATCCGTCCTTATTTATTCGTGGCTCAAGAAAAAGGGCTGCAAAACCTTAGCGGAGCTTTAAATTAAAAAGAGCGTTGGTTTCTCTATTTTGGCAGAAACCAACGCTTTTAAGTTTTTTTAGCCATTCGTTTTTTCTGTGCAGGATTGCGCATAGCGCTCCTTTCCCCACCAATTCGGCATCAGGTCTTTCAGGGTTACGGTCTCTCTTGTTTCGTAATTCACCATAATTTCCATATTCTCGTTTTCTTCATTCAACTGATACAAAAACTCACGGCAAGCGCCGCAGGGCATACCGCTGCCGCCTCCCGACGGTGCTTTATCCCGAAAAGCGAAAATCCGCTGCCATTAATGTTTAAAAATCAGTATTCCTTCGACAAAAGGAAATCGGCAACATGCATGGTTTTGATGCCCTGATAATTCCCGTCGGCAAAATCGTCGGTTCGCAGCAGGTATTTCGGGTAATTGTCATTGATTTCAAGAAGACGGTCATATTCTCTCTTTTCTGTTTTTTCCGAATGGATTTCCTTGGTTATCTGAATATATAGTTTGTCATTCTGTCTGGTAGCGATAAAATCAATCTCACCGCTCGGCGTTTTGCCGATACATACCTCATAGCCCCTGCGGAGAAGTTCCAAATACACCACATTTTCAAGCATAGCGGCAATGCTCTGGTCGTTATAGCCTAAAACACTGTATTTGAATGAACTGTCGGCAAGATAAAACTTCTCTTGCGTTTTAAGAAGTTCCTTTCCCTGCACATCGTATCTTCTGCAGCGATGCAAAATATAAGCACTCTCTAATTTTTCAAGATAATTATATACCGTCTCGTTGTCTATGGTGCGATGTTCGGATTTAATATAATCCGAAATAGACTTTGCAGAGAAAGTTTTCCCAACATTATCAAAGACAAATTTAACAACGCGCTCTAACTGGTCAACCTTGCGAACCTGATTCCTTTTAACGATGTCAGAGAATATAGTGGAATTATAAATATCACGAACGATTGTATACGCTTCATCCAACGTATATTTTTGCAGATGAATAGCTGGGAAACCACCGTACTTAATGTAATTTACCAATTCTTTGTGTGTGTCTTCTACCTCACCGTACTGTTTCTTAAATGTAAGATATTCTTCAAAGGAAAGGGTAAATATACGGAACGATACATACCGACCTGTAAGATAGGTCGCAATCTCAGAAGACATCATACGGGAATTGGAACCCGTAACATATATATCGACATTAAAATCGGTATTGATAGAATTTACAGTCTTCTCCCAAGAGGATATTTCCTGCACTTCGTCCAGAAACAGATAGGTCTTTTCAGTCTCTGAAAGCTTTTCTTTGAGCATTTCGTATAACTGCTTTGCAGTCATGCCTTCGTACTCCATCGAATCAAAGCGGTAACTTACTATTCTTTCTTCGGGGATACCTTTAGCCCGAAGTTCATCCATTATCATCTGCATAATGGTGGACTTACCACAACGACGGACACCAGTAAGAACCTTAACAAACGGAGTATCAGTGAATGCCATTATCTTTTTTACATAATTTTCTCTAAATATCATATTAAACACCTCCGTGCGCTATTAGTATAACACCAAGAGTCTTGTTAGTCAATAGTTTTGCGGTTATAACCCAAAAAACTTTGGAAATTCGACAACGTTTGAGGTTATATTCAAATATCATTCCTAATTATTTGTTTCAGGCAGCTGTATAACGGTTATAGCCTCTTGACAAACTATCGGCAGAGCGATATAATATAATTAAACTATCGTTATAACGATAGAAAGGAGATGCGCCTATGTTAAATAAACTTACCGTGTTTCACGGTTCACAGCAAATCATTGAAAAGCCTGTTTTTGGTAAAGGCAATCCGCATAATGATTACGGGCCCGGTTTCTACTGTACGGAAAGCATTGACCTCGCAAAGGAGTGGGCGTGTTCTACCGAAACAGACGGCTATGCAAATCAATACGAATTGGACTTGACCGACATTTCGATTCTCTCTCTGACATCTGGAGATTATAATATTCTTAACTGGTTATATATCCTTTTGGAGAACCGTAAATTTCGCATCGGCGGAGATATTGCAATGCAGGCAAAGAACTATATTTTTGAGAACTTCGCAATAGAATACAAAAAATATGATATTGTGAAAGGATACCGTGCGGATGACTCCTATTTTTCATTTGCCAACGCTTTTTTGAATAATACCATTTCGGTTTCGCAGTTGGAGCGGGCAATGGTTCTCGGAAAGCTCGGCGAACAAATCGTCGCTATGTCCGAAAAAGCATTTGAACGGTTTTCCTTTGTAGATGCAATACCTGTGCCTAAAGAAATATATTTCCCCAAAAAACTTGCCCGCGATACGGCTGCTCGGGAAGAATTTAAAAAGGAAAAGAGCAAAGGCTCTGTTCTGACAGAGAAATATGTAATGGATATTATTCGTGAAGGGTGGGTCAATGATGACGAACGCTTACAGCGAGTTATACTTAGATGACGCAATGAACAACCTCGGAGATATGGTCGAATATGCCGTATGTGATTTGGGGTTTGCTCCCGATGAGTTTTTTGGATGGTTTACCACCTCTGGCATTGCGTCCAAATTTGAAAAAGGCAACCCCAAATATATAACAGGTATGTCTGGATTCGAACTTGCAGAAGCAGTGCTTAAAGCAACAAATGTATCTTACGAGAACAAAGAGCCGTCCTATAACGACTTTAAGGGTCGGGAATATTGGGCTGGTTGGATTTTGGCTTACTACCAGTGGAAGACGGGTAAGCGATTTGAGGATATGGCAAATGACGGGCTGACATTGTCTACGGTGCTCTCCATGTATATTCTGCATGAAGCGGATGTCAGCAAGTTTGTTGACAGTGCCAATGAAATTATCGAAAAAAATCGCAGCAGAAAAAAATCAAAGCTCCACGAAATCCGAAAAGCGCGGGGGTTCACGCAGCAGCAACTTTCCAATGCAGCGGGTGTTACACTTCGCATGATTCAGTTGTATGAGCAAAAGCAAAATAACATCAATAAAGCACAGGCGGAGGTTGTTGTCAGCCTTGCAAAAGCACTCGGTTGCGAGGTTGAAGACCTGCTGGATTGATTTGCTCTTTATTGCAAAAGTATTCGTGTTTATTTACGCTAATTTTTTGAATTATTACGCTGATTTTAACACGAATAATTAGCAGACGGAGAATTTGCTAATGAAAATTTGTGATTTTTTCGTTTTTGCTGTTTCTTCGTAAAAATGAAAAAATGCCGGAAACCCTTGATTTCACTTAAGTTTCCGGCGGAGTTTTTGTGAAGACAGGACAATAGAGATGTTTTTGCGTTTTCGCTGTCTTGATTTGAACACTCGTCACAATCATTCTACATCACTCCGTTTCTGTTTTCAAGGCTGTTTACAGCGTCATCTCGATTTCGGTGCCGCCGATAAAGACCACCTTGATTTTCTCTTTTGATTCCACTACTATGCATTCGATGATCTGACGGACGAACTTATCGTCATATTCCATCGGGTGGTTTTGCAGTCCGTCAAGTATGGTATAAATCTCATCGAGTCGGGATTTTGCACTTTCTCTTTTTTGGCGCATGGCTGCATACTGTTCGAGCTGTACGGTCAGCCTTTGCTTTTCATTCATCAGCTCGGTGATGCGTTCCTCATCTATACCGTCTGCATTGTCGGCGGATACCGCTTTGAGCATTTTCTGAAACTCAGCGTCGATTTCGGCAATGCGTATCTGAATGTCGAGCGTCTTATCCTCGGTGACTTCATCCGTAAGCCCCATGCCGATATGAATTTTCAGTGTTTTCAGCACCTCGACATTTTGTTTTGCCGTCTGCATGATGGCTCTCATAACAGCGTCTTGCAGCAGGCTTTCCTCAATGCTCGGCGAGTGATGGCAGTATTTTTTGCCGTAGTCAAGGCGGTTAATGCATCGCCATACGATTTTTCTTTTGCCTTTGGCTGTCCATGTGCATCGGCGGTAAGGTGTTCGGCATTCGCCGCATATCAGCAGTTCGCTCAGCGCATATCTGCTTGAATATCGGCTCAGTTCGGTTTTCGTGCCTTTTTGCTTGACCTTCGGCTTGCCGGAGCGCCTTGCGATTTCTTCTTGTACTCTTGCAAAGGTGCCTGCGTCGATGATTGCAGGGTGGTTGTTCTCAATATAGTATTTGTTCCTCTCGCCGTTGTTTACCTTGACTCTCTTGCTGATGCAGTCGGACACATAGGTTTTGTTTATGATTGCGTCGCCTTTGTACTTCTCGTTTGAGAGGATGGAGCGAATGGTTTCCTGCCGCCATACACTGCATCCGGCAGGCGTCGGAATCTCTTTTGCTTCGAGATAGCATTTGATTCCGTACAGGCTTTCGCCGGATAGGTATTGCTCATATATTTCTCGGATAATCTCGGCTTCTTCGGGGACGATTTCGATTTCGCCGTCTGCGTTTTTGGTGTATCCGAGGAAGTGTTTGCATTGGAATGGCACATTGCCTTGCTTGGCGCTTTGTGCCTTGCCCCATTTGACATTGGCACTGATGTTCTCTGATTCGCTTTGGGCTATCGAGCCGTAGATAGTGATGTAAAATTCCGAGGCCGGATCAATGCTGTGGATACCTTGTTCCTCGAAGTACACATCCACATTGATCTCTCGGAGCTTCCTCGTTATCTTGATAACATCGAGGGTATTTCGGGCGAATCGGCTGATAGATTTTACGATAATCATGTCAATCTTACCCTTGTAGCAGAGACGGAGCATTTTATTGAATTCGTCACGCTTTTTCATGCTCGTTCCCGTAATGCCCTTGTCAGCGAATATACCCACAAGTGACCATTTCGGCTCGCTGCGTATGCGCTCCTCGTAATGGGTACGCTGTACCTCGTAGCTGTTTAGCTGCTCATCCTGTTTGGTGGATACTCGGCAGTAGGCGGCAACTCGAAGCTGTCGGTAGCTCTGCGTGATAGCCGCTTTGGTGTCTATCGTTGCTGGAATAATGCGGACGGTTTTTGGGGGCTGTACGCTTGTTGCTTGCATCATGCTGATTTCTCCTTTCCGATTCTCTGACCGTTTATAAGTACAAGGCTTATCGTGCCGTTTTCCTTCGGCTGTATCTCACTGACCGCTTGGTCTGTCAAATTGCTGTCATAGGCTGTCAGCGTTGGCGTACTCTTGAATATGTCCTTTAGGCTCTGCGCTGTAATTTCTTCAGTGCCGAGGCTTATATATTTCTCGCTCACACAAGTGAGCATTTTTTGCTTTAGAGCTTCTTTATCGAAGCCGACCGTGTTGAGCGCCTTGGATATCTCTGCGTTCAGCCGTTTTATCTCTTGGCTTTCCTCATAGTCGGGCTTTGGTATCTTTATGCTTTCGGGATCGGCAATGACTTCGTTGAGCAGTTCGGTAATGCCGTCAAGCATATCTTCATCGCTCATATTGACCGAGGCTTTGCATTCGGAGCATTGCCACCATGTATTTGCCTTGCGGCGTTTGTCATAGCGCCTATGCATTCTACCGCCGCAGTTGTGGCAGACGACCGGAGCGTTCAGCGTGAAGATACCCTCGGTATAATTTACATCCTTTTGGGTGTTTTTCGCTGCTTTGATGCTCTGCATGGCTGCATACTCCTGCTCGGTCAGTATCGGCAGATAGCCGCCATCGCCTATATAGCGTTTATCCTCAACAATTCGCTTTATGCGCGACCTGTTCCAATCGGTCTTGCCGGACATATACTCAATGCGTTTCGCAGTCAGCATTTCGGCGATAGCTTTCAGCGATTTGCCGCTGAGATATTGCTCGGCAATCTCTCTGACGGTGTCGGCTTCAGCTTCGTTGATGATTATGATGCCGCCGCTTAAGGCATAGCCAAGTGGTATGTTTCGATGATTCATGCTTGGTAGCACCGTCCTTTCTCACGGATTTTTTCGGGCAGGCTGATACCGCCTGCAAGGTGGAAGGTCAGCAGTTCATTGCTATCCACCGTGATGCTGTCAACCGTTTGCTTGAAGATCTCGGCATCGAAGTCTATACCGATTTCGACTTCCTTGAGAATGTCGTTCAGCATTTTCAGTTCTTCCAACATCTCATTCTCATCGCTGTCGGTGATTTTTGCTCGGCGTTCGATCCGCAGCTCGGTTATCTTGTTTTCAAGCACATCGGATTGTGCCGTGTAGTCTGCGGCGTTCAGCACTCCTTTGCCATGCAGACGGGAGAGGACAAGGTTCTGTGCCGTAAGGTCTGCGATCTCACGGTCGATTTCCTTTATCCGCTGTTGACTGCCCGTGGTGCGGTATTGCAGTTCTTCAAGCTGCCGTATAAGCGTTCCGAGCAGGTATTCTCGATTGGCTTGCACCTTTCTTATCATAAGGTTAAAAGCGGCGTACACCTCATCCTCTTTTACTCTGCGCCAAGCACAATCTGTCTTGCTGCTTGCTTTTGCTGCACATAGCCAATAGGCTGTGCCGTTTAAAACCTGACGGCGGAATGTGTGACCGCAATCGGGACAGAGAAGCGTTCTTGTAAGCGGGTAGTTTTTGGCTTTCCGCTTGCAGCTCGGCTGTCGGCTTTTAATAAGAGCCTGCACCGCCTCATAGGTTTCTCGGCTTACGATGGCAGGGTTGCTGTTTTCTACATAGTACATATTATGTAGAATTCTACATAAAGACGGTTATGCAAAGCAAAGTAATATGTTGAAAAGGAAGGGATAAATGCCGATATATTAGCAATATCTCTTTCTTTTATTCAACATAGGAAAATCCACTTTTCATTGATATAATTAGTGTAAATCAAAGAAAGGTGGCTATGAATATGGTCAATAAAACAATGAAGCAATTATCAGATGAACTACTTGAATGTCTAAAGAACAGGGGGAATTCTGCTAGCGGACAAAACAACTATCGGTATATTCTAAATGTCATGACAAAATACTGTAATCAGCATAATAATGGATATTATTCCAGCGAAGTTATTGCCGATTGCATTTCTGTTCAATATGGAATTGATGACATTACAGTATATAGCGGTAAAAAGGCTCGGCATAAATCCAGTGTTTGTCGTATCGTAAAAATGCTGGCAGATTTAAACGCGGGAATTGAACCCAAAAGCAGATATATAGAAAAATCATCTGTATTATCTGTTTCTGAATTCAATACTGCACTTGATGCATTTTATCAGTGTCATTTTAGAAATGGATATTCAAAAGCCGGCGCAGGTGCCTACCGTCATTATGCAGAAAGTTTCTTGGAATTCTGTGAAATCTCCAAAATCAAATGTTTTTCCGAAATCACCTCGTTTACTGTTAATGAATATATGCTCACTTTAACAGGTTTGGCAAAAGCAACTGTTAAAGGACGGCTTGGTGGATTGCGGATTTTTTTGAGATATCTGTATACAGAGAAGTACATTACGACAAATTTAGGTGATGATATTATTCCATTGAAAGTAAAAGGTCAATTGCGTATACCATCGGTGTGGCAACATGATGAAGTATTGAAGCTTCTATCTGTCATAGATCGCGGTAATCCGTCCGGAAAACGGGATTACGCCATGATTTTAATTGTAGCCAGACTCGGAATCAGAATCGGTGATCTTTGCAAACTTCAATTTCAGAATATTGACTGGCGTAATAATAAAATTGAATTTACTCAAGGAAAAACTCAATACAAAATTGCATTGCCGCTTTTAAAAGATGTTGGATGGGCTTTGATTGACTACATACAAAATGGCAGACCGAATATTGATACCCCATATATTTTTGTTACACACGTTGCGCCGTTTAAGCCATTTGATGAAAGCAATCACCACAGTCGAATGATAAGAAAATATATGCAATTAGCTCATTTGCCGTATACATATACAAAAAAGTGCGGTATGCATGCACTTCGGCATACTCTTGCCACCACAATGCTTGAAAATCATGAAGATTACAGCAATATATCTGCGGCGCTCGGACACAGGAGTGAGGATTCCGCTTCTGTTTATCTGAAAACAAGCATTGAACTTCTCAGAGAATGTGCGTTGAAAATACCGGAGGTATCGAAATGAGCGAATTTAAAAGTGCTTTGGCTCCGTATATGAAGGGACTGATAGCCCAAAAACGTGCGTTAGGATTTAAATATTATGAACAGGAAAGTCAACTTTTAAAATTTGACTCTATGCTTCAGGAGCGTTATCCCCAAGCGGATACCATTACAAAGGAAATAGCTGAGTATTGGGCAATCAGGAAGCCTTATGAAAAAGCCACTACTGTAAGACACCGAATGACTCCTATTACTCATTTGGCGTTGCACATGAATAAGCTGGGATGTAATTCCTTCGTATTCCGGTTAAACGAACTTGGAAAAGAGGAAAAATATCCGGCACATATCTATAGCGATGATGAATTGGACAGATTTTTCAGAGCTGTTGATACCTGCTGTCATTATTCAAGCGAAGTTCCGTATCGCCAGTTTGTTATGCCACTATTATTTCGCATGATTTATTGCTGCGGGTTGCGTCCCGGAGAAGCTATCTCATTAAGAGTTTGTGATGTTGATATTCAAAACGGAACATTGAAAATACTTGCATCAAAATACGATTCCGACAGGCTTGTTCCTATGTCTGACTCATTGTGGAATATGTGTCGCACATATTATCAAACAGTTCATAACGGTTCCTCAAATGATATGCCGTTCTTTCCGGGATATCAAGGCAAGCCAATAACACTTGATAATCTGAGTCATAATTTCAGAAGATTTCTGTATTATGCAGGAATTTCACATGGTGGAAGAGGTAAAGGACCGCGTATCTACGATTTCAGGCATACTTTTGCAGTAAATTGTCTTCGAAATCTTGTCATGAGTGATAAATCTATGAATGCGTATTATCCTATCTTAAAAACATACATGGGGCATTCGTTCTTTAAATACACGGCATACTACCTGAAACTTACCCGAAACATGTTTCCGGATATTAGCGAAAAACTATCTCTTGTATTAGGTGATATTATTCCTGAGATTGGAGGAGATAACTGTGAATAAACCTACAGATTTCGCTTATCATCTTACAAATTATTTGACTGTATACTTATCCGGTAAGAGAAATTTCAGTATTAATACAGTTAAATCATACCGTGATACATTCAAACTCTTTCTTCGTTATTGCACAGACGAAATTAGTCTCCCGATTGCACGAATTACACTTGAAAAAATTGATCGGGATATGATATGTGGTTTCTTAGAGTATCTTGAATCAGACCGAAACGTAAATCCATGTACACTCAACCAACGGCTCGGAGCCATCCATGCATTTTACAAGTATTTACAGGTTGAGGAACCGTCATATATTCTGGAATATCAGCGAATATTGGCAATTCCGTATAAGCGATATGTCAAACCGATGATTGGCTATCTTTCCAAGGAAGCATTAACTGAAATATTTGATTCTGTAGATACGAGTACGAAACAGGGAAGAAGAGATCTCACATTGCTTTGCGTTCTTTATGACACAGGAGCACGTGTACAGGAATTGTGTGATTTGCGTTTAAGAGATTTATCTTTATCTGGTAATCCCTATGTTATGCTAACCGGGAAAGGAAGAAAAACAAGATACGTTCCGCTTTTGGAAAACACAGTTAAACTACTGAACCAATATCTTGAAGAATTTCATTATAGCAAATTATTCAATAATGATGCGCCTTTGTTTTTTAACAAGCAGCATGGAAAACTATCTCGTACAGCAGTTAATCATGTCATCAATAAATATGCAGGAATTGCAAGACAGAGATCGTCATTGGTTCCCGACAAGATCACACCTCATATTTTTCGCCATACCAAAGCCATGCATTTGTGTCAGGCAGGAGTCGATATGATTTACATTCGCGATATACTCGGACATGCTATGCTTGAAACAACAAATATATATGCAAGAATAAATGTTGAACAAATGCGGGATGCACTTGAAAAAGCTTATCCGGAATTGACCGATAAAAATATGCCAAATTGGAGTGATGACAATGCTTTAATGGATTTTCTCGCAAAGCTTTAACTTTTCTTATGTTGAATAAAAGGAAGAGATATTGCTAATATATCGGCATTTATCCCTTCCTTTTCAACATATTACTTTGCTTTGCATAACCGTCTGAGCACTGACCGATGATCCAATTCCGGAGTGCTTCCGTTTCCTCTGCCGTGAGAGCTTCCTTGAGGCTGCAATCAATTCGTCCAAACAGCCTGTCGCCGTGCATTTCTACCGACCATACAGCCGAGGTCAGCTTTTCGCTCAAGCCGTCATCCTCGTTGTAGTATGCTGCCATATCGTTTTCGTCATTTGCGGTGTATTCCCTTAATGCGTCGGCAATTTCGTTTGCGCTGTCTGCAAGGTAGGAATCACCTACCGTGAACATATTTCCGTCGCTCTCGTCAATGTTCCCGACAAGCGGACAGAAGAACACAGCCTTTACGGGTCCTGCATCCTGCGTCATTTGGCGGACGGCGGCGACTACCTCATCCATAGAGCTGTATTGGTCATAGAGGATATTCTGTTCGAGTTCCTCCTTGATGTCCTCGCTTGCCGCCCCAATAACAAGCGTCAGCATATTGGCTTCGGCTATAGTGTTTTTCTCATTCAGCGTGAGGAGCAGATGCTGACCGAAGTCGCTCTCGCTGAACAGCTTTACGCCTATATCCTCGCCCTCATTGTCTGTCAGCGGAATTTGTTTCGGCGACTTCGCAATGCCGATAGATTGCAGCTTTGTGTAAACACTATAAATGTCGCAAGGAAAATCCAAAACAAGTGTATTATCTTTATTCCGTATAATTGCGGTTATCATATTCAAATTTCTCCCATCGTCATAGGCTTGTCCTGATATAAAATGTCGAGCAGGCTTGTATCGGTGTCGTTATAGATGAAGCCGCCGACAAATTTGCCGCCGTATTCCTCGGCAATATGTTCTCCGAAACCGTTAAAATCGAAGTAGTCTTCCAGTTCGGGATGCAAGGCATAACAATCGTTATTGTCGACAATATATCTACCGACATCCTCGTAATCGTTCACATCTTCAATAATCTTGAAGCAGCCGATATTTTCAGCAAGCCGTGCAAGCTGCCCTGCCTCCTC
>OGNF01002753.1_pt1 | contig 12775 bp, 15 predicted proteins | sample 1573321 | NCBI WGS metagenome assembly OGNF01 (sample SAMEA2581911, study PRJEB24529) | metagenome | biome: Human gut stool | place: China | collected 2011
ATTCGCACATGAGTATATCCATTATCTACAAAATACTTCCACTCCTTTTGGACTCTGGCAAGCGATAGTATATTATCAGAGTATAGGAGATTTTTTCTCATATATTCAAAAGAATCATCTTAATTCAAAGCCAATAGATGGTTATGTCCCAACAGCTTTCATCACTCGATTGATGAAATTAGAAAACGAAGCTTCTGGTTATCGTGGGTTCTTGGAGGTTGACAATAATGAACCCTTAATTTATAGTCGAGGTAATGAGGAAGTTGGTGGTAAAAACGTGGAAAGAATTTCAATCTCATTCAAAGATATTCATGGATGTAGTCAAAAAATCATACTTGGAGCAAATATAATAAAAGAAAGTATGGCTGCCATGGTACAAGAGATAATAGATCCAGCATCTAAAGATACTCACGTGTCCATCCCGTACCATGTCGTTTCACGGCTCGCGGCACGTTATGCACCAAATATTGCCGATGATAATAAAAAACTCATTACTTTATGTTTTATTAGCCTTCATACTCTTGCGCCCGGTATAAAGTTGATTGATTACATGTCTTATGCCAATGAGCATCCTACTGCTGATATACTCTCAATTTTTGAACATTTTCTTGAGGACTCTAAAGTTCGCAAAAATAATGGTCAAGTAATGACAGTTGAGCAATTGGGCGATGATATTGCACATGCTGTTAAAGATGTACTGCAAAATTTCATATATGGAAAAGATTCAGAGCAAAGATTGCAGTATCTTGCAGAGATAATTGATCGCGTGAAAATCTCAACAGGAATGATTCCTTTATTGAGACTATTAATCGAGAATGACATAGACGTGACGTTAATTGAAAAAGCAGTAGAAGCTTGTGGGACACCAGTCATCTGGAATGAATTTGGAGATCTAAGCATACCAAATACTGTTAACGATGAGACTTCAAGTGAAAAACCTGATTTTGAAATAATGGCATTGATAACAAGTCAAGCACTATATAAATATTTGGCAAATCCAGAGACAGTTGTTTGTCCTATGATACAATTTTGTCAGAGTGTTATCTCTCAAGACCTAAAATATGAATGCTATGATACTCCATGGCAAGGCATAGATTGTCCTATTACTCCAATTTCTAAGTTAATTGGGCTGGGATAAAACATCTTTATAACAGATGCAACATACTGAATATTCTATAATTATGTCATCTTTGCTGATAATTGTAAATTGGCAACTCATAATTATGCTTTCGGGAAATGGAATGCCATGATTTCTAAGAACACTTTCTGCTCCAAATCAGTCGGCAAATGAAACATATAGCTGAAAGATGATTGTTCTCTTTTGCCCTTGTAAGAAGCAAAATATTTATGCTTGGGAGCTTCCTGTTTTATTGTCTCCAATACGGAGTTAAATTCGTTCCTGGCAACAAAAAACATTAGAGCGACTTTTGAGTCTCGTACCGTCAAGTATCTATCAAATAACTGGTCAATAGCTTCACCGAAAGCCTTGGGCCCATGCCAAATTTTACATTCAGCAATAAAGAGGTTGGCGTTTGTAGCAGAGTCCTTTAAGCATATATCCGTTTTACCTCCGAAGTTGAATGTTTCGCCTGTTACGGTTGCAGAATCATAACGATCTTCAAGACGGAATATAAACAAGTCACGCAGAGCCTCTTCATCTTTGTTTATGTATGTACTCGGTTTACGTTCCATTGCTTGCCCTGCACGGTAAAGCGTTTGGAGTATATCCACATACATCCTATCGTCCATAGATGGATATGGTTTGTATTCCTGCCTTTTTACTCCCGGATGAGGAACTTGTTTTTTCTTTACTGTCGGAACGGGTACTTTGTATGGAACATCGTTAGGGCTGACGTTTATCGCACGGAAGAAAGCATTTTCCGATAAGCATTGATTCTTACGTTTTTGGAATTCTGCTGATGCTCTTGACCGCAAGTTGGAGTTAAACCGCTCTACTTCTGGATTTATTGTCAATAACGGCTCTATCTCATTGTTGAAGGCGTTGACTTTATCTCTGTTAAATTGTTCGGAATCATTATCCCAACATTCATATGTCAGTATAAGCCTCCCTGTGCTTTCATCAACGTGGATTTGTTTTGCAGAAGCACCTCCGATTGTGAATGTATTTGGTCGAACAAAAAACAATACTGCGTCGCCCTCGAAAGGATAAGATACTTTTATCTCATACCCCTCATAAACCACTCTGGAATTTTGTCTGTATCCGTACATCGTCGCGGTATATGGATTACATTGCATCTCTCTTTGTATTTTTCGAGGTTCTCGAATTTCTTCCATATCGCGATATACCTTGATAGGAGTAAGACTGAACTTATTTTCAAGGTAGTCGATGTATTCATCTTCATTGATATTCAACACTTCGCTCTTAGACAGTCTGGCTATTTCTTGCGCCATCTGCCTTATTCGGTCTTCAAAAAACTCTGATCTGCTGTCGTATGTTTTATGCATAATCAATCCCAGTCATTAAGAGATTCTATATATCGGTCAACATCAAGTATGGTTACATATTTACTGCGTTTCTCCTGACATTCAGCGCAGTTGCAGGTGTTTGATTGAATATGGATGGTTTCGACCTTAGACTGTTCCTCTTCGTTTTCTTCTTCCATAATCACTTTGCGACCTCGTTCTTGAAGGAGTTGGCGGGTTTGAACGCCGGGATGTTGTGAGCCGGGATAATGAGAGTAGTATTCTTGCTGATGTTGCGGGCGGTTTTCTCGGCACGGGTTTTTACGATGAATGAGCCGAAGCCGCGAAGATAAACGTTCTCGCCGTGTGCGAGACTGTCCTTCACCACGCACATGAATTGTTCTACCACTGAGAGAACGGTAGGCTTGTCGATGCCGGTCGTTTTAGCTATCTCGTTAACTATATCTGCTTTAGTCATTTTATCTTGAAATTGATAAGTTTATAGATTACAAAATTACTAAAAATCCGTGGATTTCGGAACGAATGGCATTCCCAACGCCGCCTTTTGGCGGCTCAAATTTTTGGCAAATTGAAGGCGATGGAGCATCACGCTTCACCGCCTTCCTATTATTGTGCTGTTAGAGTATTATATTGAACAAATAGCCTGATATTACAGCAGTGAGGAATATGACGGCGACAATCATGGCGACAAGTTTCTTCTTGAAGATACTTGCGAGCATCGACATTTCAGGAATTGCCATGCCGGCGCCACCTATAACAAGTGCTATGACGGCACCTATGCTCATGCCTTTACCCATCAATGCCACGCTGATAGGAATTGCAGTCTCTGCCCGGATATACAAAGGTACACCTATGATGGCAGCGACAGGCACTGCAAGAGGATTGTCAGGTCCTGCGATTTTCAATACCCAATCACTCGGCATATATCCGTATATCACCGCTCCTAATGCAACGCCGATGATTAGATACCAGATAATCGGGCGAAGTGTGTCCCAACCGGCTCGAAGTGACAATGCGATTTTCTGACTCCACGGAAGTTGTTTCCTGTCTATCGAACCTTCGTCAGCTGAACAACAGGACTGCTTTTTCAATCTTACGTTCTTTACATATTTCTGCGCATCGACCTTTTGCAGTCCCCAGCCGAAGAACACCGCACAGAGGAAGGCAATAGCCACATAAATCAACATAGCCTTGATTCCGACCAGTGCGCCAAGCATCGCTATTATTATGGGATTCAGTAACGGGGAGGCTATTAGAAACGACATAGTGGCTCCAAATGGCACGCCTGCATTTAAGAATCCGACCGTCATAGGCAGGGTGGAACAGGCGCAGAATGGTGTTAGCGCACCGAACCCCGCAGCAATCACGTTGCCGAAAAATCCAGCCTTTTCAATCTTCTTGCTGATTTTTTCCTGCGGAATATACATCAGGATGATTTCAACAATCGCCGTAATCACGATGAACAATACAACAAGTTCAACCGTGATGTAGCAGAAATACCAAAGCGTATCGAGTAAAGTGTTCATTTCTGACTACCCTTATAAAATGCTTCAAACCGTTTTGCTATCTCATTGCGTACACGTCGGAACTCGCTCATGATATACTCCTCGGAACCGACAGCGTCGGAAGGATCATCAAATCCAATATGAATACGATGTTTAACATTACCTGTAAATACGGGACAGCTTTCATTTGCACCTCCGCATACAGTTATGACATAATCCCACGATTCGTTGAGATATTCACCGACATTGTGCGGTGTATGTCCGCTTATGTCGATGCCTATTTCCTTCATAACTTCCACGGCGCGAGGATTGACTTTTTCCGCAGGTTTAGTTCCGGCGGAAAACACTTCAATCTCAGAATCAAGCGACTGGAGAACGCCATGCGCCATCTGACTGCGGCAACTGTTGCCGGTGCATAATATCAAAACTTTCATTCGCAGTTCATTTAGAAGAAATATCCGTAAACCCATCCGGAGATAGTTGCCATGACGATAACAAGAGCGACGTATATGACAGTCTTTTTCGTGCCCATCACGCTGCGGATGACGAGCATATTGGGAAGTGACAGCGAGGGCCCGGCAAGCAGAAGGGCAAGAGCCGGACCTTTACCCATACCGGAAGCGAACAATCCCTGAATAATCGGCACTTCGGTAAGTGTTGCGAAATACATGAAGGCTCCCGTGAAACTCGCAAAGAAATTCGACAGCAGCGAATTGCCCCCAACAGCCCATTCAACCCAACTGTTGGGAATGATGCCAGGCAACTCTATTCCGTCATGAGTTGAACCCAACAGAAATCCCGCCGTCAGTACGCCCATTGCAAGCAACGGCAATATCAGCTTGGCGAATCCCCACGAAGACAATGCCCACTCGCGGTTCTCAACATCGTTTTTGTCACATAACAACACAATGGCAAGCACGGCGACGGAAACAACCATCGGCACAAGGGAAGCCAGTTTTGCATCGGGAATGAAAACATTTGCGATGAGAGTTGAAATCGCAACGGCGATAGCGCCGAGGATAATCCACTGGGCTTTCAGATGGAGGATTTTCACCAACATCACGCATAGTCCTACTGCGAGTGCCGAAGTAATCAACCATTTGGCGTTGTAGATAGCAGCCCAAACTCCACGGTCTATCGCTGCCGGAGCCCCCCAGTTGGCAAACACGAGAATTGCGACAAGTGTGAAGAAGAAAACAGCCGTTTGCCATAGCGGGCGTTTTTCAGGCGGCAGAATTATATTCATCTGCTCCACTTCCTTGTCTCGCTCCTCCTTGCGGAAGATGAACGACATCACCAGACCGATGACAATGGCGAAAGTCACAGCCCCTATGATACGGGCAATTCCCATTTCAAGGCCGAGGATACGGGCCGTGAGGATTATGGACAGGATGCTGATGGCGGGACCAGAATAGAGAAAAGCTATTGCCGGACCGAGTCCCGCACCGCGCTTGTAGATACTTGTGAACAACGGAAGAATGGTACAGGAACACACCGCGAGAATACCGCCGGAAACCGATGCCACGGTGTATGATACCCATTTCTTAGCGTTTGCTCCGAAATATTTCAGCACCGCACCCTGACTTACGAACACTGCAATCACACCGGCTATAAAGAATGCCGGTAAGAGGCAGAGAACGATATGCTCACGGGCATACCACTTAGTGAGGTCAAGAGTGGAGTGTATAGCCGTCATCAGCGTGTCGCTGTTGACGGGTAGAAAGAACGCTGTCAGGAATATGACAACTGTCCAAATCAGAAACTTGATTTCCTTTCGCGTTTCCATATCAGTCTCCTGTCGTTAAGGTTTAGATGCCGAGAACCTTTTTCACTTCGTCAGCAGAAGGAACATGCCCCTTGATTTTGACGGAGCCGTCAACGACTACGGCGGGAGTTGCCATGATGTTGTATTTCATCATCTCGGCAATGTCCTCGATTTTGGAGAGTCTGATATCGAGATTGTTTTCGCTGATCACACGTTCCACAATCTTGTAGGTCTCCTTGCACTTGGCGCAACCTGGGCCGAGGACAAGGACCTCGCTAACCTTAGTGCCGGGAGCGGAGGCGCAGCATGTTGTCTCTGTAGACTCGACGGTTTCTTCAGAGCATCCGCATGAAGGAGCGGGCTTTATATCGTCATCGACAATTATGTTGCTGTTGCAGCAACAGGAGCTTTTCTTTTTGGGCGCGAAGAGCGTTGACCAGAAACCTTTCTTTTCTTTTTTATCCATGTTGTTTGTTTTTACTATTTATGCGATTATTATTAGAGGTACATCATTACGCAGTAGTATATACCTACCGCGATAAAAATGACACCGACAGTGATGTTGAGCCATTTTTGGATTGTGCGTAGTTTGCCGTAGAACTCGCCGACTTTTTCAACACTGAAAGCGAGAATCCACGCAACCGCAAGCACCGGGAGTGCTGTGGCGACTGCAAACAGGACGGGCAATAGCCAGCCTGCGCTTGCAGTTACAGACATAGGAATGAGCATACCGAAATAGAAAATTCCGCTTGTCGGGCAGAAAGCCATTGCGAAAAGAATACCGAGCATCAACGCTCCCCAGCCACCTTTTCGGGCGAGTCCTTCGCCGTTTCCGCCGAAACCGAATTGAGGCAGATTTAGCTTATTCCCGAACAACATGAACAGTCCGATAAGCAAAAGCAATGGGCCGATAAGCAACTCTCCCCATTTCCCTATGGCTTTCTGTATGCCGAACACACTCGCCCCTTCTTTCAGTATTGAGATCAGCACGATGCCGAGGACGGTATAGGCTATGATACGCCCGACGGTATATAGCACTCCGTTTCTGAATATGCGGTTACGGTTCTCGATGTCCTTGCTGATATAGCCTATTGCGGCGATATTGGTGGCAAGCGGACACGGCGAAATAGCCGTGAGCAATCCTAAAAGGAATGCCGTAAGAGCCGGGGCCGTGCTGTTGTCGAGCAGTGTCTGTAACCAGTCCATTATTTCAAGAATTCAGTGATTTTTTGTTGAAGAATCGACTGGATCTTTGCCTTATTGTTGACAGCATAACGGAATCCGTCATCCGTCAGGTCGGCAACTTTTTCTTTTTTGCCCTGTTTGCGGACAACCACCAAAGATGACCATGCAATCTCATACTTGTCACCTAATTTCTCGCCTTCTTTAGTGGAGAGGTCAATCTCGCGGAATTTCACTCGTCCGGATTTCAGTTCTTTTGCGAATTTTGCGTCCACAAGCTCTTTTGCTGCTTTCTGCAGAGCCACACAAGTCTTGCATCGCTGCGGTCCGTGGAAATAGAGAACTTCCACAACAGGAGTTGACGACTTTGTAACGGTCTTTTTTGTCTGCGCATGACCGAATGCGAACGGAAGTACCATGAGTACCGCCATCAGAACATACTTTAGATGTTTCATGATTTTATAATTTAATGTTATATGATATTTTCGCTTCAATAGCCCAACTGTTGCCCATCTGCATAGCCTCCATTTTTCTCCAAACAGGAATATCGGCTTGCAGTGAGGCAGACATATTTTTTAATGGCCATAAGGTAAGGGATGGTATGATCTTGATTTGGTGATAGACCGTTCCATATAGCGGTTTATTGTCACTTTTGGCTCGTCCTTTGGTCTCGTATGCCAGATTCAATCCCAGGTCTATAGGTTTAGCCAAACGATAATAACCGGCAACGCTTAAATAGACCAGACTTCCATACTGATAGTCAAAGTTCTTGGATTTTATTCTTTGCGCGTATTCAAAGAAGTCATTTGTGGTAAAATAGAACTTCTTCAACGGAGACCATGAAGCAAAAGCACCGACAGTGTATTTATAACTTCCTGAGGATGGCTGCATTGAAATCGGAAGCTTCACGCCATCACTCTCATAGTCAAATTTCCCGATTGGGAATTTAACTATTATGTATGGATTTACAGACACCCCCTTTCTGACATTTCTATATACTGCATAGTTCAGCGACAATGACAAGTCTCCGAATCCGTTTGCAGAAACATCAGGAAACAAATCTGATTGATAATGTTCGTATTTGTCGATATAGTAACCCAGTTGAACCTGTGCAGTCAATCTGGATGTTATACCGTAGCCTATGCCCAGAGACATAAAGTCGTAACCTGCTCCCTTGATTTTTCCGGGAAAATCAAAATCCGCTTCATGACTCCCCTCGTAATACTTGTTGGATTCACTATGGCGGTAATCCAACGATATCTGAAGATTTCGTTTTTTTACAGACGCTTCACTGTTTGCCGAAGAAACAGGATTGCCTGCACCGCAACATTGAGCGTATATGTCTAATGGTACGATAAAAGTAGTTGCCAATAAAGCAAATACTGTTGTCAATAATTTTCTCATATCTCGTTCTGTTACCATTGGCCAAATCTGTCAACATATCTTTCCCAGCCGGGAAATCTACCGCGCTCTTTTGTCCAAGGCCAGACAAACACGTCTATGTCTTTTGTGTAGGAGCCGTACTCATTTGAGACCGTACATGATACGGTAAGGCGCCCAACACAAGTGTGGCAACCCCAAAAGTAAGCCTTATTCGGTTCATTTCTGACTGGAACAAGGGATCCTTTAGCCCTTTGCCATTCATATTTGAGATTTTCTCCAACCGCATCCGCGACAAGAACGATTGTATCAAACATACACGCTGAGTCGCAAGAAGAAGTCAATCCTCTAAACTCAATAGTTGGTGTCTCTATATCCTCTGGATCTTCCATATAGGAAGGCTGACAGGACGTTGCCGAAATGCCAATAATTATGACTGTACCAAGTGTGTACAATAAACTTTTCATGATATTTAGTTTAGATAATCCTTAACTTTCTTTTCTATTCCGTGTTTGAACTCGGAGGTGTTCTTGCGGGCGTTTTGGAATGCAAACGCTGTCATATCCTCATAGGAAGTCTTTCCGTCTGCCTTCTTTATTATCAGAAGGGCTGATCCTGCAATTTCATACGCATCGGCAATTTGTCCTCCATCAGAAGTAGTGATGTCAACAACTTTGAAACTGACAGCATTATTGCCCGCGAAACAGCTATCTACCGACTCTTTTGCGAAACGCTCGATGGCACGGCAGGTAAGGCATCTTTGCTTCCCGTGAAAATACACAACCTCGACGTGTGGGGCAGATGATGAAATCTCACTTTGAGTTCCCTCAGTATTAGTAGTTGTGTTGGTGCAAGAAGAAACTACTGCCATGATTATTGTGGCTAACATAGCAAATTTCAAATACTTCATAATGCTATTTTTTTGATATTTGTTCTCATTAATGTCCCATTAAAATCGGGAAGAGTACTTTGAAATCGTTGAAATTTAGTTTGTTGCAAAGGTTTTGCGGCCGAACGGACTTGATTTGCTATATTTGGCTCCGTAAGAAATCGGAGCCATGTATAACGTCAAATATGTTTTCGCCCAACTGGTGGCATTTTTGAATCGAAGCAAGTTCAACCGTATCGTTGCCAAGTATGGAGGAGACCGATATGTGAAACATTTCACATGCTGGAACCAACTGCTCGCAATGATGTTCGGTCAGTTATGCAACCGCTCAAGCCTGCGTGATCTGATAACGATTCTTGATGCCCACAGCAACAAGTGTTATCACCTCGGAATGGGCCGGAATGTCTCCAAGACCAATCTTGCGTATGCCAATCAGAATCGGGATTACCGCATCTTTGAGGAGTACGCGTATTATCTTGTCTCGGAGGCCAGGGAGAAAGACCAATATCTTTGACTTAGAAGGGAATGTCTACGCTTTCGACTCCACTACCATTGACCTGTGTCTTGCAGTCTTCTGGTGGGCAAAGTTCCGAAAGCGGAAAGGCGGCATCAAGGTTCACACATTATTGGATGTTGAAACCCAGATCCCAGCCTTCTTCCATATCACGACGGCTTCAGTGCATGACAGCAAAGCGATGGATGTAATCCCTTATGAACAAGGCTCATATTATATCTTCGACCGCGGGTATAATGACTCCAAGCGACTGTATAAAATCAACTGCATAGAAGCCTACTTCGTGGTCCGAGCCAAGAAGAACCTTCAATATAAGGCTGTCAAGTGGAAGCGTCGGTTGCCAAAGAATGTGTTATCCGACGCCACTATCGAACTGACGGGATTCTATCCGAAGAAGCACTATCCGGCACATCTGAGGCTCATCCGATATTGGGATGAGGAACTGAACCGAGAGTTCATGTTTCTTACGAATAACTTCAGTCTGACCTCCCTTCAGGTTGCCAATCTGTACAAGAACAGGTGGCAGGTTGAGTTGTTCTTCAAATGGCTCAAACAACATCTGAAGATAAAGAAATTCTGGGGGACTTCGGAGAATGCGGTGCGAATTCAAATCTATTGTGCGATGTGCGCCTACTGCCTTGTGGCGATAGTGCAGCATGACATGAAGCTTGATCGCTCGACCTACGAAGTCTTACAGATTCTTGGAGTCTCTCTGACCGACACAACCCATTTGGTCGACCTTTTCGACAGAACTAAATCTCAAAATTTCAATGTTCTCTCCGACCCAAATGGGCCAAATTTATTTAATTTTTAACCAGCTCCCATTTTTATGGGACACTAGTGATTTGTTCTATGAGTTCATTGAAATAATATTCAGAGTCTGATTCTCCTTCCATTATTTCCCTACGGTATATAGGATTCCCATCGCAGTCAACCGCAACCCATTGAGGCGGAATGTAAACTTGCATTGCGCGGGCAAGTTCCATATTAGAATCCATAATGACATCTTCTGTCCAGCCTTTAGTCTTTACAACGGGTAAAACACGGTTAGAAGTTTTGATATCATCTACTGAAACTAATACAATCTTGATTTTATCTGAATATTCACCGTCATCCTTCAGTTCTATGAGAGAATCTATCATAGAAAGATTTGTAGGACAACAGGTTTTCCAGAAAACAAAGAGAGTCACATTGCCTTCTTTTTTGTCAAGATATGATTTACTAGGCTTGCTCACGCCATGTAAATCCTTTACATACAAATCCATTCCCGGGTACTGTGCGTAAGCGGTCAATATTGAGATCGCAAAAAACGATATTAAAGCAATCAATTGTTTCATGGAAGTATTTTGCCGAATTACGAACATAATGATGAAAAAAATAGTGCCTACGAGCAGCAGCTATTCTTTTTTGAGGGACAGCAGTCGTCAAGCATATGTAAAAACAGTTGCCGTGCGAGTTTCCAGTTTTCAGCGTTGATGCAATACTTCACTTTTGGCGGCTCGATGGTGCCTTGTATCAGACCGGCCTCCTTCAACTCGCTCAGATGCTGCGATACAGTGGCTTTCGCAATCGTAAGCACTTCATGTATATCCCCAAAGAAACATTCGTTTCTTTGAGCGAGAAAATTGAGAATTGCTATCCGCGTGGGATGCCCCATCGCTTTCGCAAACCTCGCAAGACGTTCCTGTTCAGGCGTTATCTCTAATTTTGACATATCATTCCTTGTTTGATGTTCGCAAAATTACAAACATTATCTGATATGACCAAATTTTTTAGGCATTATTTTCAATCAACAAATTTCCCTTACGGAGATTTTACCAATACATCGCCGCCTGTGGCGGCCGAAATTTTTTGCAAATTGAAGGCGATGGAGCATCATGCTTCACCGCCTTTGTCACTGATATGGCTATGGTTACTTGTTCCGTTTAGCGAGCCACTCGTCACGTTTGTGACGGCACTCTTTGAGGGTTGGAGCGACTACCGAAAAGAGGTCTCCTTCTTGTGTGCGGTAGTCATACATCACTCTGCTAATCCGTTTCCCTCTGTGGGAAGAGTAGAAGGTCTCATACTGCTCCTGTCCCGGTTGGGTGGTCGATATTCCGTTTTGGGTCATTCGTGTCATAGTCTTTGGGGGTGTTGTGACCACCGCCGGAGTTGGCGGTGGTCGGGTTAAACTTATGCTCTCTTGCGCTCGGCAATCAACTTCTTGTTGGCTTGGATGATGCCGGCTATCTGCTCAGTATATTCGCAGACCTTGTTGGCGAAGGCTCGGCATTGAATGATTGAGTAGTCCTTCAGCGAGATTTCCACGGTGGCGATGGTCTTGCCTCCCATCGTTGCGGTGAACACCAATGTGTCGGCTTTGAGGTAGTAGCCTGCTGAACCTACGCAGATATGTTGCTTTGTGCCTTCATCGTAGTAGTCGGCTATGCTGTCAAGGGTATTGAGCCGGATTGTGCCATCCGTCATCGTCAGTCCGATGAAGCGACCTTTAAGTTCCTCGAACTTGGCTTGGTCGGCTTCCGCTTTCCTGCGGTTGGCTTCCCTCTGCTCTTTCACTCTCTGTCGGTTGACCTTCTCCACGTATTCATCGTGGGCGTGCTTTAGGTCTTTGGGTGCGACCAATGACGGGGAATGGAGGTCTCTGCCCATACGCTCCAACATCTTGATGTAGTCGAACCACATGCTCGGTGCGTTGAATGTATATCCGGCTCTCTTGGCTACCTTGATGGAGTTCCAATACTTTTCAACCTCCTGCGGATGCTGGCAAAGATAGCGGAGCATTTCAATGTCTCCGGATTTCATCAGCGTCTCGGCTTTAGGATTGGTAAGCAACTGCTGAAAGAGTGTCACGGGGTGCATTGCGTGACAACATCCCTTGAACCCGTTGCGATTGATGGTGTCGGTTGACTTGATGCGCGGATAAACCCATTGACCTGCGATGTGACGGAAAGCATCGTTGTCGCCCCTTATCTCCAATGGAGAGCCGAAAGCGAATGAGTCAACGTAATAGCCGAGTGTTCGCTGGAGTCCCACGACAGTGGCGTGTCCCTTGGGGTCAATCCAATACTGACCGATTTCAAGATAGGCGGGTT
>OGNF01002754.1_pt1 | contig 12773 bp, 17 predicted proteins | sample 1573321 | NCBI WGS metagenome assembly OGNF01 (sample SAMEA2581911, study PRJEB24529) | metagenome | biome: Human gut stool | place: China | collected 2011
AATTCCAGTTTACCGAATCCGTGGTGCAAATCCTGCGCCGCGATAATCAAAGAATAGCGTTTTTTCGAAAATCGAACAATTTGCATAGAAAACCCGCTGAAATCATAAGATTTCAGCGGGTTTTCTGGTCCGAGTGACTGGTTTCGAACCAGCGGCCTCGTGGTCCCAAACCACGCGCTCTCCCGAATGGTTCAGATATATGCACCCAAAATTCTTAAAAAACAACTGCAAATATAAGAATATCGAGAAAATCTAGTGATATGTCCTTTTTATACAAAGGCACTTTTTCGGCTGCCCCGCAGCAAGGAAAAGTGTCTTTTGTATTACGGTCATAATTTTGAGGATGCAACGCAAACGCCGGGCAAATGAGCTATTTTGCTGTTTGTAATTATTGAATACCTGATTTGTAAAGAAGCAAATTAAAGGACATTTATGCAAAACATAAATGTCCTTTTTCTATTGTTCAAATTCCGCATGTCGAGGTGATTTTTATGCAATCGCAAGTCAATTTCTCCTACTTTTACGGCGAAGAATCTGAGCAGTTCAGTTACTTCCGGATTCCCAGATTGTTGGTGCGCAGCAAGAAGTTCAAGACACTCTCCGTCGAAGCAAAGCTGCTCTACGGCCTGATGCTTGACCGCATGGGGTTATCTTCCAAACACGGCTGGTATGATGAGCTGGGGCGCGTTTACATCTATTACACACTCGACGAGATTCAGACTGACCTCATGTGCGGACACAACAAAGCGGTCCGACTCTTGGCCGAGCTGGATACCGGAAAAGATGGTTTTGGCCTGATCGAGCGCGTGAAGCAGGGGCAAGGCCGTCCAGCAAAGATTTACGTCAAAAAATTCACCACGACCGATGTACCGGAAGCTCCCCTTTCTGCGCCTGTTCCAGACTTCCCGGATTCGGAAATCCAGACTTCCCAAAATCAAACTTCCAGACTTCCGCTTTTGGGAAGTCAAGACTTCCCAAAACGGGAAGCAAGTTATTTAGATAATATCTATCCTGAGTTTAGCTATCCTGATCCATCTATCTATCCGGCGCAAGCGCCGCCGGGAAATGGAGATCGATTGATTGAGCGATGGAGTTTGAAAGAGCGCGTCAAAAATCAAATCGAATATGACGCGCTCTGCACGCAGTATGCCGCCGAGGACGTGGACGCGCTGGTGGAGCTGATCTCGGAAGTCCAGAGCAGCACCGCTGATGCCGTCCGGCTGGGAAAAGAGCAAGTCCCCATCGAGATCATCAAGGAACGGTTCCGGCAGCTCACACAGATGCACGTTGCCTACATTCTGGACAGCCTGCGGACAACCACGACACAAATCAATAACATCAAAGCCTATCTTCTGACCGCGCTCTACAATGCGCCGACGACGATGGGCTTTTTCTATTCCGCTCAGGTGCAGCATGATTTCGGCAGAAAATAGGTCTCATGGTGAGACGTATTTTTTGATATAAAAATTCAATTTTGGAGGTACCACATGGCAGAAGAAAAAGCCCGCGACCCGACGAAGCCGGAAATCAAGCCGGTTAGCATCCCACTTTCCAAAATCCACGACCTGCCCGGCAGCGTATTCGCGCCGCCGAGTCCGAAAAGTCTGGAGGCGCTGACAAGCAGCATCGTTCTCAAGGGCATCCAGGAACCAGTCATCCTGCGCCAGCGCGAGGATGGCGAGTTTCAGATCGTCTACGGCAACCGCCGCCGCAAGGCAAGCGAGCTGGCAAAGAAAACGGAGATCCCGGCGTTCGTCTATGACATGACGGAAAAAAAGCCAGGGATTTCCGCTTGAAGGACAATGCACAGGGGAAGCCGCCCGGCAAGCTGTTGACAGAAGCGGAGATCGGCAAAAAGAAGGACACGAAGGCGGTAAGTGTTGATAAACCGGACGTAAAAGTGGCAAAGGACACACAGCAGGATGCGTCTGTCCTGCCGAAAGCAGCAGGCAAGGAACTTCCGAAAAAGCCTCCCGCAAAGGCACAGGAACCGCCCAGGGGGCAGCCCAAATCAGAAAAAACCACGTCCGCGCCCGTCCCTTCCCCTATCAGCGCATACAAAGACGTTTCCCAAAGCGCCTAGTACTATCCGGACATCCAAAAGGCCGTCTGGATGGGCACCTATGAGGGCCAGTCCAGTACGGTCATGGCCCCGGAAAAGCCCATCACCCGGCAGGAGATCATGACTGTGGTAGCCCGGGCGCTCTATCTGGATCTGGACCGGTATCCGGAGGATTTTGACCTTGACGCCAAAAAGCTCTGGGACAGCGCACAGGACCCCAATATGGAAAACCGTGCGTTCTACTGGATGAGCCGTCCCCATGGGACATGGTGTGTGCGGGAACGCGAAGTCTTTCTGGACGATACCAACGCGAACTGTATCTGGACCTATTATGCCGATCAACCGGAGGGCATTCTCGACTTCCGTGTCGTTGTGGAGGGTGTTCGTGACGGCAAGCTGGCAGGGCGGGTCTATCCCATTGACTACAAAAGCCAGGTACAGCGCGTGCTTCGTTCCGCGCTGCCCATTGAGACCTTACAATATGTTTCAGAAGACGGATGTACCCATGAAGTCGATTACAACAGTTTTATGCAAAGCCGGATCGCCTATGACCAAACCATTCGGGCTGTCCGGTATCTGCCGAAAAGTGAGGCAGAGCTTCAGCGCCTGCTGATGCTGGAACACCGAATGGAGCGTCCGTCCAAAAAGACCAGACGCACAAAAGCCGCTGCGCCGCAGCGATAAATCAATCAGCGCCGCAAGCGATGCTGATTGAGCAAGTATGTCATTTGTTAAACAAACGACCCTTGTTAGGGGCATGCCCCTAAGACCCCGCGATTTGCGTCTCACGGTGAGACGCATTTCATTTGAAGAAGGAGGGATTCTTTGCGCAGCCGGAATCACTTTATCGGCCTCTGGCTGGATGACGGCGAATACCGGCATCTGACGCGGCTGTGCCGGGACAGCGGGTTGTCCGTCAGCGGCACAGTCCGCAAGTGTATCATGGGCGAGCAGCTCAAGCCCCGCCCGCCGGACTGCTATGCCGCCCTTCTGCGGGAGCTGTCCGGCATCGGCACCATTATCAACCAGCTTGCCCACTGGGCAAACGGCAAGGGCTATGCGAAACAGGCAGAGATCCACAGTGCGGCGGTGCTGGCAAAACAAGCCTGGCAGCTCGTGAAGGACACGCTGTAATGGCCTACGACAAAATCATCGTCATCCGCTCCCGGCTGGATCGTTGCCTGTGCTATGCGCAGAACGAGGAAAAGACGGATCTGACAGACGCGCTGCGGTACATCGAAAACCCGGCAAAGGCCCGCCTGCAGACGGCTATCAACTGTGGCCTTGAGACGGCGTTTCAGGAAATGCAGGCAACCAAGCGGCGCTGGGGCAAATGCGGCGGCATTCTGGGCTACTCCGATGACCGTCCGCAGTCAAGGCCGGACGATTGCTGGCGCAATCGTCCGCGAGCCGACCAGTTTGTGAACTGGTCGGGCCTTGACAACGGCCAGCCATCGGAAGTGCGGCAGACAAGGGAAGCAAACCGGAGAAGTCCGCTGGCGCGGACTTCTCGATGCTGGGAGGTGCGGCGCAAGCCGGGAATTGCGTCTCACCGTGAGACGTATTTGATGCGTGTGCTTGCATATCTGCAAGAGTATGATATAATACTATCAGAACCATGATAGGAGGACTGATGATGAATCTGAAACCATCCACCGCGCTGCGTAACGAATATCAGCAGATTTCAATGCTCGCAAAAGCATCCGGCGAGCCGGTCATTATCACCAACAAGGGCGAAGCCGATCTGGTCGTGATGAGCATGGAAGCTTATGAGGAACGCGAAAAGATGCTGGAGCATCGGGCAAACGTTCTGGAGGCGGAGTTTTCCAGATTAGCCGGTGCGCCTACGTTCCGTGTAGACGAGGTTCGCTCCCGTCTGGCGGAGAAATATGCACATGGCAAAGTATCGGGTTGAATTGCTGCTTGCCGCGTGGCAGGATATTGACAAAATTTCGGACATTTATCTGCGGCTGGTCGGTCCGGCGGCTGCCCAGCGCATCACAGATCAAATCCTTGACACGCTGGAGCGGCTGGGCGATTTTCCCTATATGGGCGCCCAGCATCCGGACTTGGAACTGGCCAAACGGGAGTTCCGCAAGGTGATCTGCGGCGATTATGTCTGCGTCTACAAAGTGATAGAGGAAACGGTATTTGTCTATCGCATTGTCAACGGTAAGACGGATTATCCGAAACTTCTGAGATAGCGAAAAGAGAGTGTGTGTTCTGTAGCTTACAGGCCACATTCTCTTTTTGCTTCTTGTATTGCGTCTCACCGTGAGATTTATTTCATTTGAAATGGAGGTATTCACAACATGAAAAAGCTGATTTATTTCATTGTTCCGGCAATTCTGCTGGCCGCAGCTGGATTTCTGCTTGCTTGCAAGCGCCATGCCAGCCGTACCGGTTTGGCGTGCATCCATCCATCTGACCTGTGATCCACAAAAAGAAATCCTTTCGCAGCGCCGCCCCGGTGTGGGCGGCGTTTGCTATACCTGTGTTATGGCTGGCCGTGTTGATGGCGGGCTGCTACGAACCCGGTATGACGGTTTTCGTGTTGATGGACGGCTTTTCTGCTGCCATCCAGAGGCCGTTTTCCCTGCGCTGGACGCCGTATACGCCAAAATTCATGGGTATCTTTTTGCTGCTCTACGGCTGCGCAATTCTGTTTTATTACACAGGTCAGAAGAATACCCGCCCCGGTGAGGAACACGGCTCCGCGTCGTGGGGCAGCGTCCGGGATATGGACAAGAAGTACCGCGACAAGGACGAAAGCCAGAACGTCATTCTGACAAAGCACCTACAGATGAGCATGAACGGCAAGCTGCACAGGAGAAATCTCCTGCAAATCATCGTGGGCGGCTCCGGCAGCGGCAAGACGCGCTTTCTGGCAAAGCCCAATCTGATGCTTGCCAATGCCAGCTTCATCGTGACCGACCCAAAGGGCGAAATGCTCCGGGCAGTTGGCAATCTGTTCTTGCAGGAGGGCTATGTTCTGCGGGTGTTTGACTTGATCGACCCGGCGAAATCCGACTGCTACAATCCCTTCCACTACATACGCAAGGATTCGGACGTGTTCAAGCTTATTGACAACTTCATCAAAAACACCACGCCAAAGGGCGCGAAAGCAAACGATCCGTTTTGGGAGAAATCAGAGACGGCTCTGGACTCTGCGCTGATGCTGTATCTGCTGCATGAAGCGCCGCCGGAGGATCAGAACATGGAGACCATTCTGTATATGATCGAGAACGGCGGAGCCAAAGAGGAAGACGACGACTACCAATCTCCGTTGGATTTGCTGTTTGAGGCGCTGGAGGAAGAACAGCCGGATCATATTGCTGTGCGCCAATACCATATTTTCAAGCAAGCCGCCGGAAAAACCGCTAAAAGCATATTGGTGAGCGCCGCCGTCCGTTTGGCGTCATTTACGCTGCCGGAGATTCAGCGTATCACAAGCAACGACGATATGGAGCTGGGAAAGCTCGGCGAGCGCAAGCAGGCCATCTTTTGCATCATCCCGGACAGCAATGACGCATCGCTCAATTTCCTCGTCGGCATACTCTATACGCAAGCCTTTCAGGAACTGTATTATCAGGCGGATAAGGTGCATCACGGCGCGCTGCCCGTCCCGGTCCGGCTGATGTTCGACGAATTTGCCAACGTGGCCTTGCCCGACGGCTACGCCCGTCTGCAGGCAACAATGCGCTCAAGAAATATCATGTCAACGATCATCCTGCAAAACATCAGCCAGCTCAAGGCGCTGTTTACCGCCTGGTCACAACAACGCCGGGGGAAGCATAAATACGTCTCACCGTGAGACACATTTCTATGGCGGAAATAAGTCTCACGGTGAGACGCAATTGGGAGGTGACACCTATTCCAGACATTCGAGAACAACCAGACCGAAAAAAGGACAAACACGAAAAACGTCCGGCAGCCTCCGCCGTGCAGCGCCAGATGGCACAGAAATTTGTAAAAGAAGTGAATGACAGTGCTAAGCAGCCTGACTCCGCGGCCAGCGCGGAGAGTGATGCCGCGGAGCAGGTAGAAGCGGCTGCCTGTGAGATCGTCCACGAAGCAGTTCAGCTTCCGCGCACCACTTCTCAAAGGATTCTTCACGCGGTTTCTCCTGATCGTTCACAGCAGGAGCAATCTGCGCCGCGACAAGCGCCGGATCTGCCCCGACAACGCACCGTGGATACACAATTCGGGTCAAAATCAGAGCGGCCACAGAACATGCCGGCAATGACACCGCAGGAACAGGGACGCCGCGCCTATACTCAGCAAGCGGCGAGAGCGACTGTAACGGAGCCTATACCAGAGCAGTTGCAAGAGTATCACGCTACACTTAACGTGCTACCTTTGGAAAAAGAGCCGCGTCAGTGTTCAGAAGATCTATACACCCAACCAGGACCGGTGCAGCCACAGAATACACCAAAGCTGACACCACAGGGGCAAGCAAGATGTGCATATATCCAGCAAGCTGCAAAAACACAGGCAGAACCCATATCACATTCAGGGCCGCAAGACACACAACCTGCAAATATGCCGCTTCAACCTCGACAGCGACCGCACGCCGAGAAAGTGCGGTCTCACTCCGATCCAGTGCTGTCTGACGCTTCATCCGCACCACAGGAACAAGGCCGCCGCACCTATCGTCGGAAGGTAAAGAAGACGCGCACAGAGGAACAGTCTGTGCGTGATGATTCTCATGCAGCGCAGTCGGAAATCCGTTTTACGGATGGTTTGCCGCAGCGCAAGATGCTGCAACCCCGTAAAGAAGCGGAGCTGCCGGAAGGCCGCAGTCATGTGCCGGGCAGACAGGAAAATTCGCTTCTGCCGTCTGCTGCCGCACCAGCAGAAACGAAATCTGTCCAACACATAAAACAGCCGGGATCGTGGACGCCGCGCATCGTAGCAGCACCAGATGTGCACAGCCATGAGCATCCCATCCGGGAACAGATCACAACTGATCCGGCAAACGTTCCGCCGCCCACACCACAGGCCCAGATGCGGCGAGTTTTTGTAAAAAGCCAAGCCCGGCGCGTTCAAAGTCCATCCATCAATCCATCCGAATAGGCTGTATCCATTCTGCCGCAGCCGATTGCTCCGGAGATACCCGCAGCCACAGCGAATCACCGCACACCGGTATTCGTACCAGCTGAGGAACAACCACGCCTGCAGCCCGCACCGCCGCAGGCTCCATCGGCAAAAAGGCTGCCAGCCGTCCGGGAAAGAACAGATATCAACGCCGCTCCGAGGGAGAAAACTCGAAGCGGCGTTACGATTCGGACGCGGGAAACCGTGCTGTCCGGCGCCCGAAAGGTGCAGCCAGCACCTTCTGTATCAGGAACTGCGGCGAAGCGGGCACAAAAAGTGGCCACTCAGGACGCCCAACGGAAGATGTTCAAAAAGAGCAATTCCAGCGCGGCCAGAGCTACTGCTGCAGCATCGAAAAGGCTGGTCGAGGCTGCGGCAAAAGCGACAAAAGAGCTGATCAGTATACTGATGAGTCTCGGCGGCGGCACTGCGCTCCTGATCGTGTTTTCCTTGTTGATTGTTGCGAGCGCGTTCCTGGCGTCGCCACTGGGAATCCTCTTTGCCGACGAACAGAAGTCCGATGATACTGTGCCTCTGGCGACGGCTATTGCGGAGATCCAAGGCGAGTATCATGCCAAACTGGAGGAATTGCAAAGCGGCGATCTCGCATCCGTCCAGATCGTCGGACAGGCCCCTGACTGGCGCGAGGTTGTGGCCGTGTTTGCGTCCAAAACAGCCGGTTCAGAGGATGGCATGGACGTGTTCACGCTGGATGCTGCGCGCGTGGAGTTGCTGCGGCAGGTGTTCTGGGATATGTGCCAAATCAGCACACAGACCGAACCCACACAGAATGAAGCCGGTGAAACGGAAACAGTGCTGACCATCACGATCTCGGCCAAGACCGCCGAACAGATGCGGCTGGAATATGCCTTTTCCAAGTATCAGAATGACGCGCTGGATATACTGCTTGAAAATCTGGGCAGTCTGCATATTCCGATGGGTTCGCTGACGATCTCGCAGGAGGACGCAATTGTACTGCTTGAAAACCTACCGGACGATCTTGACCCAGCTCGAAAAGCCGTTGTGGAAACGGCGATGCAGCTTGTCGGAAAGGTATCCTATTTCTGGGGCGGCAAATCGCTCGTCCTTGGCTGGGACGACCGTTGGGGCGTTCCCACAGAGGTTACAGCAGAGGGGAGCGGATCCACTGGCACAGTCCGTCCGTTCGGACTGGATTGCAGCGGATTTGTAGACTGGGTGTTTTATAATGCCACAAACGGCGTATATTACCCCGGCCATGGCGGCGGTGCAGCCACGCAGCACAGCTATTGTGAAAACATCCCATGGAGCGAAGCCCAGCCCGGCGACCTGGTGTTCTATCCGGACGATTCCCACGTCGGTATTGTCGGCGGCACAGACGCGGACGGCAATCTGCTGATCATCCACTGCAGCGGCGGCGCAAACGGCGTTGTGATTACAGGCTCGGCGGGATTTACGGCTACGGCGAGACCGGATTACTAGGGTGTATCTGAAAACAGCGCTTAGATGTGCAAAATGCTGAAAGCGACGCAGATCGCGGCGACCATAACAAAAGCAAGGAAGGAGTCATCCCGCTTGTCATAGCGTGTCTCAGCGCGGCGAAATTCCTTGAGGCGATTGAAGAAACGCTCTATTACATTCCGCCGTTTATACGTCTCTTTATCAAACGGCCACGGCTGCTTTGTGTTCACTTTCGGCGGGATCGTATAGCGGGCGGACTGGTCATGCAGATAAGTTCGGATCTCTTTTGTGCCATAGGCTTTATCGGCAAGAATATCACAGTCCTTCAGACCCGGAAGCAGCTTCAGCAGAGGAACTGCCTCCGTGCAATCGTCAACATTTCCGGCAGACAGCAAAAAAGCCACAGGCCGCAGGTCTTTTCCGACAATGGCATGAATTTTCGTGTTCAGACCTCCGCGTGTTTTGCCGATGCTGCTTGATGTCTGACTTTTGCTCGCTTTCTTATTCCACGACCTGCCTGCACGGATGCTTTGATCGACGTTGAATCCATGCTCAGCTCCGCGCCAGTGCTCGAGGCCGCGCAGAGCTCGAAGATTTTCTTCAGGGTTCCATCGTCCCGCCAACGGCAGAAGCATCTGTACACAGTCTGATGCGGACCGAATCTCGCCGGAAGATCGCTCCAGCGCGCACCACTGCGGGCAAGCCACAGGATGCCATTGAGATGCGCGCGAATATCCTTCTGCGGACGACCGGTATGCGAGATCGGGATAAGCGGCCGGACCAGCTCCCATTCCTTATCGGTAAGTTCATAACGACGGGCTTTCATGCTTGTCACTTCTTTCTGCCCTTGTCTTGCCACTTATTTGTGCCTTTTTCTTGTATGCTTCGCTTTTTTTGACTTTTCAGATTCACCCTAGGTCACGGTAACGGAGCGGCTCGTTTTAGCAGAGCAGAGCGTCACGCGGCGCGCTGTGTTTTTCAGCACGATGGCATCGTCGTCGAACAAGTTGTGTCGCAGCCGGAGGGTCGTGCCGTTTTCCAGCGGATAGCGGGTATCGTGACCGTTCAGGAAGCAGGCTTCCGTAAAGCCAACGCGATCCGGCTGACAGGCGTGCGAAAAGCGCAGTTCATAGTCCTCAAATGCCGTGCCGTCAGCCAGCGGAACCCGGAAGCCCGGATGCCCGCCGATGCCGAACGGCAGCTCTTTTTCGTCCTCATTGCGGACGATATAGGTCACAGCCACCGTCCAGCCGCGCAGTGCATAGCGCACCCGGAAGATGAAGCGGAACGGATACTGCCGCAGCGTTTCCGGCGTCTGCCGCAGGCAGAGCGTAACGGAATCGGCAGATTGTTCTTCGACGGAGAATACAGAATCCTTTGCAAAGCCGTGAATGTCCATCGAATAGCGTTCGCCGTAGAGCGTATAGCTGCCGTCTGTCAGGCGCGCAACATACGGGAACAGCACCGGCGCGCGGTCGCGCCAGTATTTCTCGTCGCCGTTCCAGAGGTATTGCGTGCCCTGTCTGGAGCGCAGCTCCATCATCTGCGCGCCGAGCAGATCGACGCACAGGGTCAAATTTTCATTTTGCAGCTCGATCATGGCTCAGTCCTTCGCCGCTGGATACTCGTTGCAGAGCAGACGGTACGGCGCTTCGTCTTCTTCGATCTTCGGGAACCGGCCAACCGGTGGATTGAAGCGGTTGTCGGTGTTGTCATCATTACACTGGCTGACCTCGCCCAGCAGGACAGCGCCCGTGCCGGGTTCGACTTCAAAATCGTGATACATATACTGCTGGATATGGATGCTCTCGCCCGGCGTGAGCTTCACCTGCGTCCCGGCAGGCACGGTGTAAGTCCGACCATCGCAGTGGACGGTCACATCAGATTCCTTGTCGATGGACTCGTCGGGCAGACTGTTGTAGACACGAATGAGGATGTTACCGCCTCCGCGGTTGATGATGTCCTCGGTCTTGTACCAATGGAAGTGGTTTGGAGAATACTGCCCCTCCTTCACGTAGAGCAGCTTCTCGGCGTAGACCTTCGGATACTTGTCCTGCATGGCGCGGTTGCCATTGCGGATGGTGATGAGCGACATTCCAACCTTGTCAAAGTCGCCAAGGCCGTAATCGGTAATATCCCAGCCGAGCATACAGTCGCGGACTTCGTCATATTCGTGCCCTATGGTTTTCCATTCTTCGGGCGTGAAATTGCAGAACGGCGGCAGGTAGCAATGCTCCTTCGCGCACATGGCTTCCAGCTCTTTTAATGCCTTGTTGATCTCACTGCGTTTCATATTGCGCTCCTTTTATTACAACGGTTTTGTTTCCAGTTCGAGGCCATCATAGCTTACAACAAATCCGGGGAGAATTCTCTCCATTTCTTCATATGGAAGGTATCCATTGTAAAAAAAATGATTTGCGCCGAACGCTGCATGTGCATCTGCGATGCCAGTTTGATACATATATTCTCATAGTTCCAGATTCGCCTTTTGCACTCACATGCGTTCCTGACAGCCATCCATATTCCTTGCGGTAGGTCACACCAAGGGATTCTGTCAATTCAGCCAATTGTTCATCCCGTATGGTATTAACTTTGGGCTGATGGGCCGTCTGCATATAAATCTAAGCAGCCTTTTCTACTGCCTCAATTGGGACAAAAGTTCCGTCTGTCAACCAACTGGATCGTCTCGACGAGGTTTCTTCTATGCATATGCACTGGAAGATCTATGCCGGTTCAAGTTCTCAACACAAATCCTTCAAAGATTCACATTCCTTCCAGGAAGCGATCAACCACCAACTGCCGGAAGTTTGGAGACAGGCTTGCAAAGTAGGCTGTGAAGCCCGTGACCCGAACCACCAAATCGGGATACATATCCGGATTCTCATTGGCTGCTTTCAGCTTATCAGCATCCAGAATATTGATATTGATCAAAGTACCGCCCTGTTTGAAATGACCCTCAATCAGATTTAGTACCGTATCAATGCCCTTTTCATCAGCAGCAAGCTTCGGATCAAACTCCAGCTGCAACGGTGCTGTATTGCCATATCCGCACTGCACTGACGCAATTCCCGCTGATTGCGCTGTGGGTGCGCCATCAGTGCGGAAATGCGGGTTCGGATTGGCGCCGTGGGAAATTGGAGTGCCCGCTCGTCGCCCATTCGGAGTCGCACCGACCTTAGAGCCGTACTCAATCGTTCGCGACCAAGAGAACCATCCGGGTATCAACTGTCTTCCCTCAGGCATGGGCTGAGCCTTCACCAGCCGCACCCAGCTTTCAGTCAACCGCTTCGCCCATGCATCTGCAATGGTACCGCCCTGACAATATCTGTCCGACTTTTGCATCATAAGCCGAATCCGCTCATCGGCAAAATCAGACTCCAACGCCTCATACATATGCTCCCAGCTCAAGCGCTTTTCCCGCTCAATCCGCTGTTCCAGCGCGCCGAACGAGTCAGCGACCACAGCAAGGCCAGCACCATCCACTCCCACAGTATAAAGCTCTGCGCACTGGGAAATGTCCTCGCCTTTTTCCAGAGTGTTTCTCATCATTAGATTCATAATCAGCTCTGGCGTCACCTCCCAAGCGTGATCAATATGCAAATTGATCCCTTGAGCAGTTATATCGATTGCTTTGGCGAGGTGCTTCTGGTAGAGTTCATAGAGCCGTTCTGTGCTCTTATGCGCTTCCTTGCGCATATCCTTTAAGGCTTCTTCAAAAACCTTCGCCACATTGATCTTCACCGTATCGTTCATGGGAAATTCCCGTCCGGGAACGCACATCCAGTTGCATCCCACCGCGATTCGATCTCGGGCGGTAGCCTTATCAATTCCGTTTCGCATATACCCTTCTGCCAATGCCTTATCATTACAAAACCGGGGCCAGCCATTTTTGTTTTTCAACAGGCAGGCCACTGCTTTACGCACAAATGCCTGGTCACAGTTTTTATGCATTCGCACCGTCAGATTGCAGGCAATATTGATGGAATCTGCGGCATCCAAGATCAGATAGGAAAGATGATTGGTCATATCCCGATCATTGGCATCCACACCGGATACTTGGTAATAATGAGGGTCGATCAGTAAAAGGTTCGCGATAAGGAACTTAGCTGTCTCATCGTCCAGAATGCCAGCCTTGACATCTGCTTCATAGTAAGGCAGCAGCAGGGTATCCATC
>OGNF01002756.1_pt1 | contig 12771 bp, 7 predicted proteins | sample 1573321 | NCBI WGS metagenome assembly OGNF01 (sample SAMEA2581911, study PRJEB24529) | metagenome | biome: Human gut stool | place: China | collected 2011
AAAGATAACTTGACTTCTAAATCTTACTGATGTGATATTTGCATGGATGTAACAGGCACTCAAAAGGAAAATTTTTTTGTGTTGAAATCTTACACATGTAATAAAAGGAGGGTTGAGAAGATGGTTGTATTTAGAATGTTGATGTAAAAATTGTTCGTGGATTAGGAAGTAAAAGTTAAAAGAAGTTACAGAAGAAAAGAAGATTTTGGGATGAAACTAAAACGACGTATGATAATGGGTATAACTGCTTGCTTGATTATAGGAAGTATGTCAGGATGCAGTTCAAAAGAGAATGGAAACAGCCAATCAAATCAAAAGGAACAGACAATACAGATTAATTAAATCGAAGAAGAAATAAGTGAAAACGAGGATGTGAAGAATGAAGAGGAACTGCAGCCGACAACAGTCACTGTAGATTATGCGGAAGCGTTTCAATCAAGTGGTCTGTTTCGTTAAAATATTCATCAGGCTGAAGCTCTCTGCTTGGTGTTATAGCTGTTGCTTGAGACCGTTTCAAGTTTTGTGTAAACTCAAAAAACTGACACAAGATTTTATTGATAGTTATTAAGAGCAGAGACCAGATTTTGGTTCTCTGCTCTTATTTGCATTATACTGGTATAAATGCACATTGCAGATACGATACTTGCCAAAGACTACAGTATTGATAAGTATATTACAACGGATGACATCGTCAGCTATGAGGGTTATTATGAGGATGCGGAAAATGATGAAATTTATGAAGAACGCTGGGAGTATGAATACGATCCGTCTGTGTTTGGTGGAAAAGGAGAGACGGAGCATATTATCAGAAAAGCAAACAAAGCGATCACTGTATTTGAAGATACAGGGGCATATCGCATTCGTTTGAATGTTCGTGATAATCCGGCAGGAGATAATGATTTTCTGGATTCTTACCGCAAATGGTCCGGAACGGAAGAGTATGAAAAGCTTTTAATTGTGCAAAGCCGTCCAAGGGCAAGGGTGTCTGTGGATGTGCTGAAAGACGAAAAGGACAAGAGCCAATGTATTGCAAATGTAACATATTCCGCAAAAGACGAGGATCATCCGGAGGATTCTAAAAAAGGAATCCGACAGGAGTTTTTCTATTATAAAAATATAAAGGATACGAGCTGGACAGAAGGAAAACTGCCAAATCGTTTAATGATTGGAGAAACTTATCTGGTTAAATATCAGGTGAAGGATGTTGAGGGAACCCTTTCTTTTCCTTCTGTTGCAGTTGTGAAGACAAGTGATCTGCGAAGCTTTGAAGAAGTTACGGATAATCTTCCACCGGAGGTATATATTCAGGCAGCGAAAACAGAGCTTTGCGTGGGAGAGGAGGTATACATTGATGGTTATGCTCTGGATGATCAGGGCATAGAGAGCTTTACTCTTACTATAGACGGAAAAAAGGTTCTGGATTCCTTTGGCAGAGTGTTATATACACCAAATAAGGAAGGAAATATTATAGTAGAGGCTGTGGCAACGGACATTGGTGGTAATACGGCTAAAAAAGAATTGACAATATCTGTCTATGACAATAGAGATAAGACTGCACCGATGGCGGAAATTACATCTCCGGCGGAGGGATCTGAATTAGGCTTTGATGTGCCTGTTATTGGAACGGCGGAGGATGAGACAAAGCTGGCGAGGTACAGTCTTTCCTATCGTGCTGAAAATGAAAAGGAGTATCATGTATTCAAGGAAAGCAATGATCCGGTAAAAGAGGATATTCTCGGTGTGTTAAATATCAAAGATTTTGCAGATGGAATATATGAGATCCTGCTGACAGCAGAGGATGCAGCCGGAAATGTTTCGTATTGCGGAATACTGTTTGAAATTAAGACGGGGATAAACAGGGACTATGTCTTAAAGGCATCGATTGATCAGATTAAATTAAATGACAAAAATAGTGCGATTGATATTTATGGAAGTGTCAGTGGGGATGGACATCTGAAAAAATATACTCTTTCCTATCAGTCCGGTGGAGAAGAGAAGTGGATGGAAGCTGCGGTCGGAACAAAAGATGTGACAGATGGATTGCTGGATTCTATTTCTACGAAGGAACTTGCGACGGGTACGTATCACCTTTTGCTTACGGCAGAGGATGAAGAGGGAAATACTGTTTCTGCCTGTGGAGCATTTACCTATACGGCAGGCAATGAAGGTGACGGGATCGAAACGGATCTTGTGGCGCCGGATGCTGTGATAACCGGTCTTGGTTTGTCTGATGATAAAGAAAATATAGAGATCAGGGGGACGGCAAAAGACAATAAAGAACTTGCCGGATGGTCTTTGGAGTATAAAGAGAAGGGCAGAGGAGAATATAAAAAGCTTGCCGCCGGAACAGAGCCGGTCGAGGATGCAATGCTGGCAAAATTAGCAGCAAAGTCGCTGAAAGCTGGAACGTATCTGGTTTGCCTGAAGGCATGGGATACTTATGGGAACAGCCGTGTCTTTTATATGGAGTTTACCTACAAAAAAGGAAATCATACGGGCAGTGGAGAAGATACAGAAAACGGTGGCGCGAGTATTGATATAGGAGAAGCCGGAAGCACGGAGAGACCGATTGAAAAACAATTTTCCGTTAATCTGTCACATAATGTAGCAGGTGTTGGAGAAATTGTGCAGGCACAGGTGACATTACCGGAGGATATGAAGGAAGATCATGTAAAGATTTTTATGGGAGATAAGGTGCTTGCGGAAGGAACCACAAAAGCATCGTTTACCTCTGATAAGACAGGGCGTATTGTTATTACAGCGAAAGGAGTAAATGAAGAAGGTGAGAAAGTAAGTGCGGAGGCATTTTGTACTTTTTACAATCTGCAGGATAAGAATGTACCGGAAGCAGAAATTACGGCACCTGTTATGGATACGGTACTGACTGAACCTGTGGATATTGTGGGGTCTGCTTACGATGAAGAAGAACTGGATTTCTGGAAGCTGGAATATCAGCTGACTGGAGAGAAGGAGTGGATCCTTCTTGCAGAGGGAAAGGAAGCAGTAAAAGCTGGATTGCTTGGGCATCTTGATACCACTTTACTGATGAATGGGCAGTATACGATCCGGCTGACAGTGCAGGATACGGGAGGAAATATACGCAAGCGGGAATATGATTATGTGGTCGAGGGCAATCTGAAAGTCGGTGCCATGCATATTGGATTTACAGATATTACAGCCGCTTTAAAAGGAACAACAGTCAGCATAAACCGTATGTATGACAGCAGAGATAAGACCAGAGGGGAATTTGGTTACGGATGGACCCTGGGAATGCAGGGAATGGAAATCTTTGAGAATGAGAAAATATATGAGGGATATGAGCTGGTAAAGTCGGGTACGCTGTTTACCACGGGATATCAGATGAAAGAGACTTTGAATCATGATGTTACTATCAGCTATGGAGATGGCAGCAGTGATCGTTTTCAAATTACATTTAGCCCGGAGAGGAAAGCACTGATTCCAATTTCAGAAGTAACTCTGGGATATCGTTGTGTCACTAATCCGAAGGTAAAACTGGAAATTATAGGAGATACTACAGCTTATGTGGGAGGAGACCAACTGGCTTTTCTGGATGAAGCAATGTACGAAGCTTTGTCTTATAAACTCACAACAGAAGAAGGCATAGAAATATATCTAAATAAGAAAAAAGGTGTTTATAAGATTGTAGACAATAATGGAAATGTGATCACAGTTGACAAAAACGGTTATCATTCTAAGGATGGAAAAAGTATTACCCTGAAACGTGACAGTGAGGATCGGGTGACATCGGCTGCAGATCCGGCAGGAAATGTTACTTTCTATACTTATGATGCAGCAGGAGACCTTACAGCCGTCACAGATCCGGCAGGACGTACCGTTTCCTTTGCCTACGACAAAGAACACAATCTCATATCCATGACGGATCCCATGGGAGTGGCAGTTGCCAGAAATGAATATGATGATGACGGCAGACTGATCGCAACGATTGATGCCGACGGAAACCGCATGGAGTATGATTATGATGTGGAGGGAAGAACGCAGGCCGTAAAAGACCGCAGAGGAAATACCACCGTTTATACCTATGATGATCATGGAAATGTACTTCAGACAGTGGACGCATACGGGCATAAGACAACCAACACATACGACGAAGAGAATCATCTGCTTACAACGACAGATGCCAATGGAAACACCACCGGTTATACCTATGACAGTGCCGGAAATGTAACACAGGTGAAGGCAGCCGACGGTACAACGGTAAAAAGCACCTATACACAGGAAAACAGAGTGGCATCTATCCAGATGATGGACAAAACTGTTATGGCAGTTGATTATGACGATCATGACAGGATCACCTCTCTGGAGGATGCGTGTGGAAATAAAACCGAATACAGCTATAACGGTGACGGAAAACTGACCGGATTGACCGATGCCATCGGAACGTATCAGAAGGTAAGCTATGATCCGGATGGAAATGTGGCATCTACCACAAATGGCGCTGGGGAAAGTGCATCATATACCTATGACAAAAACGGCAAAGTAACAAGTGTCACAGTCACCCGGGAAGAAGATGGCAAAACCATTACCTTTACCAGCCATTACAGCTATAATGCGGCAGGTGACATCGCAGAAAGCATCGACAATGCCGGAAATGTGACAAAGTATGAGTATGACGATAACGGCAACCAGACCGCAAGTGTGGATGCTAAAGGCAGAAGAACAACCTACCGTTATGATGATCTTGGCAACATGACAAAAACCATGTATCCGGATGGAACCTTTGAAAGCTTTACCTATGATGCCAATGGCAACAACATCACCGCAACCGACCGGAGTGGTCTCACTGTCACCATGAAATATGACAAGCTGGACCGCATGACGGAAAAGATGTATGCGGATGGTACGAAAGAAACCTATGTTTATGATGCAGTTGGCAATGTGATAGAGCAGACCGGAGCCGGTGGTGCAAAGACGGTATATACCTATGATGAGAGAAACCGGAACACCTCCGTTACAGATGCCCTGGGACACTGCACCAGCTTTGTCTATGACGAGGCATCAAGACTTGTGAGCCGGACCGATGCAAAGGGAAATAAGACCTCTTACGAATATGATGATAATGGAAATGTCACAAAAACCACGTACGCAGACGGTAACAGCGTAAGCGCAGAGTATGATGCCAGAAACCGCGTTACCCTGCAGAAGGACCAGAATGGAAATGCCACAAGGTATGCTTATGACGGAGCAGACCGGCTCGCAAAGGTGACCGATGCCAATGGAAGCAGTTACACTTACGGCTATGACGGCAACGGCAACCTTACCACTGTCACCGATGCCGAAGGACATGTGACCAGCTATGCCTATGATGCCCTTGGCAGGGCTGCCAAAGTGACAAATGCCCTTGGCAAGACCATGGAATACAGCTACGACGAGACAGGAAACCTCATACAGTCCATGGACTATGCCGGAACCATTACCCGGTACAGCTATGACAATATGGACCGTATGGTAAAGAAAAGTGTGGACGGGAAAGTCACAGAATACAGCTATGACAAAAAGGGATTGTTGCAGGAGGTCACAGACCCATCCGGAACAGTAAAATACCAGTATGATCCATATGATCGTCTGGTGAAAAAGACAGATGTCAACGGAGCCGTCCTGTCTTATACCTACGACAAAGCAGGCAGACTGGAAACCTTTGACAATGGATTTGGAAAGACCGCTTATGAATACGATCTGCTTGACCGGGTAACAAGAGTTGTAGACCGGAACGGTAAAGCAACTGTATACGAGTATGATGCAGCAGGAAACCGCAGTGCAGTCCGTTATCCAAACGGCACGGTAATGTCTTATGCCTACGATGCCTGCCAGCGGTTAAAAGAGGAATGGATCACCGATGCCAAGGGTGTCACTCTGGCAAAGTACAGCTATGGACTTGGAAAAGCCGGGGAGAGGCTGTCTGTCACAGAAACAGATACTTCCGGAGAAACAGAGACCACCTATGGGTATGACAAGCTGAACCGTCTCGTAAAAGAGGTTATTGCAAAGAACGGCAGTGAGCTTACAAACGAATATGGTTACGACAAGGTAAGCAACCGCATCTCCAAAGAGACAAAGGTAAAAGGAAGTCTCTCGGAGCTTGCCGATACCGCTTCGCAGGAAGTACAGGTAAAGGAAGGTCGTACCACCTATACCTATAATGCGCTCAATCAACTGGTTACGGAGAAATCATCGGAGGGCAGTATTACTTATACCTACGATGCAAACGGAAATCTGATAAAACAGAGTGGCAGCAGGAATGTCGATTACAGTTACGACAAAGAAAATCATCTGCTGCGTGCCACGATCCAGCAGGGCAACAGCGTAACGGTAGAATCCTATACCTACGATTATGCCGGCAACCGCCTGTCCAAAACGGTCAATGAAAGCGATACGGTCTGCTATGTCAATGATACCAGCGGAAGCCTGACACAGGTCGTGGCAGAAACGGATCAGAATGGAAAAGAGACCGCATTTTATACGAGAAGTGATGAACTTCTTAGTATGGAAAGAAACGGCTCTGTATGGTATTATATTTATGACGGTCATGGAAACACAAGACTTCTGACAAATGCTGCCGGAACAGTCACAGACTGCTATGCCTATGATGCCTGTGGAAATCTGCTGCGGAAGGAAGGTGAGACAGAAAACGACTTCCTCTATACCGGGGAACAGTACAATGCAAACACAGGACTTTACTATCTGAGAGCCAGATATATGGATCCGTCAACCGGAACCTTTATCAGCATGGACAGCTATCAGGGCAGTCTGTATGATCCGGTAAGCCTGCATAAGTATCTGTATGCCAATGCCAATCCTGTGAAGTATACGGATCCGACGGGATACTATTCTCTTGCCGAGTTTTCTATTGCAGATGGAATCCAGTCCACTTTGAGTTCGATGCATCAGCTTAATTCCCTTCGCAATATTGTGAAGTGGGCCAATGCCATGTGTACCGTATATGACGTGGCAACAGAGATCCGGGATACTATTCTGGGTGGCGGCTCTGTTGTAGATGTTATGGGAGCCATGCTGAAAGGCGTGCTTGTCGGATTTATGTGCGATGGCATGTGCAAGACATCTCTGGGCATTATCTTAAAACCGATGATGGCGATCTTTGGTCTGGGAAGTCAGGTAGATCAGATCCAGGAGGCAGTTGAAAGTGGAGATCCGGCTGAGATTGCGGTTCGTTTTGTACAACTGACCTGCATGCTCTTTGGCCTGACGAGCCAGTGCTTCACGGGAGATACTCTGGTATCAACGGAAGATGGACTCCGTCCGATCGAGAAGATACAGGCGGGAGATTATGTCTGGTCAGAAAATACGGAAACCGGCAAGAAAGAATTAAAGAAAGTCCTTTCCGTATCTGTGACGGAGACAACGACCCTTGTCCATGTAACGACAGAGAACGGTACGGTTATCAACACAACCGAGAACCATCCGTTCTATGTGGAAGGAAAAGGCTGGTGTGCAGCGGCGGAGCTGGAGACCGGCGATGTACTCCGGACGGAGGATGGAGAGCAGGAGACTGTAAAAGGTGTTCAGACAGAGAAGCTGGATAAAGCAGTCAAGGTCTATAATCTGGAGATTGAGGGTAGTCATACGTATTATGTGTCAGCAGATAGTGTGTTGGTGCATAATGCGTGTGAAAGACACCATATAGCATCTGACAAATCGGTGAAAAGCGGTTTTACCGCAAAATATGAAAATTTATTTGATTTGGCAGGGATGTCATTGCAAGATCCAGATAACATTGTTTTGCTGGAAGGACATAGTGGGGCACACAGGAAGGTTTATAAGCAAAAGGTTTTTGATCTTTTAACGAATGCATTAAAGGAGGTAGACAAAGATGACAAAAAGAAAAATGAGGAAATGTTACGTAGAGAATTAGGAAAATTAAGACAATTGTTATTAGATAATCCGAGATTACCATATAAAGGAGGCTGGGAAGATTGAAGATTTATGAAATAATTTTTTTCGGTGATTCGCCTAAAAAGATTCCATTTATATGTGAAATTAAAAATGAAGCAGAATGTGAAAGATTTCAGCAGGGAATAAGTTACAAATATGAAGAGGATATAGAAATAAAAATCATTCAACAAGGCTTGAAAGACAATTTTTTGAAAAATACACAAAAATTGTTACTTGTTGATAAAAAGGTTAAGAAAGTAATGGGTGAGGAAGGAATGGAAGACATAGAATATGTCCCTGTAAAAATTGAAAAAGAAGAATATTATATTATGAATATTTTGAAAATAATTTATGGAAGTTTAAATACAGAAAAATCAATTGTATTAAGGTATCCGGATGATTTTCCAAATGAAATTGTTAGAGGAGAAATTGGGTGCATTTGGAAAACAGTATTATTTCAAGATAAAATACAAGGACATATTTTTAGGATTGCGGAATTTCCCAGTGATATTTTCGTGGATGAATATTTAAAAAACTTAATAGAGAAGAACGGATTTACAGGGATTGACTTTCATGCAGTTGAGCTATCATAATTTTATTTATAGAGAAAGAGGGGATTCAAGCAGGTCTGTAATAATATCGCAGATGTTTTAAATAGTTTCGTAGTCCCGGAGGATAAAGGAATAGTATGGATGTACCCTATACACGAAAGAAATAATATGACCCCATTGCTGAAAGGTAATGGGGGTTTTTATATAGAAAAACATAGTTTAACATGTTATTATATTTATAAAACAGAAGAAAACGTGAAATGTGGGCGGAGAGTTGACTGGGGCAGTGGATTAGGTTGTATGAAATGAAATCTAGAAAACTGGTGGAAATAAGAATGAAGAGGAGAAATAAAAATGGGAAGCTGGGGAGTTAAATTATATCAAAGTGATGTTGCAGATATGGTCAGAGATGACTATAAAAATAAGCTTCGAGCAGGAAAAAGCGATGAAGAGACTTTGGAAGAAATGCTGATAGAGTACCAGTATGAAAGAGCTGATGATGAGGATAAATTCGATTATTGGCCCGCACTGGCAGATACCATGTGGAAGTACGGACGATTGACACCGGAAGTCCGGGATATTTGTCTGAAAATTATATCAGCTACGAAAGAGGATATGCGTTGGGAGACGCCAAAAGATCAAGAAAAAAGGGAAAAAGAAATGCAGAAATTGAAAGAAAAGTTATTGTCGGATATGCCTGCAAGAAAAAAAGTGAGTGTACATAAGCCATATGTCTGCGAATGGAAAGAGCGAGAAGTGTATGCGATGAAGATTGAAAATGATGGTGGAGACGGAAAATATAACGGATATTATATTGTGTTTTATGTAATAGGAATGGACAGGGGAGAGTATGTAGTCTCTGGAGTATATGATATGGTGCCCAAAGTATATTTAATGTTATCGGAGAAAAAAATTGAAAAAGCAGAGGATATCAAGAAATTGGATTTATGCTGTTGTGTCTTTAATAAAGAAAAAAATGAAGGGAGGATAGTATATATAATACCTGAGACGTCAAACAGAAATAAACCGAAAATGATGGAATATATTGGAAGGTTGAAAAATAATTTTATTCCCAAAGTTGAATATCAGATAAGTAATAATATAGGGGATTTAATGTGGCATTCAATAGTTTCTAATGCGATCAGATATTATGAATTTAATTTAAAAATAAAACAAATACGGGATGAATAAATACGGCTTCTATATTTGAAAAATGTCATATGAATCATACATGATAGCAATCTTTGGTTTGCACAGTCATGTGATGCAGATACAGGAAGCCATTGAAAGCGGCGATCCTGCAGAGACGGCAGTCCGTTTCGTACAGCTGACCTGCATGCTGTTTGGTCTGACCATCCGGTGCTTTACCAGGAAACGTAGTTTCCCTGGATACTTTGGTATCAACGGAAGACGGACTGCGGCAGATCGGGAAGATACAGGCGGGAGATTATGTCTGGTCAGAAAATACGGAAACCGGCAAGAAAGAATTAAAGAAAGTCCTTTCCGTATCTGTGACGGAGACAACGACCCTTGTCCATGTAACGACAGAGAACGGTACGGTTATCAACACAACCGAGAACCATCCGTTCTATGTGGAAGGAAAAGGCTGGTGTGCAGCGGCGGAGCTGGAGACCGGCGATGTACTCCGGACGGAGGATGGAGAGCAGGAGACTGTAAAAGGTGTTCAGACAGAGAAGCTGGATAAAGCAGTCAAGGTCTATAATCTGGAGATTGAGGGTAGTCATACGTATTATGTGTCAGCAGATAGTGTGTTGGTACATAATGCGTGTGGCGACTCACAAAAATTGAGAAATAATATGATATATCAAGATTATGCAGTGCCAGAGTATAATAATGCAGCCCATCATATTGTTGCAAGTAGTTCGAAAAAAGCGGAGCCTGCAAGAAATATATTAAAACAGGTGGGGATAGGTATAAATGAAGCAATAAATGGTGTGTTTTTACCTAGGGGTGAGCAAGGAAGTGCAGCCAATCATAATAAATTACATACAAATACATATTACGAAACAGTCAATTATTTAATTGTTAATGCTTATAAACAAGGAACGAATAAAAAAAATGAAGTTGAAAATACACTTAGAAGTATTGCAAACATGCTAAGCAATGGAACATTTGAGTATTAAAAATTATTAATATATTTATGGGATTTTAATAATAAATGTATTTTGGTTAGGAAGGAAGATGTAGGTGTCTTGAGTATGGATAAAAATAATTTTGTAATTTTTAAAGAAATAGAAAAGCAATTTATAGAAATTGAAGATAATTACATTGAAAAGATAAAGTATACAAGGGAAATGTGTAGCCGTCAGATTATAAGTAAGGGTATTATGTTTAATGTATATCCTTTTGAAGCACAACGTCACGGATGGAAGGTTAGTGGCAAGAAAATATCAAAAGTTATAATGAAGGATAATTGCTATATTTATTATTTTGATGATAAGAATAAAATAAGATTAGTTGAAAATGTAAGTGAATTTCTCGGTAAAATACATTATTTTGTATTATATGATTATAAAGAAAACGGAGTGTATTCTTGTAGATGCATAAGCGACAAACTGATAAGTATGTCTTTTGCCAAATTTGTAGATGGAATTTGTGTTGAAAAGTATACAGTTGGTCATGAAAAGTGGAATTTAGAAAAATATATTTATAAAGATGGAAAGTTGATGTGCATAGATATTTTTCAAATTTATAACAACATTGAAATGAAATTAAAGGAAGTACATAAATTTTATTATAATATCAATGGAAAACTTGAATTGATTCAACGGAAATGTCCGAATGGATATTCGGAAAATTTGTTTTCGGATAAAAGATTACAGTATAAAAAGATTGAAAAAAACATGGAAGCTGATTTGCAAGGTATAATTGATTTATTCACATGCAATCAATCAGGAATGGAAATGTCAGCAATCGGTTTTAGATTGTGGATTGATGATATTAATCCAATGATTCAAATAAACTTTGAAACGAGTATACATATTCCTGATTTGTTAAGTGAGTGGAAATTTTCAGATTTTGGAATAATTCATGTTGCAGATGTTCCTATTGATGAAAAACAGCAGAAAAAAATAAAAATCATATTGATTAAAACTATAGTTAAATTTATAGAAAATAATGTATTATGCTGCAAAGTTAAGTTGATAGAAAATGATGATATTAATATTATCGAAAATTCAGCGGAATTAAAAAAATATCTTACGGGTGTGGATCGCTATTTTATCTGAGAATAACTGAAGATTTTTTTAGGTTCTTAGGCTTTGTTATACTCAGACCGAATGATAATATATAGCTACGATGAGATGGAAAATTTCATATAATCCCAGCTCTATGCAGGAATATTTAGATGAAATTTTACAATATTGCGTAGCGAATGCCTCAAAGGCACTTCAAAATGATAAAGAAAGAGTTTGGACGTCTTGTTCATCTGAATATGCTAAATTGGCAAAACAATTAGGTAATGATGAAGAGATGGTAAAAGCTTTTTCATTAATTATTAATGAAATTTTACTGTTGCAGATGCATACTTTTTTTGTTGCAATGGATGGAGGTGAATGGATATCTGAAAAGTATAGATTTGATATTGTTGATAAGGGGGATGAGTCCATTATAAACGAAAATACAGCATTGCATGAAGAATTTTTTGATTATCTTTGGGAAAAGAGAAATGGCGATCCATTTGAAAAATTACAATAAATAATTATTTTGTTTGGTAGATGCAAAACGATTAAAAAGGAGATGACATTGATTAAATCTGTAGGAAATGTTTTTGATATTGATAATAAAATTAACAAAGCAATAACATTATGTTTGTGCAGATCTAGTTATTTAGAGCGAAACATTAAAGACATAGGAGAAGAAAAATGGGAGCATGGACAACAAGGATCTTTGATGACGATGGAGCAAGTGACATTAGGGCAGAGTACCGGATATTGTTGGGATATGGAGTGCCTCCGGAAGAAGCATACCGGCTTATAAAAGACAATTTTTATAAGGATTATGAGAATTCCGATGATGAGGATGTCTATTGGTTATCCATTGCATTGTATCAATGGCAGAATGGTATATTGATGGATGAGGTGAAGGAAAATGCTCTGCGCTGCATTGATAATGAGGAATATTTGGAACGCTGGAAGGACAGTGGAGAAAAGGTATACCAAAAAAGAAAACAGGTGTTGCAGACACTGAGGGAAAAACTGTTGACAGAGGTGAATCCGGTCAGAGCTATAGAGGCTGCAATGGACGGATTTTCGGTTATGCCGATGGAAGA
>OGNF01002761.1_pt1 | contig 12766 bp, 13 predicted proteins | sample 1573321 | NCBI WGS metagenome assembly OGNF01 (sample SAMEA2581911, study PRJEB24529) | metagenome | biome: Human gut stool | place: China | collected 2011
CCGGCGCTTCTTTGCGTGCGTCTGCCCTTTCTGCATGGCGTTCCGCCTCCTTTTCCGCAGCGTGCTTTTTTCTTATCATAACGCACTTCCGACAGAAAATAAAGACTTTTTTCGCCGCCGCCGTAAATTTTTTCACCGGCCACCACAGCAGCCGGCCTGTGCCCGCGGCGGCGCTGAGCCAGAAGTCCCAGAGCGGACGCATCAGCGGCGAGAGCGCCAGCAGATACACCGCCGCGCCCAGGCCCATGGCGGTCAGCATGATCAGCCGCAGCTCGCCCTGCCCTACCCGCAGGGCGTACCACAGCAGGGCCGGAGCGACCAGCAGCAGAAACGCTGCGTCCAGCCCATGGGTCAGCCGCCGGTTCCGCCGACGGCGCAGCCGCACCAGCCGCAGCAGGTCATAGACGGCCCCGGCCGCCGCGCCCAGGGCAGCTGCGGTCAGGTACGAACGCAGCTGCTCGGAGACAACGGTCCCCACCTCAGCCGAACAGGCGGCTGAACAGCCCGCCGCCCCGGACCTCCGGCGCATCCTCATAGGTCAGCGCGTCGATGCGCCCGTCCACGTGCAGCTCGCCGCCATCCAGGCTCAGCTTGCCGATGTGCAGGCTCTCTCCGCTGACCACCAGCACGCCCGCGCCGGTACGCAGCACGATGCACTGGTCATCGAAGCGCTCCACGTCCTCCACGCCGGCGACGGTGAGCTTCTCCCGTCCCTCCAGCTGTAAGCGGTGGGCGGCGGCAGGGTCGGTAATATCATACGGCATAAAAAGTCCCCTCCTACGATACGGTTTTCGCGCCCCGGCCCTGTGCCGGGATGCATTTTTTACCATCGTATGAGGGGGCTTGTTCTTTTATGCCGGGTTTGTCCTCAGACCTCTTTATACATGGCCGCAGCGGCGTCCTTGCCCACGTTCTCGGTGACAGACACGACCTCCACCGTCAGCGTTCTTGCGCCGAAACGGATGGCGATCACATCGCCCACCTTCACGTCGTAGGATGCCCGCTGTACCCGGCCGTTGACGGTGACACGCTCGGCGTCGCAGGCGTCATTGGCCACGGTACGACGCTTGATGAGTCGCGAGACCTTCAGATATTTGTCCAAACGCATGGGGTCCCTCCTATAAGAAAGGCTGGTGTGTTGCCACACCAGCCTTTGCATACATCGACTTACTCCGCAACGGCGTCCTTCAGGGCCTTGCCGGCCTTGAAAGCGGGGATCTTGGTAGCGGCGATCTGCACGGGCGTCTTGGTGCGGGGATTGAGGCCGGTGCGGGCAGCGCGCTTCTTGGTCTCGAAGGAACCAAAGCCCACCAGCTGGATCTTCTCGTCAGCCTTCAGGGTCTCGGTGATGGTGTTCAGAACGGCGTTGACGGCAGCGTCAGAGTCCTTCTTGGACAGGCCGGTCTTCTCAGCGACAGCGGCGATCAGTTCAGTCTTATTCATGTTATTTCCTCCCAAAAATTTTCGTTGGTAATTGCCGCAATGGGCGGCTATCCTAAAACGATGTTGTATCGCATTAAGAACATTCTTTGGCCCCGTTCCACAGGGCGGTCATCTCCTCCAGCGTCATGTCGGACAGGCTGCGGCCCGCTGCGGCTGCGGCCTCCTCCATCGCGCGGAAGCGGCGAATGAATTTTTCACAGGTGCCGTTGACAGCTGTTTCCGGGTCCACGCCGCAGAAGCGACCCACCTTTACGGCGGCGAACAGTACGTCGCCCAGCTCCTCCTCGACATTGGTGCCGTCGCGCACCGCCTGCCGCAGCTCGGCAGTCTCCTCGTCCAGCTTGTCCAGCGCGCCGGAGACGTCGCGCCAGTCGAAGCCCGCCTCCGCAGCCTTCTTCTGTATCTTCTCCGCCCGCCACAGACCTGGCAGACTGCGGGCCACGGCATCCAGCGCATCGGCAGTGGTTTTCTGGCCCTTCTCCTGCCGCTTCAGCTGCTCCCAGCTGGCGGGCACAGTGTCTGCCGTTTCCGCCTGACCATCGCCGAACACGTGGGGGTGGCGGTACAGCAGCTTTTTTACCACGCCGTCGCATACGTCATCCATGTCAAAGCGCCCGGCGTCGGCTTCGATGCCGGCGTGGAACACCACCTGCATGAGCACGTCGCCCAGCTCTTCCTTCAGCAGTGCGGCGTTGTCCGTATCGATGGCCTCGGCGGCCTCGTAGGCCTCCTCCAGCATTCCTCGGCGGATGGACTGGTGGGTCTGCACCCGGTCCCAGGGACAGCCCTCCGGCGAACGGAGCAGCCGGATGATCTCCAGCAGATCTTCGTAGCCATAGCGTGGTTTCCTTGTAAAATTTATCATACTTACGCTCCTATTGCAAGAGGTTTTCCACTGCAACTGGGGAAAAGTTCGCTGCATTTCAGGAATTTTACCGCAAATGCAGCCGGTCAGCCAGCTTTTCCCCTTTCGGCAGGGTCTGAAGATCCTGCCGCGTCACGGCGCCGATGGCCAGCGCCAGCACCACGTATACAACGGCGGCCAGCAGCACCGCCGGCAGTACCGCCCATCTCTCGGGCAGAAGGCGGCAGAACAGGCCATAGCCGGACCGGGCCGCCAGCGCCATCACCGCCGTCAGAAGAACGGGCTTGGCAAACAGGGAGATATACCCCGGACGCTCCGGCACCAGCCGTGCGATGGCTGCCAGGTTGATGACCGCGATCAGCGCGTAGCAGTACAGTGTGCTCACCGCTGCGCCCCGAATGCCCGTGGCGGGATCGCCCACCATCAGGTAGTTGGTGACGATCTTCAGTACGCCGCCGCAGAGGAGGGAGATCACCGGCAGCAGCGGGTGACCGTAGGCCTGCAGGACGCCGTTGGTGGCCACCATCAGGCATACGAACACGCAGGCCAGACCCAGGAACGTCAGGTGATAGGCCGCCGCCTCGGCGGTCTCCGGCACTGCTGGATAGAGCAGCTGCAGGATAGGCCTCGCCAGCACCGACAGTCCCACGCCGGCGGGCAGGGCCGCCAACACCGTCAGCTTCAGCGCCGCCCCGGCCGCTTTTCCGGCAGCAGTGCAGTCGCGGCGGGTCAGCGCGGTGGATACCGCTGGCATCAGGCTTACCGACAGGGGATAGATAAACGACGGCGGCAGCATGAACAGCGTCATGCCGAAGGTGTATTCGCCATACAGGGCGGTGGTCTCCGCCGTTGTATAGCCAAGCGTGTCCCGCAGGGTGGCCGTCACTAACGCCTGGTCCAACAGGGTGATCAGGCTCATGCCCGCCGCGCCCACAGTGATGGGCACACCGGTCCGCAGCAGCTCCCACAACACGCGGCTGCTTGCCGGGGGCACGTCGCGCACTTCCGGCAGTGCGGCCCGCCGGGGCAGCAGCAGGGCGGTGACCAGCAGGCCCAGGCCCGCCCCGGCGGTGACACCGCCGATGGCCCCGGCGGCGCACAGGTCCGTCCCCGCACCCTGCCGCAGCAGGTACAGGCACAGCCCCAGCCCGATGAGCAGCTTGCCGGCGGACTCCGCCACCTGTCCGGCGGCGGTAGGCACCATATCGCCCAGCCCCTGGGAATAGCCCCGCAGCGCCGCCGACAGGCATACCAGCAGCACCGCCGGCCCCAGCGTCCGCAGGGCCGGGGCCGCGTCCGGATCGTGGAGCGCGGCGGCCAGGGCCTCCGGCAGCAGGCACATAACGGCGGAGCACACCAGCCCCAGTGCCGCCAGCAGGGCAAGACCCAGGTGCAGGCAGCGCCGCACGGCGCCATAGCGCCGCTGGGCGGCGGCACGGGACACCATGCGGCTCAGGGCCACCGGCAGTCCCGCCGTGGACAGCACCAGCAGCAGACTGTAAATGTTGTACGCGGCGTAGAAATGCGCCATGCCCTCCCGGTCCAGCAGGTTCCCCAGCGGGATCTTGTACAGGGCGCCCAGCAGCTTTGTCACCGCCACAGCCCCGGCCAGAATGGCCGCGCCGCCCATGAAGTTTTGCCGCCGGTGGGTCATGGTGCCTCCTTATCTCACCGCGCCATCTCCTGATGGAAGCGGCGGAACGCCTCTAAATTCTCCGTCAGCTTTTCCGGCCGCTGGATATACTCCAGCGGGAATTTGGGGTGGAACACGCGCTCGATGCGGTTCCGCTTCGCGTCCACCATCTTGGTGGAGCCGCCTGCGCCCAGAGACAGGATGCTGTGCAGCTCCTCCATGATGTAGATATTATACAGGCCCTCCGCCCCGGATATGCACCAACCTACGTTCTCAAAGCTACCGGACATATACTTCTGGCGGTAGAGGTAATAGGGGGTAAAGCCCTTGGCCCGTAGCGCCGGGTCGGCATAGTCCAGCATGGCCGCCACGTCCTCCGCCGAGGGAATGGGCAGGCCCTCCAGCAGGATGCGGCTGCCCTTCTTCAGACTCAGGGTGTGCACGGTGATGTTGTCCGCGCCGAAGGTCAGGCACGTATCCAACGTCCGGCGAAAGCCCTCCGGTGTGTCGGCGGGCAGCCCGGCGATCAGGTCCATGTTCACATGGGGAAAGCCCATGGACGTGGCCAGCTCCATGGCCTTTTCGATATCCTCCGGGCTGTGCTTCCGGCCGATGGCGGAGAGCACCCGGGGCTCCAGCGACTGGGGATTTATGCTGATTCGGTCCGCGCCGTGATCCAGCAGCACCTGCAGCTTCTCCCGGTCGATGGTGTCCGGCCGTCCCGCCTCGATGCAGTATTCCACGCAGTCGGACAGGTCGAAATTCCGGTTCACCGCCGTCAGCAGCGCATCCATTTGACTGGCGGACAGGGTGGTGGGCGTGCCGCCGCCCATGTAGAACGACTTGATCCGCAGGCCTGCCTCCTTCACCATGCGGCCTGCGGCCTCCACCTCCGCCGTCAGCGCCGCCAGATACGGCTCCATCAGCTTGAAGGACTTTTCCACTGATGCCGACACGAAGCTGCAATAGGCGCAGCGGGTAGGGCAGAAGGGGATGCCGATGTACAGAGAGATGTCCTCGGGGCGCAGGCCGTTCTTGGCCTTAAGGCCCACCTCGGCGCTCTCCAGCGCCAGACGCCGCCGCGCCGGAGAGACGCAGTACGTATCCCGCAGCACCCGGTCCGCCTGGGCGGGGGTCATGCCGTCCTCCAGCATGGTCCGCACCAGCTTGGCCGGGCGGATGCCCGTCAGCGCGCCCCAGCTGGGCGTCACGCCGGTGACGTCCCGGGCCGCCCGGAAAAAGGACAGCTTCAGCGCACGCTGACGCAGGCGTTCCCGTTCGTATGCGTCGGAAACGCCTGCGGTCCGAACGCGGTCCTCGCCCCGCGCCGTTTTGCCGCCATAGGTCAGTGTCGTGACCCCGGTGGCATATACATTGCCCTCATGCAGTGTGACCTCCGCGTGGCTGTCCCCGTCCTCGCCCTCATATACCGGGCGCTCCTCCGGGAAAAAGGCCAGCAGGCTCTGCTCGATGGCGTAGCGGTCCTCGTGACCGCGCAGGTTCAGCTTCATTGCGCCGTCCCCTGCCGCATATAGGGGTTCATGCGGCGCTCAAAGTCCAGCGTCGTTTCCCGGTCATGCCCCGGCAGCACCCGCCAGTCCCCCTCCAGCACCGCCAGACGGCCCAGGGAGGCGAGCATCTTGGGATAGCTGCCGCCGGGGAAGTCGCATCGTCCGCAGGAGCAGCGGAACAGGGTATCCCCGGCAAAGATCACGTGCTCCCGGTCCAGCAGCAGACACACGGAGCCCTCGGAGTGGCCCGGTGTCTCCATGACCCGCAGGGACAGCCCGCCCAGGGGCAGTACGTCGCCCTCCTTATAATACCGCTGGTGCTGCTCGTCCACCCGGGTGAACAGCAGCTCGCCGCCCCGCCCGGTCACGCTGTCCTTCTCGTGGATGTACACCGGTACGTCCGGGTATCTCTCCAACAGGGGCCGCACGGCGGAGGTGTGGTCAAAGTGCCCGTGGGTCAGCAGGATGTACCGCAGGGCGCAGCCGCTCTGCTCCACCAGCTTCTCTACCCGGGAGGCATCGTCGCCGGGGTCGATCAGGGCACAGACCTTCGCGTCCTCGTCGCACAGCAGGTAGCAGTTGGTCATGATAGGGCCCACTTGCAGTGTTTTGATGGTCATGGTGTCCTCCTTACAGGGTGTCGGTGTCCAGAATGATGGTCAGCGGTCCGTCGTTCAGACTGTCCACCTGCATATAGGCGCCGAATTCACCCGTCTCGGTGTGGAAGCCCTTGTCCCGGCACAGCTGCACGAACTTTTCGTACAGGGGGATGGCCACCTCCGGCCGCGCCGCCGCCAGAAAGTCCGGCCGCCGGCCCTTTTTGCAGTTGGCGTACAGCGTGAACTGGGACACGATCAGCAGCTCTCCGCCCACATCCGTCAGGCTGCGGTTCATCTTCTCGTTCTCGTCCTCGAAGATACGCAGGCCAGTGAGCTTGTCGGCCAGCTTCTCCGCCTGCGCCTCGGTGTCCTCATGGGTCACACCCAGCAGCACCAAAAAGCTCTCGCCGATCTGTCCGATGACCTTGCCGTCCACGGAAACGCTGGCGTGTTTTACACGGGTCAATACAGCACGCATAATTCTATCTCCTTTATACTGTTTGTATTCACATTGGCCTTATCCGGCCGGTCTTGTCACCCGCATGACGCCCGATATCTGCTCCAGCCGCCGCATGACGGTCCGCAGCTGCTCGCTGTCCGGCACGTCGATGTCCAGCGACAGCAGGGCAAAGCCGTCCGGCGTGCTCCGGGCATTCAGCGAGGAGACGTGGGTCTTGGTGCTGGACAGCACCGTGGATACGTCCATGATGATGTTGATGCGGTCCTTGGCGGTGATCTCCAGCGTGGTGCGGTAGCTCTCCCGCGTGTCGCTGCCCCAGGAGACCTTGATCCACCGGCCCGCCTCGCTGGGCTTGCGCCGGGCCGGGTCCGCGTTGGGACAGTCCGCCCGGTGGACGGAGATGCCGTAGCCGCGGGTGATGAAGCCCACGATGTCGTCGCCGGGCACAGGGGTGCAGCACTTGGAGAACTTCACCAGACAGTTGGTCAGACCCTCCACCACGATGCCCTGCTCGCTTCTGGTGCGCTGGGGCACGGCGGGGCGCATGAGCTGCGGCTGGTCCGCCACGGGGACCTCCGCCTGCCGCTCCGTCTGGTGCTGGTGGATGATGCGCTGGATGTCCTCTCGCAGCCGACCCATGACCTTCAGTGCAGAAATGCCGCCGTAGCCGATGGCGGCGTACATATCGTCCAGTGACGTGAAGCACAGCTTCTTCAGCACGCTGGGCAGGTTCTCCTCGTTGGTCAGCTCCTTCAGCGTCACGCCGGTGCGCTTCAGCTCCGACTCAAAGCTCTGCCGCCCGTTGACGATGTTCTCGTCCCGCTTTTCCTTCTTGAACCACTGGCGTATCTTGCTGCGGGCGTTGCTGGAGCGGGCGATCTTCACCCAGTCGCGGCTGGGGCCGTGGGCGGATTTGCTGGTCATGACCTCCACCACGTCGCCGTTGCGCAGGTGGTAGTCGAACTGCACGATGCGCCCGTTGACCTTGGCGCCCACCATGTGGTTGCCGATGGCGGAGTGTATGGTGTATGCGAAGTCGATGGGCGTGGCCCCGGCCGGCAGGTTGATCACGTCGCCGTTGGGCGTGAACACGAACACCTCGTCGGCGAACATGTCTACCTTCAGAGAGTGGATGAAGTCCTCGGCGTCGGCATCCTCCTGATTTTCCAGCAGGCGGCGCACCCACTCATAGCTGCGCTCGTCCCCGGCGCCCTGGCCGTTCTGCTTGTATTTCCAGTGAGCGGCCACGCCGTACTCCGCCACCTCATGCATCTCCTTCGTCCGGATCTGTACCTCGAAGGGGATGCCGCTTTCGCCCACCACCGTGGTGTGCAGGCTCTGGTACATATTGGGCTTCGGCGTGCCGATGTAATCCTTGAACCGGCCCAGAATGGGCTTGAACAGGTCGTGGATGATGCCCAGCACGTTGTAGCAGTCCGCCACCGTGTCCACGATGACCCGGAAGGCGAACAGATCGAATACATCGTCCAGGCTCTTGTTCTGGGTGTACATTTTGCGGTAGATGGAGTAGGGGTGCTTCATCCGGCCGTAGACGGTGTGGGGGATGTGCATCTCCTGGAGGCGCTTTTCGATCTGGTCCTGGGTCTTTTTCATGAAGGCGTCGTACTCCTTGGCCTTCAATTGAAGGGAGGAGTTGATCTCCTCAAAGCCCACAGGGTCCAGATACTTGAGGGACAGGTCCTCCAGCTCCCACTTCATCCGCTGCATCCCCAGCCGGTGGGCGATGGGGGCGTAGATCTCCATGGTTTCCAGGGACTTCTGCTTCTGCTTGGCAGGGGACTGGTACTCCATGGTGCGCATGTTGTGGAGCCGGTCGGAAATTTTGATGAGGATGACCCGGATGTCCTTGCTCATGGCGATGAGCATCTTCCGGAGGTTCTCCATCTGCTCGTCTTCCTTGGTGGCGTACTGGATGCGGGTCAGCTTGCTGACGCCTTCCACCAGGTCGGCGATGGTCGACTTGGTGCCGGGCAACAGTATGGCGTCGGCACGCTCAAGACACTCGGGGCGGTCGGTATAGTACAGGTTGACACCGGGAGTGCGCTCCAGGCGATCGAAGTCGGTAAAGTTGGACAGATGGGCCAGCCGGACAACAGCCACATTGAAGGCACCATCGGCGGGCCGCACCGGTTTGGTGTCGAGCGACACCGAGTCCTCGGGGTCTATGACGAAGTCGCGCGAATATGGCACCACGCCCAGCACGGGCACACCCGTGAGTCGCTCAAGCATGGCGACACCAGACTCAAACAGCCGCAGGTCGCCACGGAACTTATTGATTATAATACCCTTGATGCGCCGACGGTCGTCAGGACTCTGCAGCATGACCGACCCGTAGACCGACGCAAAAACGCCGCCACGGTCTATGTCGGCGACAAGAAGTACGTCGGCGTCGGCATGTCGCGCCATTGGCATGTTGACCAGGTCGCTGTCGACCAGATTGAGTTCCGATATGCTTCCGGCACCCTCCAGCACTATGGGATTGTAGCAGGTCGACAGGCGGTCGAAAGCGGCATTGACCACAGCGCGCAACTCCTCTCGCCCCTCGCGTCGGAAGTAACTGTAAGCGGCCTGATTGCCGTGCGGACGCCCCAACAGCACTATCTGACTGGTATGGTCGGAATTGGGTTTGAGCAACAGCGGATTCATATCGGCACTGCACTCTACTCCGGCCGCCTCGGCCTGAACAGCTTGCGCGCGACCTATCTCCAGTCCGTCGGGCGTGACGTATGAGTTAAGGGCCATATTCTGGGCCTTGAAGGGAGCTGGCCTATAACCATCCTGACGGAATATACGGCACAGACCGGTAGCTATAAGACTCTTGCCTACATCGCTACCGGTACCTGCCAGCATTATGGGGCGCAAGTGTATCATCGGGCGTTCTTATAGTTGAACGGTTTCCAACGGTGCTCGGCCTCAACGCCCTCCTCGACAGCCTGGACTCGCGCCAGGGCAAAGAGCAGGTCGGACACGCGGTTGACCAATGGCAACAGTCCAGGCGCGAGCGGGTCGTTGCGGTCGACGGTCACAAGGCGACGCTCGGCAGTGCGGGCGTCCACGCGGGCACGGTGTAGGGCTATCACTCGGCACGAACCGGCGGGCAACAGGAAGTGTCCCGACTCGCCGGTCCGGTCGGAAAGGCGGTCTATGACGGTCTCCATCTCGTGTATCAGGTTGTCGTCGAGCCGGTTCTGATTCTCGGCCAGCAGGTCGGACTGCGTGGCGGTAAGGCTCATGGCACTCATCAGTTCTACCTGCAGCCTGTGCAACAACGGACGGTATGGCCAGTCGGACGGCATCAGCGACAATACCTCGCCGAGATCTACATTAAGTGTATCGAGCATACCGTTGGCCTCGATGCGGGCATCGTCCTTGGCCACCCTGCGGCGGCCGAACAGACCTGTCGTTCCGGTATCGCCGGTGCATGTGTATATACGTTTCATATATCCCAGAGTTGAGTTATATCCATATCGCCGGTATACAGATGGGTGTATCCGGCAATCACATTGTGATGTCGGTAGAGAGGAGTATCGACGGGATTGCCCATAGCGTCGGTGACAGTGGCAACCGAGGGGAGTGCATCGGGGTCGACCAGACGCGAGTAATGGAATTCGTGACCGCACAACCTCAAGCCGCCCAGTGTGAGCGAGCGGTATCCAAGGTGCAGGCGCGCCCCCTCCATGGTAGCGGTCATGGGCAATACACCGCACATGTCGTGGTGGACACCGTCGGCATCGCGCAACCCACGGCACAGGTATATGAGTCCGCCGCACTCGGCCAGTATGCGTCCGCCACCGGCGGCATATCGGCGTATCGACTCAAGCATTGTAGTGTTGGCGGCCAACTGTGCGGTGTAGAGCTCGGGGTAACCGCCAGGCAGATAGACCATGTCACAACCCTCGGGTAGCGCACGGTCGGTCATAGGAGAGAAATATACCACCTCGCCACGACGGGCCAGAGCGTCAATCGTGGCGGTGTATATGAAACTGAAGGCCATGTCGCGGGCCACGGCGATGCGAGGCGGCGTGTCAGGCCCTACGGCAGGGACGGCCGGTATGACAGTATTGTAGGTCAACTCCCTTATTGCCTCAAGGTCGACATTGTCGGCAACTATACGGGCAGCATTGGCCACGAAGGCCTCCATCTCGTCGCGCTGGCTCAACGTCAGCCCCAGATGGCGCGACGGCAACGATAACGACGTATCGGAGGGTATGCTACCAAGCACCCTCATGCCTACATCAGCGGCAGCGGCACTGACCATGGCCCTGTGACGGGACGAACCGACACGGTTGAATATGACTCCGGCTACACGCACACGGTCGTCAAAGTCGCGCATACCGGCCAGCAACGGCGCCAGCGTGTAGGCGGCCGATCGAGCGTTGACCACCAGCACCACTGGCAGTCCCAGTGTGCGGGCCACATCGGCACAACTGCCACGGTCGCGGTCGTAACCGTCAAACATCCCCATCGCGCCCTCGACGACTGCAACAGCATCATCATCGGCCGAGACATACCGGCCGAACAGTCCGGTCAGTGCCGGGCCGGGGGTAAAGAAAGTATCAAGATTGACCGACGGACGACGCGATGCCACAGCATGATACTGTGTGTCGATATAGTCGGGCCCTGTCTTGAATGGCGCCACAGCGATACCACGGTCGGCCAATGCACGCATTATGCCCAGCGCGACTGTAGTCTTGCCGGTTCCCGACGCAGGCGCCGCTATCACGAATCCATGCGATGTCATAATTCTATCTCGGTTATCGAGCCATAGCCCGGTGAATCGGCAAAAGGAGTGTCGGCCGGCACCTGCCCGGCCATGACCCGCAACGCGGCTATCACTCCACCATGGGTAAACACAAGAGTATCGGCACCATCCAGGCGCGACACAAACCGCTCCACCCGTTGCCGCAGGTCGTCAAACGACTCGCCTCCGGGACAGCGGTAGTGCAGATAGTCGCGATAGAACTGTTGCAGACGCGGGTCAACAATGTCATCGTAGCGTTGCATCTCCCATTCACCGAAATGCATCTCACGCAGGTCGGAATCGGCAAGCACCTCGATATCGCCGCAACAGTGATGAGCCAATCGGGCACAGCGCGACAGTGGCGACGTGTACACATGCCCAAACTCACGTCCAGACAGGCGTTGTCTCACCTCCTCGGCCTCGACGGCAAACGTCGCGGCCACAGGCACGTCGGTCCATCCATAGCATGTGCCTGGAGCGACATCGGGGGCGGTGTGTCGTACTGCGGTGATTATCATAGCACGTGCACACTGAAGGTCAACATATACACAATCTCGCACACCAGACATGCCGCACCGCAGCAGTCGCCGGTATAGCCACCCAGCCTACGATGGAACCACGCCATCAGCGCCCCAATGGCCAGCAACGAGGCGACAGCGGCCCATACCGGGCCGGATGAGCCCGTCAATACCACGACAGCAGCAGTCGGTAGCGCACCGGCTATGAGAGCCACAAGCCAGTCCACCACACCGGGACGCGGATAAGTAAGCCCGTTTTTGGCTCCTTCGGGCCGGGCATACCGCAGAAAGGCAGTAAGCCTACCGGCACAGAAACGCGCCCACGGGTCGGCACCGGCTATCATGAGCACCGCCATCAACGCATTGCCTGTCGACGACAGTACGGTCACATACATCAGACAATACATCACAAGCGCCAGCACGCCATAACTACCTATCTGCGAGTCTTTCATGATGGCCAGCGCACGTTCACGCGACACACGGCCGCCAAGACCGTCGGCCACATCGGCCAGACCATCCTCATGCAAGGCTCCGGTGAGCACCATGCGCGATATCAGCGCCACGACGACAGCCACCGTCAACGGCACACACAATTGTGCCGTCCACAGCACCAGAGCGGTAAACGCCGCGATAAGCCATCCTGCCACCACGTCACCGCATAGGCAAAGCGGTCGGCAGGTAGAGGCGGCATCACACGCCACAGCGGCAAGCGGGTGAACATCATCACCGCGGCGGCATACTCGTGGAGAGGGTTGCGACGCATAGTGTATCGTCAATCAAAATATTTGGTCACCTCGCCGACGACAAATGAGTCCATCTCATTGATCATACGCACAGCCGACTCGACAATAGGATAGGCGCATACGGCACCGGTTCCCTCGCCCAGCCGCAAGTCCAGCGCCAGCAACGGGCGGGCATCCATCAGGTCGAGCAACCGCTTGTGACCCGCCTCATCGCCAACATGGCCGAAAACAG
>OGNF01002765.1_pt1 | contig 12751 bp, 9 predicted proteins | sample 1573321 | NCBI WGS metagenome assembly OGNF01 (sample SAMEA2581911, study PRJEB24529) | metagenome | biome: Human gut stool | place: China | collected 2011
AGCCTGCAAACAATTTTGCGCATAAATCTTGACGGCACCCATCGGCATCGCGCCCTGACCGGCAGCCTACAGCCCTCACATGCAAAATCCAAACACCGCAATAAAAGCGCTGCATGTCGAAAATGAAGTTGCCGCGAGGAGCTTCAAGGCTCAAAAAGTCCAGTGTTTACGGGCTTTTTTCGACCTCTGAAATTATTCCCACTCGCTCCCGTCAAGCCTATTCTAAACAGGTTTGCTTATGGGATTTAGTACAGATTATTTGTATTGCTTTCATTATTCAGGTAGCATGGGCTATCTGATTTTTTGTTGCCATAGCGTTGCCATGAGCTTTTACTTCTTTTACTACAGAAGAATATCATGATTTTGCTACGAAATGCATATCTCCAATGGTTTTACGGTCGGTGTAATACTGCCCGTCTATTTCTTTCGGATTTGAGATAGACAATGTTGCCGTTCCATAGTGAATTTCGCTCCTATCTCTGTATGCAGATTTTGGTGTATTCAGGTAGCAGTATGTTAGTTGAATTTCTCCCAAAATTTCATCGATAGACGCTGCAAGAGAAGCACTTCGCTCAACTTGGTCATAGCTTGATTTAAATGTGTCAGTGTACTGCTTTGACAGTTTTGGAGTGCTTTCAAATGGGTTAATCCTCCATAGAAACTTCTCATATATCCCCGCAAGCAGTACCGCGATACCTATCGCTTCCCCCGCGTATCCAAACAGATCATATACGGAAACGTCTTCAAGTATGCTTTCCCAAGAAAGAAAACACCGAACTGCAAAGAGTACAACAGCACACCACACACAAATATTGATGAACTTTTTCTGCTGATTACTCATAATTTTTTAATGCTCCGTTATGTCATACTCAAAAAAACGATGCATATCAGAAATGATTGTCTGATATTCTTTTTTCGTGGCTTCATCAGGAAAAAGTGGCTTGATTCCGTTCGCCTCTGTATATGTATTATAATTTTGAAAATCACCCTGAATATAATAAGTGTTGTCATTGGAATATGTTCCTAATACATGATAGAAAAACCATAAATCGTACTCTTTTCCAGGTTCAAGATATAAAACATCTTTTTCTTCATTTGCTAAAGCTTTATCTATGAATTCAAGTAAACCTGGATCATACATTAAATTATCAGTCTGTCTTGAGTATCCAGTTGTATAAAAGGTCATATTAGTTGGTTGAGAACCAGTATATTTCAAATGAATTTTTACACAGAAAAAAGAATTTTTCTCATTAATTAATTTTCCTGTATCTTTTGAAATATATGGTCTTTTTGCAATTTCTTTTGCTAGAGCTTCATGATATTGTTCATCAACTAATGTATAGAAAAAATCAGAAGATACAGTTTTATAAGCCTCTTTTACTGTACATTCATAATTACCTTTTGAATATGTTTCATTCATCTTAATGTATGTTACAGTATTTTTTCTAAAATTAACTGTTGCTTTTACAACATCTCTGGATTCGTTCAAGTCAACAGATGGTTTTTCTTCATGATAAGCTGTGATTAACTCTCCATCAGGCTCTGTTTCATAATCATAACTGTATAGATATGTTTTGGTTTTTAATATGTTATTGGTATTATTAGAAGGCTGTGCTGTGCAGCCGCACAACACAGTTAATAATAGTAATATAAAAGTTACTTTTTTCAGTTTCAATTATTAAGCCTCCTAGATATCCGGATACCAGTAACCGCCAAACCATGCACCATGGTAATCATCCACAGAATACGCTTCACATCTTATGGCAGCATGTGTGTAGCCTTCCTCATTTACCCAGTTAAGCATATTATGAGTTTCGTTGACATCAAAATAGTATTCATATCCATGTGATACATCATAATATTCTCCGTTTTCATGAGCATATACTTTGCCATAATAATATGAACCATCAATATCTTTATCAGTGCATAACATCTGAACAGATGAAGAAGTACATTTTTCTTGTTTATCTGTAAATTTAGTTTCACCATCTACACTGAAGGCTACACCAAAGCTGTTGCTTGCTTTGGATATTAATGGTGTTGAATTAATACCAACAATTAGTAGCATTGCTGTGAATATGACAGCATTTTTAATGGCTTTTTTACATATCATATTTTGTCCTCCTGTTAAATTATTTTTAATAAGTACTTATCTCTAAGAAAAGAATAACAGCCCTGTACTTAAAGTACAAGACTGTTATTCTGCGGTTTGTCGTAAGATGCATGTTTAACGACGTAAGTTACATATTTTATTAGTATAGTTGCGAAAATGTGTTTAAATATGCATTCTACCATCGTATTTCACAGTGAAATTCATTCTCTGTTTCGTAATAATCACATGTTCCATAATTCCTTTTAGCAAGTGATTTTACAATGTTAGTTCCGAGACCATGGGAGTTCTTATCCTCCTTGGTTGTGGCAAGACCAGAGTTCCTGTCAAGAACTGTTTCATTAATGTAATTGCTTACATGGAATACCATTTCTTCATCGTCCCAGTATGCCTGAATATGAAGCTGGCGCAGAGACTCTTCCTCGTGAAGTTCTGCTTCTATTGCGTTATCTATCACATTTCCAATAATAGAACACAGGTCATTGCCGGTCATAGGTTTGATGTCTTTAGTAATATCAATTGCTGTTATTATATTTTCGCTTTTGGCATATGCAATTTTGCTGTTAATTAATGTATTGATGACCGGATTATTGGTGTTAATATAATCAATTGTTTTTTCAAGACCGATACCGTACTGTTTTAAAAAATCTGATGCTTCATTAAATTGTCCGTTATTAATAAGCCCGCTTAACACCTGAAGCTGATTGTTCATGTCATGTTTTATTGAGCGTATCTGACGGTCAAGCATGCTTACATTTTTGATGTAATCTTCTCCCGATGTTAATTGCTCCTGAAGTTTATCCGCATATTTTTTATTGCTGTTTGCCATATATAGTGACAAAGCCAGTTCGTATATAAGAAATATCAGTATGCACAATAAAAGAAGAATCAGCAGGCTGCCTGATGTAAGCTGCATTTTCATAGTCACTGTAAATACGGCACATACGGTAATCAAAGTCAATGCAAGAATTATGATATCACGAATATTAAACATGCCGTTTCTTATTGACGCGAATGATTTAAGGACAATAATTAACAGAACATATATTATAAGTGAGAATATGACATATGGCATTACCGGATATGAATATATTGAAAGCATTTTCTGTGCCTGATATGTAAGCAGCGGTACTGCAATCGTTACAATAAGCTGGATTATATATGGATATACTCTCTTCTTTTTGCCGATTATATTAAGCGAATTATTGTAAAATATTATTGCAACAGCCAGTAAAAGAATGTATTGCGAATAATTAAATGAAATGTATGGAAACATAGTATGTTATCTTACATTGTACGGCGGTATTGTACAAAGCCTTTCTTAAATGTATCTTTATAGGAGCGTCCGACTTTTATCCTGAAGCCGTCTTTCATAATAACTTCTGAACTGACAGCATCGAATCTTCTTACATGCATGTAGTTAATCAGGCAGCTTTTATGTACTCTTATGAAATTATATCCGGCGAGTTCATTTTCAAGGTCCGAAAGCTTTTTCCTAAGTTGATAATTTCCAGAGGTTGTATATATATTGAGCATATGATCCTGACTGACCGCGTACTTGATACTTACAGAGTCAATGCTTGTAATTGAACCGTTCTTTTCAAGATGAACCGAAGTGGTGAGCAGGTCTGTATGTGTAAGTTTGTTTACAAGCTTTTTCACACCGGTTTCATAATATTTCTTTCTGATAAAGTAGAATGGTGTATATTCAAATGTATCAAATACAAGTTCCTCATGTGAAGTTACGAAAACTATTCTTGTATCTGATGAAATGGAACATATAGATTGTGCTGTGTCAAATCCGTTAAGCGGAGTCATGTCTATATCAAGCAAGGCGAGATTATAATGCTTTTCTTTTACAGCCTCAATTAATACATTCCCTGATGAATAGTAATCAATTGTGGCTTCAAGATTATGTGCATGAAGTTCATTATTAAATGCCTCCATTATCTTGCTGGCAATTTTTTCGTCATCGTCACATAATGCTACTTTGTACTCCATATATACCCCCTGATGTATGTGCTAAATGTACTAATAGAATACATTTTCAAAATGTGTTTTTCAAGTAAATATACATATATAAGTTAATATATTTTTCACTAGATAATTCGTTATATTCGTGTTACAATTATAATAATATATCAGGATGGAGACGTGAACTATGATTATATCAGAGAATCATTTTGGAAAAGAGAATTGTGTTGCATATTGTGATGTTTTAATCAGAAGAAATTATGAAGTTATTAATGCGGATGAACATTTCTATCATTTTGTAGAAAAACTTGTTGGTATTAATTTTCTTGATATTGTTCATCAGGATAATCTCAAGGATTTTAAGATGGCTTTTGAGACGCTTAAGCCAGGTGAGAATTGCAGAATGCTGATTCTGTTAAGAAATGGAATTGGTGAATATTACTGGACAGATATGGTGATTTATAATAATGGGAAGATTCTGTCAGGTGAGAATGTAATTGAAGTCAGATGTTATTTTCTTTCAGCAGTTGAGAGCAGGTACCTTATGGCTTTGGACAATGTCAATAAGTACAGAACAATACTTTCTACATACAGAAATTATTTGTTTGATTACAATTCTTATACGGATATGTTTACAATATATCTGTACCGTGGTAATCAGTGCAATGCACCTATTAAGGGAACTCTGGAACAGTTTAGGGAAAGAATGTTAAGAATATTAAGGTCTGATTCAGAGCGTAAGGAGTTTGCTACATTTTATAATTATTTAAAGAATGGTTCTAATATGTTCAGCTGTATGGTTTATCTGCCGCTTGATGAGCATAACGATGAACTGTACAAGTTCAAAGTGAATGGTGACAGCCTGTTTTCAATAAATAAAACGTCTGTTGTTGCAGGTTATCTTGAGACTGTTGATGGATGTGTTTCGGATGTTATTCCTTATTATGCAACAAGTGAAGCTGTTGATTCTGCCACTGGACTTCTTAATAAACGTGCATGCATGGAATATACGAAATCAGTAATTGCATCCAAAGATGATAAGATTCATTATATGATTATGTTTGATGTTGATAATTTCAAGAGCATTAATGATACATATGGTCATCTTTTTGGCGATGAAGTATTAAGTAAGATAGCAGGCATTATTAATGCTAACCTTAACGGACGAGGAATTGCTGGAAGATTTGGTGGAGATGAATTCTATATATTCACTAATAATATTAAAGATGAAGAGGATTTGAGGATTCTTCTTACAACTATGCGTAAGGAATTACAATATGCATTTGACAGCAGAATTGAAGATTTTGGAGTTACTCTTTCTGTTGGTGTAAGTCTGTTTCCTAAAGATGGAACGGATTACGAGGAACTTTTCAGAAAAGCTGATAAATGCCTGTACCTTGCAAAAGAAAAAGGACGAAACAGATTTATTATATATAATGAAAGCAAGCATGGTTCACTTGAGAATAATAGCAGGCATATTCATAAAATTCTTGATTTGTCTGATCATTCAGAATATATGTCAGGCGTGGTATCTGACATAATTCTTGAACTTGTATCCAGAGGAAAAGATGCAATTGATGATGTTGCCAATAATATTTTAGAGCAGTTTGAGATTGATGGACTGAGAATATATAATGATAATTCCGAGCTTATATATTCTTGTGGTGAATATAAGAGAATGCCGGATATGACGAATATTCTTAATGATAAGGCATTTTTATCTAGATATAATAAGAACAATTCTATGTCAATCGGTATTGTTTCATCTGTGGAGGCATGGCATAAGGAATTATATAATGAGTTATCAGACAGTAATATAATGGCTTTCATCAGTGCATGGTTTGAATTTAAATATAGAAGATACTATTTCTTCTACGATGTGTTTAATCATAAAAGCCGCTGGAATGATTATGACAGGAACTTTGTTCTTATTATAAGTAAAATCATTGCCAGCGTGCTGTAATATCAGATATAATTATACTGTTATTATGTTTGGCAGCTTTGCGAAGCTGCCAATTTTTTTGTCTGTAAGTATTGTTGCTTCTCCTATATTACCAAATGTTACGGCGCTTGTCTCCCCGAACTTTGAGCTGTCAGCAAGAATATACTTGAAGTGACAGTGGTTGAATGCAGTTTCCTTAACGAGTGCTTCATTAATATCAGGTGTAGTAAAACCTGATTTTTCGGTAATACCATTAGTTCCAAAAAATCCTTTGTTAAAATTCATTCTGTCGATTGTAATAATTGCCTGATTTCCTACAACAGCTTCTGTTAATCCTTTAAGTTCACCTCCAATTAGTATTACCTTAAAGCCTGCAATTGCAAGTTTTCTTGCATGTGTTACTGCGTTGGTAACATATGTTGCATTCTTTTCTTCAAGATAATCAATCAGATATTCAGTAGTAGTTCCAGCATCAATATATATGAAATCATTAGGTACTACAAGTCTTGCAGCGTACATTGCAATTTTTTTCTTTTCTTCTGTGTTTACATCAGCTTTTTGTGAAACAGATAATTCGGTAGTAGATACACCATTGATCTTTTCAACAGCTCCTCCAAATACCTTGGTAAGCCGGCCCTGTTCATCAAGTGTATTAAGATCACGTCTTATTGTTGATTCAGAAGTATTGAGAATGTCTTTAAGTTCAGTTACGGTAATGCTTCCCTTTTCAGATAGCAGATTAAGAATTATTTCATGTCTTTGTTCTGTAAGCATATTGTTATAACTCCTTTTCCATAAAATTTTTTACATCAGTAATGTTTTTATAATGTGCCAGCGACCACATGAGTTTCATTGTAAGGTTTTCAATTGTCATGGATTTTCCATTTATGACATTTTCCTTTGCAAGATTACGCCCGACTTCATATATCTCCCAATTAACACCTTCATAGAGACATTGTGTTGTAATAACAACACATATGCCATTAGTTGTAAGTCTGTGAATGTGTTCTATAATATTATCTGGCATTCCTCCAATACCAAAACCCTCAATAATTACGCCTCGGCACGATAAATTAAGATAATCAAAAATATTATAATTCATTCCAGGAAAAAGTGTGATAACTGCTATATCAGTACACATATCAGTTTTGATATGAAATCCATTGCCTGATGTCATTATATTTTCAAATGTATTAATGTTATATTCAACGATGTTGTTTCTGATTGTTGCAATATATGGAAAATTAATACTTTCAAATGCATCAAAACTTTTCGTCTTGATCTTCTTAGCACATGTTCCTTTTATAAGTTTTTCAGAAAATGCAAGAAATACTCCAGAAATATCTTCACATGAATAAATAAATGCATTTGTTAAATTCATGACGGCATCAGTTTTTTCTACATCAATGGGTAACTGTGAGCCGGTAAGAATGACAGGCTTTGAAAGATTTACAAGCTGATATGATAATGCAGCTGCAGTGTAAGCACAAGTATCTGTTCCATGTGTTATAACAAATCCATCATAGTCATTATAATTGTTCATGATGCATTCTGAAATGGAACTAATGTGAGCTGTATCCATATTACTACTATCGATATTCATTAATGATATTCCGGTAACATGGCATTTTTGTCTGATTACCGGAATATAGTCAAGTAAAATATTAACATCAATTGATGGCGTAAGACCATTGCCATTATCTTTTGAAGCAATTGTGCCGCCAGTAGCTATCAGTAAAATATTCTTCATTTTATTTTACCTTCTCCATTAAAATAATCTTTTAAAAGCTGTACAACGGTGTTTGAAAGCAGGAATACTGCTATTAGATTAGGAATCACCATAAGCCCGTTAAAAGTTTCAGCAATGCTCCACATTAGACCTAAATTCATTGTTGCACCAACTACAGCAACAAGTGAGTAAGCAGCCATGAATGGTTTAGTTGCTTTAGGACCAAAAAGGAATTCTATGCATCTTTGTCCATAGAGTCCCCATCCTATAACTGTTGAAAAGGCAAAACAGCACATTGCAACAGCTGTAAATATTGATACCCAGCCTCCATATGTAGATGTAAAGCCTGATATTGTAAGTTCTGCACCAGCAGCCTGACCATATCCTACCGGAACACCACTACATAATATAACAAGAGCAGTCAGTGTACATATTACAATTGTATCTACAAATACTTCAAATATTCCGAAAAAGCCCTGCTTTACTGGTTTACTTGTGTCAGCACATGCATGTGCAATAGACCCTGTACCAAGACCGGCTTCATTAGAAAAGATGCCCCTTGATACTCCTTTTTTCATACTCATAAAGAAGCTTCCAACTGCACCACCAGTAACTGATGCAGGAGAAAATGCACCTTGAAATATTGATTTAAATACAGCAGGAACATTATTAATATTAACAAGTACAACTCCGATGGCAAGAATTATATATAACACAGCCATAAATGGTATGAGTTTTTCTGTAACTCTGCCAATTCTTTTTATTCCTCCAATCATTATAAGTGCAATAAGAATCATAATTATTATTCCGATTATAAGATTAATCATATGAGTTGAATCAGCAGATATTATGTTATAATTAATTAATGCTGAATCTAAAGCAGCTGTTATGGTATTTACCTGTGTTGCATTACCTGTTCCAAATACAGTGAGAACACCGAGTGCTGAGAATAAATAAGCAAGCCAGTGCCAGTGCTTATTAAGACCATTTTTAATATAGTACATTGGACCGCCAACAAGCTCACCATTATTATTAGTTTCTCTGAAATGCACAGCAAGAACTACTTCGGAGAATTTAGTACACATTCCAAGTATTGCGGATATCCACATCCAGAATACAGCCCCAGGACCACCAATTGCAATTGCTCCAGCAACACCGGCTATATTACCGGTACCTACAGTTGCTGCTAAAGCTGTACAGACAGCCTGAAATGGCGTAAGGGCGCCGTCAGAAGCTTTACGCTTCTTAAGCATGCGCCCGATAGTTATTTTCATTGCATAAGGAAATTTCCTTATCTGGATAAATCTGGTTTTTACACTTAAGACAATTCCTACGCCGATAATACATATCATTGCAGGAAGTCCCCAGATAAAGTTATTGATTACGCTGTTTATTGATTCAATTGTTGAAAGCATTAATTAGTCCATCCTGTTATATAGTTGTCATTATATGTTATTTTTTTCTTGACCCAAAGAATTTAGATAGCAGCCCTTTTTCCTTTGTATCAGAAGATTTATCAGATACCTCATCTATAGTAGTATCTGTTTCATCAGTATAATTAAATGTTAAACCTGTTAATTTACTGAATTCATTAAGTGCAGAGTCATATGCTGATTTTGCAGAATCATAATCAGCTTTATTATAATCACTTCTTGTTGCTTCATAATTTAATTTGTAGAATACTTTAGAAAGCTGGTTACATATGCTGCTGCTTTGGGTATATGTATAATTGGTTTTTTCGTATTCAGTTTTAGCATTGTCATATGCAAGTTTTAATGATTCAGAAGTACGTCCTTTTTCATCAGAATTAGCCTGGGCTTTACCAAGTTTTTCTTCAGCTTCATGTAGTTTAAAGCGTATCTGATTGATGTTTTCTTTTGTCTGGTTGATTTTCTTGTGGATATTCATCTCATCTGCAAGAGCATCTTCCATTGCTTTTTTCTTAGCTTCTTCATCAGCAATACATTTGTTAAGTTCATCCTTAACCTGAGGCATATTTGCTGCAGCATTCTGTTGTGCAGCAATGACTTCATCATATTGTACTTTAGCGTTCTCATATTCAAGCTTTGCATTATTAAGAACAGAAGCTGAATCCTCATCAAATGCTTCAAGTTTTTTTATATGATCTTTGGCATTGTCAATATCATTAAGTATTTTATCTACACTTTTTCTGGCATTTTCATATTCTATATTAATTGAAGAGGTTGTAGAAGTTACTCTGTTATATTCTTCTAATAATGCATCAGCTTTCTGTTTATACTGTTCATAGATTTTATATGCAGCAGCAGCAGCTTTGGCCGTTTCATCATATTCAGTTTTAGAACGATTTACCATAGCACGCTGTGTATTAAAATTCATTTTTATTGATTCAGCATTTTTTACAGCTTTTTCGTATTCTGTCTTAAGACCAGGAACTGCGGCTTTTCGCGTTTCTAAAGTTGCAACTGCATTATCTGTGGTTGTTTTTGCTTTGTTATAGGCAATTTCTGCATTATTAATATCATCCTGAATAGATTTCAGGCTTAACTGGTAAAGATCTGTTCCATTCAAAAAATCCTTTTCAGTAAAGAATGGTTTCTTAATAATATGCGACATGTCTGATATGTCACATTCACATATATCAATTCTGTTATCAGAAGTTTTTTTGCATTCACATGAATAATTAGTTTTATCAGAGATACCATTTTTTGTGAAACTTACCGGTATATATGCAAGTCCGGATAATCCCTTAAGATTAACAATCCATTCTCCAAATGATATGTCTTTGTAATCATGTACTGTCAGATTATAAAGAATCAGGTGCTTGCAATAATCCTGAATATCGGGATTATTAATTGTAAAATCAGTTATTAATGAAATGCTCTTTTCTTCAGCTCTAAGATTATCAAGCACAGCATCATAGTCATAATTGTGAGAATCTCTGCCAATATCTACCTGCGAGTTATATTTTTTTTCTTTAGCAGCTTCATCATTGACAGCATTGTCATATGCAGTATGTGCTTCTTCTAATAATTTTGCAGCATCTTCATATTCTTCTTTTGCATATTTCTCTGCGTTAACAGCTTCATCATACGCCGGCTTAAGGCGGTTTTGTGCCTCTATTGTACGGTCATATGCAACTTTTTTAATTGTTTCAATTGAATGAATCTGTTCATAGTCTTTTTTCTTATCAGCTTCTTCAGCCTCTGCTTTTTCAAGCATCGTCTTTCTGCCTGATATTAATGAAGAATTACGATTGTATTCTTCCTGTAAATCCTGAATAGAAGCTACAGCCTTATTATATTTATCTTCCAATTCTTTAAGCAGGGCTTTTGCTTCGTCTATCTTATCCTGTGATTTATCAGCCGCATCAATATACTCATCATATACGGCTTTTTTTGCATTGAGATTCTCTTCTACTTTGCTGATACTGTCTTTAAAAGTATCAGCTTTCTTTTTTATATTATAGAATCTGTCTCCCATTTCAATTGTCTTCTGTTTAGCCGCAGAATGAACTTCTGATGCTTTTTTAGAAGCTTCTTTAGCATTATTAATCTCATCTTTAAGTGACAAAAGGGATGCCTCTGCTTTATTCAATTCAACTTTTATAAGATCAACCGAAAGTATATATTCATGAATACCAGAATTATCTGATGATACTGCGTTGATATTATCATCATAATCTTTCTTTGCTTCTTCAAGCTTAGCTTTACTATCGTTAATCTTCTGTTTAAGGACAGATAAATGTGCTTTTGCTTTAGCAACGTCCTGTTCAGCTTTTGTTATAACAGCGAAATTGTTCATAAAAACACCCTCTTTAACTATATTGTTATTTCATTATCATAATGAAGAAATACTTATTTAAGTGCATCAGCAAGCTGGTCTAATGCAGGAATATCAGTTTCTTTAAGAACTGATTTAATTGTGACAACAGGTTCAACAATTGTTATATTTTTCATTGTTTCAAGTATGTTTCGCATTGTTTTTGCAGCTGTAGGTGCCCATGAGCCATTCTCAATAAGTCCTACTGTTCTGTTCTGGAATGCTTTTGCCTGAAGGTGATGAAGAAAATCCTGCATAATTGGGAATACACCTGCATCATAACTTGCGGCAGCCAGAACCATTCTGTCATATCTGAATGCATCTTTTACTGCCTCAGCAATATCACATCTTGAAAGGTCAGTAATAACAACATTATCAACGCCTTTGTTGCGAAGCATTTCTGCAAATTGTTCGGCAGCATATGCGGTATTGCCATGAATTGAAGCATAGGCTATAAATACACCTTTGCTTTCTGGCTGATAACTGCTCCATGTGTTATATAAGTCAAGGTAATATCCGAGGTTATCTGATAATACAGGACCATGTAATGGACATATAGTCTTAATATCAAGTGCCGAAGCTTTTTTAAGTAAGGTCTGGACAGGAGCACCATATTTACCAACTATGTTAAAATAATATCTTCTTGCTTCACATGCCCAGTCCGCATTCTCAGTAAGCGACAGAGCCCCAAATTTTCCAAACCCATCAGCTGAGAACAGAACTTTCTCACTGCTTTCATAAGTTACCATAACCTCAGGCCAGTGAACCATTGGCGCCATGACAAAAGTAAGAGTGTGGGAACCAAGATTAAGAGTATCTCCTTCTTTAACAGTAAGAGAATTCTTAATGTTAATATTCTCAAAGAACTGGTTAATCATTACAAATGTCTTGGCATTACCTACTACAGTGATTTCAGGGAAAAGTTCAATAAGTCTGGCAAGGCTTCCAGCATGGTCAGGTTCCATATGCTGTATAATTACATAATCAGCATTCCTTCCATCCAGAGCATTAAGAAGATTGTTTTCCCAGTCTTTCATTCCACGCTTGTCGACAGTATCCATAATGGCTGTTTTGTCATCAAGAATTACATATGAGTTATATGAAACACCATCTGGAACAGCATACTGGCTTTCAAAAAGATCTATTGTTGTATCATCAACTCCGATGTATTTTATTTTATCTGATATATTCATAA
>OGNF01002769.1_pt1 | contig 12741 bp, 11 predicted proteins | sample 1573321 | NCBI WGS metagenome assembly OGNF01 (sample SAMEA2581911, study PRJEB24529) | metagenome | biome: Human gut stool | place: China | collected 2011
GGAACTTGCGCATCGGAGACAGGCCGCATTTTTCAACTTTGCTGGAAAATTTCATAAAACGCACTGTCCTTTCTGAATTTTGAGAATAAGATAGCCTGAACGCCACGGCAATTGCCCGCGGCGTTCAGGCTGTAGGAGGGGATGACTCAGCGCCTATTAAAGATAATTATTTACCGAAGGCGATACAGCATGCTCACGATCTGAGCACGGGTGCAGGTGGTGTCGGAGGAGAAGAGACCGTTGCCGACACCGCTGGTGACGTTCTGCTCTGCCGCCCAGGCAACTGCCGGAGCATAGTAGGCGTCAGATGCAACATCGGTAAAGGAGGCAGCGGCGGAGGCGGCCTTGCTGCCGTTGGCGCGCCACAGGAAAGTCACACCCTGAGCGCGGGTGCAGGGAGCGTCGGGGGAGAAGGTCGTGGCACTGGTACCGGTAGTGATGCCGTTTTCAACAGCCCACAGAACAGCCTTGCAGTAGTAAGCGTTGGCTGCAACGTCGGTGAAGGGATTGCTGGCAGTCTTCGGCTCCGGGCTGCCGCTGGCGCGCCACAGGAAGGTCACGATCTGAGCGCGGGTGCAGGAGGCGTTGGGGGAGAAGGTCGTGGCGCTGGTGCCGGTGGTGATGCCCTTCTCGACGGCCCAGTTGACGGCGTCATAGAAGTAGTCGCCGGGCTTGACATCGTTGAAGCCCTTCTGGCTGGGCTGCTCGGGCTGGGAAGGCTGAGAGGGTCGGACGGGCGTGCTGGGCTGAGACGGGATGACCGGCGTGCCGGGCTGCGTCTCGGCGTCGCCGAAGAGGTCTGCAAGGATCTCGGCGGCGCTCATATCAGCGTAACCGTCGGGGTCGGTCAGACCGGTGCCGTCGAGGTTCCAGCTGAAGTTGCCGGACCAGGTCTCTTTGTACTTGGTGCCGGTGGCAGGGGTGGCGTAGGAGATGTAGCTTCTCAGCACGGCGTCATAGCGCTCGCTCCACTCGGGGTAGTACTTGGTCATGTACTTGGTGACGAGCTTGTAGGCCTCGCAGTTCTTGTCGTCGTCGCTGTTGGGGTTGAGGGCGCTGAGCTGAACGCCGCCGCCGCCCTGACCGGCCTTGCTGTCGGAAGGCGTGGAGTGCAGGAAGACGATGGAGCCGTCGTCGCAGACGCCGAGGACGGTCCACACGTGGCCGCTCATGCTGAAGATGTCGCCGGGCTTGAAGGACTTGATATCGCGCGTCCAGGTGCCCCAGCCCTTGTCAGCAAAGGTCTTGGCCATCTTGACGGCGCTCATCACGTAGCCGTCGCTCAGGTCGTTGGTGGTGCTCTCAGTGTGCATCACGTTGTAGACGGTCCAGCCAATATAGGCGGAGCAGTCCACACCAGCGTAGTAGTACTGGTTCCAGCTGTTGTGCGGATAGTAGCTGTGCGCGGGGTCGGCACTGTTCTTGTAGGTGTAGTTGGCGTCCTGCTGCTGGAAGAAGTCGATCCAGCTCTGGGGCAGGCCAATGGTCAGCGCCTGGTTGGAAGAGTTCACATCCTGCCAGTCCCAGCTGCCGCCGTAAACGTACAGCGCGGTGCCGACAGGGTTCATCGCGGTCTGGAGGTAGTTCTTGAGGGTGCGCTCACCGGGCGTGCCGCTGACGGGAGCGGTGTAAGGCTCGGCGATAAAGGTGAGGTAAACGGTGTCGCCGTAAACCTTCGCGGTCTTGCCGGCGAGGTTGCTGAGATCGGTCACTTTGGTCACGGCGGTGGCGCCGGCGGCGTTGTTGCTGATCTCATAGATGGCGCTGTACTTGACAGCGGCGCCGTTAACGGTGACGGTGGAGTCGTCGATGGACGCGATCGTGCCTTCGGCGTCGGCCGTGGCAGCGGCGGCGTCGGTCACGACACCGCCTTCAATCGTCAGATCGTAGACATAGCCTTCCTGAAGCTTGTTCTGGACGGCGTACTTATTGTCACTGCTGGCGATGGTATACTGCACTTCTTCGCCGTTGGTGTAGAAGCGATGGACAAAGTCGGGCTTGCTGTCAGCTTCCACGGTGCCGTAATCCTTCACGCCGAGATACACGTAAGTCTCGTTGCCGACGCTAGTCGAACCGTCTGCCTCAAGGGCGGAAGCCGGCGCGACCAGAAGCGTGGAAAGCATCGTGAGGACAAGTAGCAATGAGCAAAGTCTTTTCTTCATGTGATGAATTCCTCCTCAAATATTGTGTGATTCTGTGAATGCGCGGCGTATTATGGCGGCTCCTCACCTCTCTTGGCTGCTGCAAAAGAAAAAACCCGGCAAAAGGCGCGATAAATCCACGTCTTTTGCTGGGTTTTATTTGCGGTGAAGAACGTTGTGGCATTCTCAAGCAAAGTAAAGCAGCAGTGATAATCAAGTTTTTAAAAGCATATTTATGCTACCATGTTTAGACTGCAATTGCAAGGGGGAAGGTGATAATCGTTGATTTGACCATAGTTTATGTGCCTTAGCGATTTTTTGACAAGGAATTGTTGTGCGTTATCGATAAAAAACGGCAGAATCATCTGGTTTGACAAGAAGATATTGACAACTCGGTCAATGGCCGCTATAATAAAGGCACCCAATGATGCTGATACAGGGCGTTTTTGATTATTATACATTCCGTGCATTCTCCTGTGAAAGGAAGGACGGTTCTTTGAATCAGATCAATTCGGTTTTTGTCATTGGCGAGTCCAGAACGAATTCAGACAACGCCATCACAAAAAACTACGGCACGTTTTATATGGCGTTTGAGGTCGACGACCTGACGTCCGAGGTTCTCGATTTCAGCTGTACCCATACAATTTCCACGACGGAGGCTTTCCTGCGTAAACTTTTTGTGGGGCAGGTTTTTCCGGAGATCGATGTGTGGTTGGAGAACACGCTCAACAGACGATACGGCGGCTCGTCCCGCCGGGCCGTACTTGTCGCTTACCGCGATGCGCTCAAGCGCTGGCGGTCAATGACGGGCAAGCCGGAAAGCAAAACCTGATTACGTATAACTGTATATGGCTGCTTCGCAGTCGCCTGCCATGAGTTCCCTCGTGGTGCCGCGTGTGAAACCCAGCAAGATCAGGCGTTGAAAAACGCTCGGTTTTGTTGGGCTTTTTTCTGTTTTGTCTTTTGCAGCGGGTCCAGGTACCGCCCCGCTGAGAAGAAATATATTTTTTGGAGGAGAAAAGTATGTTACCTGCTATTGAAAACGGTTTTACTTTCATCGCATTCCTGATGTTCCTGGCCGGCGGGCTGCTGGCAATGGAAAAATACACCAAGTGGAAAGTCTTTAACTGGGTCCCGCCGCTGGTATGGATCTATATTCTCAACATGGTCTTCTGTACCCTGGGCCTGTACAATTCCGAAGGCGTCAGTGCCGCTTACGGCGTACTGAAGAATAACCTTCTGTACGCAATGATCTTCGTCATGCTGCTGCGCTGCGACTTCCGCAAGATTGCCAAGCTCTCCGGACGCATGATCGCGATCTTCCTTGGCTGCTCGATCACTCTTGCACTCGGCTTCATCGTCGGCTTCCCGATCTTCAAGGGATCCCTCGGGGGCGGCGAGACCATCTGGGGCGCTACCGCAGCTCTGTACGCTTCCTGGGTCGGCGGCTCCGCCAACATGGCTGCCATGCAGGATGCTCTGCCGGTCGATGCCGGCGCTTACGCCTGCGCTCTTACGCTCGACACCGTCTGCTACTCCGTATGGATTGCGCTGCTGCTCTTTGCTGTGAAGTATGCCGGCAAGTGGAACAAGTCCGTTAAGGCGGACACCTCCAAGCTTGAGGCCGTTGCAGCCGCTGCCAACGCAGAGGTCGCCAACGAGAAAAAGCAGGCCAAAGCTGCCGACTGGATCTGGCTTATCGGCCTTGCTCTGATCGTCTCCGCGCTGTCTCAGAAGATCGGCCTTGTCATGAATAACGGCCTCAATGAGATCGGCCTTGACATGTTCGACAAGGGCACCTGCACGACGCTGTTCGTCACCGTTCTCGGTCTGGTCTGCGCAATGACCCCGCTCGGCAAGCTTCCTGCTGTTGAAGATCTTTCCAGCGTCCTGCTGTACGCCGTCGTCTCCCTGCTCGCTACGCAGGCTCCGCTCAATGCGCTGGTCGAAGCTCCGATGTGGGTCGTTTACGGCGTGTTCGTTCTTGCGATCCACGTTGTCGGTATGTACATTCTCTCCAAGGTCTTCCACTGGGATCTTTGCATGGTCTCTACGGCATCGGTCGCCAATATCGGCGGTTCCGCTTCTGCGCCGATCATTGCCTGCGCCTATGACGATTCCTTTGCGGGTATCGGTGTTCTGATGGGTGTTCTTGGCGCTGCTATTGGTAATATTTTTGGTCTTGGCATGGGTGCGATCCTGCATATGATTGCATGATCCCCGCCGGATGATTTTTCCTGCTCCTGCGGCCCGTGCCGTGGGAGCAGGATTCACAAAGAGGTTATTTTTATGAATATTAACGATACCTTGCAATATCTGAACATTGGCCTGCCGGACGATATCGCCCGGCGCAAGGCATGGGGCGATTTTGAAGGCGCGATCCGCCTCATCGATCTTCGCCTTGCGCAGGATAACCTGTCTGAGGCAATGCGCGCGTGCCTGACCGCCGAGCGCGAGATCATCTGCCGGATCCCGCAGAATTACCCGTTCGACCGTGCCGCCGCACTCGCTGTGGTGCGCGGGCACATCCCCGATTTTACCGAGGAGGAATTCGACGAGCGCGTGGACGCCGGCAAAATCAGCTGGCTCTATGTCAACGGCGAGATGCACTTCCTGGACCGCTTCTTTGAGACGCTGTGCAAAGCAGATCCATCCTTTGCCGTCCGCGCGGGCGTACAGGTGCACGGTGTGGAGAGCGTGACGAAGGAGCAGGGCGAGGGCCGTCTTGACCGTGTTCGCCGTCTGATGTGCGAGAACGGCGGTATCTCCAATCGCATCCGCATCCGTTCGAGCGTCCGCGTAAACGATGATCGGTTCACACCCGGTATGTTCGTGCGCGTTCACCTGCCCATCCCCGCCGAGTGTGAGCAGCAAAGCGAGATCCGCATCGAGAAGATGTATCCCGAGACCGGCAAGCTCGCACCCGAGAATGCGGCGCAGCGCACGATCTGCTGGGAGGAGAACATGGAGGAAAACCACGAGTTCTATGTGGAGTACTCCTATGTCCACACGGCGCGCTACCACGATGTTTCCACGATGAAGGCAGACGCCGTACAGCCTGATTTCGACACGCAGGAGCAGGCGCCGCACATCGTCTTCACCCCGTTTATTCGTTCCCTTGTGGAGATGCTGACCGAGGGTGTGACCGATCCTCTGGAAAAGGCGCGTATCTTCTACGACTTCATCACGCTGAACATGAAGTATACCTTCATGCCGTCCTATTTCATTCTCGAGTGCATCCCGGATTCTGCGGCGCGCAGCTACACCGGCGACTGCGGTGTGTTTGCCCTGCTCTTTATCACCATGTGCCGCTGCGCTGGCATTCCCGCCAGGTGGCAGAGCGGCCTGACCGCTGAGCCGGACTTCTGCGGCGCACACGACTGGTCCCGCTTCTATATCGCGCCATACGGCTGGCTCTATGCCGACCCGAGCTACGGCACGGCGGCGGTGAGGGCGCAGAATGAGGAACGCCGCAAGTTCTACTTTGGCAACATCGACGCATACCGCATGGTGGCCAACAGCGAGTTTGAAGCGCCGTTTACCATTGAAAAGCAGTTCTGGCGCGCCGACCCCTATGATAACCAGGTCGGCGAAATTGAGACCTCAGATCGTGGACTCCGGTACGAGGAATACACACGCAGCAAGGAAGTTCTTTCCTGCGAGGAGCTCGACCCGCGGGCGTAAAGTCAAAGAAAGGATTTTAAATTAGTATCATGAACAGTTATGGTTTGATCGATCTGCACTGTGACACTCTGGCAGATTGGAAGTATGCCAACACCGGCAACCCGGACACGCTGGACGATCCCGGCCGCGTGCTGCAGCTGAGCAACATGCCGAATGATGTGCATTGGGCGCAGTTCTACGCAGTCTTCATTCCGGATGAGGAGCGCGGCGATGCAGCCATCGCTTATTTCGAGAAGAACCGCATAAACTTCTATCGCCAGATGGAAAAGTTTTCCGACCGTGTGGCTCCCTGCCGCAATGCCGCCGATATGGAGAAGGCTTGGGCTGAGAATAAGACCGCCGCATTTCTGACTATTGAGAACGGCAGCGCGCTCGCCGGTGATATCACCCGTGTTCACACACTTGCCGAGCAGGGTGTGCGTGCCATTACGCTGACATGGAACGGTGAAAACGAGCTTGGCTCCGGTCACACCACTGACCATGGCCTAAGCGAGTTTGGCAAGGAAGCTGTGCGCGAGATGGAGAAAGAGGGCATTCTTGTCGACGTCTCCCACCTCAACGACCACGGTTTTGCCGACCTGCTGGAGGTGGCGGCCAAACCCTTTGTCGCCACGCATTCCAATGCTCGTGCGCTGTGCAGTCACAAGCGCAACCTCACAGACGACATGATCCGAGAGATGGTCAGGCGCGATTGCCTGATCGGTCTGAATTACTTTGTGAAGTTCCTGCGCGACGACGGCGAAGTTCACAGCCTTGACGATATCTACCGTCACACCATGCATTTCTTTGAGCTGGGAGGCAAAAAGAATCTTGCTCTCGGTTCGGATTTCGACGGTTCCCTCCTGCCGGAGTGCCTGAATACACCGGCCAAGGCGGCGTCGATTTACGAGTATCTGATCTCCCGAGGCGTTTCGCAGGAGGATGCCGATGGCGTAATGTACAAGAATGCGCAGGAATTCTTCCGGAAGAACTTGAGATAAAAACACAGTAACGATAGGTGATGCTGTGCTGAATAAGCTCATAGCGTTCGCCGCCGTGGGCATCATAGAATTGGCAGATCCGCCTCTGTGTGATACAGAGGCGGATCTGCTATTTCGTGAGAAGCCTTTGCGCTGGAAATCCGGCCGGGGCTGTGGTAAAATAGGCGGCGGCGGACGCTTGGGCGTCTGCCGCCGCTGACGTTAAACCATGCAACGAAAAGAATTTCTATGGATATCATTCAGACGCTTGCCCGGGAGCTCGGCGAGAGCGCGCAGCACGTGGAAAACGTTGTGCGCTTGCTGGACGAGGGCAATACCCTCCCCTTCATCGCCCGCTACTGTGGAAAGTAACTCTTCTTTGTCTATAGCGCCGCAAACTTTGAGTTGCGTCTTTCGAAAGATTTTTTGCACTGTCTAACCTCAAATGTCTCGAAAAGTCTCTCGCTTAATGCCTCGCGGAGCCTTTAGCGAAACAAATTCGAAACTACTCTCCATATACACGTTGATTATTTTCCCTACACGGTTTCAGCAACAGATCAAGCTTGTCCAAATACCCGTAAGACAAGCAAAAACCTCTGCCGATGACCTATCTAGGTATCGGCAGAGGCTTTTCATATTCATTTACGGTTCAATCATCGTACCAATCATCCCACGCTTCATCCTCGTCCTCATACCAATCCTGGTTATCTTCCCAGAGGTCTTCGGGGCTATCATACTCATCCCGGAGGCTTCCGGACGTATTGCTCCCGTTACCGTAATTGAAGGTTTGTCCCTGATTGCCGCCTGACGGATAATATTGTGAGAAGGATTTCAGCATATACTCGCTGTCGTTTTTCCACTGAGCGCACATCCCGGCAGCGATCATTTCTCCATTTTCATCATACCAGTAAACATCGAAATACTTCCGGTTTTGCTCCAACTTATCAAAGTTTTTGCAGTTCAGCCTCTTGTCCGGTTCGCCGAGCGAAGTGTATTTCAAGCAGCTCACCGGCATCCCTTCTACGGGCAGTTTTCCGAAATATTGATCTTTCAGGCTTTGCTCCCGCTTCGCGGCGTTCTCGGCTGCAATTCGTTGACGCTCGGCTTCCTCGGCGGCGTCTTTCTCCGCCTTGTAGCCCTTGACGCGGGGCTCCAGTGCGTCAACATCCTGCTGCCAGCTCGTGTCATATTGCAGCGTGATGTTTGAAAGCTCATCCTGTCCGCCTGCGTAGTCCGTTCTATCTTTGTACATATCGGCGTATTTGCAGTAGACGGACAGCGGCGCAGCATCCCGATAACCGGAAAGTTCAGAGAAGTCCTGTTCGGCAGAGGCGTAGTTGCCATTTGACAGCTCTTGAACGGCTGCTTCATAATCTGCTCTCTTTGCTTGTTGCGGTTCGAGACGGAAATAGAAATCCACGAAATCGCAGCTACCACCAGAACCGCCGCAATGACTTTCTTGAATGGGAATGGCTTCTTTGGCGGCACAGGTTTCTTTTCGTCCTTTTCTGGCAAAACGGGCTTAGTGACTTGCGGTTCTGTTTTCGGCTGCTCCATCTCAATTTTAGGCGTAGGAATTGCGGGGGCATCTACTTTTTCAGTTTCTTTCTTAGGCTGTTCTACGCGCTTTTTCGGTTTCGGCGCAACGACTTCAATGATCGGCGTAGCTACCGGAGCATCTATCGTGCGGATGACGGTCTTTGTCTGTTCCGGAGGCCAAGGCGCGACCATGCGCGTACAGTCCATAACGGCTTTGACCTGCCCATGCCGCGGCACATCGTCTTTCCCAAACGGAAGCTCGACCCAATCTCCGACCTTGAGCGGCAAGCCTCCGGTCAGATACGCATACGGGCGGCGTGTTCCCTGCACCTGAACGGAACAATAGTGATACACCGTGCCGTCATCGGGTTTCGTGTCCTCAATGGGCTTGCCGGTATCTGACCGCGGCTTTTCTGTTCCGGAAGATGGCGCTGTGGTGAATACACGGCTGAGCCGCTTCTTCCAGTTTCCTTCAAGACATGGATTTTTCAGCGCAAGTTCAAGACAGTGCTGCCCCAATGCTTCCTGCCCGCAGGAGCGGCAAGCATTCAAAACATCAAGCTGCAATCTGCCAATATATGCGCTCTCAAAAAGCTGCGACACAAACCGCTCATCATCCAGTGCGCCCAGAAGTGGAAGCACCTGATCATGGCTCGGAGAATCCAGCCAATCCCAATCCGGGAGAAGTTTTTCGGCAGTTTTAGCATCGGTTTTCAGAGACGGCTCCGCAATGTTCAAAAGGCTTCGCCACATCTGGATGCCCTTTGCCGTGTTGCTTGCGAACACATCATCCAGAATGGAGTCCCAAGACAATTCATTGAAATCCTCGGCAGACTCATGCGGGACTTCCTCCGGATATTCGACCAGCAAAATCTCGCGGCAAATATCCTCATAATCTGGAAATTCGCCCTGCGCCAAGAGGCGTTCCGCGCGCTCTGCGTCCGGATGCAGCAGCACTTTGTTCTGCCAATGGGTGTGATAGGCTTCTTCCAGTGCATTTTGATAATCCTGCGCTTCGCCCATTTCCTCATCCTTTTTCCCGCCGAAGTAGGCATAGGCAGAGGATAATTCAGAGAGAAGATCAAACAAGCCGTCCGGATCGACGCGGTTATAGTAGTCTTCTACCGGGCGCGTCGAGAGTAATTCCGTCCAGAACGTGCCGCAGTCCGTTTCGGAAAGGGCTGCTTCTTCACAGAACAGAACGCCGCGTTTGGCATCGCGCATGATCTCTTCTGCGTTTTCGCCCAGATTCAGGTCAGTGGTCGTAGTCAGAAAAGTCCGCAGTTCCTCCGCCTTCTTTTCGTCAGGCAAAGCTCCCGCGTTCTGGATTCCGGTGGAAATGTTGTGCAGCAGCACTTTTCCGAGAAGCTGAAAAAGCAAGGTGTTCTTGGGCGCAAGCTGCCCCAGCGCCTTTTTCAGATCGTTCCACGTTTCGGGTAGATCGACGTGGTAGACGAAGGAAAGCGTCAATGTGACCTGTGCTGAGTGGTTTGCTGACGGTCTTCTTAATGTTCCGCTGTCGCCGCAATAATAGCACTCCCACCGATTCCCGTGCATCGTTGCCGGATTTCCACACCAAGGACAGCGCATATTGCTCTCACTCCTTTTAATCGGAATTACTCAACGCCCAATGCCTTATATACCGCGTCTTCTGCGCTCTGATAGAACACAAGATTAAAGCAGCCGATCAAATCTGCTGGGACAAGTCCGAGATCAGCCGCCGATGTGATTGGCAGCAGCGCCTTCTTTGCGCCACTGTCAAGGCAGACCTGAAGGGCGTTTGCAAGCTCGTCCACCTTGAGCATGGTTCCCGCGATGCTGATCTCGCCCAGCACTGCCAGACTGCTGAGAGTCGGCTTTCCGAGCGCAATCGAACAGAGCGCGATCAGCGTGGGAAGTGCCAGCTTCTCGGTCATGCCGATGCCCTGCAAATCCCTGATAGTTAATCATTAGAAAGGAATCGATAGGTCCGCAATCGGAAAACGTGACCTTATCCTCTCTTTTCGTACTTCTCTCTCAGCTCGACCAGGACTTGCTGATAGCTGGTCTGCCCGCTGGCGATTCGGCCAAGATTTCTGCGGGTATATTTGCTGATCGTCATACCCTCGGAAGCAAATGTCCCGCAGATGTTGCGGAGGTTACTCTTATGCTGTCGAGAATCGAATTCATTTTTTCTCTCCACAGTCTTCTTGGAAATCAGTCTTCCCATATCAATAATCCATCCAACAATTTAAACGTCAGATTGTGTGTTAGGTCGCAAGTTACACGCAAGTTAGTTTTAAGTTAGTATCAAGTCAGTTCCAAGTGGCGCACTACCACCCGGAAGCTCTTAAATATTTTTCAAATATTGGTGCGGTGTTTCTCTTTCGCTTTGCTGCGGAGTATTTGTATTTTTCCAGCAGTTCTGCAATATCCTATTTAGCTGCATTTAATTATACCACCAGCAAAATGGATGCTCAATATCATTCTGTAAACTGATTATCTTCATGTTTCTCTTGGAAATATTCGTCTGAAGAGCCTGCATTTTTCAAGCAAGAAATGCTCTTTTTTCTCTACAAATATTGCTTGATTTTATATCACTTTGGTGATACTATTTTTGCAGTGATACTTAGGAGGATGCGGAGATGAATCAGAAAATTACCCTATATCATGGCTCTGAACAGATCATCGAATCTCCAACCTTTGGGTTGGGTAAGCAGAACAATGACTTCGGGCTGGGCTTCTACTGCACGGAAAGCGAGGAACTCGCCAAAGAATGGGCTGTATCCTCTCTGCGTAACGGCTTCGTCAATCGTTACAGTCTTGATACGGAATACCTGAAAATTCTGAATCTGAACAGTCCAGACTATACGATTCTGAACTGGATTGCTGTTCTGGTAGCGCATCGTCTGTTTTCTATCAAAAGCCCAGCCGCACAGCGGGCAAAACGATATCTGATTGACAATTTCGGCGTCAACGTCAATGCCTACGACCTGATTATCGGATACCGTGCCGATGACTCCTATTTTGACTTTGCTGCGTCTTTCCTAAATAACGGAATTTCCGTACAGCAACTCGCAAACGCTAAGCGACTTGGCAAGTTGGGCGAACAGATTGTCATCAAGTCTAAATACGCCTTTTCGCTGCTGCATTACGATGGATTTTCTATTGCAGAAAAGGAAAAATATTATGTCCGCCGTAAGGCTCGAAATGATGAAGCCGACCAACTTTATTCGGATATACTTGAAGAGGAAACAGATGGTCTGTATATCCTTGATATCATAAGAGGAGGCATCCAAAACGATGACCCACGCATACCAAGAAATCTATCTGAGTAACGCGCAGGCATTACTGGGCGATGCTTTTGATTATGCTATCAACGCGTGTGGAGTTGCCGGAGATAGCTTTATAAAGCTGTTTTCCGTCAGTTCCGTCAGTAATCGGATTGAGAATGGTGAACCTTCATATCTTTTTGGGAAAAGCGGGATTGAAACTGCTGTTGATGTTCTCGTTGAGACTACGGGCAAAGCGCCGACCGCCAAGCCTCAAGCGAATTTCAGCCGTTCCAGAGAGTATTGGATCGGCTGGGCAGTCGCCTACTATCAATGGTTCTCCGGAAGAAAGTTCAGTGATATTTTTAAGGTTCTTTCGTTTGAAGATTTGCAGCAGATGTATTCCCCCCTTCATGAAGCGGATGTCACTAAATTCGCTGATATTGTCGATGCTAAAGTGCGCGAATACTTCGCTGATACCAACCTCAAACGTATCCGCACGCTTTATGGCTGCACGCAGGCAGAGCTTGCCAAGCGAAGCAATGTCAGTCTTCGCTCAATTCAAATGTACGAACAGCGCAACAAGGATATCAATAAAGCCAGCGCGGAGACTGTTCTTAGCCTTGCAAAAGTCCTCGGTTGTACGATGGAGGATCTTCTGGAAACGTAAGTCCGTAACAAAAAGGGTAGTCTTTCCCTTAAAAAACTACATGAATTACGGGAATGTAATAGCTGTTAAGGGAAAACCATGATTTCATCCAGAAGGGGCAACTGACATGGATAAAGAGCGTATGGCAGAGTTGGAGAAAATCGAATCCCACGGTGCCGAGAACGGCTGGGTTGCCCCGATGACAGAGGAAGACAGGGAGTTCTTTTCATATTTTCGCTCGGTGTTTAAGCGCTACATTATTTCACCCTCAAAGGCAACACGGCTGGAGTATAATTTTGTGACACAAGTTGCGGAGAGTGAGTTCTATCTCCAGAAGGCAAATGCGTGATGGTATTCTTTGTCTGGTACAAAATAAGCATAGCACCCGAAGCGTATAGGAAGCCTCGGAGGCTATGCTTATTTTTGTTATAATGGGAGGGCAATGGATGGACGGTTTCTTTGGTGAGCCAAGCGCTCGAGCTGTAAACAGTCCTCCGCCCTCTTGTTATAAAGATTCG
>OGNF01002774.1_pt1 | contig 12728 bp, 7 predicted proteins | sample 1573321 | NCBI WGS metagenome assembly OGNF01 (sample SAMEA2581911, study PRJEB24529) | metagenome | biome: Human gut stool | place: China | collected 2011
CGTTTTCAAATTCGCGGTCTTTGTATATTCGTTCTTCTATGAAGATTTTTTCGAGTGAGGCGAAGTGAAGCCCTTCGGTAAGTTCGTCGCGGCGGATGAGCAGTTCCCGGCGCAGGAGCTCCTGGGTGTTGTCGACCGAGCGGCGGAGTACTTCGCTGACGGAAAGGAACTTGGGCTTTTTATTGTCGATGACGCAGCAGTTGGGCGAGATGGACACTTCGCAGTCGGTAAAGGCGTAGAGCGCATCGATGGCCTTGTCGGAACTGGTGCCCGGAGTGAGATGGATGATGATTTCCACGTTGGCCGCCGTCATGTTTTCCACTTTCCGGATTTTGATTTTCCCTTTCTCGTTGGCCTTGATGATGCTGTCGACGAGGGTCATGACATTCTTGCCATAGGGAATCTCGGTGATGACGAGGGTCTTGCTGTTCAGCTTCTGGATTTTGGCACGCACCTTGACGGTGCCGCCGCGCATGCCGTCGTTGTAGCGCGACACGTCGATGGATCCGCCGGTCTGGAAGTCGGGATAGAGGCGGAAGTCTTCGCCGTGGAGATAGTGGATGGCGGCATCGCAGAGTTCGCCGAAATTATGCGGGAGAATCTTGGCGGAAAGGCCGACGGCAATACCTTCGGCGCCCTGTGCCAGCAGCAGCGGGAACTTGACGGGCAGCGACACGGGTTCGCGGTTGCGGCCGTCGTAGGAGAGTTTCCATTCTGTAGTTTTCGGGTTGAAGAGGGTGTCGAGCGCAAACTTGGAGAGGCGTGCCTCGATGTATCGTGGTGCGGCAGCGGATGCGCCGGTGAGAATGTTTCCCCAGTTTCCCTGGCAGTCGATGAGCAGGTCCTTCTGTCCCATCTGCACGAGGGCGTCGCCGATGGAGGCATCGCCGTGCGGGTGGAACTGCATGGTGTGTCCCACGATGTTGGCCACTTTGTTGTAGCGGCCGTCGTCCAGGCGCTTCATGGAGTGGAGGATGCGTCGCTGCACGGGTTTGAGTCCGTCGCCCAGGTGGGGGACGGCGCGTTCGAGTATGACGTAGGAAGCGTAGTCGAGAAACCAGTTCTGATACATACCCGTGAGCTGATGCTTGACGTTCTCGTCGCTCATGTCGGAGGGACGGTAGGAGGAATGGGCTTCAGTCGAGTCGTCTTCCTGCTCTTCGTCGTTGCCGTCGCCGTCGGCGGCGCGGTCCTCGTCGTTTTCCTGCGGTTCGCTGCTGTCGGTTTCGGACGGTTGTGCAGACGGGTCCGTTCCGTCGGTGTTCCGTTTTTTCAGTATGTCTTCTTTGTCTTTGGTTTCGTCGCTCATGGTGGTATGCGCAAAAAATGGGTTTGGGGGATTCCGCCGGGTTTCGTGCCGGACGGCCTTTGCGGCCGTTGACCGGATTTCCCGCAGCGGTGGCGGGGAAACGGGCGGTTGCTATCTCCTACAAAAATACAAAAAAAGCCGGACAACTTTGTGTTGCCGGCTTGAAAAGTTTGGTCCGTCGGGAGCCGTGTACTGTCGGACAGCCCCGATGGGAGGGACGGATTATTTCCGGGAGAAGGCGCGTTTGATTTCTCCGCCAATCAGCACGAGGCTGGTGACGCCGATGATGAGAAGCCAGTCGGTGAGGCAGAGCGGTGTGACGCTGAACATGGGGCCGCCGATGCTCACGATGAGCACCTGTCCGCCGAGGATGATGCCCATCACGGAGAGGAAGCCCTTGCTCTCGGACATCTGCCGGAAGGCGGAATGGCCGGTATAGAACGACTTGGCATTGAACATATTCCAGTATTGCAGCATGACGAAGAAGGTGAAGAACACGCTCTTCTGATAAAGGGTCAGTTCGTGTGGCGTGTCACTCCAGGCGAACTGCAGGAGCGATTCGCTGCCGGCGGGGCCGAAAGTGCTGTGCTGGAAGACAACGACGAGGGCCGTCAGCAGCGCGGTGAAGAGCACGCCCATGCCGATGATGCCGAACCACATGTCGCGGGTGACGATGAAATCCTCGCGGCGGCGCGGCTGCTGCTTCATGACGTCCATGGTGGGCGGGAGCGAGGCCAGTGCCATGGCGGCGAACGTGTCCATGATGAGGTTGACCCACAGCATCTGGGTGACGGTGAGCGGCGACTCGGTGCCCAGGAAGGCGCCGATGAGGACGATGAGGCAGGCCGCTACGTTGATGGTCATCTGGAAGAGGATGAAGCGCTGGATGTTGCGATAGAGCGAACGGCCCCACATGACGGCGCGCGTGATGCTGGAGAAGGAGTTGTCCATGATGGTGATGTCGCTCGCCTCCTTGGCCACAGAGGTGCCGTCGCCCATGGAGAGGCCCACGTGGGCAGCCTTGAGCGCAGGGGCGTCGTTGGTGCCGTCGCCGGTGACGGCCACTACCTGTCCGTGTTCGCGCTGGAGGGTTTCGACCAGGCGCTTCTTGTCGAGCGGGCGGGCACGCGAGATGATTTTGAGGTCCATGATGCGTTCCTTGAGATCTTCATCGCTGAGGGCGGCAAATTCGGGACCGGTAATCTGGTTGCGGTCGCCGTCGCCTTCCTGCCAGAGTCCGATTTGACGCCCGATTTCGCGGGCAGTGCCCGGTGTGTCGCCGGTCACAATCTTGATGCTGATGCCGGCTTCCATGCAGGCACGTACGGCGTCGGGCACTTCCTTGCGCACGGGGTCGGCAATGGCGACGATGCCCAGGAAGGTGAGCCGCTGGGCCAGGACGCGGCTTTCGTCGAGGGTGGCATCGCCCTCGTCGAGTATCTGGCAGGCAAATCCGAGGGTGCGCATGGCCTGGTTCTGGTAGGCCAGCAGCTGGCTGTCGAGGGCCTCACGGCTTACGTCGCCCACGGTGCTGTGGCAGAGGGAGAACACGATTTCGGGGGCGCCCTTCAGGTAGATGATGCGCTTGCCCGGCAGTGCGGCCGAACGCACGACGGTGGCCATGTATTTTCTTTCGGTCGAGAAGGTGAGCTGTTCCGTCACTTCGGCAGCTTCGCGCAGGGCGGCATAGTCGCGCTGCTGGTCGTGCAGCCAGAGCAGGAGGGCGCCTTCGGTGGGGTTGCCCATGACTTTCAGTGTTCCGGGCTGCGTGCCGTCGCTCTCGTTCTTGAGGAAGGCGGTGGAGTTGACGGCAATGCCTTCGGCGATGAGTGACGACATTTCGTCGTTGCCGAGAGTTTGTCCGGCGAGGCCGAAGAACTGCGTCTCGTGGACGCGCATCTGGTTTTGCGTCAGTGTTCCGGTTTTGTCGGTGCAGATGACGGTGGTGGCGCCCATCGTTTCGCAGGCGTGCATCTTGCGCACCAGGTTGTTGGTTTTCAGCATGCGGCGCATGCTCAGCGCGAGCGAGAGGGTGACGCTCATGGGCAGACCTTCGGGGACGGCCACCACGATGAGTGTGACGGCTATCATGACGGTTTGCAGGAAATAGGCCATGAAGTCAATCCACTGAAAGTCGGCATTGCCGTGGAAATAGGTCAGGGTGCGGCCCAGCAGGATGAGACCGGCCAGCACGTAGCTGACGATGGAGATGACGCGGCCCAGTCCGTCGAGCTGATGGTTGAGCGGAGTCTTGACGGAGTTGTCGATTTGGGCTGCGGTGAACACTTTTCCGTTTTCGGTAGCGTCGCCCACGGCCGTGATGTGCAGCAGTCCGTGTCCGTCCACCACGGTGGTTCCGCGCAGGGCATGATTGGTGGGATAGGTAGCGTCGGGGTCGAAGTCCTCGGGCCGTACGGACTTTTTGACTACGGGCTCGCCGGTGAGGGTCGATTCATTGACTTGCAGCGAAACGGCTTCCAGCAGTTCGCCGTCGGCCGGGATTTCAGCACCGGTATTGAGCACGACCAGGTCGCCCACCACGACGTCCTTCTTGGGCACTTCGCCCACTTCGCCGTCGCGGATGACCTGAACGGGGTCGTCATCGTTCATCTGGTTGAGAAGGTCGAAGGCGCGGTTGGCTTTCACCTCAAACCAGAAGCCAATGCCGGTAGCCAGCAGTATGGCCACAAAGATGCCGAGCGGTTCGAAGAATACGCTGATGTCGCCGGCCTTTTCTCCGTCATGAAAATATTCGAAGCAGGCGATGCCGACGGAGGCCAGCAGGGCGATGAGAAGGATGCGGATGATGGGGTCCTCGAATTTTTCGAGAAACTGTTTCCACAGCGGCTCCTTCGCCGGTGGAGTCAGCAGGTTGGCGCCGTGTTGCTTGCGGCTGGCGAGCACCTGCTCTTGGGTGAGTCCCTGGTGGTGTTGATGTTCTTTACTCATATGAAAATGATGGATGAAATTTTTATGCAGTTGGGGCGGACTGCCGGCTGTGCGGCAACCGCGTGCGGCGCCCTGGGGCGTAAGCGATGCAAATTTAGGTAAAAGAGTGTATTGGCACAAAAGTTCTCCTCGATTTTTCGGTAGGTTCGAATCCCTTTCTCGCCCTGTTTTTCAGCCGTCTGCCGATGAAGGCAGCGAAAGGGGATTTTTCTCGGCCGACGGGGATTGGAGCGTGGGCGCGGAACGGCATGACAGCACTGAGGGGAATAAGAAATCGTGTTGTCAACCTTACTCGTTTTTAGCGCTGAACCGGTCAACCCTTTTCAGTACACCACAAGTTCCAGCGCGCCGGGAAGGGGGCGGAAAAACACTCAGTACTTTAGAAATTTCTATCAGTACTTTAGAAAAAACTGTCGGTACTTTAGTTTTTTCTGTCAGTACGTTTGTTGTAGCCGCGTGTGGGGCACGTGCGATGCGGACGCCAACCTGCGGCAGGGAATTTGGGGAGGTGATTGTGCAGAAAAGCGAAAGCCCGGGAGTGTCGTTGCCGACGCGTCCGGGTCTTCGGTAGTTGTTGTCCGCTGGGGCGGAGTTTCATTTCAGTTCGTGCTGCCGCTTGGTGTAAATCCACTGGGCATACGATTCCGCGTAGAGAATGTCGAGATACTTGCGGTAGGCGTCTTTGTTGAGCCGTTTGATGGAATCGGTGAGCGCCTTTCGCCCTTCCTGTTCGTTGCGGCGGATTTCCTGCTGCTGTTCCTGCATGTGGCGGCGGCATTCATCCAGTTCCTGCAATGTTTGGGCATTTTCGTATTCTTCGGCGGTATCTTCGTAGAGTGAAATCATCTTGTCGGCATAGCTGTCGGAACCGGAGCAGCCGGCAAGGAGTGCGGCAAGGCACAGGGTGACAAATATTTTCTTCATATAGGGTTGACAAAAATAAGGGGGCGGATGCGGCGGACCGTTATCCTACGCTGCCTTCGAGCGACACGCTGAGCAGCTTTTGCGCCTCAACGGCAAATTCCATGGGAAGCTTGTTGATGACATCCTTGGCATATCCGTTGACAATCAGGTCGACTGCCGCCTCGGTGGGAATGCCCCGCTGGTTGCAATAGAAAAGCTGGTCCTCGGAAATCTTGGATGTGGTGGCCTCATGCTCGACGATGGCGTTGTTGTTGTGCACGTCGATGTAAGGATAGGTGTGGGCACCGCAGGACGAACCGAGCAGCAGCGAATCGCACGACGAATAGTTGCGCGCACCTTCGGCCTTGCTGCCCACCTTGACCAGGCCGCGGTAGGAGTTCTGACTATGTCCGGCCGATATGCCCTTGGAAATGATGGTGGAGCGCGTGTTCTTGCCGATGTGTATCATCTTTGTGCCGGTGTCGGCCTCCTGATGGTTGTTGGTGACGGCCACACTGTAGAACTCAGCTTGCGAACCGTCGCCGGAGAGTATGCACGAGGGATATTTCCAGGTGATGGCGCTTCCGGTTTCCACCTGTGTCCAGGAAAGCTTGGAGTTGGCGCCGCGCAGGTGTCCTCGCTTGGTCACCAGATTGTATACGCCGCCGCGGCCTTCGGCATCGCCGGGATACCAGTTCTGTACGGTGGAATATTTCACCTCGGCCTCCTTGTTGACGATAATCTCGACGATGGCGGCGTGCAGCTGGTTCTCGTCGCGCATCGGTGCGGTGCAGCCTTCCAGATAGGACACGTAGCCACCTTCATCGCACACGATGAGCGTGCGCTCAAACTGGCCTGTGTTGCGCGCGTTGATGCGGAAATAGGTGGAGAGCTCCATGGGGCAACGGACGCCCTTGGGGATGTAGACAAAGGAGCCGTCGGAAAATACGGCCGAATTGAGTGCGGCAAAGTAGTTGTCGCGATAGGGCACGACGGTGCCGAGATATTTGCGGACAAGTTCGGGATTTTCGCGTACGGCTTCGCTGAAGGAGCTGAAGATGATGCCTTTTTCCTGTAGCTTCTCCTTGAAGGTGGTCTTCACGGATACGGAGTCCATAACGGCATCGACGGCCACACCGGCCAGCGCCATGCGCTCTTCGAGGGGGATGCCGAGCTTGTCGAAGGTCTTCATCAGTTCGGGGTCGATTTCCTTCTTGCCTTCCTCCTTGCTTTTCTTGGTAGGGTCGGCGTAGTAGGAAATGGCCTGGTAGTCGATGGCGGGCAGGTTGACATGCGCCCAGTCGGGTTGCTCCAGGGTGAGCCAGTGACGGTAGGCCTTCAGGCGGAATTCCAGCAGCCACTCGGGTTCTTCCTTTTTGCTGGAAATCTGCCGGATGATGTCTTCATTGATGCCGCATTCAAGAATTTCCGTATGGATGTCGGTGGTGAAGCCGTATTCATATTTCTTGTCGGCTATCTCACGGACAAGCTGGTTTTTTGCCGTTTCCGGAACTTTGTTGGTTTCGTCGGTCATGGTTTTCGTGTAAAAAACGTGCCGGAGCACAGGTTACTGGGCTGATTCGGTGTTGTTCTCCTTGTGCGGCACCTTAATCCAGATGGTGTCGCTGAGTTCGCCTTCATAGAGTTTCTCTCCCATGTCATGCAGTTCGTCGTGTACGAAAGGCATGAGGCTGCATACGGGCTCGAGCAGGTGGGAGTCTTTGGCCTTCTGCTCGGACAGGATGTTGAGCTTGAGCATCATGTTGAGCACGCAGCTGAGCAGAATGGCAAACTTACCGACGCTGAAGAGCATGCCGAGAATATTGTTGGGGGTGTTCAAACTCAGTCCCTTCAGTGCGGCGGTTAGCATGTTGGCCACCATTCCGAGCATCAGGGGGATAATAATCCAGAGCAGGAGAAAGGCCACAATGTTGAGCACCATATTGGTTTCGGTTCCGGTAATGGCGAAGATGGTGTCGGAGAAGTAGTAGTAGAGTACTGCTGCCAGCACCAGTCCGAGGATGACACCGATAGTGGAGAATACTTCCTTGATGAATCCGTTGCGCCAGCCGCTGAAAATGGCCCAGAGCAGGAGGGCGCAGATGAACAGGTCGAGATACATACTTTTGTATTAGTGACTAAAGAACAGAATGTGCGAACCGGCCTGCTGCAGCCGTTGCCATGGTGAGCCGCCGGGAAGCGGTTGCCACGGCCCGGGCGGGGCTGGTTCGCACATCTGTCGTAATTAAAGTTTTTGCTTGACTTCGATTTCCTGGAAGGTTTCGATGATGTCGCCTTCCTTCATGTCGTTGCAGTTTTGCAGACTGATACCGCACTCAAAGTTGGTGCTGACTTCCTTGACGTCGTCCTTGAAGCGCTTGAGGGCGTTGATTTCACCGGTGAAGACCACAATGCCGTCGCGGATGAGGCGGGCCTTGTCGGAACGCTTCACTTTTCCGTCCATTACGTAGGCACCGGCCACGAAGCCCACCTTCGAAATGTGGTAGACCTGACGCACTTCGATGGTGGCGGTGATTTCTTCCTTCAGAACAGGTTCGAGCATACCCTCCATCGCTTCCTTCACTTCCTCGATGGCATCATAGATGATGGAGTACTGACGGATTTCCACACCTTCCTTTTCAGCCAGTTTGCGTGCCGGCTGGCTGGGACGCACCTGGAAGCCGACAATGACGGCTTGTGAGGCGGCTGCAAGGGTGACATCGTTTTCCGAAATCTGGCCGACGCCCTTGTGGATGACGTTGACGGCGATGGTTTCGGTGGAGAGCTTGATGAAGGAGTCGGAGAGAGCCTCGACAGAGCCGTCCACGTCGCCCTTGACAATGATATTGAGTTCCTTGAACGAACCGAGCTTGATGCGGCGGCCCACTTCGTCGAGGGTCAGCATCTTGTGGGTGCGGAGGTCCTGCTCACGCTGCAACTGCTGGCGCTTGTTGCAGATTTCGCGGGCTTCCTGCTCGGTTTCCATTACGTGGAACTGGTCGCCGGCCTGCGGCGCACCGTTGAAACCGAGGAGTGTGGCGGCCTGTGACGGTCCTACCTCCTGCACACGCTGGTTACGTTCGTTGAAGAGAGCTTTCACACGGCCGTAGTTGGTGCCGGCCAGCACAACGTCGCCCTGTCGGAGCGTACCGTTGGAAACCAGTACGGTGGCCACGTAACCACGTCCCTTGTCGAGCGAAGACTCGATGATGGTACCGGTAGCCTTGCGGTTGGGGTTCGCTTTGAGTTCGAGCATGTCAGCCTCAAGCAGCACCTTTTCCAACAGATCGGCCACACCGGTTCCCTTCTTTGCCGAGATGTCCTGGCTCTGGTATTTTCCGCCCCATTCTTCTACCAGGAAGTTCATGGCAGCCAGTCCTTCCTTGATTTTGTCGGGGTTGGCAGTGGGTTTGTCCACCTTGTTGATGGCGAATACGATGGGCACGTTGGCGGCAACGGCGTGGTTGATGGCTTCCTTGGTTTGCGGCATGATGTTGTCATCGGCTGCGATGATGATGATGGCAATGTCGGTAACCTGAGCACCGCGGGCACGCATGGCGGTAAAGGCTTCGTGACCCGGAGTGTCAAGGAAGGTGATGTGACGGCCGCTTTCCAGCGTTACGTTGTAGGCACCGATGTGCTGGGTAATACCGCCGGCCTCACCTGCAATCACGTTGGCTTTGCGGATGTAGTCGAGAAGCGAAGTCTTACCGTGGTCAACGTGACCCATGACGGTTACGATTGGCGCGCGGGGCTGCAAATCTTCTTCGTTGTCCTCTTCTTCGGCGATGGCTTCCTGAACGTCAGCACTGATAAACTCGGTCTTGAATCCGAATTCATCGGTTACGAGATCGATGGTGCTGGCGTCGAGTCGCTGGTTGATGCTGACCATGATGCCGATGCTCATGCAAGTGGCGATTACCTGCGTAACGGGCACGTCCATCATGGTGGCCAGTTCGTTGGCCGTTACGAATTCTGTCAGCTTGAGGATTTTGCTTTCTGCCTTTTCCTCCAGCATCTGTTCTTCGTGCTGTGCGCGAATCATTTCACGCTTTTCCTTACGGTATTTGGCGCCCTTTGAGCCCTTTTGCTTGTTGGTGAGGCGTGCCAGGGTTTCTTTTACCTGCTTGGCTACGTCTTCTTCCGAAATTTCAGGTTTCAGCACGGGAGCGGGCTTGCGGTTGCGTTCCTTGTTGTTGCGCTTCCCGTTGTTGGCGTTGTTGCCGCCCTGCTGTCCGCCTCCGTTGTTGCCCTGCCGGTTACGGTCTTTTCCGCCGTTGCCCTGCTGGTTGGCGGCAGCGTTGACGTCGACGCGTTCTTTCCCGATGCGGTTGCGTTTTTTCTTCTCCCCGCCGTTGGCCAGGCCGGTGTTCTGACGATTTTTTTCTTCACGTTCCTTGCGGCGCTCTTCTTTCGTCTTCTTCTTGGGCCGGGTGGTTTGATTGATGGCCGAAAGGTCGATGGTGCCCAATACCTTGGGCGCTGTGATTTCGGTTTTTGCGTGCAGTTTGAACACACCGTTGTTTTCTTCTCCGATTGCGGCGGCACGTTCCTCTACACTAGGCCTCGTCTGTGCCTTTTTCTCGTTGGCGGCAGGTGCCTGAGGTGTGGACGGACTCGTAGTGCTTGACGGGGTGGAAGCAGTTGCTTCGGCTTTTACCTCGGGAGTGCTGGCCGGTTCCTGTTGTGGCTTTTCGGGCATCTCTACAGAAGCACTGGCCGGAGAATCGGTGGATGTCTGTGCCTTTTCTGCAACGTTGGCTGCAGCCGGAGTTACCGGTGTCGTGTCATTCTGTGCCGGTGCCTGCTGCTTGGCCGGTTGTGCTTCGCTGGTGGCCGGTGTTTTAGTTTCGGCTTCTGCGGTTTGTGCTGCCGGTGCAGCGGTTTCCGCAGTCTCGTTGGCAACATGAGATGTTGCCGGAGTTGTGGCTGTGGGAGTTCCGGGTTTTGCATTCAGGTCGATACTGCCTTTGATGACAATCTGGGGCCTCATATCCTTGGGCACGCGGGTCTCAATGACTTCGGCGGGTGCTGTTCCTTTCTGTACTTTTTTCTTTTGGCGGCTTTGCAACATTTTTTCCGCCTCGTTGCGCAGTACTTTGTCGGCGCCGAATTCCTTGCGGAGCAGTTCATACTGCTCGTCACTGATTTTCTCGCTGGGCGAAGCGTTGATGGTAAATCCTTTCTTTCCCAGGAAGTCGACTACAGTTTGAAGACCGACATTGAATTCTTTAATGACTTTATTTAATCTGATACTCATTCTTTTTGTTTAAGCTATAACGTTAGTAGTTAACAGTGAATAGTTTGGCGGAGCCAACTGTTCGCCATTAACTATCCAGTCCGCACACGTGGCGGGGCTTATGCTTCATCTTCAAATTCGGAGCGGAGGATGCGGAGCACTTCGTCAACGGTGTCTTCCTCCAGGTCGGCTTTTTCAATGAGCATTTCGCGGGGGGCGTTGAGTACGTCCTTGGCCGTGTCAAGCCCGATGGCCTTGATGGCATCGATTACCCACTGGTCGATTTCGTCATTGAATTCGTCGAGATAGATGTCCTCTGTCTGTTCTCCGCCTTCAACCTCGCGGAATACGTCGATGGTGTATCCTGTCAGCATGGAGGCGAGCTTGATGTTCATACCGCCTTTACCGATTGCAAGCGATACTTCTTCCGGACGGAGGTAGACTTCAGCCTTGTGCTCTTCGGGGTTGAGCGTAATGCTCGAAACCTGGGCGGGGCTGAGTGCGCGCTGGATAAAGAGCTTTTCGTTGCTGGTGAAGTTGATTACATCGATGTTTTCGTTGTTCAGTTCGCGCACGATGCCGTGGATACGGTTTCCTTTCACGCCCACGCAGGCTCCCACTGGGTCGATGCGTTCGTCGTAGCTTTCGACGGCAATCTTGGCACGTTCGCCGGGGATGCGCGCGATGCGGCGCAGACTGATGAGGCCGTCGGCAATTTCGGGAATTTCCGTTTCGAGCAGACGGCGGAGGAATTCGGGAGAGGTTCGGCTCAGATAGATTTTGGGATTGCCGTTGGTGTTGTCCACGCGGTCGATGACGGCGCGCACGGTGTCGCCCTTATGGAAGAAGTCGCGGGGAATCTGTTGTGACTTGGGTAGCAGCAGTTCGTTGTTCTCGCTGTCTACCAGAAGCGTTTCGTTCTTCCATGTCTGATAGACTTCGGCTGCGATGATTTCGCCTACGCGGTCTTTATATTTATTGTAAAGAGAATCGTGCTCCAGTTCCAGAATCTTGCTGGCAAGTGTCTGGCGCAGCGTGAGGATGGCGCGGCGGCCGAATTTGGCGAAATCGATGGTTTCGCTCACTTCCTCGCCGATTTCGTAGTCGGGGTCGATTTTCTGTGCTTCTGAAAGGGGAATCTGCTTGTTTTCGCATACGACTTCATCGTCGGCCACAACTTCGCGGTTGCGGTAGATTTCGAAGTCGCCCTTGTCGGGGTTGACGATGACATCAAAGTTTTCGTCGGAACCGAAAAGCTTGGCGATTACGCTGCGGAAACTTTCTTCGAGCACGCCCACCATGGTGGTGCGGTCGATGTTTTTGGTTTCTTTGAAGTCTGAGAAGGTGTCGATGAGGCTTAGCGTCTCGTTCTGTTTCTTGGCCATAGTGGTATGGGTTACGGCCCTGTCCGTATTTCTTCCGTTGGGTCCGCAGCTGTTGTCTGCCTGACGGATGTCTGCGACGGGAAGTCGGTAAGCAGGACTTTATGTGAGATATTTTTATAGTTTCTTGTTCCTGAATAATGCAGTTGAAGAAGGCCTGGTGGCTTTCAGCCTTTACATTCTGACGGTTTTCTTCCTGACTGTGATTGTCAGCCTGTGATTATTTGAAGTCAATCAGATATTTTGTCCATTTCACCTCGTCGTAGGCGAAGGTCAGGTCGCGGTCAACGAGTTTCGGCCTTTTGGCTCCTTCTTCTTTTACTTTTTCACGGATGGTCAGGGTGAAATGTTCGGGGGTGGCTTCTTTCAGTACGCCGGTCAGCTTGCGTCCTTCGCCGGTGAGCACTTCTACGTTTTCGCCTACATGGTTGACGTACTGCTGCAGCACTTTGAACGGCTGTCCGATGCCGGCACTGCCCACTTCCAGTTCGAAGTCTTCTGCGTCGCGGTCCAACCGGTTTTCGATGAAGCGGCTCAATTCCACACAGTCCTCAATCCAGACCCCTTCCTTATGGTCAATTTCCACTACAATACGGTTGTCGGGACTCACTGTGACGTCGGTCAGAAAGTAATCTTGGTTTTCTAGCCATTCGTCCACCAAACTTTTTACAAGGTTCTTGTCAATCATTCTGTCTGTGTTAGAAAAACAAGTGAGGAACTTTTTCAAGCCCCTCACACTATCCGTTTGCAAAATTATGCCTTTTTTGCGGATTTTCCAAATATTCTTTCTTTTTTTTAGAGTTGTGGCGAAAAACTTTCTCGCCTTTCCGGCAGGCGTTTTGGAGATGCTGTTCCGACAGCTGCGCACGCTATATGGCAAGGCTTTCGGGGGAGGAGAAGTCGCAGTCGTCCGGATAGGTAAAACGGGGCAGCCTTCCTGTCTTGC
>OGNF01002777.1_pt1 | contig 12714 bp, 11 predicted proteins | sample 1573321 | NCBI WGS metagenome assembly OGNF01 (sample SAMEA2581911, study PRJEB24529) | metagenome | biome: Human gut stool | place: China | collected 2011
TGAGGCACATCTGCGACCCCTGCGTTAACATTTTTTGTGGGATGGGGTCTTAGTTAGAATTCCTTGGAGTAGACTCCGTTCACTTTTACGCGCACGTTTTTGAAGGTCACTGTCTGGTTGGGCTTGAGTGGTGTCTCGTTGTCGCTGGAGCGCAGGATGGCGCGAATCAGCAGTCCGTCGAGTTTGCGCACCTCCCCCTTGAGGGTGATCGTGAGGTCCTGGTCTTTTGTATTGGCTGCGAGCACGGTGCTTTCCACGCTCGTGGCCTCAATCACCTGGCCGTCGACGGTAAGGGGATAAGAGTCGAGTTGTGCGCTCACGGGCGCATCGTTGTCGGCTTTGGCGGTGATCACCATCTGGTCGATTACAAGACCCTCGAGGTCATCGTCGTACCAACCGTCCACCGTGTCCTGATACACCACAATCGAACCCTCCTTAAGGCCGAGAGGAGCGAGGAGCTCATAGTGGCCATCAACGGCGGGAAGATTGCGGCCGATGGGGAAGTCTACAGCCACCTGCCTGGGGATGCAGGGGTCGAGGAGGTCGATGTCGATATAGTCGGGAAGTGTGGACTGTTCCTTATATGCCTCAGGCACGGAAAGGAGGTTAGACAGGGATGTAAACTGGAGGAATTCCAGGTTCTCCTTGAAATCGGGCAGGATTGTGGCCTTCTTTTCGTCGGGTGCGAGCAGGAAATTATAGGGGCCATCCACGCCCTTGTTATATTTCATGCGGATGCGGCCATTGTTGTTGGGTTCGAAGGTCATATCGGGAATCCTGGAATTTTCGCGATGAGTCTTGAGGCGGAATCCGGTCTCGCAAAAGAGACGGTCGGCGCCCACGGGGTTGTTGAGGCCGATAAAGAGTTGCGGGTTGGCAATCTTGATGTCGGTGCCTTCCCCTTTGAGGAAATCAGGGAGGCCGGAGATATGCACGGGTGCGATATCGATGCCTTCGATATGATAGTCAATCTCACCGGTGAGCGCCACAACGTCGATATCCGAGAGGGTGTAGTCGATGCGGATTGCGAGGTTGGAGGGATGCGAGCCCACCTCCGCGAGGTCAAAGCTCAGGTCGCCGGAGTCGAGACCGAGTTTGCCGGTGAAGGCAAGGGTGTGCTTGTTTTTGTCGTAATCGAGGTCGGTGGCTGTGAGGTCAATTTTGTCTACCGACATGGTGATTTTCAAGTTGCTGCCTGTGGGCTTATATTCCGGGATGGTGAGGACTCCTGTTGTGGGGTCGTATTTACCACCCTGTGCGGAGATCTTCGTAACCTCCATTTTTTCGGGCAGTTGGAATCGGAGGTTATGGAATGTGGCGAATTTCATCTGCATACCGGTGAGCGAGGCCTTGATGGTCAGCGTGGTGTTGGTGGAGCGGATGGCCTCCATGCCGAGCACTGCGTCGTCGACATCAGTGGTAAAGCAATGGAATTCAGTGGATGTGGATGGAATCGGGAGTTTGACGATGGGAGCGCGACGGCGGCTGCTTGCAGGGGCTTCGATTGCACTCTGCGTGGGCTCGATGTGGGGAGCGTCGATATGGATTGTTTCGATTCTTACGGGATCGGAGTGGAAATATCCGGTCTCCGAAAGAGCGTAGAAACGGTCGCCGTTTACTTCGACGATTTTAAAGTTCTCGCTGTCTTCAATATCGAAGACGTCGGCAAGTCGCATTGCGTCTACGTTGATGGGAAGTGTGAGATTGTCTACTCTCAGTTCGCTTGTGGTGTCAATGTCGGAAAGATCGTAGCTGGAATCCACACATCCTGTCATCAGAAGGCAGGCTGCGCCTGCTGTTGCCAGTAATTTTTGCTTCATGTGCTGGTTGATTTTGAAAAAATAAGCACAAAAATAGTTAAAAAAAATTAATAAGCAATAAGAAAGTTTGAGAAATGTTGAATTTTGAATGTTGATCTTTGATTTTTTGATGAATGTTGAAAAATTGTTGCGGGATATAGGTCAATCGGTCCGCGACTGGGGGGGGCTTGGCGGGTGGAGAGGAATTTTTTTTGGCGAGTTGTTTCGCAGGTCGACAATTTTCACTACTTTTGTAGTGAGAATGGAGATGGTATATCAATACATGTGGAAACACCGTATGCTCGGGCGAAATCTGAGCGATGTCGACGGTAGGCCGATAGAGGTTCTATGGGCAGGGCGTCACAATACCGACGCCGGCCCGGACTTCGAGGGGGCCCGTCTGCGCATCGACGGACGCCAGTGGGCAGGCAATGTGGAGGTGCACGTGCGCGCCTCCGACTGGCATCGCCATGGCCACGACGCCGACCCGGCCTATTCCAATGTGATTCTCCATGTGGTTGGGCAAAGCGACTGCCGCATCCCCGGCGCCGACGGCAGCCCTATCCCGCAGGTGGTGGCCCGCTGCCGCGAGTCGTTTTTCAGGATGTATGCCCGTCTGGCGGAGCGCATCGGCGACTACCCCTGCACGGAATATCTCAGCCATGTGCCCGAGCCGGTGCTTGCCGACTGGATAGCCACCCTCGGCGTGGAGCGTATGCAGATGAAGGCTCGCCGCGTTGCCGACACGCTGAGTGCTTTCAGCGGCGACTGGGAACGGACCTGCTTCGTGACGCTGGCCCGTGCATTGGGATTCGGACTCAATGCCGAACCCTTCGAAATCATGGCCCGCTCGCTTCCACCTAACATCCTTTCACACCACAGCGACCATCCCCTGCAACTGCAGGCGTTCATTTTTGGGCAGGCCGGCATGCTCAATTCCTCTCTCCATATATTCGATGAATATTACCAGCAGCTTTGCCGTGAATATTATTTTCTGACGCGCAAATATGGGCTGAGGCCTATGCGCGGCGACATGTGGAAGTATTCACGCACTCGTCCCCAGAATTTTCCCCACCGGCGTCTGGCGATTCTGGCCGCAGCCTGCGAGGGAGGGTTTTCGCTGCTCGGGCATCTGCTCGACCGGCGGCGCGACCCGGCCTCCATCCGCGAACTCTTCGACTGGCAACTCTCCGGCTACTGGCTCACGCATTCCGGCTTCGACACCGAGCAGCGCCCCAATCCTGCGGCGCTCTCCGAGGCAAGCCGCTCGCTGCTTATAATCAATTTCGCCGCCCCAGTGTTATATGCATATGGAGCGTCGCGTGGCGACTGCGATATCTCCGAATGTGGCATCGACCTCTGGGAAGCGCTCCCACCGGAAAACAATGCCGTGGTGCGCCGCTGGCTTCAGGCTGGAATCCGCCAGCGTTCCGCCTTCTGCTCACAGGCACTCCTCCAGCTCAGCAGGGAATATTGCGAGAAAGGACGTTGCCTCGAATGCCGCATAGGCCATTGCCTGCTGCGCCAGAATGCCGCTCCAGGCGCCGAGCCATTCCTTTCTCCTGAATTCAACCCATCAGACACAACCTTATCATCCCATCATATAGCCCAATGAACAATAACCCTAAAAACCCACACTTCCGAAACAAACAATTCCGAGAAGACCGCATAATCACTCTGGTCAACACCGGCACCGAAGATGCGCCCCTGATGGAATTTCTTGCCCAGTGTGAACCCGGAGTGAAACGCACCGAACTGAAAAAGTGGCTGCGCTACGGACAGGTAATGGTCAATGGCAATGTGACTTCAGCTTTCGATTTCCCAGTGGCGCCCGGCGTCGATGTGAAGGTGAACCTGACACGCAGTTTTCCGGTGTTCCGCCATCCGCGCATCCAGCTTGTTTATGAAGATGAACATGTGCTTATAATAAATAAAGGCTATGGCATCCTGTCGGTAAGCACGCAGAGTCATCGGTGCGAGGAGAATGCCTACGACATCATGCGCAATTATGTGAAGAATGTGAGCCCGAGCAATAAACTCTTCCTCGTGCACCGCCTCGACCGCGACACATCCGGCCTGATGATGTTTGCCAAGACAGAGGAGGCACAGAATGTGCTGCGCCACAACTGGAACAATATGATTCTCGAACGCCTCTATGTGGCGCTTCTGGAAGGCGACCTCCCCAACGACAAGGGCTATGTAAAGAGCCGCCTCACGGAGAACAGCCAGTTTGTGGTCTATTCCACCGATGTGCCCGGCGAAGGTAAACTGGCAGTGACGCATTATGAGGTGATTGAGCGTGGCAAGGGCTATACATTGGCCCAGTTCTCCCTCGACACGGGCCGCAAGAACCAGATCCGCGTGCACGCATCAGAGATGGGACACCCCATCGCAGGCGACCGCAAGTATGGAGCAGCCACAAGCCCCATACATCGCCTGGCACTGCATGCCATGACGCTCCGCTTCGCCCACCCCATCACGCGCAAGGACATGAACTTCACCACTCCCATTCCCGGCACTTTCCTCGCCGCAGTAAGAAAAAACAGAAAATGAATTGATGATTGATGATTGATTTTATTCTCTGGAAAGCACTTAATTAATTGAATTAATATGGAAATAGATAAGGCATCATATTATCCGACATCGCCGCTCGACGAGGAACCGCCCGAATATTCAAGCAGTCCCGAGCAGTCCGAGAAGTCGGACAGGTCGGACAGGTCGGACAAGTCGGATATGTCCGGCAAGTCCGAGAAGTCGATAAGACGTCAGATGCCGGATCCGGCCACCGACGAATATGAGTTTGACGACCCGGCTCCGAAGGCGGCGCCCCCGGAAACGGGCATGGCAATCACTCGTTTCAGCAACATCCTCTCCTGGGTACTTGTGCCGTTGATGATGCCCGTATATGGCACGATGCTGGCTTTCGGGCTCTCTGTGCTGAAATACACCCCACTTTCCACACGGCTGATATTCACACTGATTGTGGCTTGCTTCAACATGGCGGTACCGGCGGCAATGGTGCTTCTGCTCAAAAAACTCGGTTTTGTCAACGACCTCGGACTGAATGGAAGGCGCGAGAGGTTGATTCCCTACATCATCTCCATCCTCTGCCTTGGCGGCACAGCATGGTTTATGGCCTATAAGCACGCGCCAATGTGGCTTGTGATGTTCTATGCCGGCGGAGCTGCGGCCGGAGTGGTGGAATGCATCATCAACCTGCGATGGAAGATTTCGGTGCACAGCGCGGGTATCTCGGGTATCGTGGCTCTGATCATGCGCATCATTCTCGACGGCTATCCTTCTGATGCAGCCCTTGCATGGCTCATCATCTCCATTCTGCTGGCCGGACTGCTCGGCACTGCCCGGGTATGGCTGCGGCGTCACACGGTGTGGCAGGTGCTCGCCGGATATGTGGTGGGTTTCTGCAGCATCTTCTTCATTACTATGATTCAATAGATTCCGCATACAAATGAACTATAACTATCAACGACGCCCGAGCCGCTGCGTGCGCGTGGGCAATGTGGAGATCGGGGGTGACAATCCCATCCGCGTGCAGTCGATGACCAATACATCCACACTCGACACCGAAGGAAGTGCACAGCAGTCGAAACGCATCGCCGATGCCGGTGGCGAAATCGTGCGCCTCACCACCCAGGGCGTGCGCGAGGCCGCCAACCTGCGCCCAATCCGCCAACGCATGCAGGAACTCGGATGCACAGTGCCTCTTGTGGCCGATGTGCATTTCAACCACAAGGCCGCTTATGAGGCTGCCGCCACGGCAGACAAGGTGCGCATCAATCCCGGCAATTTCGTGGATGCTGCCCGCACTTTCCGCAAACTCGAATTCACCGACGAGGAATATGCGGCCGAAATCGACAGAATCCGAGACGCCCTCGTGCCCTTCCTCCGCATCTGCCGCGAGCATTCCACAGCCGTGCGCTTAGGAGTGAACCATGGTTCGCTCTCCGACCGCATCATGAGCCGCTATGGCGACACTCCGGCGGGCATGGTGGAATCGGTGATGGAATTCCTGCGCATCTGCGGCGAGGAGGATTTCCACGATATCGTGATTTCTGTAAAGGCATCCAATACCCTGGTGATGGTGCAGACGGTGCGCCTGCTTGTCGCCGCAATGGACCGCGAGGGGATGGACTATCCTCTTCATCTTGGCGTCACAGAGGCCGGCGCCGGCGAGGATGGCCGCATCAAGAGCGCCGTGGGAATCGGCACGCTCTTATATGAGGGGCTCGGCGACACTATCCGCGTCTCGCTCAGCGAGGCCCCAGAAGCAGAGATTCCTGTGGCCCGTGCTCTTGTAGATTATATCGGGGCCGCTGCTAACGCACCATACATTGAGGATTCCCGCACCGGGAAGGAATCCGGTGAACCATCCCGCGAGAAAGCGAAAGAGCAAGTGGCTCGCCATCCGATGCACGCAGATTTCCCTCTTGCCTGGAGCATAGAGGAGAAAATCGCACGTGAAACATCCCCCGAGCCGCTCCGCTTCATCGTTGTGAAGGGGGATGCAACTGTGCCTAATGTGCCCGGCCGTGTGGCTAAGGCTATCGATAGCCTTGACCCGGAGGATGCCAGAATGCCAGTGGTGATTAGTATCCATTATGATGACACTGACATCAATTCACTGAGGCTCAAAGCTGCGGCCGACTTCGGCACTTTGCTGATGAATGGATATGGGAATGCAATCAAGGTAGATGCACCGGCATTCAATAATGATATGCTTGGCCGACTCGAACTCGACATCCTGCAGGCTGCCCGCCAGCGCATCACCCGGACAGAATATATCTCCTGTCCGAGTTGCGGCCGCACACTCTTCGACTTGCAAAGCACGCTTGTCGAGGTAAAAAAGGCCACGGAACACTTATCCGACCGCAAACTGAAGATTGCCGTGATGGGATGCATCGTGAATGGCCCGGGGGAGATGGCCGACGCCGATTATGGATATGTGGGAGCCGGCCCGGGCCGCGTCAGCATATATAAGGGGAAAGAACTCGTGGTAAAGAACATCCCCACCGCAGAAGCCCTCCCGGCCCTGCTGAAATTATTGGAGAATGAAGGGGTCTAATTAAAAAAATTCTTTTTTGATTAAACTTTTTGTGCTCCAGTTTGTCTACATATTAGGTAATTGTCGCAGACATTGCCTTTAAAATAATAGAACAATGCTAAAGCGACAAAACGGAGTCCGGGTCGAGGCCCAGGCTCCGTTTTTCTTTTTTTACTTTCTGCCTGCCGTTATACGGCACAACTTATAATTTCTATCTGCGGTTGCAGTTTTTCTGCCATTGGCATCCTTTTGCACGGGGACAGTCGGATTTTCCCTGAATGCATACTTTCTTGGCTTTGCCACAAGCCTTCACACAGTCCTTGCAGTTCTTGCAGTTCTTGCAGACCTTGCAGTTCTTGCAGACCTTGCAGTCTTTGCAGTCTTTGCAGAGTTTGTTGCAATTCTGATAGTTGGGACACTCCTTACAATCCTTACTGCAGTTCTTGCTGCAAACCTGTTTGCAGGCCTTTTTGCAGGGAATCTGGCATGTGGAGTCGTTCTTACACTTCTGCGGGCAGTTAGCACAATTTTTCTGCGGGCAGTTGCCGCAGTTGTTTTTCGGGCAATTGGCAGGAGTCTGAGCCATGGCCACGAATACTCCAGCGATTATAACGCTGAGCGCGAGAAGGAATTTCTTCATGTTCTGATTGTTTATGAAAATCATTGGTCAGATAATACAAGAAGCTGGGGCGTAAAAGGTATTTACGTCTCAGCCTCATGTAATATGGGAACAAGTTGCCCCAGGAGGGCAACCTCATCTCATTTCATCACTTTTATTTCTTCACCTTGGCGACGATAGCCTTGAAAGCCTCGGGATTGTTCATGGCGAGCTCGGCGAGCACCTTGCGGTTGATCTCGATACCGGCTGCATGAATCAGGCCCATCAGCTTGGAATAAGAGAGATCTTCCATGCGGGCTGCGGCGTTGATACGCTGAATCCAGAGAGCGCGGAAATTGCGCTTTTTCTGCTTGCGGTCGCGATAGGCGTAGGTGAGACCTTTTTCCCAGGTGTTCTTCGCTACGGTCCACACGTTGCGGCGGCTGCCGTAATATCCGCGGGTCAGTTTAAGTATTTTCTTTCTTTTAGCGCGAGACGCTACGTGATTTACTGATCTTGGCATCTTTTTTTAGTTTTTTGAACGTGAGCGGCAGTGACCTTTCAGTCTGCACTTGCGGGGCTGCACATTCGGTTTGTAAAAAAATTGTTGATTTGTGCTGAAAAGTTAGCGAAGGTTAAGGAGCTCGCGCACCTGCTTGATGTTGGCGGAAGCCACGAGTCCGGTCTTGTCGAGGTTACGTTTGCGTTTTTTCGACTTTTTGGTCAGGATGTGGCTGTGGTAAGCGTGTTTCCTTTTGATCTTGCCTGTGCCGGTGAGCGCGAAGCGCTTCTTAGACGCGGCATTGGTCTTTACTTTCGGCATTTTTGTTGAAAATTTAGTTGTTAATTATTCACCTCGGCACGTGGTGCCTACGGTCTCTTTTATTTTCCATCGGCGTCTTCCGCAGCCTCAGCGGCATTGGCGGGCGCTTCCGAATTTTCTTTCTGGTCTTTGGATTTCTGGTCGCGGTTTTTTTGCTCCTTGGCGTTGTCCTTTTTCTGGGCGGCCTTGAGCGGGGCGATCATGATGCTCATTCTCTTACCCTCGAGCACTGGCATCATCTCCACCTTTCCGAGGTCTTCCAGGTCGTTGGCGAAACGCAGGAGGAGCACCTCGCCCTGATCCTTGAAGAGGATTGAGCGGCCGCGGAAGAAGACGTAAGCCTTCACCTTGGCGCCCTCCTTGAGGAATCCCTGGGCATGTTTGAGTTTGAAGTTGTAGTCATGGTCGTCGGTCTGGGGTCCGAAACGGATCTCCTTCACCACCACCTTGGCAGCCTTCTGCTTCTGCTCTTTCTGGCGTTTTTTCTGCTGATAGAGGAATTTTTGGTAATCGATCACGCGGCACACCGGGGGCTCGGCATTGGGGGAAATCTCCACAAGGTCGAGTTCCTGCTGCTCAGCGATGCGCAGAGCCTGTTGGATGGGGTAGATGCCCTGTTCCACATTATCGCCCACGAGGCGAACCTCTCGGGCGCGAATGCGCTCGTTGGTGACATAGGGGTCATTGGGACGGACGCCCCCTCTGCCCGGACGCTGACCCGGACGGGGACGGGAGCCGCCTCCCATCGGGCGGCGCGGACCGTTGAATTGCGGTTTTTTCTCCATTCAGTATGTTGTCTGTTATTCTTTATTCGTTGCGGCTGCAACCTCGGCATTGATCATGTCGCCAAATGCCTTGACGCTCATCGTGCCCTTGTCGCCTTCGCCCTGACGGCGCACCGACACTTCGCCATTCTCCATCTCCTTCTCGCCCACGATGAGCATGTAGGGAATCTTCTTCAGTTCGTTGTCGCGGATCTTCTTGCCGATCTTCTCGTTGCGGTCGTCCACCACGGCGCGAACATCCATCTTGTCGAGTTCCTTGGCCACCTGGAATGCGTAGTCGTTGAATTTCTCGGAGATTGGAAGGATGGCACACTGGTCGGGGATGAGCCAGAGGGGAAGCTTGCCGGCGGTGTGCTCGAGGAGCACAGCCACGAAGCGTTCCATCGAGCCGAAGGGTGCGCGGTGAATCATCACCGGACGGTGCTTCTGGTTGTCGGAACCTGTATATTCGAGGCCGAAACGCTCGGGAAGGTTATAGTCCACCTGGATGGTGCCGAGCTGCCAGCGGCGGCCGATGGCATCCTTCACCATGAAGTCGAGCTTCGGGCCATAGAAGGCTGCCTCGCCCTCCACCTGACGGGCCTTGAGCCCCTTTTCGGCACAAGCCTCTATGATGGCGTTCTCGGCAAGATGCCAGTTTTCGTCTGATCCGATATATTTGGTCTTGTTCTTGGGGTCGCGGAGTGATATCTGAGCCTCGAAGTTCTGGAAGTCGAGCGCACGGAAGATGTGGAGAATAATGTCCATCACCTTGAGGAACTCATCCTTGATCTGCTCGGGAGCGCAGAAGAGGTGGGCGTCGTCCTGCGTGAATCCACGCACGCGGGTGAGGCCGTGGAGCTCACCGCTCTGTTCGTAGCGATACACGGTGCCAAACTCTGCGAAACGCAGCGGCAGGTCGCGATAGGAACGCGGATAAGCCTTATATATCTCGCAGTGGTGGGGGCAGTTCATCGGCTTGAGCATATACTCCTCGCCCTCCTGCGGGGTCTTGATGGGCTGGAATGAATCCTTGCCATACTTGGCCCAGTGGCCGGAGGTTACGTAGAGGGCCTTGTTGCCTATATGAGGGGTGATTACCTGCAGGTAGCCATATTCCTTCTGAATCTTGCGGAGATACTGTTCGAGGCGGTCGCGAAGCGCCGCGCCCTTGGGAAGCCAGAGAGGAAGGCCCGCGCCCACTGTGGGGCTGAATGCGAAGAGTTCCATCTCCTTGCCGAGCAGACGATGGTCGCGCTTCCTGGCCTCTTCGAGCAGGGCAAGATATTCATCAAGCATCTTCTTCTTGGGGAATGTGATGCCATACACGCGCACGAGCTGCTGGCGCTTCTCGTCGCCGCGCCAGTAGGCGCCGGCAAGCGAGGTCACCTTCACTGCCTTGATGGGGGCGGTGTTGGGGATATGCGGGCCACGGCAGAGGTCAGTAAACGCACCCTGGGTATATGTGGTGATATGTCCGTCCTCAAGCTCGCTGATGAGCTCGCATTTATATATTTCGCCACGGTCGCCAAACATTTTCAGGGCGTCGGCCTTGGAGATGTCGGCACGCTTGATCTCCTCCTTGCGCTGGGCAAGCTCGAGCATCTTTTTCTCAATCCTGGGGAAATCCTCAGCCGTGAGCTTATGCTCTCCGGGGTCGATATCGTAATAGAATCCATTCTCGATGGCGGGGCCGATACCGAATTTCACACCGGGATATAATTCCTGGAGCGCTTCAGCAAGAAGATGGGCCGAAGAGTGCCAGAAGGCGTGCTTGCCCTCGGGGTCGTCCCATTTGAAAAGCTCTATCGTGGCATTCTGATCCACGGGGCGGGAGATGTCCCATTCCTCACCGTTCACCTTGGCTGCAAGCACATCGGCCGCAAACCGGGGGCTGATGCTCTCGGCTATCTGGAACGGGGTGACGCCGCTCTCAAACTGCTTCACCGTGCCATCAGGAAATTTGATATCTATCATATTCATTGCATTTAAAAAGCGAATCTGCAGGCTGCCTTTCAGGCTGAGCCACACAAATTCGCGCAAAGATACGATTTTTTTTTCATCCGGCAAAATTTATTCATGCCGCCACATAAAAAATCATTGATTATTCCTTAAAATTTTTATCAATTATTTTTATTCCAATAAAATCACTAACTTTGTGGGTGGCAAGTATGACCCACATATATGTCATTCTCCTCACAAAACAACTGTAGGATTATGAGATTCCCTGACAAAATATTAAAATTTGTAAATAAAGGAAATAAACGTTCGGTAAGGGCAAAAAAGAATATTATTTTAATGTTCGTCCTAAGGGGAATCAGCATTCTATGCGGATTTTTGATTGTTCCCCTGACTATCAATTATGTGTCAAGTTATGAATACGGCATCTGGCTGACAATATCTTCATTGGTGGCATGGCTGAGTTTTTTTGATATCGGAATCGGCAACGGGCTTCGCAACAGATTTACAGAGGCTGTGGAAGGCAACGACCCGGTGGCAGCCAAAACGTATGTGAGTACGGCCTATGCAATCATCACGCTTATTGTGGGATGCGTGTGGCTCATAGCAATGGTTGCCTCAAATTTTCTAAATTGGAGTAAAATACTGAACGCCTATCCGGCATTGAATAAAGAACTCCTTTATACAGTGCTGATTGTAATCACCAACTTTTCGATTCTGTTCGTTTTAGGCTTAAACAAAACTTTATTGAACGCATTGCAAAAGCCTGCCTTTGCCTCCGCATTCGACACGCTATCGCAAGTGTTTCTATGTGCGGTGCTTCTAATCATCACTCATATCTCAAAGGGCAACCTGGTGAATCTGGCTCTTGCGATGGGGGGCACCTCGATCGGGGTTCTGGTGATTGCTAACATTTGGACTTTCAAGACAATTCTCAAGGACTACAGGCCATCCGTCAGATTTGTCAAGTTCAGATATGCGAAGGATATCATGTCGCTTGGCATAAATTTCTTCTTTCTTCAGATACTCGCCATAGCTTTTTATCAGACAAACAATCTGATAATATCGCACTATATTGGCCCGGAAGAGGTTACTATATATAATATCGCCTTTAAATATATGCAAGTTCTCCCAATGGCTTTCACTATAATTCTGACGCCCTTCTGGAGCGCATTCACGGAGGCGAAAGTAAATGAAGACTACCCCTGGATGATCACGGCCAGAAAAAGGCTTATCCAGGTGCTGATTGGTTTTGGCGTGCTGGGGCTTGTCATGGTGGCTGTGTCTCCATTCGTTTATTCCGTCTGGATAAAAGATGTGGTGATTGTCCCATTTGCCGTCACTGTAATGGTGTACGTGTATCAGATGGTGAACATGTGGGGCACATTATGGACTCAACTGCTTGCAGGGCTTGGGAAAATACGGCTTCAACTAATCTGTTCATCTGTTTGCTGCCTGTTGTATGTGCCGATATGTTGCTATTTCTGCAATATATTCGGATTGATCGGGCTTTTGGCCGTGTCCATAGTATTGCCATTGATCTGCAACTCCTGGTTTGGTGTTATCCAGACCTCCAGGATATTGAATAAAACGGCAACGGGGATATGGAACAAATAATTCAGCCTCGCAACGAAATTTGAACCGGATATATTGAAGTAAGACCCCATCCCACAAAAAATGTTAACGCAGGGGTCGCAGATGTGCCTCAT
>OGNF01002780.1_pt1 | contig 12711 bp, 14 predicted proteins | sample 1573321 | NCBI WGS metagenome assembly OGNF01 (sample SAMEA2581911, study PRJEB24529) | metagenome | biome: Human gut stool | place: China | collected 2011
GCTTTTCTATTGCAAAAATGATTCTTTTGTGCTATAATTAAATCGCGGTAAGGAACACAAAATAAACGGAGGAACGAACAATGAAAAAGTACAATCTGCACGACATCATGAACAACGCATGGAGAATCTTCCGGAATGCGAAGGCCGGGCATGGGTCCGAAGTGATCTTTGCCAGCGCTTTGAAAAAGGCATGGAACATGGCAAAGACCGTTGCCAAGGAAGCCGCTGCTGCTGCCGAAAGAGCCGTCGAAGCTGCCAAGCGTGCAGCAGTGGAGGCCGCTAAGCGCGAAGCCGCCGGTGTCGTCCGGATGCACTACTCTCAGTACAAAAACGAGTACAGCAACTGCCAGACCGTTGAGGGCAGCTACGACAAGAAGACCAAGACCATCGAGGTCATGACCAAGGTTGCCCGCGTCTTTGAGCGCCGCCCCAGTGTGACCGCGATCCGCGGCCTGTGCCCCCGCTGCCACACTTACTGCTATGGCGATTGCATGGCATAAATGCCATGAGGAAGGAGAACAAGTAATGAGCCGAGCTCGAAAGGACCTTACAGGTCAGCGTTTTGGGGCTCTAACAGTTTTATGCGAAGGACAACCACATATTTTTCCGCGTGGAACTTCCGAGAGAGCCTGGGTCTGCAAATGCGATTGCGGAAACGAAATTACGGTGCGAACATCACAGCTTACAGGTGGGAATGTAACAAGCTGTGGTTGTAAGTCGAAAATTGGGCGAGCTCATCTTTATCACGAACGATTGAATGAACCGGGAGACATTACAGGGAAGGTTTTTGGTCAAATTACAGTAATTGGCCCAGCCGGATTCAGAGTAACAAAATCCGGTCATAAACACTATTTGTGGACTACGCGGTGTAACTTGTGCGGAAAAGAAAAAATAATGACAGGAAGTTACATTCTGAGAGGAAATGTCAAATGCACATGTCAGAGGTCCACAAAAACGCTTCGAACCTGTAAAATTTGTGGAATCAAATTTGATGGTGGCCCAAACAGTCAATATTGTCCGACATGCAAGCAAAAGAAAAAAGACGAACAGACGAAAAAAAAGAAAAACTCTAACGAATACAAGGGCTGCGGAAAAGATGCAAAAAATAATGATGTTGTAAATGCTCTAAAAAATGCCTCTGCAATTGCCAAAATGGAGAGCGAAAGAGAGGCGCATAAGGGCCTTGTCCCCCGCAAGTGCAAAAAATGCGGTGAAGTTTATTGGACAAGGTCAAATGACAGTTACCTTTGTCCAAAATGTGCGGAGGAAAGCCGCAAAACCGGTGTGTATCAGAACCGCATCTGTGCAACATGTGGAGTCACTTTTTTGGGGTATCCTCGGTCAAAATACTGCCCCGAATGTCAAAAAGCCGCAAAAATAGAAGCGGCGAAGCGGTGCAAAGAGCGAAAAAAGGCCGGAAAAGTCCGCGAGATCGGAAGCACTGACATTTGCCAGCACTGCGGGAAACCGTATATCGTAACCTCTGGTTTACAGCGTTATTGCCCCGACTGCTCAAAATATGTGGTTGCAGATAACATTCGGGAGCACAAGCGGGAGTACATGGACCAAAACAGGGAACGGTTTAACGAGCATTACCGCGAAATGCGAAAAGAAAGACGTGTTTGCGTGATTTGTGGAAAGACGTTTGACAGTCCTACATGCACATCTGTGTGCTCAGCCGATTGTGCCGCTGAGCAGTTGCGGCGAAACAACGTCAGAGGGCAGGTCAACGCCGGGCGAGCAAAACCCATTCGGCTGCTGGGACCGCGAGGGCCTGTCAACCCGCAATCTGGGATCCCTGGTATCCATTTACATCCAAAGACCGGAAAATGGGAGCTCGTTTTGGACGGAAAGTATTGTGGATTGTATGATACGGTAGCCGAGGCCTCGGCCGCACGAGAAGAAATTTTGAAGCAAAAGCAGGAGGACGACAATGTATAAAGTAATCAATAACCGCCGCTACAACACGGAGACCGCAAAGAAATTGGGATACTGGGAGTCCGATCAGGACTATCGCGGTCTCTACCACGAGGAAGAGGTGCTCTATCGGAACAAGGCCGGAAACTATTTTTTGTATGGATACGGAGGAGCCGGGAGCAAATACAGCCAACAGATCGGGGTCAACGAATGGGTCAGCGGCGAGTCAATTCTTCCGCTGGAGGAAGATGACGCCCGCAAGTGGGCAGAAGCGCATCTGGATGGGACCGAATATGAGATGATCTTCGGAGAGCCGGGTGCAGCCGAAGATGTCCAGGCGACGGTCCGCATCCCTGCCGCAGTTGCGCAAAAACTCACAGAGCGGATGGAAAAAGAAAAGTGCAACAGAAACGACCTGATCCTTGCCGCGATCCGGGAATATCTGAAATAAGACAGGCCCCTGGCATGACATCAGTGCCGGGGGCTTTCTTCGAAAATATTTTTGCAAATCCGAATCTTTTTTGCGCTTTTCTATTGCAAAAATGATTCTTTTGTGCTATAATTAAATCGCGGTAAGGAAGACAAAATAAACGGAGGAACAAGCAATGACGAAGTTTTATGACGGCAAGAAGATCCTGAGCATCTCCATGATGGATGACCGGACGGGAATCGACTTTGAGAACGAGTTCTTTGAGATTGGTCAGCTCCCTTACAACATGGAGCTGGATGCGAACAAGGTGGATGATGTCGATTATCTGATCGACTACGCCGTTACTTACGCAAACGGCACCAATACCGATTTTGAGTACCAGTACGACGAGGACGGCAACCTGCTGGACGGATGCAGCGTGTCTTACACCGTCGAAGATATGTGACCGAAACAACAAAACCCCCGGTGTCCACTGTGGACACCGGGGGCTTTTCAAATATCCACCCTAATGCGCTTCTTCGAGAGGCCGGGAGGATTTGTTGAGATAATTATACCACAAATCGTGCAAAAAGAAAACAGTGTACCGCATCGGCAAAAAGTGAAGGGCAACGAAGGACAAAAAAAGAAAAGCACCCACACTGCAAAAGGGCAGCGTGAGCGCAAAAAATACGTTCAATGAGTATAATATTTTTGAAAAAGCCTTTATTTTTGCACTCAATGGGTGTATAATAAAGACAGTGAAAGACCACACACAAACACATTGAGGTAACAATTATGAAAAAGCTCACTGCTGACGAGTTCGCAACCAAGGTTATGGCCACCGGAACCGAAATTGAGTACGACAACGGCGTTTGGATGATTTACGCGCACCTCACCGATGATGGTGACGTCAAGACCTCTCATTTGGACGCTCGCGACCCGATGGTCACTACCAGCATCGAACTCTCCGATGAAGAGGGCGAGACACTCATGAACGGAAATCTCGACGACGTTGAGAGACAGGCCGTCGTGGAAGATCTTTACCCAAAGTATCTTGAAGCTCTAAAAGATATGAAGTAAAAGAGAAGTCCCCCAGACGGCGCGCGAATACCGACTAGGGGACTTTAGTGAAAGACACCTCACGTGGAGGCATACCATTATGCTACCACACGAAAGAAAGGAAGTCAATTGTGTATACCAAAGCAGAGCTTTTTTCTATGGCCGCAGAGCAGCCGAAGGAAATCTTTTCCAACAACATTACTCTGAGCGCACCGGATGACGCTTCTGACTGCATTGATCTGGACGCCGAAAAGGCAAGGCTATCCCGCATCTGGGAGCTGGCGCACCTGTCTATGAAGGAGCTGATCTCCCGCACCGGAATGACGCAGACCTCTTTTGCCAAAGGCGCAGGCATCCCGCTGCGCACGGTGCAGAACTGGTGTGCAGGAAGCCGGGACTGCCCGGCATACGTCCGCTTTTTGCTGGCGGAGCACTACAAGCTGCTGTAAAACAAAAAATCCCCCGCTTCGCTTACAAAGCACCTCGCGTAGAACGCAGGGCTTCGGCAAAGCAGGGGATGATTTTTACTCAAAAATTTTTGTGATACATTTCAGCCGGTAGCCTACCGCCGTCCGGCTGTAATGTGTCCGTGCCGCAATGTCCGGCAGCGGGAGCCGCTCAACGTACCGCAGTAAGGCTATCTTACGGTCTACCCTCCCAAGCGGTGCGCTTTTGATGGCGGCGGTCATCTGCTGTCGGTCAAGCCCTTGCAGCGCAGCGGGCAGCACCACACGAGCCGCCGCCATAGGCAGCACCGAGCCAGAAAGGCTGCGGCAACTCTCCGGCGTTGCGCACCATAGTGCCAAGCACGGCAAAACGGTGACATTTTGTCACCAGTTTGTTGACATTGCCGAGATGGTATGTTTTCGTGAGGCCACGAAGACGTGCGCAGACCATTTTCGTGACGTGCCGAAATTGCTCTTGTGCGGCGAACATACCGGTAACGTCACCGATATGGTGGTATGTAGTGCTTGCCATGATATCCTCCTTACAGCTGCTTGATGCAGCGATTGGTCAGCTTGCTGTACACATCCTCGTACAACTCCTGCTTATCGCCGTTGTAGGTGTACTCAGCATAGATGCCGTCACCGTTCACGGTGGTAGACAGTAGAGCCTTGTAGTTCTGGAGCGTCTTGCAAGACCAGACCACAAAGACGTTTTCGAGGGTGATTTTGGTCTCGCGGTGCGCGTTGTACCACTCAACCAGTGCATTTTTGCACACGCTTTCATATTCTGCCATGCCGGTAATAATCATAATGTGTTTTCTCCTTATTCCTTTCCCTGCATCTGATTGAGGACGTGATCGGCGTGGATGGCGGCAGACGTGAAGGAGTTGTTCTCCCACCACGCCACGAGGGAAGCGACGACGGTGATGCCGGTGGTGATGATCTGCTCCAGCTGCTCCGACTCGATGGGAAGCGGAGAGTGGCCAGTTGAGCTCAGAATCTGATTGGTGAGTGCCAGCGCGAGGACGGCGGTGCGGGCGATGGTTCCAGCGGAAATCTTGTTGTTAGTCATGGTGTCAATTCCTTTCCTTTTTTTCGAGGTCGGCAATTCGGTGATCGGCGACCTTCATTTTCTCTTCCAGCACGGGGATGCGCTGGGCGAAATTGTTGTGTGCCCTGACTTCTCTGGTCAGTTCTTCCAGCTTGGTTTCGGTCACGGCTTGGCTTTTGCTGTTTGCAATTAGAACGCCGATCAGCGTGATTGCACCGGTAATGAGGGCGGCTGCGATACTCTCCATTCGGCTTACCCCTCCCGGAGCCTGTCCAGCCCCTTTTTTGCGATAATGGCGGCGTAGTCCTTGTAAGCGTGGGAAAGGTCTGCGTTGCCCGTGATGCCCGGCACACTGGCGGTGCTGGTGTACTGCCACATGCCAAAAGAAAAGTCTGTTTTGGGCTTGTCTTCCGGTTTGGTTTTGCTCTTGTCTCTGGGATATCTTGCCAGCCATACATCGTACTTGCGCAGTGCAGCGCCGCCCATATACAGCCGGGTCTTGCCGAATTTGAGACCGGTGTACAGCAGAGCGTAGAAGCCCCACTGCTCGATGGTCGCCAGCGCATACGCGGTCAGGTCGGTCAACGCCTGCTTGCCAAGCTTGCGGAGCTTGTTGTCCTCCACATCTACGCAGATCGGAAGCTCGAAGATTTTCCCGGTCAGCGCAGTTTTGAGCATGGCCAGCTCTGCGTCGGCACTGGTATGCGAGACGGCGTAGGTGTAGTAGTACACGCCCACCGGCAAGCCGACACGCTTGCACTCGGCATAATTGTGCTCAAACGTCGGGTCAATGTACAACCCGTCCTTGCGATTGGAAAACTTGCTGTTGGTGGATACCGTCTTCAGCATCACGCCGGAGACAAGGCCGCTTTCCTTGACCTTGCCCCAGTCGATGCGGCCCTGCCAGCGGGAAACATCCAAAATAGTTTTTGCCATCATGTCACGTCCTTTCTGTTAGTGGGCTAAAGCTTCCTTTAGTTAATAGGCGAATTCTCTATTTTCGCCTGCTCCAATGCGTACAATTTTTGCTTTTCTTTCTTTTTTATTGATGCAAAAAATGTCAAAGCACTGTTCGCTTGTAGTCCCAAGCGTTCTCGTCTGTGCGCCTTCTTCTCGGATGAAACAGTCTCCGTTAGTCACAACCATGTGTGTTCCATGCCACTCAATAAGTGCATCTCTGTGCGTATGTCCAGCAAGCCAACACACAAGTGTGCCTTTGTGTGCAGAGAACTCTTCCGTTTTTGACGTGTAGCCGCTTATAATTTTCCCAATTTTGTCAGCATTTACAACCAGCGTACTCGACCCAAAAGGCCGCTCTGAGGATGTCCACAGTGGAACATGAGAGAACACAACACACAGCCAATCATTGGATGGAAGATTTAGGGAGCTTTTGAGCCATGCAATTTGTTCTTCGCTTATGGAAAAATACCACTCTTTGTTATATTTGGATATATCCAAGTTGTCAGCATAATCCATACAGTTCACGGAAATATAACGAATTTTATTGGTTTTATCGTCGGAATAAAAATACGTTCCATTTCCGTTTTCAGGATACACAATTTCCGATTTTGCCTTTTCTTCATCAGAGCGATAATACAAATTATACGCTTCATCGGTGGAGATATTGTATTGATTGTTTCCACCATACGCCCATTCATGATTTCCTATAGTCTTTAGCATTGGCACGTCAAAGAACAAATCGCGAAGCTCTATCATGTCATCAACAATAGCGTTTTTGCCTTTCTCGTCTGAATTCCATGCAGTCTGCCAGTCGCCTCCTCCGAGAATGGTTTTTATCGCACATGATGTTTTGATTCGTCTCATAAGAGCAGGCGAATGTTTTGTGTTCCGCTGAATGTGAATGTCTGTGATAAATGCAAATGCAAAGCTGTTAAAGCTAGCAATATTTTCAAGAACTTCTTTTTCTTTCTGAGATAGGTAATCTCTATAATATTCTGGTATATGAAAGCGATTATCCACTTTATAAACATGGAGATATTTATACACTTGGCCAACAGATATAGGGGAATTGTCCTTATTCCGAATAAGAATCGTATAATATCTCTCTGGATACACATTGCAATAAAATGTCCCATTAAGCCATACGTTAATGTTTGCTGCGAAGTCTTTATACATATATTTCTTAGAGTATACGCCATCTTCTAATATAAATTCTTCGACTATTACGTCAATTGTGCCAGGAACAGAAATCATAATAGTTTCTTTTTGCGGAGGGCTGAACAAACTTGTAACAACTCGAATATTTGACGGCTTAAAAGGGATAGTAAAATTTGACGCTTGATTGTAAGTGAATTTATTTGTTATATCAATGCAGTACGGCTTCGCAACAACGTCATGCAATTTTTCGCTCAAGGCAACCATCATAATATCTTCGCCAGTTGGAATATCTTCAAAATCGGTATTGCTATCATTTTGTATGAGTATCCAACGCCCGGTATCTTCCTTATGAACCATTGCTTCTTTAGTCCATACGTTTTCGTATGAAATACTAAATTTACCAACGCATTTGATTTTGATGTCACAATTTGATTTTGGGCAGTATAGTGCCGCTCTTTTTGTGGTATTTGGGATGTAAGACGAATCCAATTTCCCGTTATTGGCTGTACCTTTCAGGATAACTATTGGATATACGCCAACATCCTCTCCGTTATCAGTGGTATAAAAGGGGGCTCCTTGAATTTCATCAACTGATATACACGCGCTAACCAACAGTGCTTTACTGTTCGGATGTAAATAATCCGTTGTGCTTGCGATGTATTTTGCATTTTCTGGCTTTGTGACATACATTTCAGATTTAACGACTACATTTTCGGAACTGTTTTCAACGTATCCAACGGTTTTCATGCTTTCATCAAGAAACGTCACAAAATTCGTATATCCTGGAGAAGCCGCCGTTACAATAAATCTGTTTGTATTAAAGGGAGCCAAATCGAAATACCATGTATAATAGCTCGTTTGAGAAAAGCCTCTGTCCAAATAATAACTGCCTTTTACGACCTTTTGTGCGCCTAAATTAACCAGATTCCTTTTTTCATTGCTAACTATATCTTCCTTTAGCTGACCAACCGCATCTCCAGTAGCCTTTGCATCCGCCGCCTTGCCAGAGAGGGAGAGGGTGGGGTCAGTGACGAACTTCGCCGCTGCATCCTCCGCCCGTTTCTGTGCGTCCTGGCAGGCAGTGACATAGGCAAGCCACTGCTCGGAGGTGATGCCGGTGACGTAGAAGAAAGACTGCACCGCGACGGTATCGGGGAACGCTGCACCGGTGACGCGACAGAGGATAGGAAAGGTCTTGAGCATGTATCCGGTATTGGTGACTACGCAGAGATTGACAAAGACGTTTCCGTTGACGCGCAAAGCCTGCTTTGCAAGCTCAAGGGTGACAACGTTTTTGCTGGCGCTGTCTACAATGACCGCCTTGCGGGTGCCGCTGGAAAGCGTGATGGTGTCGTACCAGCCCATGTTGTTGGCACCGGGGCCGCGATACTGCACGGTATAGCTTGCACCCTCTGGGGCCTCGTACGGAACGCCGCCGTTGTACAGGGTGATGCCAATAAAGCGGCTCTGTGCATCAAACTGCATGACCGGAACGACCGGTGGGGCGCTCTGGCTCTGGAAATCCATTTTAAGCGTCTGCATATACTATACTGTCTCCTTTTCGTTTTCTTCTGCCTGTGTGGCAGTTGAATCGGTGTACTCGATGACCCTGCCGGAATATTTCTGCGATTTTTTCGAGATGTTTCCGGCCACCGTGTTAAGCTGCACCTGGTTCTTTTCCGGGTAGTATGGATAGATTGTTTTTTGTGCGATCTGCAATGTGGACGTGGATCCTGTGTCTGAATCCATCAACGTTATGGCCTTGTAGAGCTCGATCTCCATATTGGGATACTTTTGTTTGTCGTGCTCGTACAGGTCGATCACGTTGCAGCTGTATGACCGGGATGGGAAAGCAGCCGATTTTATCATCTTGTCTGCTTTTAGCTTCAGGGCGTTTGTATCTTCAATCGAGCTGTCCGTTTCGGTGTGCCAGATGACGCGCTTATCGTAATCGTGACAGCTCACATCTACATAGATCCCATCTTTCCCATAGAGCCGAAGCTCTGTATAATAGCTGTCCCCAGATTCGGCCTTTCCCTTGAAGGAAGGCCGTTCCCGAAGGTTCAGCTCATCGGAGAAGAACGTCTCTGTCGCTTCCGCTTCATTTCCGGGTTCGTGCACGTCCATTAGCTTGAGGCCGCTTTTGGGAACTTGCAGCCGCACCGTGTAATCCGGCCAGACTTCCACGGCTTTTTTTATGAGCTCCAGAGGAGTCCCGAAAAAATTCTCGATTGCCAACTTTTCGGACGTTTCGCCCATAACAAAAAGGCTCCACCCGGAAATGCCACTGAGGGCCCGCCTGATGGTGTCTTCCATCGTCTGAGGTCCCTTGCTGAAAATGCCCGTTTGAACGAAGTTGTTCCAGTCTGCCAAAAGGACTGCGCACAGGCTATCCAGGTCAAGACGGGCTTCATAGGCCGTATCCGTTTTTCCGTTGCTGACGCTGGAAATGGCGTATATCTGGTTCTGTGTCGTCTCCCAGATGCGCACCCGCTCAGACAGTAAATAGGCCTGCGGGTGGTTGAGCGGAAGCGTAAACTTCAGCTTGTCTTCCCAACCGTTTGTATTCTGTTCGATGCAGTATCCGTCATAATCCAGCGGGATTTCCTGCCCTGTATCCAAAATGATGGAAAGCAAAAAGCGCACCTCCTTAAATATAGATCGGATAGTACTCAATCGCGATCTGCGAGAATGGCATAATTTTTTGCGATGTGTACAGCTTGTTTTCCCCGCGCACGACCCTGGGCCATCCGCCCGAAATCTTGTTGAGCAGTTTCATGCCAGCCGAACCGTTGACGGTGAGTCTCTTTTCGATGCCGTCCACGATAACGGTGTCGCCGCCCTTCAGTGCGCCGCTGTTGAAATTGCAGTTGGATTGTGTGCTGTTGGGGTAAAAGATGTACACGGTGCCGGAATGGCTTTTCTCCACAGTGGCCGTGATGCGGCATTCCATCGTTTCTGCTGTTCCAGCCGCGAAAAAGCTGATCGTTCCATCCGGGTTTGTAAAGACCAGCGTTTCCAGCGGGCCGTGCTTGTAACCGACCAACGTATAGCTTGTCTCGATAAATTTTCCGTCCCGGTCGATCTCTGCCTTTTTGCCGCCATCGGTCAGCAGACAGGTATACAGCCCACCGTCCGGAAGGCACAGCTCCACCGTGCGCTTCAGCAGAGCAGCTGTTAAATGGCTTCTCTTATCTTCTGCATCCTCTGGGCTGCACCCTTCGATGACGACCGGCAGCGTGATGGTTCGCAGCCCGTACCGGGTGCCGCCTGCTGTGATGCGGCTTCCGGTGGACGCAACAACGTAATCCTGCGAGATGCTCGGTGCTCCGACCGAATAATCGGCCAGAAGCATCGCGCCAAACTCAGAACCGCCGTGGTCATCCACCCAAAATGTGTTTTCCATGCGTTACTCCTTACGACCTGAATGCAAGCTCTTCGTCCATATAAGGCGCGGTAGAGCGGGCCACTTCTCTGCCGTCCAGGTTCAAGATGGTGGTGGAAGAACCGCGCCAGCTGGCGTTCAGCTGTTGGCTTGCCGCGCTTCCGGTTCCACTCTGCACACGAGTCGTGCTCTGCTGGTTGGCCGCTGCAGCGGCCTGAGATTCCTGTACCAGACGGGCGGCGGTGATGCTGTCGCTCTGCTGGTAGTTATCCGCGCTCACCGCGGTGGGCTTCTTTTCCTGCGAACCGTTCCACCCATCGCTGATCTCTTTACCGTGTTTTTTCCAGATGTACGCGCCAAGGGCGGCGACTCCGGCGACGATGGCGAGGATGGCAAAGATCTCAGGGTTTGCCGCGATCACGCCCACAAGCTTCGTCGCCAGCCCGCTGAGGGCTGTGCCGACGCTACCGATTTTGGTGGCCAGTGTACCGAACAGACTTCCCAGTTTTGTGGCCATCGTGCCCAGCACTTCGCCCATGCCGCCGCTTGCGGTCAGGTCAGAAACGATCTTGCTGATGGAAGCGAGGGTCGTTGCACCTTCTTCGGTGTTCAGCACCAACTCGCCGCCGGACAGCAGCGTTTTGATGGTGTTTCCAACACTAGACAATCCGCCGCTTGCGTACTCGTCGTTGATGACTTTGAGAACGTTGCCAGCCCACTTGGTGACGGTCTTGCGTTGTTCCGCATCGACCTCGCCCCAGATCAGCTTGACGACGTCGAGCGCAATGCCGCCCCAGTCCTGATTCTTGATGTTGGAAATGCCATCTTTGAGGGTGCCGAGAATACCCTCCGACGTTTCGCTTGTGAAGCTCTGTTTCAGCTCTTTCTCGACCTCTCGGAGAGACTTTACAGCCTTCTCCTCAATGTCCGTAATCTCTTTCTGCACGGTGGTCGAGGTCTTTTTTGCAACGGTTGCGGTTTCGGTTGCAAATTCATCGACTTTGGTCTCTACAGTGGTGACGTTGCGCTCGACCCCATCCACCATTTCTTTTCCGGCTTTGGTGGTGGTTTTCGTTACCTGCTTCGTTCCATCGTCAAAAATTTTTGTAACGGTCTTGATACTGCCATCGACGGTCTTTTTGGTGTCGGTGACGGTCTTTGTTACCTGCCGAGAGTCTGTTGTATTTGGCGACGTGCCGCCAGATCCACCGGAACCGCCGTTGTCATCTCCGGTTGTAATACTGCTTATTAGATGTTCAAGCTGAGATTTTCTAACACGCTGTTCATGCAGCTTTTGTCTTCTCTCTCGCTCTGCATCTGTAGTTTTGTTGATGTAGGCCGATTTTGGAGTGAATTCTCCGCCCTCGCTACCACCAAAACCATCGTCGTCCACCGTTGCGGCCTGATATCCTATAAGGGCTTTTGTTGCATTAACAATCGAAGACTTGAGGTTGTCGAAAGCAGATTTCAGATGGTTGACTCCGGAACGGAAAGTTTCGCTGTTGTTGTAGGCTGTAATCAGGCCTCCAGCGAGTGCGCCTACTAAGCCGATGACAATACCAATCGGATTTGCGCTCATTGCAGCGTTAAGCAAGTTTTGCGCAATTGTGGCAGCTGTCGCCACTGTCTTATATGTGATTAACGCACCTGCAAGCGTTCCAATCAGAATTTTTAACGTTGAACCGTTTTCAATGCAAAATCTGATTGCATTGGTAAAACCGGAAATTTTCGGTTCAGCTTCGCTTGCGGCATTCATCATTCCGACAATGCCGTCTGTTTGGAAGCCGTTCTTCATTGCCACTGTCAGCTCATTCGCTTTGGTTATAAGTTGACCAACGGTTTCTGATAATCCGGATGATAGTACGCCAACTAGCTGTGAAACGTTATCCTTGAGGGTGGAGAGTGAGCCGTTGAACGTCTCACTCTGCGTTTCCATGCTGTTATAGTACCGTCCGCCCTCTTCTGCTGCGGCCTGCAACGATTTCGTCAGCAGGTCGTAGGAGATCGTCATGTTCTGGACGTCCTGAATGGACTTGCCTGTATAATCTGCAAGCACCTGATAGATGTTGATGCCCGCAAATGCAAACTGCTTGATGTCCACACTGGACGCTTTGCCGACGTTTGCGACCTGTTGGAGGTTCTGCGCCATGCGTTCCAGCTCGACGGAGGTGCCTCCAGTGGCCGAAACCGCGTCGCCCAGTGCAAGGATGGTCTTGCGGCTGTACTCTGCATTTTCACCGGCAGAGATAAGATACTGGTTCGCCGAAACGAGGGAAGCCGTGTCGAACGGCGTCCGGGCTGCGTCCTGCTTGATGTTTTCAAGGGC
>OGNF01002792.1_pt1 | contig 12665 bp, 7 predicted proteins | sample 1573321 | NCBI WGS metagenome assembly OGNF01 (sample SAMEA2581911, study PRJEB24529) | metagenome | biome: Human gut stool | place: China | collected 2011
AAAACCGTCCGGAATAATATCGCTTTCCGGCTTGGTCAAAATTTTCACCGAATTATCTGCAAGGCGGCAAATTACTCTTTGATTCTGCGTATCCGAAATATAAAGAGTATCGTTATCGTCATAGCATATTCCCTTTGCGCCTGTAAAAGATAGCTTCTCTCCGTTCGCATCAACCGAATTCACGGTGCAAACATAATTATATTCGGAGTCAAATACATAAATAGCGCCGTTCCCCGAATCCAGTACGTTTATATTACCCTTACTATCGCGGCAAACATATTCGAGCTGCATTTTTCCCGAATCTCCGAATTCAGATAAGCTTACTGCCGTAAGCGGCTCATATACCGCCTTGGTCTCGACCGCCCGCTTATTGCCGCCCTCAGTCCAATATGTGTAATTCTTATACGGAATATCATCATACGTTACGTTTTTCGCCGAAACACCAAAGCTTGATAAAAGCATAACGGGTATCAGAAAAATACAAAAGGCTCCTGCCGAAAAAATGCGCCGCCCGCTCTTTCCGAAAAAAAACTTAAGGTTCAAAATTTCAGCCTCCTATTCCTTGATACCTGCGCTGTTCATTGATTCAAGAACATTGCTTTGTGAAATAAAGTAAACTACAAGCGGAGGGATCATCATAATAACGCTTACCGCCATAGCGCTTCCCTGCCTTGCAATTCCGCCGCTTGAAATTTGCGACATAACCGAGGGAAGGGTTTTAATTGTCTCACTGAAAATCGTATTGCCGGGAACCGCTGCCCATGAGCTGCTGAAATAAAACAGAATCATAGTCATAATACAGGGTTTAACCATAGGAACCGTAATTTGGCAGAATGTTCTGAACGGACCCGCGCCGTCAATTTCAGCCGCCTCCAGCAATACGTCTGGTATGCTCCCCTCCATATACTGTTTCATTAAAAAAACGCCCATTGTAGAAGCAAGCGACGGAAGAATATAAGCCCAGTATGTATCTATTATTCCGCTTTTGGCAACTATTAAATACTGCGGGACGGCAAGTGTAAAGCCGTTGAACAGAAGCGCGTACTGGATGAGCATAAAAATAATCTTCATACCCTTCATATTTGACTTAGCCAAAACAAATGCCGCCATAGTCGCCAAAAAAATATACAATGCAGTGCTTAAAATCGAAATGTAGAAGCTGTTAAATATATATTTTGAAAGCGGAACTCTTAACGCCGAGAGTAGACCGGGAAGCTCAAGATAATTTGAAAATGTCGGATTATATACCCAAAATTTCGGCGGAAAGACGAGCAATTCGTTCAACGGCTTAAAGGATGATAATACTGAGTAAAAAAACGGCAGCATTGAAAACAGTCCTAAAGCTATGAGCACCAGCAGATAAAAAAAGTTGCCGAATTTTGAATGTGTCTGCCTGTTTGTGGCAGATGAACCGTAAAATGTACGAAAGCTTATTTTCCGCTTTCGGGCATTTCTTCTTTTTGCGCCTGAAAAAGCCATTCGCATATATCCTCCTTACCTGCCGGTTTTATTAAGAAATTTAGCAATTATTTCTCTGCTGAAAAGCATCAATGCAAACAGAAGTACCGAAATTGCAGAGGCATAACCCATTTCATATCTGACCGTACCCACGTCCGATAAATAAGGAACGATAAAGTCAACCGAATTTTCAACGCTCGGGTACCCTGCCAGAGTAGTGCCGAGCGATGAAGAAAACGATGATGAAATCTGCATTACGGCGCTGAAAAGCAAAATGTGTTTCATAATCGGCAGCGTAATATACCACAGCTCCTGCCAGCGGTTTCTTATGCCGTCGATCGCACCGGCTTCGTAAAGTTCGGTATTGACATTTTGCAAACCCGAAATATTTGCAAGAAACGATACACCCATGCTCTGCCACAGCTGAACGACAATTACTATTCCCATTGCATACGATGAATTCTCAAACCATATAATCGGCTCTTTTATAATATTTGCCGAAAGCAGAATACTGTTGATATAACCGTAGCTGTCGCTGCTGAAGGCTATCTGCCAAATAAAGTAAGCACTGCCTACAAGGGCGGGACAGTAAAACATAAAGGAAAAAACCGTTCTCAAAAAAGGCGGAAAATTATTTATGAACCATGCAAGTATAAACGAAAGAAAAAAGCCTGCGGGTCCCGTAATAATTGCAAATTTGAGAGTGTTTTTAACAACAATCAGAAAGGTTTCATCCTTTATGAGCATTCTGATATAATTTTCAAATCCAACCCATTTTGGAAATTTAATCAAATCAAAATCACAAAAGCTCAGTATAACGGAGCAGATAATGGGTAACACAAGAAAAATGATAAAGATAATTAAAAACGGAGCAAGCATTGCCGCATAACAAAGCGATTTTTTATTATGAAGCAATGATTTTTTATATGTCTTAGACGGTGATTGATTCATTGTTTTTCCTCCAATCGACCCCGACTCATTCATACTGAGCAATTTTGCGAGTGATTTCATCATTCGCTTCGTCCGACCATTTAAGCAGAGCATCCTTGAAATTCTCACCGTTGTTGTAAACCGACCAAAAGGCCTGTTTCAGGGATCGCGATACATAATAGCTCCCCGGTATTTCCGGAATTTCTTTAATAAAGCTTCTTTGTTGATTAAGTATTTTTAAATCCTCGCTATCCCAACCGAAACGCTCAAAGGCTTCTATATTTGATGTGGATATTCGAGAAATTTTTCCCAAAACAGATTCAATTTCACTGTTATACGATACCTGCGTGTCTGCCGACGTCCACCATTTCAAAAATTCCCAAGCGGCTTCCTTGTCCTTTGATGTATTAAGAATTACACAGCCCGAGCCCGATGCCGCAACGGTGTGATCCACGGTACCGTCGGATTTCTCGGTGCCCGGCACCAACGCAATTCCCCATTTTCCGTCTATTTCGGGAGCCAACTCCTTAATTTGAGAATACGTGGTATAGGTTTCAATACCGAGCGGAGTAATTCCCACACGGAATCTGTTGTAAAATGATAACGAAACCGGCAGCTTATACTTGACGTAAAGGTCCGTCCAAGCGGAAAACGCCGAAATCGCAACGGAAGAATTCAACAAACATTCGTTAAGCTCATCGTTATAAAGCGAACCGCCGTTTTGTAAAAGAAGCGCATTAAACATTTCGGTTCCGCCGGCTCCCGGCACCCACGTGTCCATATTGTTCATTCTGAGAACAGTCGCCGTTGCAAGAAATTCCTCCCATGTTTGCGGAACGGAAAGACCCAAACGCGAGAAAACATCCTTTCTGTAAAACATCACATAAAAGGACTGCTGATCCGGCAACGCATAAACACCGTTTTTATAGGTATACGGAACCGTTGCAGTATCTGAAAATCGCGACGCTACCTCGTCAAAATCCGAAAATTGCGTCAAATCGTAAACCGCACCGCGCATAGCATAGTTGACCGGATCGCTCCTTCCGCAATACAACTGAATATCGGGAGCATTACCCGACATCATACCGTTTATAATCGAGGCGGATGTGATTCGTAAATTTACACGAATATTATTATCCGGCGTAAAGCTGCTCTGAATCAACGCATTAAGCGCCGAGGACTGATCCCGCCCCCAATTGACCCATAGCGTAATTTCTCTGTCATACGAGCTGTCGGTTACGGGCTGGTCGTAATTATCCGAAAAAGAAACAATGAATCGCTTTACGCCGAACATCAGCCTTTCAAAAAAAGATTTACTTGCAAAATCAAAATCCACATTTGCCGGCGTGATATAAATACGGTCAAGTGAAAGCGGCGACTCGCATATTCCCGAAATCGAAGACGACATTGAAGAATAATTGGAATAGAAATCCGAAAGATAATCATCGGCCTTATAAATGTTTTTAATCATATTGTTAAGCACGCGGGCAATATTAACAAGAATTGCAATAAAAGAATTGCTTTCCTGACCGCTCAACTCACGCATATTATCCGCAATCGCATTGATTTGATTGTAATACTTTTTGAGATTCGCCTCAAAATCCGGAATTTGATTGTACAAATCGTAATCACGGTTAGCGTCGGGTGTCTCGCCGGTTATCATTACAATACTCATATAAAGATCACGAAGCTCGGACGATATATCCTGAAGTTCCTTATAGACGGCAGCGTACTCGCCCAATGTGACTGAAAGCGCAAGTGTATGCTCACCCTCTTCAAGATAAACCAGATATGGTTCACCGCCGTCTAATTCAAATTCGGCGGATTTCCACGAACGGGAATAATCGAATTTTACCTGCTCCGCCTCGGCGAACGGAATATCTCCGTCGATCTGCAATACCCTGTAAACACATCCGTTAAGAACCTCATTTTGCTTATAAGAAAAAGCAAGCTTATAATAGCCCGACTGCTCTATATTAAACTTCCATTTAATCGTTTCGTTCGGAGCCTTCCAGTTACTTCCGCCGATATAATTAACAAGCTGCTTTATCGGGTCGGAAGGCGAAACCGTGGCGGAGCTGTTGTCCGACTTTCCGATAACCGAACGGTTGCTCTTTATAAAAGCGTTCTCCGCCTCAATAACAATCTGTTCCGCGTTCAAATCCGTTGTATCCGTCGGTGCTTTATAGGTTTCGGGTAAATCCGGCGAACGCACAATAACGGTTTTGATCTTAACATCCGACCTTTTAAAGATCAACGCGACGCTGTTAAGACCGCTTTCCAGATAAAAGCCGTAGGGGCGGACGGTAACTCCCGTATCGTCCCGAAAAAATTCCTCGCAAAAGCCCTGATAACGTTCTTGAGCCGGAGATATCTCGTTTCCGTTCAAATCTGTGCGTTCAACTGCGCTGTCCTGCCAATAACGCGGCAGCAAAAGACTGTCTGCCGCTTCAAACGGCAATTTCCCGTTCACCTTAATGGATACTTCGGCTTCAAAGTCGCTGTCGTCGGTAAGCTCATATACAAGACCTATATAATAAAGTCCCGCCTGCCGAATTTCAAAGCCGTAGGTCACACTTGAAGTCTCTTTAAAAATCGGTTCGGTATCTGCACTGTAATCCCCTGTTGCAGAAATAAAGTCTGCGCCGCCTTTTTCAAAAAAACTGCCGTCGGGTGCACTGTCGTATCCATGTTCATACGTCTCGTAAGACGTTCCTTCAACCGTGTTCTCAAAAGGACTGCTTTTTTCCGCTTTATACACCAAAGGATTTATCGTTAAAATACATATAACCAATAAAAATGCTATTGTTCTTTTCAAAACACGATCCTCCCAATATCAATCATCTTCCGTATTCGGACAGAGGCATTGCCGCCCCTGCCTAAATACGGTTATGAAAACATTTAAAATCAGGCTATGCCTTTTTCCGTTTTTTCTTTAAAATTATAACGGTAATAACAGCTGCGATAAGTACAGCCGCCAAACCGAAGCCCACCCACATAAGAACGGTAAGGTTTTTACCAGAATTTCCTATATCGACAGATGAGTCTGCCTTTTCACGCACCGAATATATTTTGTAGGTGCGCACCGAGCCGTTCTGTGCGGTAACAACAATTTTTGTAATGTTCTTATTGCCGTTTGTAAGAGTGTCTCCCGATACCGTTACTGTGGAAGTAGGCTCCATAGGCTCCGCTGTAATCTCCAGCTTTTTTGTTTTCCGCGCAATGCTTATCTCATAATTTTTTGTATCCGGATCAAAATCCGGTTTAAGCTTTGAACCTTTAACTTCAAGAGATTTAAGCCGTATAGCGTCAAGCGGGTCGGTTTCGGAGTCATCGCCCTGATTGCCGTCCGAATTTTTAATTCCGGTATCGCTCCAACCACCGTCATCCTGCGGATAGTCTACAACCTTTTTCTTAAAAACCATATCGGAAAGCGCAACGGTTCCATTACCCGAAGAACACTTTAAATCAAGCGCATTAACAACAACATCATCGCCCACCAAAGCATATTCGGTTGAAAAGGTCAGCGTAATAAGGTCTGCCGACTCCTTCAAGGGATTACTTCCGGTTTCATCAAGCAAAACAAAATATATGTTTTTATCTTCCTCTTCCTCGTTATACTTAAACGTCCATCCGGGAACATCCGAGCTTATTCCCTTAAAAGTCAAGCGGGAATAATCGTAGGTAAGCTTGCCTGTAAATCCCGACGCATTCCTGCAATCGGCTTTAAGCACAACCTCGATTTCATTTTTTGAATAAATGCTTTCGGGTCCCGACAAACGAATGCTGTTACCTTCGGCGGCAGATACAAAAAGCATATTTACAATGCAAAGGATCGCTGCAAAAGCAACGGTAAGCTTATATATTTTTTTCATGCTTATCCTCCTCAATTGCCTTTAATCCTTGCAACCAACAATACAGCGTCGTTAATATCGGTAATTCCGTTTTTATCGAAATCGGACGCGGTTATCTCAAGCTCGGTAAGTCCAAGCTTTTTAATCAAAGAATCGGTTGCAATATCTGTGTCCTTTTTATCAAGCGCGCCGTCGCCGTTTATATCGCCCATCAAAACAATGTTGACTCTGTCGTAAATCGACGGTCCGTCCATCAGTCTGAGCTGAATTCCCGTAGAAATCTTACAATTCAAATCGGTTATCTCTGTGCCGTCCTTATACACTCTTATATACTGCCTGTTATCCAATCCTGAGATAATCGAATTAAGAGTAACTGATTTATCAAGTAAAATAACGGAATTATCGATCGCGATTGTGCTTGATGTAATTTTCTTCGGAAAATCGTCATTTTCTTCCCTAACGACTGCGTTTGAGGTCTTAAACAGACGCAAATTGTTGATATAAGCCTCGCCGCCATCGTCGCAAACAACAAAGCCTATCTTTGTATATCCGCCCGTATTGAAGGTGACTGCGGCAGGATGCCACAAGTGGTCTTCGTCCGCTTTACCGTCAATTTCTTCAAATGTGAACGTTTTAATTCTTGACGGGAAAAATTCATTACTGTTGATAAGTCCGAACCAGCCGTCGCCGTTTTTAAGAATACAGTAATCCGCAGAGAAGGTGTAATCGGTATTCGCATCTACGTCAATCCATTTAATGTAGTATGTACCTTTAGGATAACCCGTGCCGTAGGTGTTTTCACTGTAATATATGGCATTCCCCTTTGTAGAACCGGTTTCCGCCAGCTTTACCGTCGGGAAAAAGCCCTTACCCGATGTCCAGAAGGTATCACCGGATACATCCGAAATATCGTAATTATCAAACAGGTTATCACTGTCCTCGCAGCCTATCTTCTCGGGGGTACTCTGGCTTGCCGATGCGTCCTTTATGCTGAGCTTGGGCATCTTATACTCCACCTTATCCTCGCTCTTAAAGAAATACATATCGTCAATATAAGCCACCGCATTGCCACCGCTGAAGCCTATTCCGAGCTGCGTAGCAGAGCCGCTGTTTACAACGCCTCTTATCATATGCCATTCGTTATCGTATGCCACGCTGTACTGTCGGTTTTCGTCATACCGTTTATTTGCTTTAAAGCCCTGTGGAACAAATTTTCCGGTTTCGGGGTTCACAATTCCGAGGTACATATCGCACTTGTTTGTATCCGACCACTTTTCACCGCGTACAAACGCCGTGAAATAATATTCGGTATTGGGTTCAACATCAAAAAACATTGCGCTCCAGGTTTTTTCTCTTTCAAGACCTGCGGCGCTGTATTTAAGCATTTTGCTCCCGCTGTGCGCCTTGCTGTCTTCCGTTGCCGACACAACGCTTACAACCCCGGCGCCGAAAAGGTTGCCCTGATTCCAGTTACCGTTGTTTTCAAGGCTGCCGCCGGTTATAAGGTTATCTTCATCGGCACATATATAGGAAACGGGGTAATCAACGGGTGCATTGTACTCAAAATTCGTAACTCTTACACCGTATGTTTCCCCAAGCGACGGTTCCGTATACTCCTCGGGAGGCGTATATGTAACAGGCTCTTTAGTCTGTTTAACGGAAACATCGGTCACATAATATTCCGATGATGAATCAGAGCGGAAAAGAATATAAATAACCGGTGTATCGGCGGCGCTGAAAACCGTTTCAACATTATTCCAGTTGTCTGATGAGGTGAGCCTGCCCTTTTGTATCAGGTTGCTTCCCGCAGTGCTTGCCGTGTTTTTGGAAAGACCCCACACGGCAACCTCAGAGACCTTGCCCTTGTATTTAAAGGAAAGCTTGTAATTAACATCCGGTTTCGGCAGTATTATGCGCTGATATACATAAGAATAATATCCGCCGTTCAGCTTCATAGCGGTGCTGCCGTCCTTTGTAACCGCCTCTGCAACATTTTCGCTCTGTCTCCAGCCGGTCAGTCCGTTTTCAAAATTGCCGTTGGTGACATACTCTATATCGGAGTCAAAGCCGGAGGGCTTATATTTAATTATTTGAATATTTTTGAGCGTATACGGCTTTATGAAAGTGGAAATAATTGTGAGATATTCGCCGGCATTCAGGTTTAAAAGTGCCTCGCCGCTGAGTGACGTACAGCCGCTTGCCCATTTATTATTGAAGCCCTCCGACGATGTGTTGAGTCTGAAAGCTTTATCCTTTACACCGCCGGTAAAGGGCTTTGTGCTGCTTGTAGATACATATGCCGAAATCGGCGTGTTGTCGCAGGCGTCGTCATATGTATATCTGTAATCATAAAACAGGAGATAATTGTATTCCCTTTCTATCTTATAATCGAAAACCAGGCTGTTATCTCCGCCGTTTGTCCATAGATTATTCTCGGTGCCGATTGTTTTATAGCATATAACGCCGTCCTCAATGCACGCATTGAAGCTTACGGTACCCGTGGGGAGAAGCACATCGGAATCCGGCTCAATCTCCGCAATCTTAATATTCTTGAAGCGTACCGTACAATCGTTATTAAGCAATCCCCAATCTATCTGCAAATACTCGGTACCGTCAACTCCGCTGTTAAGCAGCTTATCACCGTCGAGCATTTGACCAAATGAGGTCCAGCCGTTTGTGTACGAGGTGGGCAGGTCAAGCTTTATTGCGTTTGCCGTTTCCCGTTCCTCATATACATCAGGGCTTTTAACAGTAGATACCTGCGGCGGCTTTGTTGCAAATTTTCCGCTGCCGCCGGCAGTGCCGGGAACATTATAATCAAATGTCAGAAAATATTTTTTCCCGCTTTCAATTTTATAATTGAATACCATACCGCCCGTGTTTAACCACTGCGGAATTTTGGTAAATGCAATATCTTCGCCGTCAACCGAGGTTTCAACGCTCTGAACGGTTGATGGATAAAGCACACCGGCAGCGGCCTCAACCTCTGCAATTTTTATATTTTTAAACCGCACGGTGCGTCCGTCATTCAGCCATCCCCAGTCTATTTGCAAATACTCCGTTCCCTCAACACCGCTGTTGAGCAGATCGTCACCTTCAAGAAGCTGACCGAAAGCGGTCCAGCCTATTGTGCCCGAGGCGGGAAGTCCCAGCTTTACCGCATTTGCCGGCTCGCGTTCCTCATACGCGCCTGAGCTTTTAACGGTTGACACCTGCGGCGGTTTCCATGCAAATTTTCCGGCGTTCAACTCGGCACCCGGAACTTCATAATCAAATGTCAGCAAATATTTTTTTCCGCTTTCAATTTTATAATTGAAAACCATACCGCCCACGCTGAGCCACTTTGCTTCCTTTGAATAAACAGCGGTGCCGTCTTCGGTTGACTGCTCCACAGCCTTAGAAACACTCGGGGTTAAATTCGTAAACGCTACCGAAGAAGCGTTTGCAAAAATACCGTTCAGTTGAATAGTTCCTGCCAGCACAGCAATTGCGGAAATTACGCTGAGGCATTTATTAAACCTACTTAATTTCATATATGCTATTCCTTTCTTAATTTATTAGTTACTCATAGCCTTTTTCAAGCTCACCAAATCAAGAATATCGGTTTGTTTGTCGCCGTTAATATCCGTAATTTCAGCCGCCGTATCAATACCCAACAGTTCCTTACGCAGCAAGCCCAGGTCGGTTGCATTAACCTCGCTGTCAAAATTGACATCGCAGTAATCATACTTTGAAATACGGATGTTTTTGAGCGTATAGGGCTTTGTATAGGTGGAAATAATAGTAAGATACTCGCCCGCATTCAGGTTTAAAAGCGCCTGACCGCTCAATACCGTTGAATCGCTTGCCCAATTATTCCACCAACCGTTCGTTGATGTATTCAGCTTAAACGCTTTATCACTTACGCCGCCGGCAAAGGGCTTAGTGCTGCTCATGGATACATAAGCCGAAATCGGTGTGTTGCCGCAGGCGTCGTCATATGTATATCTGTAATCATAGCTCAGAAGATAGTTGTATTCCTTTTCTATCTTATAATCAAAAACCAGGCTGTTATCTCCGCCGTTCGCATAATAATCATTCGTGGTGCCGACTGTTTTATAGCAAACGCTGCCGTCCTCAATATACGGTGCGTCAAATTTAACGGTAGCAGTGGGGTAAAGCAGATCAGCGGATAAATTTGTTACCTTAATATTCTTAAACTGTACTGTTGTATTCAACCAGCCCCAATCTATTTCCAGGTACCCCGCTGCACCGCCGCTTAGCAAAGCGTCTCCGTCAAGAATTTGGGCGAGGGTAACCCAACCGTTTGTGGCAGCTTCGGGCAGTAACAGCTTTACAGCGTTTGCCGCCCCGTTATGTTCTTCATACACGCCCACGCTTTTAACCGTGGAAGCCTGCGGTGCCCAACCGTAAAATTTTTCATCAACGGGCGCATTATAATCAAAGGATAGGAAATATTTTTTTCCGCTTTCAATTTTATAATTGAAAACCATACCGCCAATGCCGGGATCCCAATCTGCCACCTTGGAATAAACAGTAACGCCGTCTTCTATTGACATTTCTACCGCCTTGGTGGTTGTAGGAATTTGTGTCTCGGCAGTGCTGAAATCATATTCGGTTATTTTCATATTTTTGAACATTACGTGCCCGCCGGTAAAATGCCAGCCGATTTCAAGATATTTGCCGCTCGGCTCTAAATTGCAGGAAAGCAGAACATCCCCCGAAATAATTTGAGAAACCTTTTTCCAATCATCTGTCGCTCCTGCCGGAAGATTCAACTTGACACTGCTGTTATCAGGTTTTGTCTCTCTGAAAGCATTGGAAGCGTGAGTTACGGTAACATACGGATATAATTCATAAAAGTCATTTGTTCCGCAATAGTCAAATTCCAAATAATAAGTATAACCCGCCCTGATCTCATAATCAAAAACCATACCGCCGACTTGAAATTCTGTGTTGCCCTTTCCGTAAACTGCGGGCTCGGTTTCGGTAGCTTCGGAAACAAGGCTTCCCGATTGCCAATAACCCGATGGGGTTAATTCGGTAGCAGTGCCTGCCGTTTCAACAGCCGACGCTGTGATTGCCGGTATTGAAAATGTTCCGATAATAACGGCAAGTGCACAAAAAATGCTTACAATTTTTTTCATAATAAAACTCCCTTTTTTATAATTTTTATAAATCAAATGCCCCATGGCATAAAGCGCGGAATTTTCGGCAAAACAAAAATAAACAAATACTACGACTTATCCATTTATATTTTATTGCATTATAACAACTTTTTCAACCGATAAATATAGAATTATTACGCATAATTATTGTATTTCGGTTTAATAACTGCCGTTTTGCATTCTTCGGTACGATTGCCGTTACATTACGACAGCTATGTTTAATTCGCCCGTTTCTTCCCTGGCGATAAAGGGCTGTCTTTTCTTGCCGTTCACCGTAAACGAAACAATTTTATCGCCCTGCCCTTCTAACGAAATATTCAAAACTGCGGAACGGTATTTGACGCCGGTAAGGGAAGCCTTTTTTGCAAGGCGGCTGCCTATCGGTGCAAAGGCGATTCCCTCGGCGGAAAATTTCATTCCGAAAAGGTCTCCGTAAATATTACGCAAAAACGCGGTTGCGCTCCAGGTCTGGCAAGGCTCCGAGCGCCAATTAACAATACCTTTTCCGTTTTCCTGCCTGCCGCCGTACATCTCGCCGGTCAAGGGGTGATAAATCTCGGCAAATTGATAATATCTCAAGGCGTTGCCTGTCTGCAAAGCAAGCTCCTTATCAAAAAGCTCCCGTTTGCCACATTTTGCCGCTGCCGACGCCCAAAAGCCCTGAATATGCGGCCAAACGGTTCCGCTGTGCCGCCCGAAGCCGTTGCCGCCCGGTTGGGTGTATCTTTTAAAAGAGGGATACACGCAGGGCATACCGTAAGGAGTGGTTTTACGGTTTGAAAAAACACTTTCGCTTTGCCCCGGTTCGGCAATCGAGAAAAGAACCGCAAAGCTGATTCCCATACCCTCCTGATAATCACAGCCGCCGAATTTATCGCAAAGATAATTGTAACTGCCTTTTTCCTCATTCCAAAAATTCTTATTTATTGCGGATTTTATATTTTCTGCCCTTGCGCCGTATTTTTCGCCGAGTCCCAGCTCTTTTGCCATTTTGTCGGCAGTGCAGTATGCCATATAGTAAAGGCAGTTCGTTGAGAGTGCGTACATTGGAATACCTACGCCCGACTCCCAGCACAGCTCGCGGCATTCCGACGCAAAAGCAATAATTCCGCTTTTGCCGGGCTTTGCGTAAATATCGGGGTATGCCGCCACGCCGTCGCCGTAACAGGCGGGGCCTCTGAAAAGCCCGTATTCCTCCGAAAATTCGGTATTTTAAAAATGCTCCAGCGAATTGCAAGCGGCCTCGTATGCCAAC
>OGNF01002796.1_pt1 | contig 12651 bp, 10 predicted proteins | sample 1573321 | NCBI WGS metagenome assembly OGNF01 (sample SAMEA2581911, study PRJEB24529) | metagenome | biome: Human gut stool | place: China | collected 2011
TTATCGTCGATTTCGAGCGCCCGGCCGACGGGATGCTTGAAGCGATCGAAAGGCTGCACAACGACCGCGATCTGCTCGCCCTTATGAAGGAGAAAGCCTACGGTGAGAGCCTGAAATATACCCCAGACGCTGCCTGGCACGTCCTGTCAAAATATCTGAAATAAGAATAACAAAACTGATCACTAATAACTTGTTATAATGAATATTGTACTTCGAGCTATAGTAGGAGAATTCGCAACATCATTCGAATATGATAATCTGAAGCTTGATAAGCAATATGAATATCTTTCTTCATATTGCGTTCTTGCTTCCCATCTGCGAGATATGACCATAAGCAAGGATATCCTTGATGAAACCGTCATAGGCGGTGGAAATGACTGGGGGATCGACGGGTTTGCAATCATAATTAACGGAAGACCTGTAAATTCGAAAGAGGAAATTGACTGTATCGCAGATTCAAACTCACAGTTACGAACAACTATAATACTAATTCAGGGAAAAACTTCTGAGAGCTTCGACAGCGGTAACTTTAACAAATTTACAACTGGCGCAACCAACATTGTCAAAACCATAGTCGGAAAAGGGAAAATACCTGACCAGATCTGCGAGCGACTTCAACTTAAAAATGAAGCCCTTAAATATCTCTTCGCCAAATACGGTGCAAAACTGAAAAACGAATCCGGAAAAAGCCTACCTTCGATTGAGCTACATTATGCGCACGCCGGAGAAACAGAATCTACTACTGAGGCCGAGGCGATTATTGACACAACTTATAATACATTGGATGCTGCAAGGCTTTTCAGCGATATTAAAATAAATATTATTAGCGGGTCAAGAATACATTCGCTGTATGACGAGACAAATCGCCGACTTGAATGTGTTCTCACGCTTGACAAACATCTTCCCCTCCCCACTGTGGATTTGATAAAGGAATCTCATCTGTGTCTGCTTCCATTTTCGGAATTCAAGAAACTCATAATAGATACGGACGGATCCTTAATGAGGAAAGTCTTCGAAGACAATGTCCGTGACTTCCAAGGGAACAATCCAGTAAATATGGGAATAGAGCGAAGTCTTGTTGATAAAGAATTCAAACTATTCACAGCAATGAATAACGGCGTTACAATCACTTGTCGCGATATGTCGATTGTAGGTAATAAAATGACACTTTGGGACTATCAGATCGTTAACGGTTGCCAAACTTGTAATGTCCTTTACCGCAATAGAAAACTGAAAGGCATAAATGATCTTGTACTGAGTGTAAAAATCATTTCGTCCACAGACAAGGATATACGTGACAAAATTATTGTCGCTAACAATAGCCAGACGGTAGTAGAACGCGCACAATTAACATCACTTCTCAACACTCAGCGAAAAATAGAAAGTTTCTATATCGCACAAGACAAGTATACTAAGCTCTACTACGAGCGTCGCTCTAAACAGTACCGTCAGGGACAGGAGAAAATACCGGCAGGACGTATCGTCACGATACCATCGCAAATATTTTCTTTCATGTCGATGGTCCTTGAAGAACCACATCATACCCGTAAATATTATGGGGATCTTATACGCTCATCTTCTGATCAGGAAAAATTTTTCAGTGAAGAGAACAAACCGGCTTTCTATTTCATGAGTGCATTAGCTGCGTATTATCGTGACAGATTCTTTTCTCTTGGAGAGCTCCCTGAGAAGTACAAAAAAATAAAGCACCACCTTCTGTTGGCGTTTCGCCTAGTAGCTTCTGACGACAATATGCCTCGTCTCAACAGCAATTCAGCAGAGAAATATTGCGATAGAATATGTAGTCTGTTGTGTCACGAAACGGAAGCGCTACAAACATTCAAAAAGGCTGTAGACCTACTTCAAAAAGCTGTAGGAGAGCGCGAGCCCAATGATAAAGATGCTACTGACAGCGAATTAACCAAGCGAATCAAAGATGTATATTACAGGGGTAAGCAAGACTCGAAAGCTATACCTGTGACAAAAGAAACTGGATCAGATGCAATTCCGCAAAATGATCATATATCCGTAAAGCCTATGGTGAAAATTGTAGGCAAGATAGATCTTGATAAGATAAATTACCGATCTCGGCCCAAGAGAAAATAGCTCAAATATGCAGAATAGTTCTCCCTAATTAAATATCTTATTATTAATTATGTATTTAGTTATGGGATATGCGTTCGATTATAACAATTGCAGTAAAGAATTAATCAACAAAGGCAATAACAACATATGAAGCATATAACGATTATAGCCGGAGCGCGACCCAATTTTGTGAAGATCGCGCCTATCATACATGCCATTCAAAAAGATGGCACGATGAAATATAGTCTCGTGCATACGGGGCAGCATTATGACGAACGCATGAGCGGATCGTTTTTCAAGGAGCTGGGAATTCCCGCGCCTGACGTTAACCTTGGTTGCGGCGGCGGCACGCAGGCTGAGCAAACTGGAGCCATAATGGTGGCATTCGAGAAATATCTTACTGCGAACCCTTCCGACTTAGTGCTGGTAGTCGGCGACGTCACTTCTACAATGGCCTGCTCAATCGTTGCGAAGAAATTGTGCACGCCCGTGGCACACGTCGAAGCCGGCATACGTAGCGGCGATATGACGATGCCTGAAGAAATAAACCGTATTGTGACTGACTCTATTGCCGACTATTTCTTCACGACTTCTGAGATCGCAAATGAGAATCTACGTCGACTTGGCGTACCTGAAAGCAAGATCAAGTTTACAGGCAACGTGATGATTGACTCGCTGAACGCGAATCTCGACAAGCTTTGTAAGCCCGACAGCTACGATGAGCTTGGATTGCACGAAAAAGAATATGTGGTTATGACTCTGCACCGCCCGGCCAATGTAGATGAATCAGAGAAACTGAAAGCGACGGTCGACGCCATAATTTGTGGAGTCGGCAACATGCCGATAGTATTCCCTATACATCCGCGCACTGCTAAAATTTTCCGCGACTTAGGCATTTCGGCACCGAATCTGCATACTATCGACCCGCTCGGATATCTTGAATTCAACTATCTGGTAAAGAACTCTAAAGCTGTGATAACCGATTCGGGAGGCATCACGGAAGAGACGACCGTTATGCACGTACCGTGCCTGACGCTGCGCGATAACACAGAACGTCCGGAAACGTGCACAATCGGAACAAACCGCCTTGTCGGCACAAATCCCGCAGCTATTGCACCGGCTCTAAAGGATCTGTTCAACGGCAACTGGCCTCACGGCAGCATTCCCGAGAAATGGGATGGCCATGCTGCTGAGCGAATAGTTGAAATTGTAAAGACATTATAAAAATGCGGATTGGTCTGTTAACTCAATATTACAAGCCAGAAATGGGGGCTCCTCAAAATCGTCTTTATGAGATGATGAAAGGTCTGTCAGATATGGGCGATGAAGTCTGTATCGTGACTGCTATGCCCAATTATCCGACAGGAAAGATTTTCGAAGAATATAAGGGAAAGTTTTCTTGTAAAGAAAGAAGGGATGATATCGAGATAAAACGCTACTGGCTGTACGCCTCGAACACAAGAAAGACTATCCCAAGGATTTGGAATATGATGTCTTTCACTCTGACATCATTGCTTAGTCTTCGTTATCTAAAGAAGAAAAAACTTGATTATCTGATCGTTGAAAGCCCGCCACTGACTTTGGCCTGGAGCGGTCGTTGGCTCGCAAAATTTATAGGGGCCAAATATATAGCAAACATATCCGACCTTTGGCCGTTATCAGCCAAAGAACTTGGAGCTGTTTCAGAAGGCAAATTGTATAGAGCACTCGAAAAGCTTGAAAATTATATATACCGAAAGGCTGACGTGGTCATGGGACAATCTGAAGAGATTGTCAGTTATATTGAGAGCCATGGAGGTAAGACGACATATCTGTTTAGAAACGGCGTAGATCCCACTCGGTTTGATTTATCGTTAAAACGACATAGAAACGCAATCGAACCTATCCGAATAATCTACGCCGGCCTATTGGGCTTTGCACAAGGTATCGCAGATATCTGCAAGACAATCAATTTTAAAGAACTTAATGCCGAATTCCATATTTACGGAGCCGGTGGAGAAAAAGAAGAAATCGAAAAATACCTTTCAGCCAACCCTGACTGTGGCATTAAATATCATGGAGTTGTATCAAGAGACGAACTACCAAAAGTCCTTCTTGATTCAGATATGACGCTAATTCCTCTTGTGAAAAATATTTTCGGTGCAGTTCCATCAAAAATATATGAGTCAATGGCCGCCGGTCTCCCTATAATGTTTATGGGTGAAGGTGAGGGTGCGAAGATCGTAAAACAAAACAATCTTGGTTTAGTTGCGAATGCAAAAGATTACAAGCAACTAAAACTAAATATAAAATATGCCGCTACGCATCCAACGGAACTTGCCGAAATGACACAATGCTGCATAGAAGCAGCCAATAATAAATTCAACAGGCCCAAGCAAATTGCGGCGTTACATAAGTTTCTTGAAAACAGACTAAATGGATAAATAAAGTTAGGTATTATGAATACTAAGCGGAATATACCTTTTTCGCCGCCGGATATGACGGAGGCGGAAGTTCTTGAAGTGGCGGAGGCCATGAAGTCGGGATGGATAACTACCGGACCGAAGACCAAGGAGTTTGAAAACCTGATCTCGATGTGCTGTCAGACGGCCCGCTACGACGCCGAGGGCAAGCCTGTGCACAAGACTGCTTGTCTGAATTCGGCTACTGCAGCGATGGAACTGGCTCTGCGCGTGCTCGGCATCGGCGAGGGCGATGAGGTGATCGTACCGGCTTACACTTATACGGCGACGGCAAGCTCAGTCTGCCACGTCGGCGCCCGGCCCGTGCTGGTCGACTGCGCCCCGGACTCGTTCGAAATGGATTACGATAAACTTGCCGACGCTATCACGGAACGAACCAAGGCTGTGATGCCCGTCGATCTGGGCGGTATCGTTGCCGACTACGACAAGGTCTTCGCGGCCGTCGAGAACCGGAAGCATCTTTTCCGGGCTGCAAATGACATTCAGAAGGCTTATGGCCGCTGCATCGTCATCGCGGATGCGGCACATGCGTTCGGCGCGATGTGGCACGGCAAGATGTGCGGCGAGATAGCGGATTTTACGTCGTTTTCGTTCCATGCTGTCAAGAATCTGACTACGGCCGAGGGAGGCGCGCTGACGTGGCGCTCGCAAGAGGGTGTCGACGACGAGGCCGTATACAAGCAGCTGCAGCTGCTTTCGCTTCACGGTCAGAACAAGGACGCGCTCGCCAAAACGAAGCTCGGAGCATGGGAATATGACATAATAGGCACGTGGTACAAATGCAATATGACCGATATCATGGCGGGCATAGGCCTGGCGCAACTAAAGCGCTATCCCGAGATGCTGCGCCGCCGCCGTCAGCTTATAGAGCGGTACAATGTGGCTCTCGAGCCCCTGGGCGTCAAAGTTCTGACGCACTATAGCAACGAGCACTCCTCCAGCGGACACCTTTACCTCACCCGTATCCCGGATATCACCGTGGATCAGCGCAACGACATCATCGTCAGAATGGCCGAGCGCGGGATTGCAACGAACGTACACTACAAACCGCTGCCCATGATGACGGCCTACAAGGCATTGGGCTATGACATCAAGGACTATCCGAACGCCTACGAGCAGTATCAGAACGAGATAACCCTGCCGCTGCACACACGTCTGACCGATGAGGACGTCGAATACATCCTCGACAACTACACTGACATAATCTCGAAACTTTGAAGCGTACATTCGATATTGTCGCCAGCGGGCTGGGGCTTATTATCCTCAGCCCCGTCTTCATCATTCTGGCTGTCTGGATCAAGGCCGATTCGCGCGGACCGGTGTTCTACCGCCAGGTTCGTGTCGGTCGCAAAAACCGCGATTTCCGTCTGTTCAAATTCCGATCGATGCGCCCCGACAGCGACAAGCTCGGACTCATCACCGTCGGAGGCCACGACCCGCGCGTGACACGGTCGGGTTATTACATACGCAAATACAAGCTTGATGAGCTCCCGCAGCTGATCAATGTATTCATAGGCGACATGAGCCTTGTCGGCCCGCGGCCGGAGGTACGTAAATATGTCGACATGTACACACCGGAGCAGATGCGTGTGTTGTCCGTCAGGCCCGGTATCACATCGCTGGCGTCCATACGGTACCGGAACGAGAACGATATACTGGCCGCCGCCGCCGATCCCGACCGCGCATACATCGAGCGTGTGATGCCCGACAAGATCGCCATTGACCTTGAATACGTCGAGCGCGCAACGCTCTGGAACGACATCAAGCTAATATTCTCCACTTTCCGGGAGATTATCGTCAAATAACATGAACTCGGAAGATGACGAGAGTTAATGCAAAAATATCCCATTGCGAAGGATTGATCTTGCATCATGGCCGAAAAGATCTCCCCAAACTTGCACCCACATATCGGCTTAGCGATGGCAGCAGCGCGAGCTTAGGGGATTTTATCCGCAGGGAGGCCGAGGTTATGCGCCGCAATGGGCGTATCAGCCGCGCCCGCGGCTTTACGAGTGTGCTTTCGAAGCTTGACGACTTCACCGGCGGCGCTGAGATTCCGTTCGGGGATATTGATGCCGGTTTCATCGACCGGTTTTCAGAATGGCTCGGATGCGGCGCCACGACCGCTTCGACGCAGTCGTTCTATCTGCGCACGCTGCGGTCAATCCTCAACCGCGCCGGTGCGGAGGGATTGATAGATCCGGCCCCTGAATGGTTTCGCGGCGTGAACACCTCCATCGACCGATCGCGGACCCGCACGCTGGCACGCGCGCTCGACCGGCCGAGTCTGCAGCGCATCGGCGCCCTCGATCTGCGGAGCGACAGACAGCTCGCGCTGGTACGCGACATGTTCATGTTCGCGTTATACTGCCGTGGCATGGAACTTGTCGAAGTAGCGCACCTCACCGCGGCCAACCTGCACGACGGACATCTCGTCTACCGCCGGCGCCTGAAGGGCGCACTGACCACTGTGCCGTTAGGCCCCGGAGCAGCGGCCATACTCAGGCGATACAGCTCCGACACAAGCAGCTATCTGTTTCCGCTGCTCGCCGACGCCGGGCCGGTGCTGTTCGCCAGCGTGCGCAACACCGTGGCAGGTCTGATCAAGACGGTCGGACGCCGCGCCGGATGCCCGTGTCTGTCATTCAGCATGAACATCGGCTCGTGGCACGCACTGATGTCGGAGGCTAACATATCTCAGACACTTCTCCTTTAATCAACAAACGGGAACACAGCACACGGATGCCGGGGCGACACAGTCCCGGCATCCGTTTTTTTGTTAATGTTTTATTAAATTTCGGGCAGGCGGTAGCGCAGCAATGCTTTTAGTCGTAACTTTGCGGACAGATGAATGACGAATACAAGATGAGCAGACGAATACTGGTTGTCGACGACGAAGACACGCTGTGCGAGGCACTGCGCTTCAATCTCGAGGCCGAGGGCTACGAGGTAGACACGGCTCTGAGCGCCGAGGAGGCGCTGACGTTCGATCCCGGCAGCTATGACCTGATATTGCTGGACATAATGATGGGCGAGATGTCAGGCACGCAGCTGGCCCGCATCCTCAAGGCCAATCCGGCCACGGCGTCGGTACCGATCATATTCTGTACAGCCAAAGATGCCGAAAACGACATGATAGACGGCCTCGAACTGGGCGCCGACGATTACATCACCAAGCCCTACTCGCTGCGCAACGTCATAGCGCGCGTACGCACAGTCCTGCGCCGAACGACGCCGCCGACGGCCGTGCCGCAGCCCGACGAGATCACATTCGAGGGGCTTTCGGTAGTGTCTTCGAGCAAGGTATGCACTGTCGACGGCCTTGAAGTGAAGATGCCTAAAAAGGAATTCGAGATACTCTTCAAGCTGCTGAGTCACCGCGGCCGCGTGTTCTCGCGCGAAGAGTTGCTGCGCGACATCTGGCCGTCGGAAGTAGTGGTGCTCGACCGCGTAATCGACGTGAACATAACGCGCATACGGCGGAAAATCGGCCGCTACGGCCGCCACATAGTCAGCCGCTCGGGCTACGGATATGGGTTCATCGAATAGGCTCACCTACCCTGCTCGCCTGTTTCTGTGGCTGCTCGGCTACTCGCTGCTGCTTGTCGGCTGCTTCGTAGGGTTTCAGTACTGGCGCGAGAAAGAATTCAAGGCCGAGGAACTGAACACGCGGCTTCAGACCATCAACACATACATCGTCAGCGAGCTAAACGAAGGACACAAGGTCTCGGACATCGACCTGAGCGAGTTTCACCCCTTCGCCGATATGCGTGTAAGCGTAATTTCCGAATCGGGCCATGTAATCTACGACAACAGCCTCGACTCGCTGCCCGAAACGAACCATCTCGACCGGGCTGAAATCCGCCGGGCCATGGCTACCGGAACAGGCTACACCGTGCGGCGCCACAGCAAGAGCACAGGCACATATTATTTCTACTCGGCCTGCCGCAGCGACGACGGCTCGATCGTGCGCACGGCCGTTCCCTACTCCGTCTCGCTCAGCGAACTGCTACGTGCCGACTACGGATTCCTGTGGTTCATGGGCCTGATCGCAGGCGCCATGTGCGTCCTCGGATATATCGCTACACGGCGCCTCGGCCAGCACATCACACGTCTCGGGGCTTTCGCCCGCGACGTCGAGAAGGGGACCGTCATCTCCGACACAGAACCCTTTCCGCATGACGAACTCGGCGAGATATCCAACAACATCGTGCGGCTCTACGCGCGACTGCAGCAGGCTCTGACCGACCGCGACACCGAGCACCGCGAGGCACTGCGCCAACAGCTTGAAAAGGAACGCATCAAGAAGCAGCTCACCAACAACATAAACCATGAGCTGAAGACGCCCGTAGCCTCGATCCGCGTATGCATCGAGACACTGCTCGCCCACCCAGGCCTGTCGTCGGAGCAGCGCGATGCATTCCTGCAGCGGGCCCTCTCCAACACCGACCGGCTGCAGCGGCTGCTGGCCGACGTGGCGCTGATCACCCGCATGGACGACGGCGGCGCGTCGATCGTCCGCGAGGCGGTCGACCTTAGGGCCGTAATCGACGAGACAGTCGCCGACCGCGCCCCCCTGGCGGCCTCGAAAGGCTTTGCAATCGACTGCCGCACCGACGGGCCCATGCCGATCACCGGCAACGCAGCCATGCTCGCCACCGTCTTCGGAAACCTCATCGACAACGCCATAGCCTACAGCGGCGGCACGATAATCCGCATCCGGGCCTCGCGCGAGGGCGACCGCTATGCCGTAGAGCTGAGCGACAACGGCTCCGGAGTTGGCGAAGAGCACCTTCCGCGCCTTTTCGAGCGCTTCTACCGCGTCGACAAGGGCCGCTCGCGCGCCTGCGGAGGCACGGGTCTGGGGCTGGCCATCGTCAAGAACGCCGTGCTGCTCCACGGCGGATCCATCACCGTCAAAAACCGTCCGGACGGAGGCCTCCACTTCCGAATTATTTTTCCGGCCACGGACAATTTTACAAAAGGTTAGCAATTTTGAAACGAAAATGAAATGTTTTTCAGATTACTTTGCCGTATGAAAAGACATGACAATGTAATCGGGAAAACAATATGGAAATACTCTTTCTTTGCGTAGTAATCTTCCTCTTTCTGCTGGCCGTTTTCGACCTGTCGGTCGGCGTCAGCAACGACGCGGTCAACTTCCTCAACTCGGCCATAGGCTCGCGCATCGCCAGCTTCAAGGTCATCATGGTGGTGGCCAGCATCGGTGTGCTGCTGGGCTCCACCTTTTCCAGCGGCATGATGGAGATCGCCCGCAGCGGGGTCTTCAATCCCGAGATGTTCACCTTCAACGAGATCATCATCATTTTCTTCGCCGTGATGATCACCGACGTCCTGTTGCTGGACGCCTTCAACTCCATGGGGCTGCCCACCTCCACCACCGTGTCCATCGTCTTCGAGCTGCTGGGCGGTGCCGTGGCCGCGGCCCTCATCAAGATCTCCACCTCGGACATCCTGCTCTCCCAGCTGGGGGACTTCATCAACAGCCAGAAGGCCCTGGCCATCGTGTCCGGCATCCTCATCTCCGTGGTGGTGGCCTTCGTGGCCGGCGTGGTGGTGCAGTACATCACCCGCCTGATCTTCACCTTCCACTATGAGCGCATGTACCGCCGCATCGGCGGCATCTTCGGCGGCCTGTCCCTGACGGCCATCTTCTACTTCCTGATCATGAAAGGCGCCAAGGGCGCATCCTTCATGAAGCCGGAATACCTGGCCTGGATCAATGCCCACACCCTGCCCATCCTGCTGGTGCTGTTCGCGGGCCTGAGCGTGGTGCTGCACCTGCTCATGGTGCGCCGCGGCGTCAACATCTTCAAGATCGTCATCCTGGCCGGCACCTTTGCCCTGGCCTTCGCCTTTGCCGGCAACGACCTGGTCAACTTCGTGGGCGTGCCCCTGGCCGCCTGGGAAAGCTGGCAGCAGTTCACCGCCAGCGGCATGGCCGCCGACGCCTTCACCATGGAAGGCCTGCGCAAGGCCGTGCAGACGCCCACCTTCTACCTGCTGCTCTCCGGCCTGATCATGGTGCTGACCCTGTGGTTCTCCAAAAAGGCCCACCGCGTGGTGCAGACCTCCATCAACCTGAGCAGCAGCACCCGCGGCGATCAGGAACAGTTCGGCTCCTCCCTGCCCGGCCGCCTCATCGTGCGCGCGGGCCTGAGCGCCAACAAGACCCTGCACCAGATCCTGCCCAATTCGCTCTTCACCGCTCTTGAGAGCCGCATGCAGCCCGTGGAACAGGTCAAGGGCGCGCCCGTGTTGCCCTTCGACCAGGTGCGTGCCGCCATCAATCTGGTGGTCTCCAGCATCCTCATCGCCTCGGCCACGTCGCTCAAGCTGCCCCTGTCCACCACCTATGTGACCTTCATGGTGGCCATGGGCTCCTCCTTCGCCGACGGCGCCTGGAACCGTGAGAGCGCCGTCTACCGCATCTCCGGCGTGCTGGCCGTCATCAGCGGCTGGTTCCTGACCGCCATGTGCGCCTTCAGCGCCTGTGCCCTGGTCACCTGGGCCCTGTTCGAGGGCGGCAGCGTGGTGGCCGTCCTCTTCATGCTGGTGGCCGTGGTCAGCCTGGTGCGCTCCAACTTCTTCGGCAAGAAGAAGGAAGAGAGCAGCTTCGACATCGTGGCCGACAACACCGACAAGGACAGCATCCGCGCCAATATCGGCGCTTCGGTGGACGAAAGCATCGATACCGCCGTGCGTCTGATGCGCGAAGGCCTCACCGCCTTCCAGGCCGAGGACGAGAAGATCCTGAACCGCTGCAAGAACGAAGCCGTGAACCTTTTCGAAGACATCTCGCGCTCCCGCGGTTCCTACTACCGCATGGCCCTGCGCGGCGGTGGCGACGATCTGGACAACGAAGCGCGGCACATCTACTACCGCATCTTCAACGGCATGAAGGAACTGAGCCATGAGCTGCGCTCGGTGCTGGGCATGTCCGCCAACCATATCGCCAACCGCCACCGCCCCTACAGCGGCGCGCTGGGCGACAATCTGGAGCAGATGCTGGGCATCCTGGAAGACGCCGCCCGCCACTTCCGGGCCTATGCCGCGGGCGAAGGCTCCCGCGCCGAGCTCTCGGCCTATGCCGACCACTGCTCTTCCCGCATCAGCAAGATCCAGATCGAGCTTTTGCAGCGCATCGATACCGAAGGCCTGTCCATGCGCAGCAGTGACCTGTATCTGAACTACCTGCAGTTCGCCCGCGCCTTCATCAACCGTTTCACCATCGTGGCCCTACTGGAACGCGACCTCAACGACGCCTGCCGCCGCAACGCCGCCCAAACGGCTGCCGCTTCGGCCCAGGCCTAAGACCGGCTACAGACGAAACGAGCATCGACGGAAGGGGCTTCTCCCGCATGAGACGAGAGGCCCCTTCCTCCCGATCTTCGCTCCCATCAGCCCCTTCTTCAGACAGTACGGCATGCATGCCCGGTTGCAGACATGACCGTGCGCCCTCCCGAGGACAGTCCCGGAAGCCTGTCCGCCCATCGGGAATGACAAAGCCCTCCGCATGGAGGGCTTTTTTGCGGCCTGCGGCCTACCGGACATTCTGGAACGCTCCCCGCGTGGAGAAAGGCCAGCCGCACGGCTCCGGCATCGCCCCTGCCTGATGGAGGGCCGGTGCAAGCATTGCTGAAAGTCCGGAACGGCATCCGCCTTCCCTGGCGGAGCATCCCCAAGCCGGAGCATCACGGACCGCATATCAGACAAGATGGTCTCCCGCCCCCTCCGGCCAGCGATCGCCACGAAACGGGCAGGCTGCCGGGCAGCTCCCGTGCTTCCTCCCGCGTCGTCCGCTTCCCGGCGCTCCAACACTCCCTTCACTTCCCGTCGCCTTAAATACAGCTCTCTGCACGGATAGCGTCCCGCCCTGCGGCGTGCCATGCCGCCAGCCTAATCAAAGCGTATGCCCGACGGGATCCGCCTCTTCATCGCAGGAAGGTCCCTTCCCGTCTTTCCAGAGCTATTCCAGCGCCCCGGAAGCAAGCACGAGAGAGAAAGAAAACACTCCGCCCCTCTTCACTCCCCAGCATCCCCCCTCCTCTCCGGCCGTATGGCATGCCTTATTTCAAACAGC